>ERZ1026946.16-NODE-16-length-122245-cov-37.891898_pt1 | contig 122245 bp, 106 predicted proteins | sample MGYA00519460_ERZ1026946 | MGnify/ENA primary metagenome ERZ1026946 (study PRJEB26926, sample SAMN06164620) | human gut metagenome | biome: ENVO:00009003; feature: ENVO:2100002; material: ENVO:00002003 | host: Homo sapiens | place: USA | collected 2012 ...
TACGAGATGTAGCTCCGTCTCGTGGGCTCGGAGATGTGTATAAGAGACAGCGTGGGAGACGAGGAGGACGGTGCCCGAAAAGCCCACGAGGGCCGACTCCAGAATATCCATCGTCTCCATGTCGAGGTCGTTCGTAGGCTCGTCGAGGACGAGCACGTTCGCGGGCCTCGTAAGGAGCTTTGCCAGCATCAGCCGGTTCTTTTCGCCGCCCGAAAGCATCCCTATCCGGCCGCGTATCTGCTCCGGGGCGAACAGGAAGCCCTGGAGGTATCCCATCACGTTTTGGCGGCGCGAGTTCACCTCCACAAAGTCCCCCCCGCCGCCGACAAACTCAAACGGGCTCATTTCCGGGTCGAGCTCCGAGCGGAGCTGGTCGAAGTAGGCGACCTGGAGGTTCGTGCCGTACAAAACCTCGCCGGAATCGGGCCTGATGCGGCCGAGAAGCGCGTTTAAAAGCGTGGTCTTTCCGGCGCCGTTGCGGCCTATCACGCCGATTTTGTCGCCACTGTAAATTGTGGTGGAAAAATCCCTTATCACCGCGCGCCCCGAATAGGAAACCCCGAGGTTTTTCACCTCCATAACCTTGCGCCCGCTCTGCTGGCCCTCCTGCACGCGGAGTTCCGCCACGCCCTGGCGCCCTCGGCGGGCGCGCCGGGCCTCGCGCAGCTTCATGAGCTCCCTTACCCTGCCCTCGTTGCGAGTGCGCCGGGCCTTGACGCCCTGCCTCAGCCACGCCTCCTCCTGGGCCAGCTTCTTGTCAAACACGGCGCAGTTGCGCTCCTCGGCCTCAAGCAGCGCGTCGCGGCGCGCCAGGAACTCGTCAAAGCCGCAGTCGAAGGCCACTATCCTCCCTCTGTCGACTTCGGCAACCCGCGTCGAGAGGCTGCGCAGAAAGGCGCGGTCGTGGGAGACGAAAACGAGGGTCTTGCCGCAGGACTTCAGAAACTTCTCAAGCCACACCACCGAATCTATGTCCAAATGGTTGGTTGGCTCGTCCAAAATGAGCATGCCGGGGTTCGAGACAAGCCCCCGGCCGAGCAGCGCGCGGCGGCGCAGGCCGGCGGAAAGGGTGCCGACCTCGGCGTCGGCGGAAAGCTCCAGGCGCTCTACGGTTTCCTCCACCCTGCGGTCGAGCGGCCAGGCGGCGGACTCGTCGAGGAAATGCAAAAGCGCGTCGAACTCGGCGCGCTCCGCCGCGCTGTGGCCCTCCCCGGCAGCCGGGAGCAGCTCGCGGTAGCGGGCGAGCCTGCGGCCCGTTTCGCCCAGCCCGGAGGCCACCACCGAATATACGGAGCCCGACAGCCCGACCGGGACCTCCTGCGGGAGGTAGGCGGCGGAAAGCCCGCGGGAACGCTCCACCAGCCCCGAATCGGGTTCGGAAACGCCCGCTATGATTTTTAAAAGGCTCGTTTTTCCGCAGCCGTTTCGGCCTATTATGGCCAGCCTGTCGCCCTCGGCGATCTGGAGGCGGGCCGAGTCCAGAAGCACATGCGCGCCGTAGCGGAGTGAGACGTCGTTTAGGGAAATCAGGCTCATAAGCGCCCGAAACCACCGCATTTTTCGGGCAAATGCAAATTTATTTTTGGTTTTTCGCCCGCGCGGCGGGGCCTGGACGCCTCCACGGCGCAGGGACGCGGCCGCCATTGAGGGGCGCGCCTGACGCTTCCTCCGCTCCGGGCCCGCCCCGGAAGGCGCACACTGCGCAAATTTCCGCACTCAACCCCGCACCGCACCCCCGCCGCGCGCCCCTGCGAAACGCCGCTTCCAATATTTTCCGGGGAATGCCGGATATGGCGGATGGGGCGCCCATGATTTTAGCCGCCAAAAATCTTCGGAAAGGCCGCGCAAAGATTCCAACGCCGCCGCCCGGCGCGCGAAACGCGGCGTAAAATGCCCCTCCTCCGGCGGGGAACGTCCGCCCTCTCGCCCTCCCCCGGCCACCTGCCGGGCAGCAGCGCAAACGGATGTATTTTTATGGAATTTAAGCGAATTTGAACACATAAAAACATGGGAAAACGCCCTTAATGCCGCCTCCGTTGCACAGAGCATGGATTTCCTGCAAAAACCGGCGAATCCCACTGCGGAATCAGCCCTCCCAACCCATGCCGGAATTTTTTTATAAAAAAGACTTTAATAATGGAGGGATGTTACGATTGAAAAATTGTCGGGAAAAATCCCGGAAAAGTGCGCCGCACAAGGCGCGGATTCCAAATGGAATCGCAAAAGTCGCGCGAAGATGCGCGGAGGGATGAGACCCTCAAACACAGGGAACCGCCGCTTAAAAACGGCGGTTCTTCGCAGTTTTATGCGGCCGCCAGCAAAACTCCGTACCGGCGGGGAAAGAATCCGGCCCGGCGGGCGGGGGGCCAATCCCGGTTTTCGCCTTGACAGCGGCGCCGGCGCGGCCCCATAAAGCAAAACCGTATGCAAAGGCGAAATTTTCTCATTTCCGGAGCCGCATTCCTTGCGGCCTGCACTTCTCCGTCCAAGGGCGGCGCAAACGGGGCCGGCGGCGGCGCGAGCCCTTCGGCCGAGGTCTCCGGGGCGTCCCTCCCGAGGGGCGAATACCGCGATTTTGAATTTTCGGCCGACGTCCGCGCGCGCGGAGGCGCCAAGGGATGGATATGCTTCCACTCCGACGAAAATCTGGGCCGGGGCTACCGCGTGGCCATAAACAACGACACCCGAGGCCCCGGCTGGTGGCGCATGACGGGAAGCCTTCTGGGCGTGCGCAACGTCGTCAAGGACTTCGCCCGCGACGGCGAGTGGTTCAGCCTCAAAATAAGGGTGGACGGCGCGCTTGTCGAGGTGTTCGCAAACGGCGTGAAAGCAGTCGAATACATCGAGCCTGAAAAGCCTTACAGAACCCCGGAAAATTCCGGCATGATTCTTTCCAGCGGCCGCATCGGCCTAAAGGTGGAATCCGGGGAAATCGACTTAAAAAACGCATCCGTGCGCCCGCTCGCTCCCCGCGCCGACACTGCAAACCAGCGGGCCTGCGCCATCGACGAGGGCACCGACGCCGCCATACGCCTGCACCAGCGCGACTTCCCGGTGCTCGACTACCACGTCCACCTGAAAGGCGGGCTAACCCCCGACTGGGCCCTGGCCCGCTCGCGAAAGCTCGGGATAAACTACGCCATCGCCCCCAACTGCGGCCGGGACTTCCAGATAAACAGGCCGGAAATGGCGGAGGACTTCCTGAAGGAGGCCCGCTCCTGGCCGTTTCTCATATGCATGCAGGCGGAGGGCCGCGAATGGCACCGCATCTTCCCGGAATCCGTGCGCGACAAGTTCGACTTCGTCTTCACCGACGCCATGACTTTCGACGACCCCGCAGGCAGGCGCACCCACGTCTGGAAGCCCGAAGAGGTGGTCTGCCCCAGGGGCTCCGAGGACGCCTACATGGAGCATATAGCAAACACCGTCTGCTCGGTTGTGGCCGAGCCTTCGGACGTCTATGCAAACCCGCTGTGGCTCCCCGGAATACTGGCCGCAGATTACGAGAAATACTGGACGGCCCCCCGCAAGCAAAGGGTGCTGGAGGCCCTCGTGCGCGCCGGAAAGCCCATGGAAATAAACACCGCGCTGCCCATCCCCGACATGGAATTTATAGAAATGGCGCACGCCCGCGGCGTAAAATTTACATTCGGCACAAACAACATAAACCCGGAATTCTCCCCGTTCGGCGTGGAGGCGGTCGAGCCCGGATTCGGAAAGTTCGGCAAGGTGCTGGACATCGTAAACCGGCTTTCGCTCTCGCCGTCCGACCTCTACGCGCCGAGGCGCAGAAGGGCCTAGGCCCCGCCCGCAAACGCGGGTCCGCCTGCGCCCGCAGGGCTTCCTTTGCCCCGGCGCCGAAGCCTCCAAAATGCGGGAAAAGCATGTTTCCACGCGCCCTGGCGGGCGGATTTTCGCGCAGGTTCAAGCACCGCCACGCGCGGGTTTCATGCCCCCGGGCCGCCCGGAAAAACGGGCGGGCCTCCCCTCCACGGCAAAGCCCGGGCGCTGCGCAGAAAATTTTTATTGCACTGAGCGCACATATGTAGCTAGTGTATTGTCTTTTAAATCCAAATATAACGACTATGGTATCCTACAAAGAACTTGGTTTGGTTAACTCGCGCGAGCTTTTCAAGAAGGCAATCGCAGGCAAATATGCGATTCCCGCGTTTAACTTCAACAACATGGAACAGATGCAGGCGATCGTCCAGGCCTGCGTGGACACAAAGTCGCCCGTAATCCTCCAGGTTTCGAGCGGCGCGCGCAAATATGCGAACCAGACGCTCCTGCGCTACATGGCCCAGGGCGCATGCGAATACGCAAAGGAACTCGGTTTCAACGTTCCCATCGTCCTGCACCTCGACCACGGCGACTCTTTCGAACTCTGCAAGTCCTGCATAGAGTACGGCTTCTCCTCGGTCATGATAGACGGTTCCGCCCTGCCCTATGAGCAGAATGTGGAGCTGGCCTCGAAGGTCGTCGACTACGCCCACAAGTACGACGTGACAGTCGAAGGCGAACTCGGCGTGCTCGCCGGCATAGAGGACGAAGTTTCGCACGAAACCCACTCCTACACCCGCCCCGAAGAAGTTGAAGACTTCGTGAAAAAGACGGGCGTGGACTCCCTCGCAATTTCAATCGGAACCTCGCACGGCGCGTACAAATTCAAGCCCGAGCAGTGCACCCGCAACGAAAAGGGCGTGCTCGTTCCGCCTCCGCTGCGCTTCGACATACTCGAAGAAGTCGAAAAGCGCATCCCGGGCTTCCCGATTGTCCTGCACGGCTCATCTTCCGTCCCGCAGGAATACGTCAAGATAATCAACGAAAACGGCGGAAAGCTGGAAGCGGCCGTCGGCATCCCCGAAGAGCAGCTCCGCAAGGCCGCAGAATCGGCCGTCTGCAAGATAAATATCGACTCCGACGGTCGCCTTGCGATGACCGCCGCCGTTCGCGAAGTGCTCAACAAGAAGCCCGCCGAATTCGACCCGCGCAAGTACCTCGGCCCGGCCCGCGACGAGCTCAAGAAGCTCTACATGCATAAGATTGAAAACGTCCTCGGCTCGGCAAACAAGGCCTAGCGGGAACCTTTCGGATTTCGTTTTTCAGGGCGCGGAGGCAATCCTCCGCGCCTTTTTGCATCCGCCCGACCCCGCTGCATTTGGAATTCCGGGCGGCGCAATGCGCACGCAAGCCCCCCCTTTTGCCCCTGCGCGAAGGCCGCCTGCGCCATGCGCGGCGCAATCCGAGAGCCGTCCGAAAATGCGCAGGAGGCGCGGCGGAGCTTTTAAACAAGCGCGCTTGGGCGGCGCCCGCCAGGGCTGCAAATGAAGCGCAGACGCCCCCGGCGCGCGCGCAGACAGGCGCCAAAAGGCCGCCCTGCAAGCGGGGCCGGAAAACCCGGCGGCAAGCGGGGCCGGGCAATGCGCGGCCTCGGGCCGCAGACGGTCAGCCGCGCTTGGGGAAACGGCGCCGCGCGGTGTTGCCGCTTCCTGAAGCCTTGTCCACAATGGATATGAGCGCGTCCATAAGCTCGGAAAATTCCGGGCTTTTTTCCATGTGCCTCCGCACCTTTGAGGCGAGAATGTCGCGGGCGGAGGAATCGGGCCTCAACTCGACGACGGCCCCCTCGAAACCCGCCTCGGCGGCGATGTCGGCGAGCCTGGCCCGGACGATTTGCGCCTGGAGGGCCCTGTCGCCGTCAAACGGCCCTACTATATTTTTGAGGCTAGAATCCCTCGGTTTGATTGAGCCGCACAAAAGCATTGAGACGGCCCCGGGGGACAGGCCCACTTCGTCCGCATATCTGGCCTGTGTGAGCCCTTTTTCCTTCAGCGCAAGCGACAAAGCCTTTGAAAATTCCGATGCCATAAAAATATACAAAACTTTCCGCAACAAAAGCGGTAAGTCAAAAGATAAATGAAAGATGCCCTAGCTGCGGGCTTCATGCAAGAAAACAAATCAATTTGCCAAAGCTTTCACGCATTGCCCCCCTCAGTGCATAATTATTAATCGGCAGTCCCTCCCAAAATGCAAAAAAAGGCGAACGGCATTGCGCCGTTCGCCTCGACCTGTTCCGCCCGGGTTTGGATTGCCCAATCCGGACAGAATTTACCAATACACAATATAACTGAAAAATACTTTTTTCAAAAGCGGCCCCCCGGCGCGCGGCCGGAGGATGCCGCAAGCTTTGCCGCGCCCTCGCACGGGCCGCTCCCCAAAAAACGCTCCAAACGGCGGCGCGCTTCCGAAAACGGCGGAATCAATGTAGAATTTTTGCGCTTCATATATTTACTTTAAATGAAGTAAATTTAGCAATAATTAACAAGTCAACACAAAAAGCCCGCCTGCCGCCGCGCCTTTTTTAAATCTTTACAAAGCGCCCCGCCCGCAGATAATCGGGGCCATGAATACACAAGACTGCCAGCTTCTGCCCAAGGGAACCGTCTTGCACACGGTCGCATTTTCGCTCGTCCACCCCAAAGGGTCGCCGGCCGAGGCCGCATTCCTGGCCGACTCCCTCGAAATCCTCGGCGCCCTGCACGGCGTGCGGGACTTCACCGTCTGCCGCCAGACCAGCCCCAAGTGCAAATTTGAATTTGCGCTCGCAATGCGCTTCGACTCCCCATCGGCATTCGCAGCCTACAACAAAAACCCCGTCCACTGCCGCTACGTCGAGGAGCGCTGGAAAAAGGAGGTCGCGGACTTTCAGGAAACCGACTTCGAGGCCCTCTGACAAAGGGAGGCCCCCGGCATCCAGGCCTCCGCCAGCCGGGCCCGCTTCCGGCACAAAGGTCATGAAAACCCACTTCAAGGTAAAAAACGTAGTCGTCGGCGCGGGAATCTCCGGATGCACCGCCGCAAACCGCATAGCGGAGACCCTCGGAGAGGACGTGCTGCTCATAGACGCGCGCCCGCACATCGGCGGCAACTGCTTCGACTGCGCCGACAAAAACGGCATACGCGTCCACAAGTACGGCGCGCACATATTCCACACCGACTCAAAGCGGGTCTGGGACTTCACCAAGCGGTTCACAAAATGGTATCCTTACATGCATTCCGTGCGCTGCAAAATCCACGGCATGGAAGTCCCCATACCGTTTAACATGAATTCGATGAGGATGCTCTTCCCGGCAGCGCTCGCGGAAACCCTCGAAACCAAGCTGGTCGCAAAGTTCGGCTTCGGCGCGCGCGTGGCGGTGCTCGACCTCATGCGCTCAAGGGACAGGGACCTGAAGTTCCTCGCAGAATTCGTGTACGGGAGCGTGCTTTTAAACTACACCCAGAAGCGGTGGGGGCTGAAGCCCGACGAAATTTCGGGGGAAGTCATGGCGCGCTTCCCCATAGCCGTGTCGCGCGACGACCGCTACTTTCAAAACAAGTACCAGGGCATCCCCGCCGACGGCTACGCGGCCATGTTCAAAAAGATGATAGCCCACCACCGCATAGACTTCGTGCCCGACATGCCGTTTTCAAAAATAAGCGGAATGCTCGAATGCGACAGGATTTTCTACACCGGCCCCATAGACGAATACTTCGGCTACAAGTTCGGCAGGCTCCAGTACCGCAGCCTCAAATTCGACTTCGTTGAATATGACAGGCCCCACTTCCAAAGCGCGGCCGTCATAAACTACCCGAACAACTACGACTTCACGCGCATAAGCGAATACAAGTATTTTCTCGGGCAGGTCTGCGACAAAACCACCGTCTCCTACGAATATCCGGAGCCGTTCGAGCCCGGAAAAAACGAGCGCGGCTACCCGGTGCTAAACTCGATGAACGCCTCGCTTTACGCAAAGTACGCTTCCGAAGCCAAAAAGCTCAAAAACGTCCACTTCTTCGGAAGGCTCGGCTCATACAGCTATTTCGATATGGATACCGCCGTCCTGCGCGCGATGGAGCTCGTGGAAAAAATCGGCGGCAAATCCGCGCGCGGCTGACCGCAGGGGCGGCGTCTTGCGCGTAAAATCCCGGGGAAACCGGGATTTTTTCACGCCTCCATGCGCCCTACCTGAGAGACACGCCGAAAATGAACGCGACCATCACAGCAAAGAGCATCCATGCCGGCGCCCCAATCGAGCGCGCGCGGCCCGAGGCCGACATCATCACAACGTACATGAATATCCCGAGCGAAAACCCTCGGGTTATGCTGAACGTGAGCATTATCATGAGCATGCAGAATATCGCCGGCACGCTCTGGGCGAAGTCCGAAAAGTCCAGCTTTGAAATCCCCGACATCATCATTATGCCCACAAAAATGAGGGCGGGCGCAGTCGCCACTTCAGGCACGCTGCATATGAGCGGGGCAAAGAAAAGCGCCCCGAGAAAGCACAGCCCGGCCACCGCAGCGGAAAGCCCCGTCCTGCCGCCCGCCTCGACGCCCGCGGCGGACTCCGCGTAGCAAGTTACGGTCGAAGTGCCCATAAGCGCCCCGAGAACGGTGCAGGATGAATCCACCTGGAGCGCCTTTCCAAGCCCCGCCATCTCCCCGCGCGCGTTCATCATGCCGGTCCTGCGCCCGAGCGCGATGACGGTGCCTATCGTGTCGAACATGTCCAGGAGAAGCAGCGTGAATATGACAGGGAGGGCAGCGGCGGGGTCGCGGAAAGGATAGCCGAAGTCGAGTGCAAGAAACGTCTGCGAGAACGAGGCCGGAAGGGAGACGACGGATTCCGGCGCGGCGGCGAGAGGCTCCCCGGAAGGCCCGCGCACAAACATGCAAAGGAGCGTCACTGCAAGTATTGTAAATATTATGGCCCCCTTCATCCCCCGCGCCACCATGCACGCCATGGCTATGAACCCAAGGGCGGCTATCAGGGTTTTTGGGGCGAGCATGTTCCCGATTGAAACCATCGTGGCCGGGTCTGAAACGACGAGCCCGGCGTGTTGCAGCCCCATGAAGGCTATGAAAAGCCCTATGCCGCACTGGAGCCCGATCTGAAGCGGCGCGGGGACGGCGCGTATTATCTTCTCGCGTATCCCGACTATTGAAATGACAAAAAAGATTATCCCGTTATAAAATGTGAGAGCCAGCGCAGACTGCCAGGAAAGCCCCATGCCCGCGCATATTATCAGCGCGAAATAGGTGTTTGTGCCCATGCCAGGGGCAAGGGCTATGGGCAGGTTCGAGTAAAGGCCCATGAATACCGACCCTATGAGCGCGGTGAGTCCTGTCACCGTGACCAGCGCCGCCCTGTCCATGCCCGTGGAGGAGAGGATTATGGGGTTTACTGCAAGGATGTAGGACATCGCGGCAAACGTGGTGATTCCCGCAACGATTTCAGTCCTTACGCTTGAGCCGCGCCGCGCGATTTTAAAACGCCTTTCCAAAAAATTCATAATCCACGCACAAAAGCACAAAATCCCGCCGCACAAAAGAAAAAACGCCACTCTCCCGGAGCTCCAGCCCATTTCCCGGCCCCGCCCCATGCAGCCGGCCTTCCGCCCCGGCGCGACCAAGATTCCGAAAATCCGCCCGCGCAAATCCCGGCCGGAGAGGCGGCGCGCCGCAGAAGTCCCGAACGCCCATCGCGGGATTTGCAAAACGCGCGGAAAATTTTCGCCTTGCCGCGCAAAAAAGCCCGATGCAATATCGGCTGCATGGATTTGACTGCAAAAATAATGGACAGGGCGGAATCGGGAAAAACGCCCTCATTCGACGAGCTTCTCCATCTGGCAAGCCTCGGCGAAAACACTCCGGAAGCCGCAGAGCTGCGCAGGCGGGCCGACGCCATGATGCGCAGGAGGTTCTCAAACAAGGTGATGGTTCTTGGGCAAATCGGCATTGAAAACAAGCCCTGCCCCGCCGACTGCGCATTCTGCACCTTCGCCCAAAGCTCAAACAGCGCAAACGAATTCATGCCCGAAGCCGAAATAGTCGAAAGGGCCCTCGAAATGACATCCTCCGGAAAGCTCTTCGCGCTCTTTCTCATGGCCATGCACGACTTCGACCGCGACAGGGTGCTGGCGGCATTCCGCGCGGTGAGAAAGGCCGTCCCCGCGAGCGTGAAGCTGGTCGCCAATATCGGCGACTGCGGGCGCGACTATTTAGACGCCCTGCGGCGGGAGGGCGCAAGCGGCGCATACCACGTCCTGCGCCTGCGCGAAGGCACGGACACGGCGCTGGAGCCAGCCTCCAGAATAGCGACGATAGACGCGATAAAATCCGCCGGGCTGGACTGGTACACCTGCTGCGAGCCCATCGGAAGCGAGCACACAAGCCGCGAAATAGTGGAGCAAATATCGGTTGCAAACGAGTTTTCATGCTTCCAAAACGCCGCGATGGCGCGCGTCAACTTCGAGGGCTCAAGGCTCTCGGCAAACCCCGAAATCACGCCTGAGCGCCTGGCCCAGATTGTCGCCGTTGTGGCGGCAGCGTCTGCGGGAAATTCCGAAATGAGGAGCGTGGCCGTTCACGAACCGGAAATGCTGAGCCTGCGTTCAGGGGCGAACTCCCTCTACGCGGAATCCGGAAAAAATCCGCGCGACAAGGCCCCGGACACGGCAAAGAGCCGCGGGCGTTCCGTGGAGGACGTGATAGGCATGTTCAGGCGCGCCGGGTTCGACACCGACTAGGGGAAGCCCCGGCGGGTCTGGACCCCGTTATATATGCGCCGCAGCATGCGCCTGCGTACAAATTAAACGCCCCGACTACCCCCAAGGGCCGCCGCTTCAAACGGCGGTTTACCGTTTTTGCCGCATGAAATCCGGAGCCGCCGCGCGCGTGCAAGGCGGAGTATGGCGGGCCGCCCTTCCGCCCTTTGCCGGGAGGGCGCGGCTTTCAGGGCATTGTAGCGGGATTTGCAAAATGCGGGAAAAATATGGAAAATCCGCATGGGATAAAGTCCGGCAAAAAATATTCCGGGGCAAATTTTACGCTTTAAAAAAACATGCGCGCTTTTAGCATGTCCATATATTCGGCATGCGCCTTTCGGGCCGGAATTTCCCCTGCCCCGCTTAGCGGGCGGGTTCTCCCGAAAGCTGCGCGGCCCAGACCATCCCGGCTGCAAAATGAAAACACTGCATAAAATCGCAATCGTAGCTTCCGCAGCGGCGCTGGCGGCTGCGCTGGCCCTCCGGCCCTGGCGGGAGGCTCCGGCGCATTCCGCAGAAGAAGTTCCGTCGGCTGCGAAGCCAGAACCCGCGCGGCAAAACCGGGCCGCTCCCGCCGTCCGCTCAGGGGAGGTTCTGGATAGGGGCGTATTGGAGGCGATGAACGAGGCTTCCCTCACTGCGGAATTTGTGGAAGCAATATCCGCCCCGCGCCTGGATTCCTCTAGCCGCGAAGCCATGATAAAGAGCGTGAAGGAAATGACAGACGCTCTGGAACCGGCCGAGCGCGTGCGTTTTCAGGCGGCGGGAATGCGCCTTTTTGTCGATGCGGTGATGGCCTATCCGGCGCGCGACAAACTCGTTATAGACCCGGCCTCCGCCACCGAAGAGGAAAAAGCCGCCGCAAAATTCCATTGGGACAACATAGTCGACGGACTTTCCAGACGGCTGGAAGGCATGGATGCCGCAGAAATCACGGAGCTTGGCGAAAAACAGGCGAAAGGAAAGCCGCCGGCGCAGGAGGAATTCAGGAAGTTTCTGGAGTCCGGCAAAAAGGGAATGGTACAATAGCCGTCAAGACGGAGTTTTTATGGGAAAAGCCGCATTTTTTACGGCCGCCACGGCGGCGGCGCTCCTTGCAGGATGCGTGGGGCGCGAAACGAAAACCTCAGGACCCGATGGCGTCACCGAAACGGCATGGTACAGGGGAATCGGTCTAGACTGGCTAGACAAGAAGCTGTTCGGCGAGGAATCGCTCGTGTATGACGGCCGGGGCGGGTATGTCGGCGGAGGCGGGATTCACTCCCCGTCTTCGGGCGGCGCGTCGGGCGGAGGAGGGGTAGGCATCTATCCCAGGGCAAAAAGCCAAAAGTAGTCCGGAGGCGCAGGCTGTTTCTGATTCACTCTGGCAAGGCGCGCGCAATCTCCCGTCCTGCATCCGTGCGCATTCAGCGTTTGGCCCCCCCCCGCGCGCGGCTTTCGCGGCAAATCCCAACCGGATGCGATGTCTCCACCCGCAAAACTTCAAAAGAGGTGCAGGCAAAAAAATGAATATGGAATGCGGATTTTTCAGGTGAAATTCTTTTGCGGAAATGAAGTCCCGCAGCGCCCGCCCGCGAGAGGCCGTCCGCTTTTTCGTTTTTTCGGGGCATTCTAATCTATGTCAGCCCCCAAAATATACATGCCAAGCAGTGCGCTGCCCTCCTGAATACCGGACGGATGGAAGATTTTTCCGCCGCCCTTTTCCGCAATGCAAGCGGAGTGTGCCGCAAAGCCGACGGATTCACCGTTTTTTGGGGCAGCTTGCGGATGCGGCATTTTTAATTGACATCACTTATAAATATTATTTCTATAATGATAAACAAAGACGGCTATTGCAATGGTGCGCTTCCCGCCAAACCCTTCGGATCATTCGCGGCTGTTTTAAACCTCCGACACCATAAATATCATGAAAAGTTCATATCTCGCGCGTTTCGACTTCACTTTTTGGATCCGGATTTTTGCGTTTTTTGCATTGGCGGCAGCGTTTTCGCCAGTCTCCCACGCCCAAACCTGGTTTGACAACTACAATGCCGCCCTGAAAAAGGCTTCCGACGAGAACAAGCCTTTGATTGTAATGTTTTCCTACGGCGGGGACCGGCGCATCAAAACCACCCACCTTTATTCCAGGGAGTTCAAAAAATACGCCCAGGAAAATCTTGTATGCTCTATTATAAAAATCATTTACAAGGGCGATATTGCCTATGCCCAGAATTCGCGCGACAGGGATACTGTAGATTTCTTCAAGGTTAGCTCCACCAGCGCCTTCATATTGGATCCGAAATCGAAGAAATATGAGAGCATCCGGATATGGTCTGGCCGCCCCGCCGACTTTGTGCAGAAACTGGACGAGTTCAAAAGGAAGAACATGGCCTCTGAAAATTGAACATTCGGATGCTTTAAGCCGGGATTCTTTGAAAGAATTTCTCCGTCTTTTTTTGCAAGTGGTTGATTGCTAGCCTATTTTGAAAAAAAATAAAAATGCAAAAAATCCCTTGACTTTTTTGGAAAAATAGCGATTCTAATAGACAACATTAAAAAACTATTTCTCTCGTGATTGGGAGATGGGGTAAATAAGATAGAAAATAAACTGGCCGGTAGTCTTGGGGTAGACTACCGGCCTTCTATTTGTTCGGATGCCGCCTCACCCTTTCGCGGCGGACATCCGCAAACGGATTGCGAAATTTCCACGAAGCGTTCCGCCTTTATTTTTGCGCTGCATGTGCGCAGCCGTTTTACGGCTTCAATGCGGATGCCTGTTTTTAAGTCTTTGGGCTTGGAAATCTCTTCGCTCCCCTTCAAAAAAATGGAATGGGTTTCTTAAAATTCTCCGCCCTGCCGCAGGTTTCGACGCCCCCCTTCAAAATTGCGCGCCGGACCGGAAATCTCCCCTCCCCCGCGACGGGCTTGCCGGGTTTTGAAGCGGGAGGCGGAATCATTTTTTCCGCACGGCGCGGATATTTGAAAGGTGAAATCCGGAAATATCGCAAACGCTGCCGGAGCGGGATTTTTCATGCCTGCGGGAAGTTCGCGGCTTTTTGCCCGTCCATAAATGGGATGCGCCTTTTATGGGGAGCATGCCGTATTCGATACGGCCCATACGGCGACGGGGAAAAGGCATAGCAAAAGCGCACATAAGAATGCCGCTTTTACGGTATTTTCAAATGCGGACGAAAGCGTATGCGGGGGCGGCAAGACATTCCGGCGCGCCGCATTCCGTTTGCCATGCGCACCGCAGCCCCCGCACCCAGTCCGCCAGGGCGCATGCCCTGCCGGACTCCACCCCTGCGGAGTGGCGTCCGAGAGGCGCGGAGGAGGAGGCAGGCGCGCTAGTCCTGGACGTATTCGTTTACCTCGCCAGCGGCCGTGAGCGTAAGGTGGTTTTTACCGTCCGCACGCGCGCTCTTTTCCGTGCGCCCGACTATCTTTGCCGCTATTCCGAAGCCCTTTGCAACGTCGATGACCTTGCGGGCGTCCGCGGGCTTGCAGTAGATTTCCATGCGGTGGCCCATGTTGTAAACCTTGTACATCTCCCTTGTGGATGTTCCGCTCGCCTTCTGTATGGCGCGGAATACCGGCGGGGGCGTGAATGGGGCGTCCTTTATGAAATGAACTCCGTTTCCAAAGCGCATGCACTTCGTCTGGCCGCCGCCGGAACAGTGTATTATGCCCTTTATGAGGCCCGGAAATTTCTTTACAATCTTTGCGACGACCGGGGCGTAAGTGCGCGTGGGGGAAAGCAGGGCCTGCCCCACCGTCATGTCAGAGCCGGGAAGCGGGTCTTCCAGCCTGTACGGGCCGCAGTAAACGAGGGCCTTTTCAGTATGGGGGTCGTATGTCTCGGGATACTTCTTGCGGTAGTAGGGCGAGAGCATGTCGTGGCGGGCGCTGGTAAGGCCGTTTGAGCCGATGCCGCTATTTTCAAAGTCCTCGTACTTGGCCCTGCCGTCGGAGGCAAGCCCCACTATCGCGAGGCCGCTTGAGATTCCGCGGGGCATCAGGAGGGACTTTCTGTCCATTACGGCGACGGCGCAGGAATCGACAACCACGCATCCGGTCAGATCCCCGACATCGGCCGTCTCCCCGCCGCCGGGCTGGGCTTTGAAGCCGAGCTTGCGCAGCTTTGCGGTGAAATCTTCCGCGCCGTTTATGAGCTCGGCGAGCGCCGCGGCGGGAAATGCTGAGGCGTTCCGGTTCACGGTGTTGGAAATCACAACCCCGTCGAGCGCCCCTATGCAGAGGAGGTCGTCGACGTTCATCACGATGGAGTCCTGCGAGATTCCCCGGAACACGGAGGCGTCGCCGGTCTCCCTGTAATGGAGGTAGGCGATTATAGACTTGGTGCCGCTCCCGTCGGAGTGTATCACGTTGCACTTGGCGGGATCGCCCGTCAGGAAGTCCTTGGTTATCTTGCAGAACGCCTTGGGGAAGAGGCCCCTGTCGAGCTTGTCCACCGCAGCGTGGACGTCTTCCTTGGATGATGATACCCCGCGCGCGGCGTACCTGTCTTTCTGCGGACGTCTTTCTTTTGATGTCGCCATGTCTTTAAGCCGTTAGTTTTTGAAATATTGATTTTAGCTCCGCATAGTCGCGGGCCACGGGAAGGTCGGGGTTTTCCGCCGCAAACTTTTCAGTGGGCCGGTAGAGCGCGGCGCCGTCGGCCGCGCGGAGCATGGAGAGGTCGTTGTAGGAGTCTCCGGATGCCACGACCCTGAAATTCAGGGCCCTGAACGCCTCTACGGACCTGCGCTTCTGGTCCGGGAGCCTGAGCCGGTATCCCGATATTCTGCCGCCGCTTTCAACTTCGAGCTCGTGGCAGAATAGCGTCGGAAAGCCGAGCTTTTTCATGAGCGGATGCGCAAACTGCTCAAATGTGTCGGAGAGAATCACCGTGCGCCCCTCGCTCCTCAGCCAGTCGAGGAAAGCGCCCGCGCCCTCCAAAGGCTCCATTTCGCCGATGACCTTCTGGATGTCGGGCAGGGTTATCCCCTCGCGGTCGAGTATGCCGAGGCGGTAGCGCATGAGCTTGTCGTAGTCGGGCTCGTCGCGCGTGGTGCGCGCAAGCTCCGCCACTCCGGTTTTCTGGGATACGGCTATCCATATTTCAGGGATGAAAACCCCCTCCAGGTCGAGAGCAAAAAGTACCATTTTCGGCTGGGTCAGTTGTTGTATATGTAGTCCGCCTCCCCGCAGTTTCCGAGGCTGGGGGTGTGCAGCGGCGTCTGTTTTTTGGTGATGGAATCGACGAGGTACAGAGCGCGGCTTTTGCCGTTGGAGCGAGTGAACACGATGTGCCGCCCGTCGTTGGTCCACTTGGGGAGGGTGGAGCTGCCGCCGGAGGTCACGATTTCGGTCTTGCCGGTTTTCATGTCGTGGACTGCGACCTGGAAGCCCCTGCCGCTGGCGGTGGTGAAAGCGATGAGGTCCGGGAAGCGCGGGTTCCAGTCGGGTTCAGTGCAGTATTTGCTGATGTTTGTGCGGATGCGCTTCATCGCGCCCCCCGCCGCCGGCATCCTGTAAAGCTGCGGCCCCCCCATGGCGTCGCTTGAAAAAACCAGCTCCCTGCCGTCGGGGGACCACGACGCCGACGCCTCAACTGACGGGGTTTTCGTGACGCGCCTGACGTTTGAGCCCTTCGAGTCGCTCACCCATATTTCGGCATTGCCAGACGAGGTGAGTATCATTGCGACCCGCCCGCCGTCTGGGCTGTACTCCCCGCCCGTGTTGGTGCCCTTGTAGGATGCGAAAGTACGGCGCGAATTTTCCGCAAGGTTGATTTCGTAAAGGTCCATCAGCCGGGTGCGGTAGTATCCGGTGTAGAGAATCCTGCCGCCGTCCGGAGACCAGTGCGGGAGCATCGAGTCGGACTTGTCGGCGGTCAGGGCCCGTATGTTCTGGAAGAGCATGTCGGACGTGTAAATCTCCGTCTTTCCAGTCCTGTCGGAGACAAACGCGAGCTTGCCGGCGAAGTATCCGGGCTGCCCGAGAACCTTTGCAACGACGAGGTCGCAGGCCCTGGCCACGGCGTCGGCGAGGCTTCTGCCCTGCACCGTCTGCGTGAAGGGGCGGGCCCCGGTGATTGTCACGGCCACGGCGTTTTCGCCGGCCTTTACAAAGTCGAAGGCGTACTGCCCGTCTGCCTGCACCACTTTGAAGCTGCCGTGCGTAGAAAAGGCCCTCTTTGCGAGGGCCGCGGCGTCGCTTGAGCCGTGTATTGTTATCCGGTAAACGGGGGCGCTGACATCCCAGTTCTTTTCAACGGTAAGTTCCGGGGCCTGGTATCCGGCCTCCTGTGCGAATGAGAGCGCCGCGGCCGCCGCCAGCATGGCTCCCAAGAAAATCTTCCTCAACATGAACTTGATACTTGGGCGAGTTTGTTTTTTTTCAACCTTTTTTTCCCGCGCGCCGGACTTTGCGCGATTTTTTTGCGGGAAGCTCCGCCCCGCCCTGCCGGGGGGCCGGCGGGGCGTTTTTCCGGGAGCTGCGCGGGAGAATCTTGCATTCTGGCGCAAAATGCCCAGGCTTGGCTTCCGGAAATGGACATTTTGGGGAATCTCAGGCGGGGCGCGGCGGGGGGTACAATCCTCTGCCTCGCATTCATGCCGGCTCGCGCCGAGGTCCGCAGGGCGTCGTGCGTCGTGGCCCCGCATGGCGGAGATTTCGCCTCTCTCCAAGCCGCCATAGACTCGGCCCCGGCAAACTCCGCCGGGCGATTCTTAATCCTCGTAAAAAACGGCCGCTACGCATCCGAAAAGCTCATCGTCCCTCCCGACAGGAAAAATATCACAATCCGCGGCGAAAGCCGCAGCGGCACGGTTATCAGCTACTGCATGTCCGGCTCCCCGCCGCTCGCAGACCGCGCCGCAATGCCGCCGCAGATGCGGGCCCGCTGGGAATCGGACCCGGCTTTCGCCGCGACCTCCGCAACCCTCACCGTGCTGGGAGACGGGTTCAGGCTTGAAAACCTCACGATTGAAAACACCGCAGGCCCCCGGGGGCAGGCGCAGGCCCTCACGCTCCTCGGCGACAGGCTGTCGTTTTTCGGCTGCGACATACTGGGCTACCAGGACACGCTCTACCTATGGGGCGAGGGGCGGCGCAGCTATTTTGAAAACTGCCTGATAGCGGGCAGGACCGACTACATCTACGGCGGGGGCGTCGGCTATTTCCAGTCCTGCGAAATCCGAAGCTACGGAGGGGGCTGGATAACGGCCCCGGCGACCCCGGACGGCCAGAAATACGGGTTTGTATTCAGGGGATGCCGCTTCACCTATTCGCAGCCCAGCCCGCGCAGGGGCGACGACGGAAGGCCGGTGGCGCTCGGCCGCCCGTGGCAGAAATACCCAAAGGTCGCCATATTGGACTCCGAGATGTGCGCCGAAATCGACCCGCGCGGCTGGCCCGACAAATGGCGAATGGATTACGCGGATTCAAGCCCCAGGCTGCGTCTTCTCGAACACTCGAACACGGGCCCCGGGGCCGACATGCGGCGCAGGTCGCCGTGGGCCGGAATCAGGGCGATGGCGCCCGGCGAGGCGGAGATGTACACCCCATGCCGGGTGCTCGGCGGGAACTGGTGGCGCTGAAGCTCAGCAGGGGCGGAGGCCGCGCCGGGCGGGCATGCCAAAATCGGCGGAGGCCGCAAAAATTTGCTTGTCTGGCCCTTGCGGCGGCTGTTAGAGTCATATACATATGGAAAAGTACCTGTATTTGTCCCTGGCGCCCGAAGCGCTAATCGCCTCAAACCTTTCCCCCGAGGAATTCGGCGCGTATTATGCGACCGGCGACTACGGCAGAAGCTTCGACCAGGCCGTGTTTTTTGAATTGGACCCGAACTTCAAAAGCGACTACTTCCCGCTCTCAAAAATGGACGAGCTCTGCGTTCCGCACCCGGACGGGACGCCCCACAAGTCGGTGTACCTCTCCGTTTACCGCGTTCTGGAGCACACGCCCCTCTCCGCCTTCAAAAACCTCTATCTCGCAACTTCCGACGGCCGCACGCTCGGCCTTGAAAAGGGCGAATTCAAGCCGGACCCCGACGAGCGCCTCTTCCTCTACCAGGACCTCGCCCCCGCGCGCCCCCGCGTTGCCAGCGTCCTCAACCCGCGCGAGTACGCCAGCCGCATCACGAGCCCCGACCGCCTCGTAAACATGTCAAAAATCGCCTTCTGCGACCTCGCGCTCGGCGAGCTTGAAAAGGACCCGGAACACGGCAAGGCCGACGACCTCCCGTACAAAAACATAGCCCACCTGCGCGACTGCATACGCGAAATAAGCCTCAAAAAGGGCAAGAACAACAAGGTTGTCATACGCAACATGGCGGGCGAAATCCTCTTCCGCACGGTCAAGCGCGGCTTTTATGTCGGCTCCGGCGACGAAATGCTGTTCTACCCGATGCCCTCCCGCGAGGAGCTTGAGGACAAGTATTACATCTGGTGGCGCAGCGCCCTCACAAACTTCGGCGCGTGACGCGCGCATCCCGGAACGGGCGTTTGCGCCCGCTCCGCCGCCTCTGTCCGAAACCAATTTAGTTAAATAAAAATATGAATCCGACCATTGACAACCTTGCAGACGCCGCCTCGCCTGCGGCAAACGCGTCCTCCTGGGCATGTACGCTGTCCTCCATGGACCCCATGTTCTGGCTCGTGCCGATATCCTCAATAATAGCCCTGGCATTCGCGCTTTATTTCTACGGGGCGATGAAAAAAGAGGAGGCGGGCACAAAGCTCATGCAAAAAATCGCCTCCCACGTCCGCGACGGGGCGTTCGCATACCTCAAGCAGCAGTACAAGATAGTCGGCGCGGTATTCGTGGTGATAGCCCTGATTTTCGCCTATCTGGCCTGGGGCCTCGGCATCCAGAACAAGTGGGTGTGGATCGCCTTCCTGACCGGCGGATTTTTCTCGGGGCTCGCAGGATTCTTCGGGATGAAGACCGCAACCTACGCCTCGTCGCGCGCCGCATGGGCCGCAAACCACTCGCTCGACAAGGGTCTGCGCGTGGCGTTCCGCTCGGGCGCAGTCATGGGGTTGGTCGTTGTGGGGCTCGCGCTTCTTGACATTTCAATATGGTTCCTGGTGCTGAACCGCTACGTAGACGGCATCTCCCCCCAGCAGAAGATGGTCATAATCACCACCACCATGCTCACGTTCGGCATGGGCGCAAGCCTCCAGGCGCTGTTTGCGCGCGTGGGCGGGGGCATATTCACCAAGGCCGCCGACGTCGGCGCGGACCTCGTGGGCAAGGTCGAGGCCGGCATACCCGAGGACGACCCCCGCAACCCCGCGACTATCGCCGACAATGTGGGCGACAACGTCGGCGACGTGGCCGGCATGGGCGCGGACCTCTACGAATCCTACTGCGGCTCGGTGCTCGCGACGGCCGCGCTGGGCGCCGCAGCCTACATGACGGCGGACCCCTCCATACAGCTCAAGGCCGTCATGGCCCCGATGCTCATCGCCGCAGTCGGCACGGTCCTTTCAATCATAGGCATATATTCCGTGAGGGTCAAGGACGGCGCGGACAGCAGGCAGCTTTTGGGCGCGCTCGGCATGGGCGTCAACATAAGCTCGGCCCTCATAATACTCTCGTCGCTTGCCATACTTTACTTCCTTGAAATCCCCGGCTGGCTGGGCAAATGGGGCGCGATAATAGTCGGCCTTGTAACAGGCATTGCAATCGGCAAAGTCACCGAATACTTCACCTCGGAAGCCTATTCGCCCACGCGCCGCATAGCGGCCGAGGCCCAGACGGGCCCCGCGACGGTGATAATCGGCGGCATGGGTACCGGCATGTTCTCCACCGCCTTCCCAGTCCTCCTCATAGTTGTCGGCACGGCCGCATCTTACATGCTCGCGGCGGGCGGCGACATTTCCGACATGTCCCAGGGCCTGTACGGCATAGGCATCGCCGCCGTCGGCATGCTCTCAACCCTCGGCATCACGCTCGCGACCGACGCCTACGGCCCCATAGCCGACAACGCCGGCGGAAACGCCGAAATGTCCGGCCTCGGCAAGGAGGTCCGCAGGCGCACCGACATGCTCGACGCCCTCGGCAACACTACGGCCGCAACCGGCAAGGGCTTTGCAATAGGCTCCGCCGCCCTCACGGCGCTCGCGCTTCTGGCCTCATACGTCGAAGAAATCCGCATAGGCCTCTCGCATGCCGCGGGCAGCCACAGCATGGCAGACACGGTGATTGCAAAGTTCGCCGCCATGGGCAAGACCCTCGACGGGGCCACGCTCGTCGACTTCATGAACGTGTACGAAGTGCACCTCATGAACCCCCGCGTACTTCTCGGCCTCTTTGTCGGCGCCATGATGGCCTTCCTCTTCTGCGGCCTCACGATGAACGCGGTTGGCCGCGCCGCAACCCAGATGGTCAACGAAGTGCGCCGCCAGTTCCGCGAAACGCTCGGAATAATGGAGGGCAAGACAGATCCCGACTACGCGCGCTGCGTCGAAATTTCGACCCGCGCCGCGCAAAAGGAAATGATAATCCCGGCGCTCCTGGCCGTATTCGCCCCCGTGATTATGGGCATAGTCTTCGGAGTTCCGGGCGTGCTCGGCCTCCTTGCGGGCGCCCTGTCTGCGGGGTTCGTGCTGGCGGTATTCATGGCAAACTCCGGCGGCGCGTGGGACAACGCGAAGAAATTCATCGAACAGGGCAACTACGGCGGCAAGGGCTCCGAAGCCCACAAGGCGGCCGTCATAGGCGACACCGTCGGCGACCCCTTCAAGGACACCTCCGGCCCCTCGCTCAACATCCTCATAAAGCTCATGAGCATGGTTGCCATAGTCATGGCCGGATTCACCGTGGCGTTTTCCATATTCTAAGGGCTTCGCCCGTTTTGCCGCCTCAGGCTCCGGCCGTCAAAACCCGCGCAATGCGCGGGTTTTTTGCGCTGCAAACATCCGCAATTTTGCAGTTGGGCAAGGAAGGTGAATTTCTTAAGAAACTGCAAAACGGCATTGCGCGAAAGAATCCGGGCGAAAAATCCCGGTTCGACAAACTGTGCCGCTCGCAGGGCTTTTAAGAAAAAACATCCGCGCAAAAGTTCAGGGCAAACATTTTGATGAATATAAACTGCCCGCCCCTAAAGAGGCGAACGAAGTATGGCGCAGTCTTATTTTGGAAACGGCACACCCTCCAGTTGGAAAATACATTTATTTGCAAATCCATTTCCGTTTCAATAAGCCCGTCTAATGGCGTGAGAGAATCCGCTCTCCATCTTTCGTTTGCAAAGTATGATTGCTTGAAGAGGGTTGAGGAGACGCCAAAACCGCCGAAAACTGCCAGAGCAAGGAGATTGCGGGCGGTTGGGTTTCAAGGGCTGGTGGGTTGAGGAAAAAATCGCAGGCAGGGCCGATAATCTGCAAAAAAAATCGAATATTTGAGGAAAAAACAGAACTTGGCGGGAAAAATAATATCGGCCGCATGGCAAAGCGGACTACCCGTAATTGCGTTCCGAGGACGCGGGAATATCGGAAGCTGCATACCGCAGCGCATGGCAACATAGCCGCCACTTTGCCGTTGAATGGGGCGTCCAGTAAAATAGCACCTGCAATTACATTACATGCCCCGTGAAACAGCCCTCCTTGCCCACCGGCAAGCTGTTTGCAGGGTGAGAGCAATCCCCTCTTTATAAGGCCGGCCACAGCATTTCAGAAGCGCCAGTGCGGATTATGAGCCGCCGCGAACCTTGCACCTTGCAGTGAGGACGCGCACAAACGTCCATGTCGGCCTCCGTAACAAAAGGCGGAGCCTTCTTTCCATCTCAACGACTTCGCGGGCGTCGGTGCTCTACACAAGGGGAGCGTGAGTAAAATCACAGCCACAAGGCGATGCTCCTAAGCGATATTTTACGGCACAGAGTGCATTGCCTCGGCTGAACTTTTGCTCAACAAAAAATCCACCCAAGCATTTCCATGCGCCCCGTTAGGATGTTTGAATGCCGGAAATTTTGCACCCACATAAACCCGCAAAAAAAACGGCGCGGAAAATTCCGCGCCGCAATCCGTCCGAAAAAAGGCGGCCTACGCCCGCCTGCGGCGCGCGGCCAAAAGGAGCGCAACGGCTCCAAAAACGGCGGCGAAAGCGGCCGGTTCCGGAACTGAGGAGGTATATACGAGATAGAGGTCGCCCTTGTCGTACTTGAATTCAACAGTATCGGAATCGTCGCGCAGCTTGAAATCGTAAAGATTCTTTTCCACCCAGGAATTGAAAGCCGCTTCGTAGGTGTCCATGGCTGAAACGATGAGGAATTCCTCCCTGTCAAACGTGCCGGCAAGGCCGCTGAAGTCCGCTTCCAAAACCCCGCTGAAAGTGAGCATCCGCCCGGCAACATCAATGTGGCTGACGCCGTCTGAGCCAAACACGAATTCGAGCTTGCCGCCTATCACATTGTCGACGCTCGTGCCAGCCCCGCCGGAGAAATAGGCGTCGGAAATAAAGTTTATGGTGCTGCCGGAGCCTTCTATGCGCATTATCGCCTGGCCGCCGGTCGACTGTTCATTGCCGAGCGTGAGCCTGTAGCCGTTCACCTCGTTGCCGGAGCCGGAGACCACGAACTTTGCGGTGCCGCCCGCAAAGACGCCGTTTCCGATATTGAGGTTGACCGTTTCGCCCGAGGTGCGGATGAGGACGGTATTGCCCGCCATCGTGAAGGAGTTTTCCACGGTGGAGGAGGCGTCCAGAGAACCCGAGAGATTTATGTTATAGCCGCTCGAAAGCAATATCTGGTTTTTGGCGGATGCGGAATCGCCCTTGACATAGAACGAGTTTGTGCCGCCTGTTGAATTGGACTTGCCGATATTGATTTCGTTTGCGGTGAACTTGTGGCCGCTGCCCGTTATGGAGGCTTCAAGCACGCCGCCTGTCTGCTCCGTCGTGGAGCTGGCGATATTGAACGAGCCGTAGCCGCCTCCAAAGGTTATTTCATGCCCCTCTCCGCTTACGATAAACCTGCTCTCGCCCCCGGTGATGGTGGAGTTGTGCCCCCACCAGAAACCCTTGTTGGCAGTAGAAAACACCGAATTTTTCCCGGTGATTTCAACGGAGGCGCGGCCGCCTGCAACGGTGTCTTCGTAAATCATCATAAGCTCGCCCTGGCCGACATAGGAGGCGCTGTCGACCACAACCTTTGCGACCGCCTCGGAATACTCGTCGTTACTCATGTGGAGCTTCAGATTCGAGTTCTGGACGAACTCGGAGCCGTTTCTGATTTCAAGGGAAGCGGTACCCCCGAAAGCAGTGCCCTCGGTTGAGTCGAACCTGGAGCGCCCAACGTGGATGTTGCCGCTGCCGACGGAGACGTAGGCGTTGTCCACAAGGAAGGATGCCGTATAGTCTTCAGCAAAGCCCGCGTAGTAGGAATTGTAGATATTGATGTCGCCCGTTTCCTTGAGGAGCCTGGCGCCGTCTTTTACGGTGAACGCGTAGGTTCCACTGGCGCCGCCCGTGGCGGTGTCCGCATACCAATCCTCGCGTATGTTGCCGACCTCTATTTCTTTGCTCACGGACATTTCCGCGCCGTCGCGCAGAGTGAAAAACATGTTTACATCCGAATCGGAGGCCATTGAACCTACGAGATTCAGCCTGCCGTTTACCGTAAACACGTTGCCGACGCCCGACCAGTCGACCCCTGCGGAAAACGACGACCCCAGCATGTGCGAGGGCCTTATGGAAAACTTTCCGGCCGTAAAGGTGTTGTTCGTTGCGCCCTCTGCGACAGACATCAGCCACGAGCCGGACGAAGCGCCGGTAAATGTGGAAGCTGACGACTTGGAGTCGCCCCATCCGGCGGTCCCCGAAACGTTGAAAGAGTTGTTTGAATTCTGGAAAACCACGGCGACTTCGCCGCCGTCAAAGGCCGTGCCGCAATTTATGCTCCCCCAGTCAATCGAAGAATAGCCGTCCAAAACCATCTTTACAAGGGTCCCCGCGTTGGAGTTTATCCAGCCGTTTGACGCCTGTATTGACGAGACCTTTTCGGCCGTGCCGCGGACCGTGGTTATGTTGGTTCCGGAGGTCTTGCCGCTCTCCGCGCCGAGGTTGAAATGCACGACTTCGGAAACCGACGAGCCGTCAAGGATATTCACCTCGCCGCAGAAATTGACCCCGAAACTGTTTCCTAAAAGCTCGGAGCCATCGAGGGTCAGAACCTTGGTGCGCGTTTCGGTGGAACCTGCACCCATCTTAAAAGAGTTTAAAAGGTTTATGGTGGAACCGGCCACGCGCGCGTCAAAATTACCACCGTCATTTCCGATGGCGCCCGTGGCGTTCCAGACGGCGCCATCGCTTATCAGGATTTTGCCGTTTGCATTGTAGAACTGCCCCGTATAGGACGAGCCCTCACCGCTCATGTCGAACGTGGCGCCGGAAGCCAGGTGCACGCTCATCCCGTTTTCCATTTTGAGCGAGCCGCCGTCCCTTATATAGAGGGTTGAGGTCCCGTTCAGGGCGACGTCGCCATAAATCCTGGCAACGCCTTCCGACGCGGGGCGCCCGAAAGTTTCAAGCGAGCCGCCAGCCCCGATTACGAGACTCGCCGCGCCGTCGAGATCGAGCCGGACGACTTCGGCTGCGGAGTCGATAAGGAGGGAGTTTGTCGCATCCGATATGTTTATGAGGGCGGTATCGTCCTTTGTGGGAACCCCGGCCGACCAGAGGGCCGAATCCGACCAGAGCATATCCGGCGCGGATTCGGGCAGGACGATTTCGGTGTCGGCGCAGTAGGCCGTCCCGGCCGACATTGCGGCGGACAACGCGGCATATCTAAAAATCAATGAGAAGCTCGAATCTTGCATAATCTGGAATTAATACGTTTGAGATGAATTTTCACCAGTTTATGCTGTAAAGACAAGTTAAAAAATGGGGCTGAAATAGACAGAAACGCCCCGAAAAAATCAGGCGGCGACTGGCAGGACGGGCGGGTTTTCTCCGCGCAAAATCTCATCCCCCAATCCGCCTCAGACCATCCATACCCTCCCAAAAAATATGCCCCCCCATTCCGCATCCGCCTTGCGGGCGCTAAAAGGCGCGGATGCCATTGCGCCCTTTAAACAAAGCGGCGCGCTTTGGTGCGGACCGGCGCGCCAGATTCCGCAAAAAGGCCCTCCGGGGAGCGGCTTCCTGCGCGGAAGCAGAAACACAGCCCCGGCGGAAGGCGCGCGGCAAATTCCGCCCGCCCCAGAAGCGAATGACGGACTGCATTTTTTTTGATTTTTATATTGACGCACGCTAAAAAACATGGAGACTTAAAAACTTTCTTTTAGGCCGGGTAGCTCAGTTGGTAGAGCAGAGGACTGAAAATCCTTGTGTCGGCGGTTCAAACCCGCCCTTGGCCACCACTTTAAAAAAGCGGCTTCCACCTCAGGAGCCGCTTTTTTAGCACCCTCGCGGGCGGTCCATGAGGCGGAACAAAGCGGAGCAAACTTCAAATTTCGATTGGCTTTACATTTTTGCAATCATTTGCAACCGCCATGCAACAAGCCCGCTAATAGTTCGCAAAAAATCGCCCCTCCCTCCCACAAAATAAGTTTTTGCCTCGAATAGGAGCATACAACTTCAAAAACTTCAAATCTTTCAGTTTGTTCCAATACATCAAAAGTAAATTTGCGCAATGTTCGGAAGCATAATATCATGGGTTCATGAAAACTCACAGAAGCTTAAAAACAGGCAGCAAGACAATTCGCTATACATATGATGGCCACTTAAAAAGCAGGGAGCAGCAGGCTATCGACAAGTTTATAGGCATGGCCTATAATATGTCTATGCACGCGATTAAACAGCTTGAGAAGCAAACGGCAGAATCCGTGAATTTCTTCAAGATGATTTACGGCAAAGATGCAGATGCCCCAGGCAAGATTGTTGAAAGCTATAAATTAATAATTCAACATATTGAACGTGGACTTAAAGTTCGCCGCGAAAAAGTATTAATGGCAGAATTCCAAGAAACAAGCCCGCAGGCAAAAGCAGTATTGGCTTCAAAGTTGACAGCGACAAAGGAACCGTTAAAGCAAGCCGTCAAACAAAGAAAAGTGAAACCTCAAATAAAATGAAAAAGTCGGGGCAGGTCTTAAAGCGCATCTAAAAAATAAATCCTGAGAGAATGGAAGATTCTTTCAGGATTTTGCTTTAATTGATATGCGTCAAAGGCTTCATCAGAATTTTAGAATCGCCTTCGAAATTGTCAGCCCAAATGGGCACACTTAAATTTCGAATTCTTGCATGCAGACCTTTTTTGGGGATTTCGGCCAACTGATTTTTTTCATTATTGCCCGCCAATTTCGTCGCTTTATCATAATAAGACAAAGACAATTGGTCTTCGCCATTTTGTATATACGAATTCAGGCATAGCTTTGAATACAAATCATATCCGCTTAAACCTGTCTGACGCAACAAATCTTCCGCCTCCGCAGGATTAAATGCAGGATTTTCCACAAAAATTTTTCTATTAAAAAGCACAGCGGTATAAATGCTTTTTTGCAGCATAAAAGATGAAAGCAATCTCATTAATTTCTCCTTCTGAGGAGATGGCGATTCACCTATTCGTTTGCGATACTCGGCAACCAATTCCAAGCGTTTTTCTTTTGCCCGCACAATATGCGCAGCAAGAGCATCGTTTAATTTTTCATCCCATAGCTTTGCCTCTAGAGCGTTCTTATCAGCAGGATTAAAATTCCCATCATACATTCCCTTCAGAAAATCGGCAGCAGACAAGAGGTTTTCATCTGCAGTATTTTTCAGCACAAAGATTGCAAAGTCACGGTCATAAGGCGCAAACTTTCCTATATAGAAATTCTTCCACGACAAAATATCAGGCGACTTCAAAAGCTCTTTAGTTTTATTTAAATTCACATCTTCTGAAATCCCGCGATAGGCAAAATATGATTTATAAATCGAAAAGCCTGAGCCTGGATAATTTTGTGGCGCATTCTCGATAAGTTCCTTCGCCTTGGTTGAATCCTTTTCTACTCCGATTCCATCTATATAATGCTTGGCTAAGTTTGCGACAACCAATGGATGCCTTTGCCGTAATTTGTAAGCTTTTTGCGCCCATTTGAAAGACTTAATCGCATCCCGCATTTCTTTTTGTCCTATTAATTCCAAATTATGAGGAACTTCATCATATGCCCTTGGACCGCCATCCATGTATCCATCCAAAGAGTAGAAAATTTTATCAGGATCAAATCCCTGATAATATAGCGACAACTCCAGCGCTCTTAAATAATTTCCGCTGGCATGCAGTTTAAAAGTCGCAAGGTCATCTTCCAAACTCACCGATGCGTTTTCAGTGTTGCCACCGCATGAGGATAAAAAAAGCGTTTGCGTCCACATTATCGCCAAAAGCATGATGCGGAAAAATTTAATTATCATATTTTATGATATATCATTTCCCATACCCTTGAAGCAAGTCTTTTTCTACGATGAAATCTACGCAAAATCAGTCTTTTCTGTGATACACATGCGTGATACCAAACTCTGCATCAAGTGGGGTTTTTTTATAAATTTGTAGCAATGCCATGAAAGAAAAAACAAATTTCTTTCGGGGCATTCTAATCTATGTCAGTCCCAAAATTGAATATGATAGAAAGAATACCAAAGCGGAAGGCGCGGAGCGAAGCGCCATGGACAAGTACGTCAAAACCGCATCAGGCCAACCCGAATAATATTACATAAAAGAAAATACCATTCTCTTTTCAAGAAGCATATGACACATTTATTTATGTGCTGTATGCTTCTTTTTTTGGAGAGCTCTATTTTTCCAAAATAATGCTTTTTCCTGATTTGTATGTTCTGGATTATATTTGCCCGAATATATATCCGCAAGCGTTTGGGCAGGCGTGAAAATGATATTTTGCCTAAAGTCATCTTTAGGGTTTTTTCCAATCCATAAATCTGGAGATATATTGTCAGCCAGCTCCAGGCAATATATTGCAAAATCAAAGTCTCTCGGGACAAACCAGCCGCAATAAAAATTTGGGACTGACATAGACTAGAATGCCCCGAAAGAGACGAGAAGGCGGACGGAATTTAACGGAAGAGCATTGCGTAAATCCCTTAACGCTTGCTAATTTCACCCAAAAGCCCGCACTGCTTTTCAAATCAATGCAGCCCCCACCTTTCCGCCCGGCAAACAGCATACAAAGCCGAAGCCGGATACCCAGGCAATATTTTCCTCGGAGCTTTTGTCCCGCATCTGGAAAACGGCCGGGATAAAAAAAATACAGACGGCGCGCGGCGGTGGTGCGCGGGATTTGCGGGAGGGGCCTCCGGGAGGCGGAATCCCCCCAAGGCCGGGCGATGCAGGCAAGGGGAATCGCCCCGGGTTCCGCAACCGGCCCGACCAATGGCGACGCCTCCGGCACCCCTTCCCGGCGTGCGCCGGAGGGAAATTTGTTCTTGAAAAGAACGCCTTTTAAATGGATTATTTCCAATAAAATCCATACTATGACAAAACCCAAGACAGCGCTCATTACGGGCATCACGGGGCAGGACGGCTCCTACCTGACGGAGCTCCTCCTTTCAAAGGGCTACACGGTCCACGGAGTAATCCGCCGCTCAAGCTCTTTCAACACCTCCCGCATAGACCATATATATAACGACGAATCCCTGCGGGACTCCCGCTTCTTCCTGCACTACGGGGACATGACAGACTCCAGCAACCTCAACCGCATACTGGAAAAATGCGAGCCGGACGAGGTTTACAACCTGGCCGCGCAAAGCCATGTGAAGGTGAGTTTCGACGTTCCGGAATACACCGCCGAAGTTGACGCCATCGGAACCCTGCGCTTCCTCGACGCCATAAAAGAGGCCAAGCTCTCCCACAGGACGCGCTTCTACCAGGCGTCGACCTCGGAGCTGTACGGCAAGGTTCAGGAGGTCCCGCAGCGCGAAACCACGCCATTTTACCCCCGCTCCCCTTATGCGGTGGCCAAGCTTTACGCCTATTGGACGGTGGTAAACTACCGCGAAGCCTACGGCATATTCGCATCAAACGGCATACTTTTCAACCACGAGTCAGAGCGGCGCGGCGAAACCTTTGTGACGCGCAAAATCACGCGAGCTGCGGGAAGGATAAAACTCGGCCTTCAGGACAGGCTCATTCTGGGAAATCTTGACGCGAAGCGGGACTGGGGATACGCGCCGGAATACGTCGAGGGCATGTGGAGAATCCTCCAGGCCGAAAAGCCGGGCGACTACGTGCTGGCGACGGGAGAGACGCGGACCGTGCGAGAATTTGTGGAAAAATCATTCGCGCGCCTGGGAATGACGCTGGAATGGTCCGGGGAGGGGGCGTCGGAAAAGGGCGCGTGCAGGGAAACCGGCAGGACGGTAGTCGAAGTCTCGCCGCAGTACTACCGCCCTACGGAAGTGGAGCTGCTCATAGGGGACCCCGCCAAGGCCGCCGCCGAACTCGGATGGAAGCCGTCCGTGGCGTTCTCAAAGCTGGTGGAAATCATGACGGACCACGACTTCGAGCTGGCAAAAAAAGAGGCGGCGCGGCGCGGCTAGCCCCCGCCGCAGGCAAGCCCCCAGTACGAAAATGCCACACGGGAAAAAGAAAATCCTCTACGCCTTTGAATTCGCCCATGACGACGCCATGTGGAACGACGTTTTGGAGGCGGCGCAAAGGCTGGCCCCCGGGCGCGTCGAGGCCGGGGGCTTCGGAGGAATCTTCAGGGGCTACGGGCCGGGGGCGTCGCTGCGGCGCATCGCAAACATGATTTGGATGCACGCCGCCATCCCCTTCAAAATATTGGCCTCCAAACCCGACCTTGTTTTCGCGCGCACAACCCCGCCCATGATGCAGATTTCGTGCGCATTCTGGGCGAGGCTTCTGGGCGCGAAATCGGCCGTGTGGCTCATGGACTACCATCCGGTGTTCGGCCAGAGGTCGTCCGCAGGCGCTGCGGCAAGGGCGGCATGGTCGCTATTTTCATGGCTGGACAGGGCGCTTTTAAAGACAAACGCCGCCGTAATATGCCTAGACAGGGCGATGGAGCGCACGGTCCTTGAGAGGGAGCCGCAGGCAAAGACCCGCACCGTGCCGACATGGGGCCTGGAGGACGCGCAATGGTCCGACATGGGGCGGCCGGACGGCGATTCGGTGAGGCTCATATATTCCGGAAATTTCGGCAAGGCGCACTCTGCGGGAAGGCTCAAAAAGTTCCTCAAGGCCCTGTCCGCGCGAAAAAAAACCGTGCTTTGCTACTGCGGAAACAGCGCCCACGCCGAAAGCGCATTCCGGGAAATAGCCTCGGAGTGCGGAACGGGCTTTGAAAGCTTCCCTCGGGTGGAGAAGTTCTCGCAGCTCGGCGGGCTTTACAGGGAAAAGGAAATCGACTACGGAATCGTCGTGCTGGACGACCTCTTTGCGGGGCTGGTATCGCCCAGCAAATTTTCCGGATACGCCTCCTTCGGCCTTCCGATAATCGACATCGGGCCGCGCGGCACAAACTCGAACATGGCATGCTCCGAAATGGGCGCGGGAATCGCCGTGGAAGACGACGAGGCAGCCGAAGCTGCGGCCGAGGCTGCGGCCGACCCCAAAGTCCAGCGGGAATGCGCCGCAGCTACAAGGGCAGCCGCCGAGTACTTTTCAAAGGATAGGGCCGGGGACGTCGCAAAAATCCTGCTCGGGGCTGCGGGCTGCGGGGACGCCTGAAACGCGGCAAAAGCCGGGGTGCGCAAGGATTTTATTGACCGGGGGCGCGCGCATGGCACAATAATATCCCGCACCTCCCGCCGCGCAGGCGCAAGGCGGGCGGGCAAAATACGCTTTAAAAATATGAGAAAAACAACCTTGAAAAAATTGCCGGCCGCACTGGCCGCCCTGGCCTGCTGCGCCGCGTTTGCGGCCGACCCGTTTGTGGGGGAATACCAGGGAACCATTAGCGGCATGAAAACCTATCCCTACGGCCACAGCCCCGTGATGTCGGCGCAGATTTCAAAGCACAGGGACGGATACAGGCTGCGGATACTTCCGGAACTGTGCAAGCGCTCGAACGACGAACTGCTCGCAACCGGCCTGAAGGCTGAGGGCGGCAAAATCAGGCTCGACGGCGCGGGCAAGTGGAAGTTCTCCGGCGAAATAACCCCGGAGGCGATGAATTTTGACGTGAGCGAGGGGAAAAATTCTGGGAAGATTTCCCTGCGCAAAATCGAACGCGCCTCCCCCACCCTGGGCGCGCCCGCGCCCGCCGGGGCCTCAACGCTCTTCGATGGCTCCTCGTTCGACGGGTGGGCCACGGCGCGGGATGGCTCGCCCGTATCCTGGAAGATGGTTGAAGGCGGGGCGATGGAAGTGGCAAAGCTGCCCGGCAAGGACGCCAACAAAAGCCAGACAATCCGCTCGAAGGCCGCATTCTCCGACTTCAGGCTCCATCTGGAATTCATGGCGTGCGACATGCCAAACCAGGAGGCCCAGCAGCGCTCCAATTCGGGCGTCTTCATCGGCCCATATGAAATACAGATTCTCGACTCCTTCGGCGCGGAGGGGCTATGGAACGACTGCGGCGCGATATACAGGGTTTCCCCCCCGATTGCAAACGCATGCCTGCCGCCGGAAAAATGGCAGACATACGACATCGACTTCACGGCGGCGAAGTTTTCAAGCGACGGCAAGCTCGTCTCTGCGCCGCGCGTCACGGTATTCCTAAACGGAGTAAAGGTGCAAAGCGACATGGAAATACCCCACGCAACCTCCATCCCCCAGCCCAGGCGCGACTCGTTCCGCCACCCGAAGCCACCATACCGGATAGAGCTTCAGGACCACGGAAACCCTGTGCGCTTCAGAAACATATGGGCGATGCCGCTAAACGCCGAAAAATGAGGCGGCGCGCAAAACAAAAAGCTTGCATGAAGGCGCGCCCATCCGGATAATTTGAAAGGTTTTATATATAAAATATGAAAAAAGCAGCATCCATCATAGGCATTCTCGCGCTCGCCTCGGCGGCGTACTCCCAGGACGGGAACTTCCCCCTGAATTCAATAACAAATCCGTCGCTTTCAAACCTGAAGGTTTCGGCGGCCGTCGGATTTGAGTCGGAATACGTGTTCCGCGCCGAAAAGCTCGCCGGGCTTTCAATTCAGCCGAAAGTGGAGCTGGGCTACAACATAGCGGGCTTTGACGCATACGCCGGGGCCTGGATGAACTCCCCGCTTGAAAAGCAGCGCAACTCCGCAGGGGACCTCGTAAACCTTGAGGAGGTGGACCTTTACGCCGGCATGTCCTACTCATACGGCTCCTTCACCGTCGACCTCGGCTACACCTACTACTGGTACCCGTCCGACAACGACGGCGCGACGCGCGATTCCGAAGTCTATGCGGGAATAATGATGGACACGGCCTCCTATCTCGGCCTGAACCTCAACCCGTCGGTCTATTACTTCTACAACTTCCAGCTCGAACAGCACACGATAGAGGCGTCGCTCGGCTACGAGTTGCAGCTCGGCTCCTACGTCGGGCTGCCCAAGCTCACACTGCCGCTGAGGGCGTACTTCGGCTACCTCACCGCCGACCGCAGAAACGGAGACCAGGACTACGGCTCGCCCGACCTCAAGGGAAGCTACATGTACTACGGCGGCTCGGCCGACATAGCCTACGCCATCACCGACTACTGCACGATAAGCGCGGGCGTGCGCTACTCGCAGCGCTTCGAGGAGTCCGGGGACGCCGGGGCCATATCAGACAGGGGCGAACGCAAGTTCTGGTACGGCGCGAAGGTTGACTTCGGATTCTGAGCTTGAACACGGCTTGAAAGAAGGGGGCGGGGTCTCATGATTCCGCCCCTTTTTCGCGTCCGGAAGCGGGCGGGGGCGCGCAAAAATTACGCGATTCAAATGGCTTGCAAATTTTCTGCGGCGGCCCTAGCATTCATGCCAATCATACAAACAACACGCTATACGCTTATGAGCAAAGAAAACCTCCCGTCATATCTGGCTGAAGTAAAGCCGAATCCGGAGTCCAACAGGGCGCCGTGGTACAAGAACACCGCCCCCGCGTACGCGGGCATAATACTGTGGTTTGTCTTCTGGCAGAACATGGTCAACCACCAGGCCCTCGGCGGCGGCCTGTCCCACGGGATACTGTACCCGATAATAGGCGTGGTCGTGGGCGCGATGCTCTGCTACTGCTTCTTCTATAAAATCCCCGCCATGTTCGGCATGAAAACGGGCCTGCCCCTGTATGTGATAGGCAGCTCCATATTCGGCACAAAGGGCGGCATAGTCATGCCCGGCCTGCTCATGGGCCTCCTGCAATTCGGATGGGTTGGCGTAAACATCTTCGGCTCGTCGTGGCTCATAGCAAAGTGCATAGCAGGCGACGCCGCGCCGAGCGACGCGCTCGTCTGGGGAATAATGGCCGTGTGGGGCGTTGCCGCCACATTAATGGGCCTGGTCGGCATCAAGTATGTGGCTAAAATTTCGACCTACCTGCCACTCATTCCGCTTGTCATACTGCTCGTCCTCATAATAAAGACCATCGGAACCGTGGGCGACTTCAACTCTGAAAGCTTTATGGAGCTTGCCAAGGCCAAGGAGGCCGCAAAGGCGGCTGCGGCCGGAAGCGCGCCGGGCCTCGCGGAGCTTACGCCGTTCGGCGTCGTGGCCACAATAATAACGATAATCGTCGGCTTCTACGCCACGGCGGGCGCAGCCGGCACCGACTTCGGAACGGCAGCCCGCAATGAATCCGACGTGCGCCTCGGCGGCATCGTTGGCGTCAGCATCGCGATGATATTCACGGGCGTTGCGGCCGTCATAATCGTGGCTGGCGCCTACGGCAACCCGGAAACGGCAATGAGCCTCGCAGGGCACGGGATGCCGATGGACGTGACAATCGTCATGAACTCCGTGATGGGTTCCGGGGCAGGCAGGGTATGCATGCTTCTCCTGGCCCTGGCGGCCTTCCCCGCGGCATGCTTCTCGGCAATGATAGCGGCAAACTCATTCAAAACGATGCTTCCCAACGTCAACGCAAACCTCTCGGTTTCAATCGGCGGCATCGTCGCGATAATACTCGCAGTAACAGGAATCGCAGGCGACGCGGTCGTGGTGTTCGGCTTCATCGGCGCATCATTCGGCCCCATCTGCGGGGCGATGTACATCGACTACTTTGCAAACGGCAAAAAATGGTCCGGCCCGCGCGAGGGCGTAAACCCGGCCGGATGGCTCGCATGGGCTGTCGGCTTCATCGTGGGCGTGCTCCCGAATTTCGGGGTGAACATTCCGATGTCGCCTGTTGCGGCATTCCTCGCGGGCGCGATAGTGTATGCGGCCTGTGTAAAAACCGGGCTGCAATCAAAGCTTGTCGAACTCAAATAGGCCTTACTAAAATCCGGAAAATCCCCCGCAATGCGGGGGATTTTTTTTTGCCGGGACAGACTAGAATGCCATAAAAAGAAACGAAGAATCAGGTGGAATTTAGCGGCGGGCCAGGCGGGCCTCACTCGCCTAGTAAAAATTCAGATAACTATATAAGTTTACATTGCCTTTTAGCTTTCGCTATTGGACTTCTTCTTTTTGTTTGGGTTATAATTCATTGCTTTTTTAAGTTTCTTATCGAACGAGGATGAATTTGGATTTTCGGAATTATCCGCTATAATTATGTCGCTTTGTGGAAGTTTACCTGTAGATTTTATTTCTCCAGCTACATCATCAAATCTATCGTAGTCAGATATGTATTCTCTATCTTGAATAACTCTAAATTTACTATATTCTTCTTCCGCAAATGCTTTTGCAACATCTGCACTAATGCGTCCTGCATCATTTAAGATTTCATATTCGTTGAATTTTAGAAAGGCATCTAATTTTTCAACCCAATCTTTCATGGTCATGGCTTTGCCCTTTTTTGCCAGATTTTCCGCATAGTCCAAATACATATTTACTACACGGTTTAACTCTGTAATTTCATTTTCTAATAGGTAATTTTTTGCAATAGATACATCGCTCTTTAAAATCTTGCCGCCTGTTTTTGCATTTTTCCAAGTGGTAAGTCCCATGTTAGGTTTATTGCTGTCCGCTCTCATTTTTATGATTTCGGCGGCAGTATTTTTTGTAATAGCATATTCCAATTTATTTTGGACAGTTTTAAAAAAGAGTTGCGTTATAGTAGCATTTTTATCGTAGTCTATTGCTGTTGCATAAAGGTCGGTAACTTTTTGATAAAAATGCCGTTCGCTTGCTCGTATCTCCCTAATACGTTCAAGAAGTTCATCAAAATAATCCTTCCCAAAGGCATTTTTCCCCTGCTTTAGACGCTCATCATCTAAAACAAATCCTTTAATCATATATTCTTTTAGAACTTGCGTTGCCCAAATGCGGAATCGCGTTGCTTGGGGAGAATTTACTCGGTATCCTACTGAAATAATGGCGTCTAAATTGTAAAATTTTCTTATCCGAGAAACTTGCCTGTTGCCTTCCTTTTGAACTTGTAAAAATTCTTTACAAGTTGCCTTTTCGGACAATTCTTTATCAGCGTAAATATTTTGCAAATGGATAGTTATATTCTGAACCGCAACATCAAATATTTCTCCCATTGCTTTTTGAGTTACCCAAATCGTTTCCGTTTCCCTATCGAGAAAGACTTGGATTTTTGTAACTCCATCATTCCCTTGGTAGAAGATAAAGTTATACTGATTATCCAATTCGTCCATAAGTTAGTTCCTCAAAAGTTATGCGTTTTTCTAAATTTTGTAAAAACTGGTTAAAGCATTTGCCATCGGCCTGTTTTCTTGAGTTATAGCGAAATACGAACTCATCAACGCATCTTTGTAAATGCTCACGTGAACAGATTGATATATTCCAACAATTCCGCGCTTAAATATTCCCCAAAAGCCTCCTATCGTATTTGTGTATATATCGCCATTTACATATACTTTTGCGGCATGACAAATGAACCTATAAGTAAAATACTTTGAAAGAGTTCCGTAATTCCATTCGTAAGTATAAATAGTACTATCCAATTTTATATACTGGAATATTCGTGGCGCGAGACTCTTTATAGAAGTATCTGAAACGACCTTTGCAATAAGCCTACCGCCTCTTTGAAGCATTCCAAAAACAAGAGTTTTGCCTTTAAAGCTACGACATTGACTCATTGGAACTTCTTTATCTTTGTGCCTATTCTTATTTTTGCCGCCTACAAATATTTCGTCAATTTCAACATTTCCATCTAAGTCGCCATCATTATCTGAACCAAAACAGTTTCGTATGCGTTGAAGCATAAACCAAGCTGTCTTTTGGGTTACATGAATATCTCTTGCCAACTGTAAAGAGGAAATTCTCTTTTTATAGCAAGTTACTAGCCAAATAGCCAGAAACCATTTTTGAAGTTCGATTTTGGTATTGTCAAAAAGTGTATTTGTTTTGACGTTAAAATATTTGCCTGTGTTTTTACAGCGGTATTTATTGCCTTTGCACTTATATACTTTAGACTTTGCATCAAAGGGACTTACAATATTTCCATTCCATCGAAGAGCTTCAAGATGATTAATACAAGCTTGCTCATTCGGAAAAGTTTGTATTAGTTCTAAAATAGATTCGATGTCTTTGTTTATCATTGTGATTTTTTACATACCATAAAATAAAGGAAGAATTTTACACCAAGTCAAGATTTTTGTGTAAACTTATATATAGCTACCAAAATTCATTCAATAATCCGCCTTTCGGGCACATCTATCTCAGACTCTTCTTGCGGCTGCAATGCGCAAGTGGCGACGGCACGGCGCAAAAGAAAGCGGATTTTGCGCGGCACCGGAAAGCATGCGGCATTTTTGCCGTTTGCGCCCGCCATGGGATTGGAAAATCAAAGCCCCGCACAATCCTTGAATGCGCCCCCGCACCTCGTTCCCAATGGGGAAAAAAGAATTTCCGGCATGCCCCCCCGGATTCAGGACGGCGCATGCGCCCCCATGGGCCGTGCGCCGAAATTTTACAAGTAAGCCGCTTCCCGCACCCGCAAATTTGAACGGAGGAAGCGGAAGCTGTTAAAAAAGCGTCATCTGCGGGTCGTCCCCGGGCGGAGGGGAAGCCGGCGGAGGGGCGGCATCCGAATCCGCTCCCGAAGCGGAAACGCCGGCCTTTGCCGATTCAAGCATAGCCAGAAACTCATCTTCAGATATTGTTTTAACACCCAGTAAGCGGGCCTTTTCAAGCTTTGACGATGCCGCCCCGGCCGCCACGAGAAAGTCGGTGGCTGACGAGACTGACGAGGCCGAGCGGCCGCCGTAGGATTCGACGAGCCTCTTTGCCTCGGAACGCCCCATGGTTTTCAAGGTCCCGGTAAAGGCAAATATTTTTCCGGACAATGCGCCGGACAGCGGCTGCCCGCGCGCGCTGAAATTCAGCCCGCAGGCCCGCAATTTCTCGATTATTTTCAGATTTTCCCCGCTGCGGAAAAATTCGAGCACGGAATACACTATCTTCTCCCCCACCCCCGGCACGCCGGACAGCGACTGGATGTCGGAGGCGGCAAGGGCGTCGAGCGTCTTGAAAGAGGCCGCAAGATCCTTTGCGACGCGCTCGCCGACATACGGGATGCCAAGGCCGAACACGAGCCTCCAAAGGTCGCGGGACCTGCTTTCGGATATCGCCTTCAGGAGGTTGTCCACGCTCTTTTGCTTGAAATTCCTGAGCCGCAGAAGGCCGTCGGCCGAAAGCGAATAGATGTCGGCGCAGTTGCCCACAAGGCCGAGGTCCGCAAGCTGGGTCACCACGGCCTCGCCAAGCCCCTCTATATCCATGCAGCCGCGCGATGCGAAATGGATTATCCGGCGGCGCATCTGCTCCGGGCATTCGGGATTTATGCACCTTAAAATCGCCTCCGAAACGTCGCGCACGAGGGCGGAGCCGCACGCCGGGCAGCGTTCCGGAGCCTTGAACGGCAGGGAGCCCGCGCCCCGCTTACCGGGGAATACAGTCACCACCGCAGGAATTATCTCGCCAGCCTTTTCCACGGAGGCGGTGTCGCCTACGCGGATGTCCCTCCGGGCGATTTCGTCGAAATTGTGGAGCGTCGCGCGGGAGACGCTTGAGCCTGAGAGCTGAACGGGCAGGCGGCTTCCGGGACGGGAAGCGTCCTCAAGCTCCGCGACGGGCGTCACGGCCCCCGTGCGGCCCACCTGGAGGGTTATGTCGTAAATTACGACCTCGGCGCGAGCGGGCCTGTACTTCCACGCGACCGCCCAGCGCGGCGCCTTGCTGGTCCAGCCTGCGAGGGCGTAGAGGGACATGTCGTCGAGCTTTACGACAGCCCCGTCCGTATTGAAGTCGAACGACCTGCGCTCCGAATCAAGCCGGACTATCCGCTCGTAAACCTCCTCAATCCCCAAAGCCGCGGCGCGCCAGGAAAGCGACGGAAGCCCGAGGGATTCCAGAAATTCCGCGAGGAGCGACTGCCTCGAAACCTCCGCGCCCAAAACCTTCCCGAGCGAATAAAACGAGGCGTATAAAGACCTGCCCTCCAGCGCCGACTTGTCAAGAAGCTTCATGGTTCCGGCCGCAAGGTTGCGCGGGTTTGCGTATATGGCCGCCTTCTTTCTCGGCTGGCGCGCGCCCTCGGCGCCCTCGAACTCCTCCTGCTCAAGCTCCGCGTTTTCCGCCTCCTGGCGGGCGCGCATTGCCTCGAAATCGGAATTCAGCATGTACGCCTCGCCGCGCACCTCAAGAAGGCTTGGAATGCGCGGGCCCGCGAGGGAAAGGGGGATGTTCTTAAAGACGGAAATGTTGCGGGTTATGTCGTCGCCCTCGCTGCCGTTTCCACGTGTGAGAAGGCGGGAGAGCCTGCCGTTTTCGTACACCGCAGATATTCCGGCCCCGTCTATCTTGGGCTCGACCTCGTAGGCGAGCGGGCCTTCCTTTCCCAGGGCCTTGCGGAGGCGCTCGTCGAACTCGCGGAGCTCGTCGAGCGTGAAGGCGTTGTCGAGGCTCAGCATTTTTGAGAGGTGCGGGCGCTTGTCGAAGCCCGGCGAGGAGTCGTCGCCGACGGAGACGGAGGGAGAGGAGGCGTCGGCAAATTCCGGGTGGGCGGCCTCGAGCTCGCGCAGCCTGCGCATCAGCGAATCGTACTGGGCGTCGCTTATCGCGGGGGCGTTTTCAAGGCGGTAGAGCCGCTCGTACCCGGCGAGTAGGCGGCGCAGGGAAAGTATCTCTTCTCCGGCATTTTCCATCGCCACAAATCAAAGGCGGGGCGGAGAGCTTTTTCAACCGCATTTTAAAAAAATCTCGTGCGGCGGGGGACGCGGGGTTCAAAAATATCAAATCTTTTAGTTTATTCAAAAGTATCAAAAGTAAATTTGCACAATCATAAAAAGCGGTGTATAGTCGCCAACCATGAACGGCAACCAAACGACACACACACTATCCCGCGCAGGGAGGATGCGCTTCAGCGCGGTGCGCGGCCTCCGCCCCGAAACGCTGTCGCGGGCCTTGGAATCCTTTGAAAACGGCAGGCTCGGCGAGGCCGCCAGAATATTCGAGGCAATAATAAGGCGCGACGACGCCATAAGCGGCCTTTACCTTAAAAGGTGCAAGTGCGTAGCGCGGCTCGACGGGGAGGTGGTCGAGCTTGAGGACTCGCCCAGGGCCAGGCGCCACGCCGAGGCGCTCCGCGGGTTCTACGCCTCAGTAGAAGCCGAAAACTTCAGCGACGCAAACGAGCGCGGGGGGCTGAGGCTCCTCATCGCCCAGATGATGTCGGCCGTCGGCATGAAATACGCCGCCCACAGGGTAGAGTATTTCAGAAAGGGCGGGACACTCTCCGGAAAATTCACGGCCTACCCGCTCTGGATGTTTGAAAACACATCCGGGCGCCTCCGCCTCCTGGAGAGGGAGGGCCAGTTGACAGACGGCGCCGAGCTGGACGCCGGGGAATGGCTCGTGACAGTATCAGACGGCCTGATGTTCCCCAGCTCAATCGCATACCTTTTCAAAAACCTCACCCTGCGCGACTGGCTCATATACTGCGAAAGAAACGGCATGCCCGGCATAAAGGCAAAGACAGACGCCTTTCCGGGAAGCGAACAGTGGGAGGCCGCTTGCCGCGCGGCGAGCGACTTCGGCGCGGAATTCCACGCGGTATTTTCGCAGGGGACCGACATGGAGGCCATAGACCTCTCAAGCCGCGGCGCGCTGCCATACCCCCAGCTTGTCGAGAGGATGGACAGGATGCTCTGCTCGCTTTGGCGGGGCGGGGACCTGGCCACCATGAGCGGGGACTCACGGATGGGCTCCTCCTCGCAGTGGTACGAAAGCACCCTCATAGAGGAGGACGATGCCGAAAACATATCCTCAACCCTGAACGCCCAGGTGGACAGGACGGTAATAAGGCTGATTTTCGGCGATGAGACCCCGCTTGCGAAATTTTCCCTGCGGCTGCCAGACTACGAAACCCACCTCGCGGAGCTGGAGGTGATAGAGCGGCTCGCCAAAATCGGTCTGCCGCCAGACCCGCTGAAAATTGCAAAACGCTTCGGATACCCCCTGCTTGAAAGGGGCAAAGAGACGCAGCCCGGGACGGGCGCAAAAGACAAAACCGGAGGCGAATCCGGGGGAAACGCCGATGAATAGCTGCGCGAGGGGCGTGGTCCAGCTCCTTAGCCCCTACGGGCAGTGGAGCCACAGGAAGGGGATGCAGCTCGTGGACGAGGAGGCGGCGCGCAGAATACGCGACTCGTTCATGCGCGGATTCGACAGGATATGGGGGCTTCCGATATACGTCGGCCACCCCGACGACGGCAGGCATCCGCACAAGGCCAGGGCCGTCGGGCGCGTGGAGAGCGTGTCGGCCACGCCCGAGGGGATTGCGATATCCGCAAGGTACTCCGAAGAAGCCTACAAAAAGCTGTCCGAAGGGGAGCTGAGGTGGCTCTCGCCGCGCTGGCAGATGCAGCGGCTGGAGGACGGGAGGTACAGGCCCGTGCGCCTTATATCCGTTGGCATGACAAACAACCCCAACATTCCGGGGAGCGGCAGCATACTCTCCCCCGGGCGTTCGGCGCGGGGAGAGGCGATGCAAAAATGCGCAAGGGGCGCGGAGGAAGCCGTTCAGCGGTGCTCCGCCATGGCCCCGAAAATCGCAAGGTGCGCGCGGACGGCCGAGGCTATCTCAAAGGAGGCCGAACGCGTGAGGCGCGAACGCATAGACTCAGGGCTCGCAAAAATGTCGCGCAAACCCTCCCCGGCCGAACTCGCGCGCCTCGCATCCGAACGGGCGGAAAAAACCGGGGAAAGCTACGTGAAAAGCTTCGCCCTGCTCAGGCGGAAATATTACGGCGCAAAGCGCCCGGCAAATTTCGGGACGAATGAACGCCCCGCAAAATAAAGGAAAAACATGGAAAACATAATTAGCGCAGCCCTTCGCGCCGCAGGAAAAATCGCGGCCGCCGGGGCTCGGAAACCAGACTTCTGCAACATAGCCGAAGGAACCCACGCCGGACACATGACGGCTTTCGCGAAATCCGCGCTGCCCCAGTCCAACCTGCTCGTGAAGGCGGTCGAAGGCGGCGTCGCCCTCGCGGGGGCCGACGAGCGCCCGGTCGGCGTCTGCACAGACTGCGGCGAAGCCGGGGACCCCGTTGACGTCGCCCTGCCCGGATGCGCCGAAAGCACAGTCATATGCGTCGCCATAGGCGCGGTGGAAACCGGGGACGCCCTGTATTCGGCCGCAGCCGGAAAGGTGAGCGCCTCCATGTCGCCCGGCTGCCACAAAGTCGGCGTGGCCCTGACGCCCGCGCCCTCCGGAGGGGTAGTCGAGGTCGACCCGCAGGGCTTCGGGATGAAGGCGTACGAAATACTGGCGTGCGGCTCCCACACATGGAACGGCGGCGCGGCGACGACCGACACGATGGCCCTGGGCGGAATCAAAAGCGGGGACGCCGTGTTCGCGGTAATCGCCGAGGCGGGCGGAAGCGCAACGTCGGTGAAGGGACAAATCAACGAGGATGCGACGGCCGTCACATTCACGCTCAACCAAAACGGCGCGAACGGCTCGACCGTCATCAACTGGATGGTCGTAAGGAACGCCTAACCATAACACCCGGAAAGATGAATACGATAACGACAGCAAACGAAAGCAAATTCAGCGCGGCAACCTACTCCGAGCCGCTGACCGCATTCACCGTAGGCTGGAGGGACGGCGACGTCTCCAAGCTCCTGGACTTCATAGCCCCTCCCGTGCCCGTCGGCCGCCGCTTTGAATTCAAGCGCGCCGACAACGCCGAGGCATTCTACTCCGAAAGCGACGACGTGCGCGCCATCGGCTCCGAATTCAAGAGGGTGCGCTACTCGGGCGAGTCCGTGAACGAAAAGACCCTCAACAAGGGCCTCACCATGCGCATAGACCACGACGAGGTGGTCGGCGACGACTGGCAGGAGCGATATACGGGCGTCCTGCTCCAGCGGCTCATGAGAAACGAGCTGCGCCGCGCCATAGCCGCGCTCGAAACCATCGCAAAGGGGGCGGAGAGCGACACGGTGTGGAGCGCATCCGCAGTCTCAAACCCCGACGCCGACATACGCGAAATGCTCTCCGAAGCCGCCGACGAAAGCGGCGTCCGCCCCAACAAGGTGCTGTTCGGCGAGGGCGCGTGGGGAATGCGCATGGACTGCCTCGAAAGCCAGTCCACATCGGTCGCCTTCAGGGCAAGCTCCCTCACGCCTGCGGAACTCGGCGCAAAGCTGCTGCTCGACGGCTGCGAGGTAATCTCGGCCCGCTACCAGTCGGCCCCCGGCCAGAAGAGCAGGATTGCCTCCGGAAAGGTGTTCGCATTCTGCGCGACCGACTCCATCTCCAAGGACGAGCCCTCAAACCTCAAGCGCTTCTACACGCCAGCCGAGGGCGGCTCCCCGTTCAGGGTGTACTGCGACGAGCACGCAAAATACACCGACATAACCGTGGAGCACTATTCCAGCATCGTGGCCGCCAGCGAAATAGGCGTCCGCGCGCTGTCCGTGAAAAACGGCTGACGCCGGCCCCCGCCGCGCCGTTTTGGCGCGGCGGGGGATCCGCAACCGAAAGGACGCTATGAACTGGATAAAAGTAAGACACGGGGACCTCGAATGCGCGCTAAACAAGCCCCAGCTCGAAGTCCTGCGCGCGGCGGAACTCGCCTCCCCGGGGCGGGACATCGCAGAGGACGTGATTTCATCGGTGACTGCCAGGATACGCGCAGAAATTGCGGCGGGCGAAGTCAACGCGCTGGATCCGGACCATTCAAAAATTCCGCCGGAACTCAAGGAATGCGCCACAAGCCTGGCGCTGGAGGCCCTCCAGGCCAGAATCCCGGCCTTGGACATGCCCGAATCCATCGCAAAGCGGGCCGACCTCGCGCGAGAGACCCTAAGGAGGGTGGCAGCTTCGGAACTCCCGGTGACGAGGCCCGTCTGCGGCATAAGGGCGGCTTCAAAAAAGGGGCTCAGCTTCGGGCGCGCGAGAAAGGGGTTCTTCACCTCAAAAAACATGGAGGGGCTGTGAAATGAGGGGCGAAATGGACAGGCTCCAGGAGGCGGCCGCAAGGAGGCTTTCGGGCCTCGGGGAGTTCGCAGTCGCCGACATAGTGCGCGAAGGGTACGCGCCCAACGGGGGAAAGGCGTGCGGCGTCAAGATAACCGTGCGCATCCCGATGCCCGAGGCGGCATCGAAATATGCCGCAGGGCCCGCGTTTTCAAAGGTCGCCATGCAGGTTGTAATAGAGAGGGACGACATGGCCGCGAGGCACTCGCCCTCCGCCGCAACCCTTGCCGAAGGCGTCACGAGGGCCCTGCACGGGTGGACGGCCCCGCTCGAATGCGGATACGGAAAAGTCGCAATAGCGGAATCCGAACCGTGGCAGCGCATCGAAACGCCGCGTAAGGCGGTCTCTGCAATAGCCGTGAACTTCAAGGCGCAATCGGTGCTGGAGTAGGATAAAAATGAGGATAACATTCGGAAACTACGAAATATGCGCCGCCGGGGAAACTCCGGCGGGATTCTCGGCCTCGCTCAAGCGGCTGCTCCAGTCGGACAGCGCCATAGGCTTTGAAAACGCCGTGGTAAGCGACAGGGGAAACTCAAAAAGCGAGCTGTCGTTTGCCGTGGAAAGGCCGCACAAAACCCCGGAAGCTGCGGAGGAGGCGCTTTTTGAAACCATGTACGAAGCCGCAGGGCGCTCTCCGGCGGACTTGAAAATAGAGTTCGCGGGGGGCAGGAAGCAAAAGGTATTCAGGTGCGCCGCGCTCTCGAAGTGCAGGGGCGCAATAGACGGCCGAATCACGCGGCACACTTTTGAATTTTCATCAGGAAAGGATGCGGACAATGGACTCTGACGCCGAAGAAATTGCAAAGACGCTCGGGGAGGCCGTGGAGGAGCTGAAAAGCCAGCTCGCCCGGCTCAACGAGGAAATAGAAAGCCTTGCGGCGCGGCTTGAGGAGAGCGCCTCGCAAATGGAAACAGTGAGGATAGACCTGTGAGCTGGACCATCGAAACAGGCGGTGCGTCCCGCACGCTCGAAGAAATCGGGGCGCTGTCGGCGCGCCTGAGCTTCAAGACCCTCGCATGCGACGAATTTTCCGTGTCCTGCCGGAATCCCGGGCTGTCGCCCGCAGGCGGCCAGATAAGCCTCCTGTTTGACGGCGTCCGAAAGTTTGCCGGGAGGTGCGCGGAAAAGCGCACGGTTAAGTCTGCCGCGGGGGACGTTTACGAATACACGTTCAAAAGCCCGTGGCAGGACCTTTGCGAAATCCCGTTCATGCAGGAATGGGCGCAGGAAACGCCCGGAGAAGGCGGCGTTAAAAATGTCATGAAAACCCGCGCAATCCTCGGCCAGGACAGGGACGGCGAAAAAATATCCTCGCAGGCGCAGCTAAAGGAGATACTCGACTTTGCGGCGGCCCACGGAGCCGCCATGGAGGCGGGGGAAATAGAGGCCCCGACGGAAATCCCGTCCGACGAAATGACGGACATGTCGTGCGCGGAGGCCGTGCTGCGCGTGCTCAGGTGGACCCCCGACGCCGTGTCGTTTTTCGACTACTCGTCAGAAGTCCCGGCCCTCCACATAAAAAGGCGCGCATCGCTGCCGGAAAAGAGCCTGGACGGGATGAGCATGGCGAGGGTGGCGCACTGCGCGAGGGAGGACATGCGCGCGGAAAGCGTGTGCGTGATTTACGAGAAGAGCAATTCCGCAGACGGGCAGTCCTGGGAGAGCGTCGAATACGACACATGGCCGGAGGGCGCCGCGCAACCCGGCAGAAAGACGCTGGTATTCACCGTCCCCCTCGCCGGGCACAAATCCCGCATACAGACGCAGAAAATAAAGACCAGGGAAATACGCATGGGAAACGAGGACTGGTGGCGCGAAAAAATCCCCTCCCTCGCCAACCCCGAAGCCGCGACATTTGAAATCCAAAACCCGTCAAGAAAATCGACCCTCCCGCGCGAACTCGTGTCGGGAACCGTGATGGACTGGATGATGAAAAGCGCCGAAGAGGACGTCATAACCGCCACGGTGGCGGCTTTCGACGCGAGCGGGAAGAGGCTGAGCCTCCACAACTGCACCCTGAAAATCGTGGCAACCGACGCCTCGACCTACAACTATTCAAGGCGCATATTTTCGTCATTTGAGGAAAAGACGCCCAAGGGGGTCGCAAAGGCCGTGTACGAAGCTGTGAAAGACGCCCCGGTAGAGGGGAGCGCCGCCGCAGTCGAAACCGACTTTGCCGGCGCATTCTGCAAGCGCGTCTCGTGGATGTCCGAATTTTCGGGCGCCGTAGTCACCCAGGAAACTCTGGACCTTTTCAGGCGCACCGCGACTCTCAAATTCGGCCCGCCCAAGCACCTCTACCCCTCGGGCATCGCCCAGCTTTTCAGGACCGCCCGCCCCAGAAAAATACCCGAAACGCAGACCGCGCGCGGCTCGGGAAAGGGCGACAGGACGTTTGACACCGGCGAAAACCTCGCCCAAAACGCCGCCTTCAGCCGGCTTGCCGAAGTCGGGACTATAAAGGTGGAAAACTCGCTGGAACCGGAAAAGAAAATAATCATAAGCCTCGACGACATGGAAGGCGGCGAGCCCACGGAAGTGAAGCTCAGGCCCGTCACGGTCGTGCAAAACGGCGAGATAGCCAAAGCCTACGTCCTCATGAGTTCACCCGCCCTCATCTGAAAAGCCATGCCCAGAAAATTCACATCGCTTTCCAGATTCTTCGGGTTTCCGGTGTTCCCGTCTTTCAAAAGCGACCTGTCGGAGTTTGAAAGGTACAACCTCCTGGAAGGCTACACGCTGAAAGAGGCCGCGCACATATTCTGGAACCTGCGCTCGATAGAAGTGGAAGTCGCCATGAGGGCGCAGTCGCAAGACCGCGACGAGAACTCCGAGACCTACAAGTCCACCTCGATTGGCGAATCCTACCTGAGCGGGGACGGCAAGCTGGAGCGCTCCAGCCTCCGCGCCGACGGGATGCTGCTCCAGGAGCCGTGCATGCGCGGCTCGGGGAGGTTTTACATAACCGAGCTGCGGGGCAACGGGGCGGTCTCAACCCTGCTTTCGATATGGGGGCCGATATTGGACGACGAAGCCTTCATCCTCCCCGATACCGACTTCCAGACCGCCCCCATCTACTCCTACTGCATGACAGCCTCCGCGAGATGCGGCTTCAGGCTAGCTCTCAACCTCCACTCCGGGCCGCCCACCGAGACAAACATCGGCTCGCAGACTGTGGAGTTTTTCGGGAAGGAAAAGACCTTCTACATAAATTCCGGCCTCGGCGCGGACGACCTCCAATGGTCGTCCGACATGAGGATAAGCTGCAATTCGTACCTGCCGGAAGACTACGCGTGAGGCCGCCCCGCAATGGGGCGGCCCCGGCCGCAAAAAGCGCGCGAAAGGCCCTCAGGCCCCCGCCTCTTCAATGTATTTTACAACTTCGTCCACGCTCAGGCGCACCTGCTTTGTGGTGTCGCGCTCGCGCAGCGTCACGCTGCCGTCGCCCTCGAGCGTCTGGAAGTCGACCGTAATGCAAAACGGGGTTCCTATTTCGTCCTGGCGGCGGTAGCGGCGGCCGATTGCGCCGGTCGCGTCAAAGAACACGTTCCAGCGGCTGCGGAGCTTCCGGAACACCTGCCTTGAAAGCTCGAAGAGTTCGGGCTTGTTCTTCACAAGCGGGAACACGGCCGCCTTGAACGGGGCGACCCTCGGGTGGAATTTGAGGAACGTGCGCTTTTCCGCCTGGCCCTTGTCGTTGGGGACCTCGTCCTCGGAATAGGCGGCGCTCATGACGGCCAGGAATGTCCTGTCGACGCCGAGCGACGGCTCTATCACGTGCGGGAGGTACTTTTCCTTGCGCGCCTCGTCGAAGTATTCGAGGTTGGCGTGGGAGGCGTTCTGGTGCTGGGTGAGGTCGAAATTGCCGCGCACGGCGATGCCCTGAAGCTCCTGGAGGCCGTGCGGGAAATGGAATGTGATGTCGGTGCAGGCCTTGGCGTAGTGGGCGAGCTTCTCCTGCGGATGGACGTCCTCGGCCAGGCTTTCGGCGGGAATGCCGATGGAGACGAACCAGTTTTTGCAGGCGTCTATCCACTGGCGGTGCAGGGTCTTCCAGTCGTCGTACGGGGAGATGAAGTATTCGATTTCCATCTGCTCGAATTCGCGGCTGCGGAATATGAAGTTGCGCGGGGTTATCTCGTTGCGGAAGGCCTTGCCTATCTGGGCGATGCCGAAGGGAACCTTGACGCGCGAGGTGTCGACTATGTTCTTGAAATCGGCGAAAATCCCCTGGGCTGTTTCGGGCCTGAGGTATGCCACGGCGGTTTCGTCGCGGAGGGCGCCAACGTAGGTCTGGAACATCAGGTTGAAGTCGCGCGGGGGCGTGAGTGTGCCGGGGTTGCCGGTCGCAGGCGACGGGATAAGCTCGTACTCAAAGGGCTTCGCCTCCATGTAGTTTTTGAGGACGACCTCCCCGAGGGCGCCCTGCTTTGAAAGCTTGCGCTTCAGATGCGCGGCCTTGTCCTCGGCCTCGCGCTGCATGCCGTCGTCCTCAAGGACGCTGACGTAGCCTATCTCCTCGCCGTCAACGAGGACTTTCGCGAAAAAAATCTGGTCCGCGCGGAAGCGGAGCTTGGATTCGCGGCAGTCGACCATCGGGTCGGAGAAACCCTCGACGTGCCCGGATGCCCGCCACACGTTCGGGTGCATTATGATTGAGGCGTCCAGACCGACGACGTCGTCGCGCATATGGACGAAGTCCTTCCACCACGCGGCCTTAATATTGTTTTTAAGCTCCACGCCAAGCGGCCCGTAGTCGAAAAACCCGTTGAATCCGCCGTAGATTTCGGAAGATCTGAAAATAAACCCCCTGCGCTTGCAAAGGCCCTCGATTGTCGCCATGTCAACCATAGTAAAATCCTTAAAGCCGACGAATATAGACGCCGCCTGCGCGCCGCGTCAAGTTAGATTTGCCCGGCCTGCGGCGGCGGGAAACCCACTCCGGAACATGCACAGCATGCTCCGGACAAAACAGCGCCCCCGGAAGCGCCTAATGTGCGCGCCTCCGGGAAAGATGCGAACCCCGGGAAAAATCCGGCTCGCAGGCGGCACTCCGGCTGCGCATCCTGCGCCGCAAAAACCGCAGCGCGCAGCCCCCTCCGGCCAGACACAGGCGCCGGGCGGAAGACGCCCCGCCGGGGCAAGTCCGCTTTGCACGCATGCGCAACGGCTGCGGGCGCAAGGGCTATTTTTTCAACGCGGAATCGACGACGGTCTGCATGTGCGCGTAAATGTTGTTTTTTACGACGTCGGGATTTATGCTAACCGTCAAAATTTTCCGGCATACGGGGCAGGCGTAAGACACCCCCTTCCACGGGCCGCCGGATTCGCGCTCCAGCTCTATCTCCTCGATATTAAGGCGCGTAATTGTGGCGTTGCAATACGGGCATTTCGACTTGTTTGGCATATATAGTTGTCCTTTCCTAACTTATATCTATAGCAAACGCCCCTTCGGATGCAAATAGAAAATTCGCCCCGGGCGGAAAATGAAACAAAAAAAGATCCGCCCAACGCGCACCCTTTTTTGGCTTTGACACCGCAAACGAGCCAAAAGTTTCATTTTCACTTGCCCCTGCCGCGCAAAACGCAAGCATCTGCGCAATGAACCTCACCCTCAAGGCAAACGGCGAAATCGGAAAATTCCTGTCGGGATTCCGCGCGCCTGCGGCCGTGGACGCGACCTGCGGCAACGGATTCGACACGCTCGCGCTCGCGAGGGCCGTCGGCCCCCTGGGCAGGGTGTTCGCATTCGACCTCCAAAAGGCCGCCTGCGAAGCCTCCGCCGCGCGCCTCGAAAGCGCAGGGCTTGCCGCGCGAGTGGAAATATTCAACCTCTCCCACTCGCTCATGGCCGAAAAAATACCCGCCGGGTTCCGCGGCGCGATAAATGCCGCAATGTTCAACCTGGGATGGCTCCCGGGTTCGGACAAGTCCGTAGTGACGCGCCCGGAAACCACAGTCGCCGCGTTGGAAAGCCTCGGAGCGCTTCTGGCGCCCGGCGCAAACCTGGTGAGCCTGCTATGCTACCGGGGCCACGGCGGCGGGGAGGAGGAATACGAGGCGGTCCGCAGGTTTGCGGAGCCGTTTGGGCCTGCGGCTTTCTCGGATTCGGGCAATCCGAAATCCCCCGTGCTTCTCATCTTTTCCATGTGACGCCGCAGCGCGCAGCCTGATGCGAAAAGATGCCGCCCCGCCCTGCGGGATGCGGAAGGAGGGCGCGAGAAAGCCGGGCATCCCGCAACGCCCCGCCGATTTCGATACCCAGCCTGCGGAAGGCGGGGGGCGGCCCCTCAGCCCGCCACGTCCCGCGCGACAGCCGCTATGAGCTCCGGGGTGAAATACTGCATCACCACAATGTGCGCGAGGTCGCCGAACTCCGGATCGGAGCCGCACGCAAGCGCGTACTTCTTCACGGTTTCGCGGGAGGGGCGGCGGAAGAACACCGTGTTTGAAAATTCGTTTTTCCAAGCGGGAACGCCTCTGAGGCGGAGCGATTCCAGCATTAGCTCCGACATTTCCATGATGCGCTCCGCCTGGCTGTGCAGCCCCTCCTCGCCGGCGGACTTCAGGCGCCAGAAGAGCTTCAGGGCGTCAAAGCCGCTGCGGGAACAGCTCAGGGTCGGGATTACGCCGTTCAGGTAGGGCACCGGATTTTCGTTCACATAGTCCAGAATTTCGCGGCGGCAGACGAAAACCCCGGCCGGCTCGTTCAGCGCCAGGAACTTGTGCCCCGAAACCGCGAGGGAGTCGAAACCCATCCGCCCGGCGTCCAGAATCGAGCGGGCGCGCCCGTCGCCCAAAAACGGCAGGTAGCCGCCGAACAGGGCGACGTCCAGATGGCGGTAAACTGCGGGCGGGCGGACTTCGCCGAGGACTTCGGATATGGCGGACTGGTCGTCTATCGCGCCCTTGAACGTGCCGCCTATCGCAATCGCGATGAGCGCGGGTCGGGTCGGGTCGATTTTGCGGCGCAGGTCAGAGGGGTCCATCTGGCCCATACTGAAAGCCTTCACCGTCCTGGTTTCGATATTCTGGATGTCGCCGATTTTCTTCAGGGAATAGTGCGCCTCGTCGGACACGTATAAGATCGGCTCGACGCCGCACGCGGCCTTCATCGCCTTCCGCCCGAAATATACGCCGTGCATGTTGCCGTCCGACCCCCCGTTTGAGACCACCCCCCAGTGGCGGCCGCCGAAACCGTAATGCGAGGCGAGAAAGTCGACCGCCTCGCGCTCGAACTCGTCCGTGTTCAGCATGTCCCAGTCGGACTTGTAAGGGTCGCCGACGTTTATGAGGGTGACGTCGCACAGGCCCGTCTCGGCGAGCCACCGGTAAAACGGGCGCAAATCCGTGTCCTGGTCGAACGGATAGCCAAGCTGGTTGAACTTGCGGGCGACGATGGATTTTGCCGCGCGGTCGAGGCGCTCCATGTCGGCCTCCGGAGGTATGGCGTTTCTCATATGTGCAATGCTTTGCCTGTTAAAAGCCGGCGGCGGGAGCCGGGGCGGCGCGCCCGCAAACAAAACGCCCCGCCCTCGGAAAGGCCGGGGCGGAGCCGAAAGGGGAAAGCCGGGCCGGGCGGCCCCGCCGGTCAGGAGAAGAACTTTTTGGCCCTGCTGAAAAACGACGGCTCGTTCTTGTCGTCCCCGCAGGAGAGCGCAAACTCTTCGAGCTTCTTGCGCTGCTCTGACGACAGGCTCTTGGGAACCTCGACGTGGACCTTTATGTACTCGTCGCCGTTCGAGCCCCCCCGGAGCTTCGGCATGCCGTGGCCCTTCAGGCGGAACACGGTGCCGGTCTGGGTTCCGGCGGGAATTTTGAGCGCGACCTTGCCCGTCAGGGTCTTCACCTCGATGGACCCGCCCAGGGCAGCGAGCGTGAACTTGATGGGCATGTCGAGCCTCAGGTCGTCGCCGTCGCGCTCGAAAACGTCGCTCTCCTTGACGTCGATGACGACGTAGAGATCGCCCGCCGGGCCGCCGTTTTCACCGGCGTTGCCCGCCCCCGCCTTGCGCAGGCGCGAGCCGGTATAGACGCCGGCCGGAATCTTTATCGAAGTCTCGGTCTTTTCGCGCACGAGGCCGGTGCCGCCGCACGCCTTGCAGGGGTCCTCGATGACATATCCCCTGCCCTCGCACTTCGGGCAGGTCTGCGAAAACCTGACAAAGCCGGAGGACGACATTACCTGCCCCCTGCCCTTGCAGGTCGGGCAGGCCTTCTTGGAGGACCTGTCGGTGGTGCCGAAGCCGCCGCACGTCGGGCACGCGGCGAGGCGGGAATAGCGTATGGTTTTTTCCACGCCGGTTGCGGCCTCCTCCAGGGTTATTGAAAGCTCCATGCGCAGGTCGCTGCCGCGCTGCGGCGCGTTCGGGTCAATCGAAGCCTCCCGCGCGCCGCCGCCCATGCCGCCGAAGAAGGATTCAAATCCTCCGCCGCCCATGCCGCCGAAAAATTCGCGGAAGACGTCCGAGGCGTCGCGGAATCCGCCCATGCCTCCCATGCCGCCCGACGCCGCGGCGGAGCCCATGCCGCCCGCCTCGAAGGCCGCCGGGCCGTACCGGTCGTAGGCGGCGCGCTTCTCGTCGTCGGAGAGCACCTGGTAGGCGTCGGACACCTGCTTGAATTTTTCCTCCGCAGCCTTGTCGCCGGGGTTGCGGTCGGGGTGGTATTTGAGCGCGAGCTTGCGGTAGGCCTTTTTGATGTCCTGCGCAGTCGCGTCCTTGGAGACTCCCAAGAGCTCGTAGTAGTCTTCAGCCATCGCCAAACTCACTCCTTCTTCGAGCCGCAGGAAACCACAACCGAAGCGGGCCGTATGAGGCGCCCGTTAAGCGTGTAGCCTACGCGCATTATGGAGGAAACCTTGTTTTCCGCGTACTTGTCGCTCGGCTCATGGGCCACGCATTCGTGGAAATTCGGGTCGAAGTCCCCGCCAAGCGGGCTGATTTCAACTATTCCGAAATTGGAGAAAACCTTCTTTATCTGCCCAAGAACCATTTCGATGCCCACGACGAGCTCCTTGAAGTTCTTGTCCTTTTTTGCGTGGTTCAGGCCGAGTTCGAGGTTGTCGATGGAGGGGAGAAGCTCCTCTACGAAGGGCTGTATCGAGAACTTGCGCATGTCCTCCATGTCGCGCTGTATGCGGCGGCGGAAGGTGTCGAGGTCGGCGGCCGAGCGGAGGAAGGAGTCGTAGTTTTTCCTGGCCTCCTCCTGCGCCTTTGCGAGGGCTGCCTTCAAAGTTTCGATTTCAGAGGGCTGGGAGCATCCGCACTCGCCGCCCGGGTTCTGCGCCGAATCCGCGCACTGTCCGCCCTCGCCGCAGGAGCAGTTTTCCCCGCCGCAGCAGGCGTTTTCCGAAAATTCGTCTTTTTTAGCCATAAACGTTTAAGTATCGAAAATTTGTTGTCCTATTTTACAGAAAAAAAGTCAAATCTTTGTTGTAATGGCGGGGGATTTTATCCTTAATAGACCCTTATGATAGATATTAAAGTCTTGAGGGAAGAGACGGAAAGGGTGCGCAGCGGAATCGCGCTCAAAAAATTTGACTGCGACCTCGACGCCATACTCGAATTCGATTCGAAGCGCCGCGCGCTCGTTAGCTCCGCCGAAGAGGCCCGCGCCGCGCAGAACGCGGCAAACGCCGAAATGGCGAAGCTCCCCAAGGGCGGCGAAGAATTCAAGGCCAAGCTCGCAGAGCTGAGGGAGGCCGCCGCAAAGGTAAAGGCCCTGGAGGCGGAAGCCGCCGAAGCCGACAAAAAGTGGCGGCAGATGATGCTTACAATCCCCAACATCCCCGACCCCTCGGTCCCCGTCGGCAGGGACGAAAAGGACAACGTGACGGTTTCCGAATGGGGCGACGCCTCCGCCATAAAAAACGCGAGGCCCCACTGGGACCTGCCGCTCTTTGAAAAGGCCCTCGACTTCCAGCGCGGCGTGAAGGTCACTGGCGCTGGCTTCCCCTTCTACCGCGGCGACATGGCCAGGCTCGTGCGCGCGCTTCTTGCCCTATTCCTCGAAGAGGCCCGCGCAAACGGCTACGAGGAGCTCATGTGCCCGATAATGGTAAACGCCGCCTCCGCGACGGCCACCGGGCAGCTCCCCGACAAGGAGGGCCAGATGTACCACGACGCGCAGGACGACTTCTACATGATTCCGACCGCAGAAGTCCCCCTCACGAACTTCTACCGCAACGAGACATTCGACGAAAAGGACCTGCCCGTCTACCACTGCGGCTACACCCCGTGCTTCCGCCGCGAGGCCGGCTCCTGGGGCAAGGACGTGCGCGGCCTCAACCGCCTGCACCAGTTCGACAAGGTGGAGCTTGTAAAATGGGTCCGCCCCGACACCTCCATGGACGAGCTTGAAAAGCTGCGCCTCGACGCCGAGGGGATACTCCGCAAGCTCGAACTCCCATACAGGGTGCTTTTGATATGCACGGGCGACATAGGCTTTCCGCACGCCAAGCAGTTCGACCTCGAAGTATGGGCCGCGGGCCAGCAGAAGTGGCTTGAAGTGTCGAGCTGCTCGTGCTTTACAGACTTCCAGGCGCGCCGCGCCGGCATCCGCTACCGTCCCGCAGACGGCGGGAAGGCCCAGTTTGTCCACACGCTGAACGGCTCAGGGCTGGCCATTCCCCGCGTGCTTGCAGCAATCCTCGAAAACAACGCCGAGCCCGACGGCCGCGTGAGGGTCCCCCAAGTCCTGCGCAAGTGGCTTGACGCCGAATATATCGGCTAGCATCCCCCGGACGCCCGCATTCCGCGCCCCGGGCAATCCGCCCGAGGGGCGCCGAAACCTTCAAAGCAAGCATTCCAACTGAAATGGCAAAGGAAAAGAAAAGCGCTATCTCGCCCACGAGGGGCGAGGACTATCCAGAATGGTACCAGCAGGTCGTAAAGGCCGCGGAGCTGGCGGAAAACAGCCCCGTCCGCGGGTGCATGGTGATAAAGCCCTGGGGCTACTCCCTCTGGGAGAACATGCAGCGCGTCCTCGACAAGATGTTCAAGGACACGGGCCACAAGAACGCGTACTTTCCGCTGTTCATCCCCGTGAGCTACCTTGAAAAGGAGGCGGAGCACGTCGAGGGGTTCGCCAAGGAATGCGCCGTCGTCACGCACTCGAAGCTCGAGCTGAACGCCGAGGGCAAGCTGGTGCCGTCAGCGCCGCTTGAGGAGCCGCTCATCGTGCGCCCCACTTCGGAAACCATAATCGGCGAGATGTACTCAAAGTGGGTGCAGTCCTACCGGGACCTCCCCATACTCGTGAACCAGTGGGCCAACGTCGTCCGCTGGGAGATGCGCACGCGACTTTTCCTGCGCACCGCCGAGTTCCTCTGGCAGGAGGGCCACACAGCGCACGCGACCGAAGCCGAGGCTGTCGAGGAGACAAACCGCATGCTCCGCGTATATGAGGACTTCGCGCAAAACTACATGGCAATGCCCGTGATATGCGGCCGCAAGACCGAGGGCGAAAAGTTCCCCGGGGCCGTCACGACCTACTGCATCGAAGCCATGATGCAGGACAGAAAGGCGCTCCAGGCCGGCACATCCCACTTCCTCGGCCAGAATTTCGCAAAGGCAAGCAACATACGCTACCTCTCCGAGGCGGGAACCCAGGAGTACGCCTGGACCACGAGCTGGGGCGTCTCGACCCGCCTGGTGGGCGGACTTGTCATGACGCATTCAGACGACGACGGGCTCGTCCTCCCCCCGAGGATAGCCCCCCTGCACGTCGTGATAATGCCCGTGGTGCGCAGCGACTCCGACAGGGCTTCCGTGATGGAATACTGCGAGAGCCTCCGCCGCGAGCTATCCGGCGTCCTCTACGACGGCCAGCCGCTGCGAGTGGAAGTCGACGCCCGCGACATCCGGGGCGGGGACAAGGCGTGGGGCTGGATAAAGAAGGGGGTCCCCGTGCGCATAGAGGCGGGCCCGCGCGACATCGCCTCGGGCTCCGTATTCATGGGGCGGCGCGACGACGGCTCAAAGAAGGCCATCCCGCGCGCGGAATTTGTGGCGACAATCCCGGACATCCTCTCCGAAATACAGTCAAACCTCCTCGCCCGCGCGCTCAGTTACCGCGAGGAAAACACGGTCAATATCGATTCAAAGGACGATTTCTACTCGTTCTTCACCCCGAAAAACGAGGCGAAGCCGGAAATCCACGGTGGATTTGCCATGGCGCACTTCGACGGCTCCGCCGAAGTCGAGGACATGCTCCGCAAGGATCTCAAGGTCACGGTGCGCTGCATACCGCTCGAAGGCGACGACACTCCGGGCGTATGCCCGTTTTCAGGGCGTCCGAGCAAGAGGCGCGTCGTGTTTGCAAAGTCGTATTGAAACCGAACCATTTTCCGGCGCGCCTTTGGGCGCGCCTTTTTTTTTTGCGCAGGAAAAGTATTCCGCGCCTCGCAAATGGCGCGGCAGGGCGTGAAACAAAAAACATGGGCCCCGGACAAAGGCCCGGATTTTTTTAATGGAAGATTTAGGGCAGCCCCCCCCCGCCGCTTACGAAGCCCATTAGGGTAAATCCGCGCATTCGGATGAGGGTGAGGCGGCGGATTTTTGAAAATTTTACGAGCGGCACGGGGAGGAAAGGCGGCAGAGGGGTTGCACAGCAGGCATGCGTCCGGCAGGCTCGTTTGCCCCGCCAGACTATGGAGGGGATTTAACTGCTCAAAGCGCATGCGCCGCAAAACCGATTCCGTTTAGCCTTAAAAAAACGGAAGAGGGGCGCATGCTTCCGGCGCATTCCCCGAAAGCAGGAAACGGGCACCCCCACCCCGCCGCCAAATAGCCGTAAAAATTGTAGCCCAAACGCATTGGCGGGCACAACCCGCACCATTAACCGCAATTTTATCTTGCAAATCCTCCGGGATGTGCCATGGTAAATTGAATTAACTTAACCGTGAAAGCGGTTTCGGGGAGATATAGCTCAGTTGGTTAGAGCACATGCATCACACGCATGGGGTCCTCGGTTCGAGCCCGAGTATCTCCACCAGTTTTTCAATTTGAAAGCGAGCCTTTAGTCCCGGCCCGCTTTTTTAGCGCCGCCAGATTGGGGATTTCCCCGCATTAAAAACGGCGGTGCCGCCCCCCGCATTTGCCATCCTCCCGTTTTTCAAGGCGGGAAGGCGGGGCACGCCCGGGCATTCATTGCCCCATGCGCCCGGCGAGATTTCCGGCAAGGCGCGCCCCCGCAAAAAAAGTTTCAGGCGGTCGCAGATTTCCCGCCGCGTTTTGGCGGGCGCCAACGCAGCCTCCGCCCGCAAACGGGCGTTTTAAGCGGGAGTTTGAAAACGAACTTCCAGGTTTGCCCGCACCTTCCAGAATCCCCCGGGCGGCATTTACGGCAGCAAACGGCGCAGGCAAGGCCCGGATGCGGCGGCGTCTAAAGCACAGAAACGCCGCACGTAGCCCGCGCCCGCAGCAGAAATAGCGGCGCCCTGCACGCTTTAAAGCGCCCCCTCCGAAATCTCTCCGGGACTTGTACCCGGCATTTAAAAACTGCGGCGGGGCGTCGGCGGGGCGCGCCCGCAGCAGATGGCAAAGAAGCGCAGATAAACCCCTGAATCCCCGCAGCCGCAAGACGCCCGCAATCGGCGGGGTGCGGCCGGAGGGCGGGATTCATTTCCCGTAAATTTTGAGGCCGCTAAGGTGGAAATACTCCTTCTTTTCAAGGACAAGCTTCAGGTATCGCGCCTTTTGGGACGGCTTGAGGTTCACCGTCCACGAGCGTTTCGCCCGGGAAGTCCGCCACACTTCGCGCCAGTTTTTGCCGTCCCGGGAGACGTACATGGCGAGCCTGTCGGTGCGGTCGCCCTGGGCGTCCTTGCGGTTGAATATGACGCATCCCGTAATTTCGCGTTCGGAGCCGAGGTCGACTTCGAGCCACTGTTCGGGCTCGTCGCGCTTGGTGTGGAAGGCGAAATTGTCGCCGCGCGCGGCAAGGAGGGTGTCCTGCGCCGGGGCGTACATCCCCTCGCGCGAGCTGTACGACACCTTTGCGCCCTCCGAAATCCACGAGCCTTCCGGCTCGGGCTTCAGTTTGGAATCGCGTATGTTCTTTTGCAGCCTTTCAAAATTGAAGTCGAATTCCTTAGGGAACCTCAGCCCCTGGAGGTCGGCGGGGCGTCCGGAAAGCGGCAGAATCATGAATTTGAAATCCACGCTCCCCTCAAAGTTCGGGAGGTATTTTTCGAGGGTGTTTGGCCCGAGCGCCCCGTTGCCGACGCCCGCAACCTTCCACGCGACGCGCAGCTCGCTGTCCCCGGGCTCGGGGAGGTCCTCCGGATGCATCGCCTCCGAAAGCTGGGCCTGCGTGTACGGCAGGACGGACACCGGAAGGGGGGTCTCGCACACGACGGCCATCCCCATCCCCGACCCGTCCGCAAGCTCCATGCGCCGCACCCCTTCCCGGTTTCCGCAGTCCTGGGGGTCGACGTATCGCTCGATTTCGCGGGAGAGGTTTATCTTGTGGACGCCCACCCGCGAGGCTTCAGGAGTGTCGCAATAGTTTTGCAGGGGGCCGCGGCCGAAGTATGATATGCGCGACAGCCCGCCCGGCAGTCCCATGCGCACGCCCACGCGGGGCAGCAGTATGTCGGGCGGCATGTCGTTTACCTTCGCCACCCTCACTGCGAGCTGCACGGCTCCGGAGGCGAGCACCGTGTAAACCTGGCGCACCTCGAAGCCGTCGCCGTCCTGGTTTGCCAGGAGCGAAACGCACTCCGCGCGCGCCGCCGAATTTGAGAGCCTCTCAACCTTAAACGAGCTTCCCGCGGGCTTCAGGGAGCCGAGCTGGGCGGCTTCGGCGTCCCGGCGGAACCTGCCGTGGTTGTCCATCCAGGCGGATGATATGTCGAATTCGACAGGGGATGATATAACGGGCTTGCCCCTGTTTTCAAGGCGGACAAGGCGCGGGTTAACGGAGTCGAACACGGCCCTGACAGGCCCCGCCGAGATGGTCGCAAGGCCGTCTGAAGATTTGACGGACACGGAGCCGCCCTTGGGCAGCTCCCGGCCGGAGCCGGATTTTTTCAGGAAAAACTGCCGCGAGGCCGCGACGGTCCCGGCCCCGGCAAAGGGCGCGCCGTCCCTGCGCAAAAACGCGAGTTCGGCCCAGTATTCGCCAGGGGCCGACGAATCGAACCCGGGAAGCGGGAACTCAAACTCCCCCTCCTTTCCGGGGGCGAGAGAAACCGGCGCGAAACGCTTTCTTGCGACTTCGACGCCCTCGCGCTCAACCCTTATCTCGGGGACGAACTCCGAAAGGTCCGTGCCGACAAACTCGTTTTTGATTTTGAAGCGCCCCCCGGCGGCGTCGATGGCGTCCATTCTTATGTCCGCATAAACGCTCTGGACTTCAAAATACTTGGAGGGCAGCGTCCTGTCCGAAAACACTATGCCCGAGGCGCACCACGTGCCGGCCGAGGGCTTTGTGCCGAAGTCCCGCCCGTCCGCGAAATACGTGCCGCCGCCGGGCCGCTTGAGAATCAGGGTGCGGTCGACCCAGTCCCAGATGAACCCCCCGTTGAGGGAGGGCGTGGAGCGCATCATGTCCCAGATGTCGTTGAGGTTCCCGATGGCGTTGCCCTGGGCGAAGCAGTATTCGCAGAATATGAAGGGCTTTGCGGGCTCGCCGTTCAAATACTGGCGCATGCGGCCCATGCCGCCGTACATTGGGGAGACGAAATCCGATGTGTTCGACTCCTGCCCCGCGCCCGGCTCGCTGTGGACGGGGCGCGTCGGGTCGAGGGCGCGTGCCTCCGCCTCCATTGCCTTGTGGGACTTCGTATGGTAGGTGCCCGACTCGTTGCCGAGGGACCAGAAGAGGACGCACGGGACGTTTCTGTCGCGCATGACGAGGTTTCGCATGCGCCACACGCCGGGGCGCACGAACTTGTCGTTTTCGGCGGGCAGATGGCGGCGCATGTCGTGGGTTTCGTGGTTGTTTTCGTCCATCACGGCAAATCCGTAGCGGGAGCACAGCATCAGAAACTTCTCGTCGTTGGGGTAGTGGGATGTGCGTATGGCGTTTATGTTTGCGCGCTTCATCAGCTCGCAGTCGAGCACGAGCCATTTGAAATCGACAGCGCTGCCCTTGTCGGGCGACCAGTTGTGGCGGTTGGCGCCCTTTATGAGGAAGGGGACGCCGTTTAGGAAAATCTCCCTGCCGCGTATTTCAAGTTTTCTGAAGGCGAAGTCGGCGCGGACCGACTCAATCTCGGCCCCGGCGGAGTCAGAGAGGCGTATCACGATGGAATACAGGTTGGGCTTGTCCGGACTCCAGAGCTCAAACTGTGACGCCTCGCCCTTGAGGCGCAGCTTTCCCCCGCCCGGGGCGCAGTCCAAAACCCCCGAAGCTAACGGTGCTCCGCCCAGGATTTTCCCGGCGGAATCCGCTATGAAAACGTCGGCCCTGACGCCGCCCGCCGCGGCTCCGGAAAGGTTTGCCACGTCGAGGGCCACGTCGAGAGAGGCGCTTTTAAAGTCGGGTGAAAGGTCCGCCACGGCATAGTAGTCGCGCAGGAAGACCTTCGGGCGCGCCACGGCCTCGACATCCCTGAAAATCCCCATCGTGTGGGGCATGTCCTGAGCCTCGAAAAAGCTTCCGGTTGTAAACTTGTAAACTTCGAGCGCCACGGAGTTGCGGCCCGGGCGCAGGTGCCTTGTGACGTTGAATTCGGCCGGGGTGAAACAGTCCTCGGAATAGCCCGCAAAAACCCCGTTTACAAACAGCTTGAATCCGGACTTCACGCCGCCGAACTTGAGAAAGACCTCCTTTTGCGCCCACCCGGCGGGAAGGTCGAAAGATGTCCTGTAAACCGCGCGCTGGCGGTGCGCCTCCGGAATCGACGGCTCCGCTAGCCCCGGCGGGATTTCCGGGCCGTCCATGCCCGCGAACTCGGGCAGCCACCTGCCCTCGCGGTCGAAGAAGAATTCGAGCTTTGTGTTCGTGTAGGAAATTGTGTCGTAGCCCTGGGTCTGCCAGGTTCCGGGCACGTCTATCCCGGCCCAGGCTGAGTCGTCGAAATCCCTACCGAAAAATTCCGGGCGCACCTGCTCCGGGGTGTCTGCGAAGAAGAACTTCCACCTGCCGTTCAGGCTGAGATAGTTCGCCCCGGCATAGATTTTTTCAACGTCTTCAATGCCCACCGGCCTGAGCGCGTCCTCAAAGCTGTCCGCGACGGTGAAAAACGCGTGCGGCTCCTCGCGGTTTATTTCAAGAACGCCCAGGTCGTTCCACGGCTCGCTTTCCGCGCGCAGGAGCGCGGCGGCGGCAGTGAGCGCAGCGGCGGCAAAAATTTTCAACGGCTTACCCATAAAAAACAGTTCTCCCTTTTTTTTAAACATTAAAAAAAGGGCCGCCGCAAATGTCGAGAGCGGCGCGCAATATTTTTATTTGACTGTCAAATGAAATTTGCTTGCAGGCCCCCTCTGCGGGCGCTATGGTACGACGCGTAATCAGAAGAGAATGCCGTAATACCCGCCGCTTTCGCGGAGGGCGGCCAACATGGAGGACCACTTTATGGGAAAACCCTTGGGAATGTCGGACATAGCCCGCGCAGTCGGGTGCTCTAAAAACACGGTTTCGCTGGCCCTACGTGGCTCCCCGGCTATATCGGCAAAGACCGCCAAGCGGGTTCTGGACACCGCCAAGGCCCTGGGATACGAGAAAAACGCCGCCTTCTCCAGGTTCATGTCCGAGATAAAGACTTCCGGGCTTAAAAAATACCGCGAAACCATCGCCCTCATAAACGCGAACGAGGACAGGTGCGCCCTGAGCGCCCACCCGACCATCCCGAGGTATGTCGAGGGAATCCGCCGCGCCGCAGAGCGCGAGGGCTTTGCCGTAGACGAATTCTGGCTGCACGACCCGGGCCTCGACGGCCGCAAGCTAGCCCGCATACTGCGCTCGCGCGGGATACGCGGCGGCGTCATAACCGGCCTCATGGACAACAACCGCCTCCCATCCAGATTCACCGCAGTCTGGAGGGACTTCAAGTTTGTGATAACCGGCGTGCGCACCTACGGCCCCACGCTCAACTTCGCCTGCGCGGACCATTTCCTCATAGCCTACCACGCCACGCTCCAGGCGCTGGCCCACGGCTACCTCCGCCCGGCGCTCGTCCTCGACAGGGAAATAGACTCCCTCATAGAGGGGCGCTTTACGGGCGGATTCCTGCGGGCGCAGCTTGCGATGCCGCAGGAGGCGCGCATAGACCCCTTCTTTGAAGTCTCGGCCGCAAAGCGCAACGCCGCGCTTTTTAAGAAGTGGTTTGAATCAAACGCCCCCGACGCCATAATATGCCTTTTCAACACCCCGAAAAAATGGCTTGAGGAGCTGGGCGTCCGCGTCCCCGAAGACGTGGCTCTCATCCAGCTTGAGCGCCGGAGGGACGAGCCTGAATGGGCCGGCATGGACCAGCGCAACGACTTGGCCGGCGAGGCCGCCGTCGAGAAGCTCTCGCAAATGCTCTATTCAAACGCGGCCGAACGCAGCGGAACCATAACCGCAACCCTGGTGAGCCCCGAGTGGGCGGAGTCAGACACTATAATGCACAAGCCCAGGCGCGCCCCGCGCCTTGCAAAGATGCCGCGCTGAGGGCCGTTTGCCGCCGCGCGCCAACTCCCTCGCAGCTCCCCTGCGCCCTCCGCGCTTCGCGGCGGGGGCAGGACGCGCAAAGCGGCATAACCCAGCCGGGCGGACGCGGATGGCCCTCCCCGAAAAAAAAAGCTTGCGGCCCGTTTTCGGCATCCGATAGCAATATACCGCAAAACATTCAAGCCATGCCAGACAGAGCCGCGCAATATTCCGCCCATTGCCAGTCCCCCATCGGCCCGCTGACGCTTACAAGCGACGGGACCGCCCTCACCGGATTGTGGATGGAGGGCCAAAAATATTTTATGGACGGCGTATTTGCGCCCCCGGAGGAAAACCCCGGCATTCCCGCCCTCATGCTGGCGCGCAGGTGGCTCGACGACTATTTTGCCGGGAAAAAGCCTGAAATTTCCCTCCTCCCCCTCGCGCCGCTGGCCGGAAGCCCCTTCCGGAATGCGGTCTGGAGGATGCTCTGCGAAATTCCCTACGGGGAAGTCTCGACATACGGGGATATTGCAAAAAAGATGGCGGCTCTGACAGGCAAAGGGAGGATGTCCGCCCAGGCCGTGGGCGGAGCCGTGGGCCGCAACCCCATATCAATAATAATACCATGCCACCGCGTAGTCGGGGCAAACGGAAGCCTCACGGGATATTCCGGGGGGCTTGACAAAAAAATCAGGCTCCTTGAGTTTGAGGGCGTCGACGTGTCAAAGCTTTTCAGGCCAAAGAGGGGGACGGCCCTCTAGCCGCCCTTCCCACCCGCAAGCGGGCGCGGAAATACGCCCTGCGGCGTCCGGGGTTTCAGGCGCAAGGCAGAGCCCCGCATCTGCGCAGGCGAACCTGCGGGCGGGTGAGCCCCGGAACGGACTCGGGGTGCAGAAAAGGCCGGGGAAAACCCCGGCCTTTCGCCGTTTTCCGGGAGGCAGTCCCGGAAAACTCCGCCCTCGAATCCTAGCCGAGCCAGAACGAGAAGTAGAGGTACATGCCCAAGACGCCGACCACGATGACGGCCGCAAAGAGCTTGTTCGACCAGCCCCACGTTGAGGCGATTTCGCTGCGCGCCTTGGGGTCGGACATGAGCCACGAATACGTGAGGCCGTCGGTGTGCCTTTTGTCCGGAGCAGCAGTCATAAGCGACGAAACCACCAGGGCCGCGATGCTGAGGGCAAAGAGTATGCCAGTGGCGTAGTAAGGGTTGAAGTCGCCTATTGCGGCGAGGAAGGCAGGGTCGTGAATCTTCCCCTCCCCGGAACCGAAGAAGGTCTGGATGGTAAGCTTTGCCATGCCGAGCACAAATCCGGTGAGAAGCCCCCACATTGCGCCTGTGCCGTTCATGCGCTTCCAGAAAACCCCGAACAGGAAAACCGCCGCAATGGACGGGGCCAGATAGCCCTGGACGCTCTGCAAATAGTCGTAAAGGCCCCCGCTTGAGATGATTTTCATGACGGGAATCCATATCATGCCGAGGCCGACGACCACGGTCGTTGCGATTCTGCCGACGTTTACAAGGTGCTTTTCGGAGCAGCCGGGGCGAAGCTTCTCGTAAATGTCCACTGTAAAGAGCGAGGCGCTGGAATTGAAGAGGGAGGCGAGCGAGCTCATTAGGGCCGCGAGCAGGCAGGCCACGATGAGACCCCGCACGCCCACGGGCAGGAGGGTGCGCACGAGCATCGGGAATACGAGGTCGCCGTTCACCGTGCCGTTTTCGTTCATTGCAAGGGCGAACCTGGAGGGGTCGTTCTTGAAGAGCGCCCAGCCTATCATACCGGGAATCAGGAATATGAGTATGGGAGTCAGCTTGAGTATGCCGCCGAAGAGCGCGCCCTTGCGGGCGACTTCCAGGTCGGAGGCCGAAAACACGCGCTGGACGATGTACTGGTCGGTGCACCAGTACCATATGCCGATGATGGGGCTTGCTATCATGACCGCGAGCCACGGATAGTGGGGGTCGGAGAGCGGGCGCCAGAGGGCGAAATTGTCGGCGTTGGAGCTGGCGGTCGAAACAAGCACGTTCCAGCCGTCGATTATCGTGCCGTACTCCTGCCCGTCGATGGCAAATCCCGAAAGGGTCTTGAGGCCGAAATAGGTTATGATGCCGGAGCCTGCGATGAGGAGCACCGCCTGCGGGGCCGCCGTGTAAAGTATGGCGCGCATGCCGCCGAAAACCGTGTATATGCCGGTGAGGATGACGGTGGTAAACGCCCCGACCCAGAAGGCGTTTTCCGCCGAGCCGAAAGTGTCGGGCAGGAGCGCCTGGAACACCACGGCGCCAGCATAGACTGTCACGCTGACCTTCGTAAAGACGTACGCCACAAGCGATACGACAGAGAGGAGCCAGCGCGCGCGCGCCCCGAAGCGCCTCTCCAGAAACTCGGGAATCGTGTAGACGCCCGACTTATAGTAAAACGGCACAAAGACGTACGCGAGCAGTATCAGAACCCACGCGTGCATCTCCCAGTGGGCCATGCCCATGCCGCTTATCGCGCCCGAGCCCGCAAGGCCCACTATGTGCTCGGAACCTATGTTCGCAGTGAATATCGAAGCGCCGATGGCGAACCACCCCACGCTGCGGCCGGCGAGGAAGTAGTCCTTCGTCGACTTTTGGTTGCGGCCCGTCCACCATGCTATGAAGCCGATGACCACAAAATACAGGCCGATTATCGCCCAGTCTATTGGATGCATAATATATTTTTGTGTTTTCTGTTAGTTTCCGGGCTGCCCGTAGTATGCGGACGCCCCGTGCTTGCGAAGGTAGTGCTTGTCGAGAAGCTCGCGCTGCATGCGCTGCGCTTCGGGATTAACAAGCAACGTCTTAAATGCCATTTCAGCGCATATTTCAAGCGCCAAAGCGTTCATCACGGCTTTTTTTCCGTCCGAGCCCCAGGCGAAAGGGCCGTGTGAGCAGACCAGCACTGCGGGCATTGCCGAGGGGTCCAGGCCGAGGCTGCGGAAGGTTTCCACTATGACTTTTCCGGTCTCCGCCTCGTAGTCGCCCGCGATTTCCCGTGGCGAGAGCCGCCGCGTCACGGGGACGTCGCCGTGGAAGTGGTCCGCGTGGGTGGTGCCGAAGGCCGGGACGGGCATGCCGGCCTGCGCAAATACGGTAGCGTGCGCAGAATGCGTGTGCACTGCGGCCGGAACGCCGAACTCCCTGAAAAGCACGGCGTAGGTGGGCGTGTCGCTCGAAGGGCGCAGGCTGCCGTCCACAACCCGGCAGTCGAGGTCCACAACGACCATGCTTTCGGGGGTGAGCTCGGAATAGTCCACGCCGCTGGGCTTTATTGCAAACACGCCCGCGTCCCTGTCGAACACGCCGACGTTGCCGAAAGTCATAGAGACCAGGCCGGAGGCGGGCAGCATCCTGTTTGCCGCGCAGGCCTCCTCCCTTATGCCGGAGTATTTCATGCCACGCCTTTCTGCTCTTCCTTGATTTTCAAAAGGTCCTTCATGACAGAGCCGAGGTCCCGGACGGCGGCGCCCCCGAAGGCGTCGTGAAGCTCCCTGTATATGGCAAACAGCCTTCCGTAAACTTCCGCGTTCTCCGGCACGGGCCGGTAGGATTTCTCCTTGACGCCCGTCATCGCCGCCTGCGCCTCCGCGTAGGTCTTGTGCGCCCCGCCCGCAACGGCGCCGGCGATTGCGGCCCCCAGCGCGCAGGTCTGCGCGGAGCGCGACACGAATATCTCGCGGTTTGCCACGTCCGAATATATCTGCATGGTCATCGGGTCCTTTTCGGCTATTCCCCCGCAGCAGACAATCTTTTCGATTTTTACCCCGTATTCCTCGAAGCGCTCCATTATCATGCGCGCGCCGAAGGCGGTCGCCTCGACGAGGGCGCGGTAGATTTCAAACGGCCTGGTCTGGAGGGTCTGGCCGACGATGAGGCCCGTGAGGCGCTGGTCGACGAGGACAGTGCGGTTGCCGTTGTTCCAGTCGAGCGCGATTAGGCCGCTCTCGCCGGGCTTCTGCTTTTCGGCCTCCGCGCGCAGCTCTCCGAAAGTATCGCCGCCGCCCCCGAGGATGACCTCGACCCACCACTTGAAGATGTCGCCCACGGCGCTCTGGCCGGCCTCCAGCCCGTAGCATCCGGGCAGGATGGAGCCCTTGGCGATGCCGCATATGCCGGGGATGTCGGGGAGGGGCTCGCCGAGGGGCCAGACCGTGCAGTCGCAAGTGGAAGTCCCGACGGCGCGCACGAGAACCCCCTTGCCGACGCCGCACCCAACCGCCCCGTAATGCACGTCAAATTCGCCCACGGCAATCGGGATGCCCTCCGGAAGGCCGAGTATTTCGGCCCACTCCGCGCACAGCTTCCCGGCGGTTTCCCCGCAGGAGTGCGCCTTTTCGTAAAGCCTTTCCCTGAGCGCCGCGATTTCGGGGGAGAGCATCGACAAAAACTCGGCGTCCGGCAGCCCGCCCCAGTCGTCGGAATACATCGCCTTGTGCCCGGCGGCGCACGCGCCTCGGACTATCTTGAGGGGGTCCTTGACGCCGGCCAGCACGGACGGAATCCAGTCGGCGATTTCCGCCCACGAGCGGGCTGCGGCGAACACTTCCGGGTCGGAATTAAGGCACCGCCATATTTTGCTCCACCACCATTCCGAGGAGTACGTCCCGCCGCACTTTGCCACAAACTGCGGCCTGTGCCGCCTGGCAAGCTCCGTGATTTTCGCGGCCTCCGCATAGGAAGTGTGGTCCTTCCAAAGCCAGCACTGGGCGTTCGGGTTTTCCTCGAACCTCGGGTCGAAGGCCAGGGGCGAATTGTCCCCGGCCAGCGGAAGCGGGCTGGAGCCGGTGGTATCGACGCCGATTCCCACAAAGTCGGACGGCCGGATTGAAGGCACCTTTTCCATGGCTTCGGCGATAGCGCCCCGGACGGATTCGCGGAGCCCGTCCAGATAGTCCCGGGGGCTCTGGCGCGCGACGTTCGCGTCGCGCGGGTCGGTCATAACGCCCTGGTGCCCGCAGCGGTAGTTGTAAACCGCAGTCCCCAGCTCCTCGCCGGTGGCGCAGTCGGCCACGACAGCCCGGCAGGAGTTAGTCCCATAGTCAATGCCAATGCTCAGCTTCATGCCGCCAAGCTATTTTCCCCCGCGCGCCTTTCAAGAAGAAAATCCTCCCGCAAAGCCGGAAAACCGCCGCAAAGGCCGGGAAAACCTAAAATAAAAGTCGTTGGTTAAAAGCATATTACAAACAGGGTCGAGTTGTTTTACTGTAATATAAACGCTCCCCCCGGACGCGCCCCATGCAAACATGCGGGCCGCGCGCCCCGAATTAAAATTAGGCTTTACTGGCGGATGTTCCGGGGTAATATCGCGCATTACTTTAACAGTGTGCGCAGCGCGCCCGATCGGGGGATTTTCGCGCGCCCGCATGAAACGCAAAGAGGAAAAAGATATGTCAAAAACTGGAAAAATCGTCCGCGCGGCACTCTGCGCGGCGGCGGTTTTCGCCTGCGGGCACTCGCCCGCCCAGGGCGTCAAATACGACCACCGCTTCAACCCGCTCGCGGGCAAAATAACCAACGCCGAGGAGGGCATGCGCTCCGAAATCTGCCTGAACGGCAGGTGGGACTTCATGCCCGTTTACAAGAACTCAAAGGCGGACTTCGCCCTCCCCGCCGAATTCAAGGCCGACGAGGTTAAAATAAAAATCCCGTCCCCGTGGAACGTGAACCGCTTTGCAAAAGACAGGCGCGCGCCCGGCGGGGACTTCCTCACCTACCCGAGCTATCCCAAGAAGTGGGAAGACGCAAAAATCGGCTGGATGAGAAGGTCCGTCGACATTCCGGCCTCATGGAAGGGCAGGCGCGCGATACTGCGCTTCGACGGGGTTCTCGGGAACTGCGAGGTTTACGTAAACGGCAGGAAGGCCATGGAAAACTTCGACCTTTTCATGCCTTTTGAAGCCGACATAACCGACATGCTGAAAATCGGCGGCAAAAACGAGATACTGGTCGGCGTAGCCAAGGCAGAGCTTTACAACGAAAACGGCAAAAACGGCCGAATGCCCTACATGGGCGGCTCATTCTGGGGCGAGCACGTCTCGGGGATATGGCAGGACGTGTGGCTCTTCTCCTACCCGGAAGTCTACGTGAAGGACATATTTGCAAAGCCAGACCTCAAAGGGGACACGCTCACCCTCGAAGTCGAGATAATGAACGCCTCCAAGTCGGCAAAGACCGTAAACGCGAAGGCTGACGCGCGCAGGTGGATAAACCTCGCCGGGCGTTCGGTGGCCGACGCCCCGGTCGAAAAGGGCATCTACGACTCCGCCCCGTCGCTCAGGTTCGAGCCCCGGCAGGGCGTCTCGATACCCGCATCCTCCTCCAAGAAGGTGGAGTTCAAGGCCAGGGTCGCCGGAAAGCTCGACGCGTGGACGCCGGATTCGCCCAACCTCTACGGCGCGGTTGTGACGCTTGACGGCGCCTCGAAGGACGCCAAGAGCCAGCGTTTCGGCTGGAGGCAGTTCTCGATAGAGGGGAAGGACCTATTCCTAAACGGGAAGAAATTCAGCCTCAAGGGCGACTCGTGGCACTTCATGGGGGTCCCGCAGATGACGCGCCGCTACGCCTGGGGCCTCTTCAACATGATGAAGGACGCCAACATCAACGCGGTGCGCTTCCACGCCCAGCCCTACCCCTCGTTCTACATGGACCTCGCCGACGAAATGGGCGTGTGCGTCCTCGACGAATCCGCCATATGGGCGAGCGGCGGCGGCCCCAAGTACGACAGCGAAGACTACTGGAAGCGCGCCGACGACCACGTAAAAAGGCTCGTCATGCGCGACCGCAACCACCCGTCGGTCTTCGGATGGAGCGTCTGCAACGAAGTGTTCGCAGTCGGGCTCCACGTGTTCAAGTCCCCGCAGGAAATCATCGACAGGCTCGTCGCGGAAATGAACGGCTGGACGCGGACCGTGCGCGCCCTCGACCCGACGCGCGACTGGATTTCAGGCGACGGCGAAACGAACCTGCCCACCGAACTCCCGACAAAGATGGGGCACTACGCCGACATCAAAAACCTGTCGAAATCGCAGGTGCCGTGGGGCGTGGGTGAGCAGACCATGGCATACTACGGCACGCCGAAGCAGGCGTCAAAGTTTAACGGCGAAAGGGCCTACGAATCCATGCAGGGGCGCATGGAGGCAATCGCAATCGAAGCCTACGGCTCGCTCAGGCAGCAGCGCGAGCTGGGGGCCGCATACGCGTCGGTGTTCAACACCGTGTGGTACGGGCTGAAGCCCATGCCGCTGGGCCTGGCCGACACGTCCAAAAAGCCCACTCCGCAGGACGGCGTGCTCTTCCCCGAATTTGTGGAGGGCGTCCCCGGAATGCAGCCGGAGCGCCTGGGCCCGTACACCACCACGCTCAACCCGGGCTACGACCTGTCGCTTCCGCTCTACGAGCCGTGGCCGATGTTCTTCGCCGTCCGCGCCGCAAACTCGGACCCGATTGCGGACTTTGAAATAGAACGCGCCGCGGCCGACTGGAAGGCCCAGCCGTTCGCCCCGGGCGCCACAGCGCTTTTCGCCTCCCAGAACTCCGAGCTTGCGATGCAGCTCAAGGAGGCGGGGCTCGACGCCGGCAGGCCCCCGGCCTCGCTCAAAAACGCGGTCGCCATATTCGACGGCTCAAAGGAGATTGAGGACTTCGGGGCATTCAAGAAGGCCGCGCGGGACGGCGCGCGCATAGTGGTTCTGGGGCTTTCTCCGGAAAGCGCCGAACAGCTCAATTCGGTGCTTCCATACAAAATCGTCCTCTCGCCGCGCAAGGCGACGTCGTTTGTAAAGACGGCCGACGCCCCCCTGCTGGCCGGCCTCAACAACTCCGACTTCTACTTCACCGAGCTTCTCAACGACGACCCCGAGCGCACCATGATGAAGTACGGCATCGGCGGGGACTTCGCAAAGATGGCAACCGTCCTCCTTTCCGCCTGCCCGGCCGACTGGTCGCGCTGGAACAAGAAGTCCGAATACGCAAAAACTGCGGCGGTGCTGCGCAGCGAGCGCGAGGAAAACGGCGAGCCTGCTGCAATCGCAGAGCTTAAGATAGGCAAGGCCGACATCATAATAAGCTCGCTTGACTTCTCCCCGCTCAAGCAGGAGACGCTGCCGCTTGTCGCCAGGATGCTCGAAAACGCCGGCGCGAAATTCTCCCAGTCAAATGCCGACGCCGCCCGCGCCCTGGACGCCTCCGGCAGGCTTGTGAAGGCCCGCTCGCTCAAGAATAACGGCGACTTCGGCACCGTCGAAAATCCCGACGGGAAAATAAAGGTTCCCGGCGACGTGAGGGAGGTCGATTTCTGGGTGTACAGCCCGCGCTCACTCGTGGACCTGCTCTCGGAGCCAAACATGCCGACCCTCGACCTCGCCTCGAAAAACGCCATAAAGCTCAGGCTTAACGGCGCCGACGCCGCGCAGCAGAAGCTCTGCCTGGACAAGGGCTGGAACAGGATAACGATAGTCTTTGAAGGCGACGGCGCAAGCTCCCGCGATTTGGAGGCGGCCTTCGAGTGCAAGAACCACCCCGAATACCTGAAGGAGCTCCTATCCTCCAATATAAGCAGGAGATAGGGCGCGGGACATTCGGATATTTCGGCGGCGCACCCGGCTAAAACCGGGGCGCCGCCTTTTATTTGGCGCGGACATTCCGCCCCTGCGCCACGCCCGCCGCCACCTGGGGATTCTGCGGAATGGAGACGCCTCTTGCTCTATGCGCTCCCGTTTCAGCCTCTCCGCATCTCCTGCGGGAGCCTTTTATTTCCTCCCCCATGGCGCGGCGGCGTGCGGGGAATCGGGAGCTGCGGGCAGGAGCGAGATACGTTTCCAAATCCCGCTTCCTTTTTTGAGGGTTGTGAAAAATTCCAAAATCCGTATCCGGGAACAAAACCGGCCGCAGGGCATTTTAATATCCGGCAAATTCCCATTGTTTCCCGCAATCCTCCCTTCCCAGTCCCATGTTTCAAGCATCGGCGGGCCTGCAGAATCCGGGCGAATAAAATTTGAGAAATGACAGGCGGCGTTTGCGTTTGGGACGCGCGTGCGGGAAGCCCTGTCTTTAAATAGGCGGACTCCGCGGAAAAATCCGCGATTTTATCGCACGATGCCTTTCGCCTTTTGGAAACCGGACAGTCCGGCAAGGGCAGTTCCGTTAAACGGGCATTCCAATGCGCCCCGCGCGCTTCCGGCAAGCTCAAGAATCCGGGGAGGGAAAGCCCCGCCCCATCACCCAAGGCGCGCGGCCGGGACGGCTCTCGCAAACGGCTACTTCCCGGAGGCGGGCGCAGCGCGGGCGGCGGACGAATCGAGGGCGCGCCCGTCAAGCATTATGGTAAACGGGGAATCCGAACCGGGGGCCGAATTGAGAAAAACCGGCAGCTTCCCGTCCCACGAGCGGATAGTGAGGTCGCGTATCGCCTCCGGGAAGCGTTTGAGGGCCTCTCCCTTCTGCTCGAAAGCCTTGGCTTCCGCCTCCGCAATCATGAGGATGGCCTTGGCCTTCGCCTGGGCCTCAAGCTCTATCGCCTTGGCCTGGCCGCTGGCCTTTTCAATTTCGGCCTTGGCAAGCCCCTCCGCCTGCACGCGCGCAGTCTCGGCCTCGACGGTTTTCTGCTTTTTTATAAATTCCGCCTTCTGGGCTTCCTGGTCCTGCACCATTTTCTGCTCAATGGCGCGGTTGAGCTCCTTTGAAAGCTCCATGTTGTTTATTATCACATCCTCTACGATGAAAATTTCGTACGGATTCACGCGGGAGAGGAACATGTCCTTCACCTCGCTTCTTATCTTGTCGCGCATCTTGACAATCTGTTCGGCGGTCATCGACTTGCATATCTGCTTTATGCATTCGGACATCGTGGGCTGGATTATGGTCTCAAGCGGGGAATTTTTGTAGGTTGTAACCAGCAAGTCTATCTTTGACGGGTTGAACTTCCAGATTATGTCGATATCCATTTCAACGCTCTGCAAGTCCGAAGAGAACGTGTCGAACTTCCACCCCGCCTTGTTGGTCGAGACCTTGAAAGTCTCGATTTTTGAGATGAACGGAGTCTTGAAATTTACGCCCGGATTCAGCACACCCGAATCCACCTTGCCGAGCGTGACCTTCACGCCCCTCTCGTCCGGCCCTATGACAACGACCGACGAAAACACCAGCGCCGCCGCAAAAAATACTAATAATACAACAAACGCAGAACTAGCGCTTACATTTTTCATATAAATCCTTTTTTTGGGATACCATTAAGGCATAATTTCACAATTGTTACAAGGCTAAGTTTGACAAAAACCGCCCCTAAAGCCCGGACGCCCGCGAAATGCCAGACACAAACGAAAATATGAACACTGTAAACTTGTATATTATCCACACATTTATCGCAGAAGATGGGATGAGCCCCCACCATGCCCATCGGCGCGCAATCGCCGCAAGTGCGGATGCGGCCTCAAAATCCGAACGCTCCGCCGCCCTTCTGGCCGCCCGGGCGTAAAAGAGCCCCGCCGCGGCAAACCAGTTTCCCAACGCAAGAAGCGAGACAAGGCATGCGGCCCCGCCGTCGTCAAAGTCCCGATGCGCGCCGGAAACCGGAGCGCCGCACGACGGGCAGAAATTGTCCCCCTCAAACAGTTCGCGGGAGCATCTTTTGCATTTCAGATTTTGCATCGGCATTCAAATCAGGGTCTTTAAAAATGCTCCATACGCCGCGTGAACGGCAACCGCAAGCACGGCAGACGCCACGCCGAAAGAAAGCGCCTTCGAGGACATTCTGCGCGAGCCGTCAAAGTCCCCGCAAGCCCTGCGCGACATGCATTTTGCGGAGTAGTAGACGGCAAAAATTCCCATCGGGAAAAACAGCATAAACGCCACGGCGGAAAGGAGCATGTAGCTGGGGACTTTCCCGGATGCCGCAATATCCGCCCCGACCCCGCCGCTTCGCCCAGACTCCGCACATCCAGGCACGCCGCCGGAAAAACCCGGCGGCGCCCTCCCCGCCCCGGCGGAAGAAGCTCCGGGTTCAAGGGGCGCGCCGCACTTGTGGCAATGGCGCGCATGCGGGCGGGCGGGGACTCCGCATTTTGTGCAATACATGGCAGACTCAGATTTTCACAGTCATTTTGCGTCCCCGCGAAAGCTCCGTCAATAGCCAAATCCGCCCAAGGAAAATATCGCCTGCGCGAACGGAAACTGGCATTATGCGGATATTCGCATTCATGGAACCGCCCTGCCCCTCCAATTTTCCGCAGACCGCCGCCTCCTAAAAAAATCCGCAGACGACGTTTGATGCAGGCGGAATGGATGGCGAATGGTTTGGACTGTGCGGAAATTTCCCGCAAAAAACAAAATCCCCTTGTGGGCTAAAATTTCCCAAAGGACGGCCAGCTCAACTTCACGGGGAGCAGCCTCCGACAGGCTTTCCCGCAGTCCGGCGGATTTCATTATACCCCCCGAGTTTCCGCCCCGCAGCCCGCGCAGGCCCGGGACGAAAACCGGGCGCGCGAATAAGCGTTGGTATTGACAAATAGCGGGGCTTGTGCGAGCCTCTTTCCCAACCTCTGCAGTGTTCGTGGCATAGCGAATTGGGTTCGCAGCCTTAATGATTGTAATTAGGGAGCTTGATCCGCACAGCGATGGACGCCATGCCGCGAAAGCGGAAGGCGGAAGTTCTTCGGTAGCACCCACCTGGTTGTTTAAAGGCAGCCGGAACCCCAACGGCAAGACGGCACAGGCGGAGGCCCTACAACATTTCTTTGATCATTTGCGCGGCGCCCTCCTGCCGCATATTTTACGGAAAGCGCCCCCTGCCCCGTCCCCAAAAGGCGGCATCTAAAAACGGCCAGGCTCCCGAATGCGCATGCCGCTTCATGAAAGCTCCCGGCATATGCGGAGTTCGGCGCGGGCCGTATTTTGGCATAAAAAATGCCCGTCTTGGGGGAGGCTTTAATGAATTTTCCCGAGACGAGCGCAAATGCAAAATGCCGCAGGTTTTGGTGGGAAATGGCGAGCTTAAAAATGCGCAACCGGCTGCATATTTAAAATAATGGAGCACGCTACACTCCAAAAAATGCCCCCCTACCCCTTTTTGGCGCAGATATTGCCGCTCCGCCTGCCGATTGGAACAAGCGGATTATAATCCAGGATAAAGCGCAAAAATATATCATAAGACATCTAAAAAGCCCGAGGGCACCCGCTTTGGGCGGATGATTATCCCCCGCAGAATCTGCAAAAAGCGCAAGAAATTTGCAACGCCCCAAAAGAGCATTCAAGCAATCCGATGAAAGGCTTGATTCTTCCCCTTCCATTGAAAATCCACAAAATGCAAATTCCTTAGGAAATTTTTATGGCGCCGGATTTTTTCCAAACGCCCGGAAGCTGTCCGCATCAATAGCGTCCGATTTTTCGACAAGGCGCAAGGAGATTTCCGCATCAAAGAAATCCAAAAAGACGCCTGACATTTCCGCCTCCAATTCCGCATATGGCGCATTGATTTTAAAGATGCGCACATCCGCCCAGCCTAATCGGCCCGAAGCGGCCTTTGGAATACATGAGAAATACGAACCGCAAGGCCCCAGCCCCTGTTATAAACATAGAGCGGATTCTGCGCCGAAATCCCATCCCATTAAAGCGGGGCTTTCCCAGAAAACGACGCCCCCCCCCGGCTCTTGCGCTTACCGATACGAAAACCCCAAACCCTATACGCGCAAACTCCAAACAGACAATCCTGCGGCATCTTTTCAAATAGCATAAAACCAAGGGCGCAATTTGAACCCTGAAACGGAATCAGGCAGGCACGAAATCCCCGTGCCCTCCCTTAAAACATGCCCATTGCACTGCGGCCGGAGGACGGGCCTTGCGCCGCGCCCGCCCCAGGCGCCTAATGGGGGATGTACGGCAAAAGGTAAAATTCTAAAATATTTTTCTTGCAATCGGCGGCACATTAATCCACTCTCATTCAAATAATATTAGCCTCTAGAAGGCTTTTATGCATCCAATTTACTTGGGGGTATAGCTCAGTTGGTTAGAGCACTTGCATGACACGCAAGGGGTCCGCAGTTCGAGTCTGCGTACTCCCACCATTTTAAAAGCCGCAAGTTCAACAGCTTGCGGCTTATTTGTTTTCCCGGGGATTGCGCCACCTCTCCCATTAAAGAGGGATTGCTGGCGGTGAAACCACTTCCAGAGTCCGCAATTTTCGCACTTTAAAGGAATTATAAATTTGCGCAAAATCCTACGGGATTCCGGGAGGCAAGGTCTCGCCAGCCAAAAACGGTCATTTTACCGTCTTTTTTCCCTAATTTGCCCTATGATTTTTACCAGCTCACCACTGCATATTAGATAAATTTGATATTTCTATTGACACTGTATTTTTTGGGTTTATCATTTATATTTGTTTTGGGAGAGATTAATAGCATTAACTGGAGTTTCTCCCCAAGCAAGGATGAAACTTTTTATGCCATAATCAGAGCTTACAATCAAAGATTATACGGATTCAACAAGCGGCGCTCAAACATTTATAGCGGAGAAATAATTATATGAATTTCAAAATATTAATAATAGTCGCCGCATTTCTCAGCCTGTTGGGATGCTCGTCTCCAACGGATGGCGGGGCCAGCCAGTTACCATCCGACAAACTTTCCGAAAACAATAAAATTCCGGCTGAATTAAAAAACGTATTATCCTCGCAAGTTCAAAAACATATATCAAAATATTCACCGGATCCGGATTATTCTTTCGTTCTTTTTGGAAAAACTTTTGGCGCACCCGATTCGGATTATCAGCTCATAACTTTCCTCCCTGTCAATATTGGGGGGCATTACAGCGGATCCATTAATCTTAACAATATCAGGCTGGAAATCGGCAGCAATACAATCGGTACCGGCAACCGCCATTTCTTTAAATATAAAATCAAGCAGCATCTTTTTAACGAATTTATCAACTGCGCTTCTACCGAATCCGGAATCATTCCATTATGCGATGAGCCAATCCTTATAAAATATATTGAAGTTGAAGAAAAGAATTCCGGCGGCAAATTTCAGGAGTTTGCGAAGGCAAATGCCGCAGGCGATTCCAGGCCCGTTTTGAGAACAAATAACACTTTTCCGCAGAAAAACGAATACCTGCTCGTCGTTTTTGCACGGGACAAGCAAAGAAGTTGAGGCAGCGCATGAAAAAGGCCAGATATGCGACATTGGCGAATACAATTAAACGGGAAGGGTTAATGATTGAATTATGAATTATAAATATATTCTACCTTTAATATTGTTATCTGTATTTGCATTCGTCCTTGGACGCAATAGTACTCAACATATCGACAATCCGCCTGAAGCAAGAGGTTCGGAAATACGGGGTACATCTGATAACTATGTATCAATTACCTTTATCAGGAAGGATCGGGACAGCGCTTATTTGATTGTATACCAGTTGAGGAAAAGCAAAGATATTCAATTAGTTAGGTTGACGCAGGATTTTATGGATAAAAATAGAGCAGGCTTGGTTAGGATGTCAAGTAGTGGAAATTATGTCGATATTCTTGGCGTGCCTGTGCTTGAAGATTATCAGATATACTACGGAAACTTTCCGCTTAATGGGCAGACAAAATTGAAGGGAGAGTTTTTCATAAACTTGCCACCAAATACCTATCTGCCATCATTGAATTAGCTTAGGAACTTTTATTTATCATCGGCTGCCGGGAAACTCCCAGCAGCTTTCTATTTTGTCTGGAGCGTTTGGGCCGGATTTAACAGTCAATTGTTCTTTTATGCGATATATTTGATTAAAATTGATATTTTTATTGACACTACATTTTTTAGTTTTATTATTTGTATCTGTTTAAAGAGAGTTTACCAAAATTTTAACCATGCAATTACGAAGTTCAACTATGACGGCATGGGCGCTTGTTGAAAAGGTCTTGCCAGACGGAAGCTCCGAGAAATGGGTTTGGGACGGGATTGCGTTGGTTGCCCGAGGCAATGACATTTACGTGAATGAACCCCATGCCGCCAGAGGTAATTATGCAAATGTAAAATAAGGAGAGTATTCATATTCTTTTGATGTATCAACTGTAACCAAGCCGACTCACCCGAGAACATTCTTTGTCGTAGAAAAATGAAACCTAATATCACATTTTTTTTGTTAAATATATTTTTGTTCACATTTGCATTATGCGGATGCAAACATCAAGAAACCGCCTCAAGGCAGGTTGTAACCGAATCTGCATGTTTCATGGGCTACGAAGATTCCGGTGAAAATAACGCGTTATATTCCCGCGCCTTATTTTCACAAATGAATCCTAAATTTGAATGCATTTGCATACTAAAGTATAACGGAACTCATTATGATGTTTTATATTCATTGGAACTTAATCCTGAAAATTCTTATTTTCATGGAGAATACAACAGAGATGGGTATGATATTAAAATTGACGCAGAACGACTAACAATCAACGAAAGCTGTAAAGCTATAAATATAAGTTTAAATTTTTCGGAAAATGATGCCCTAAAAAAGGCAATTAACACAAACGTTTCGTCGGATTGCGCTTCAGAATTTCTCGTTATAGACAAGTTCGACAAAGACAGGCCAATATATGATACTCCCGAGTATGTCTTTATTCTTTTTACTGGCAAAAAAAACAAAACTACAAGCAGTTTGGGCATTGCAAAAAAGCTGGCAAATAAGGATGCAAAATATTATACAACCGCAAAGGAGCTGTACGAGAGATTCGTTAACGCCGTAAAACTTTCTGACTTTGCAAAGGCCGTTGCATCTTTGAATCTTACAAACAATGAAAATGCCGCATCGAAATTTGCATTGTTTTGGAGATTAACAAAGGAAGCAGGCGCCGATAATCTTGAATTTGGGAATATTAATAAATATTTTGACGGATATATTTTCAACGTAAAAATAAAAAACAAGCGTAGCGATGCCATAGAAGAGTTTTTCTTTATATTGTATATTTCAGAAAATAATGCGTGGGAAATGATTCCGTTTATATTTGATATATAGTAAAAGTCTTCAAAAATAAATGAAGTTCCAGGCGGGACAGATTTCTATACTTATGAGCAAAATATCAAATTAAGATTTTATGACATTTACGATTTTGCCATTGGGGATAATGCTTTGGTGAATATATTTGCTCGCCTTCAAGCCGGCGGATTCATTTATCCTTTTAATATATATGGGGATACATCAATATATCTCAGCGGAGAATTCTAAGTAAATTCAAACATGGGGAAAAAATTATATGCATTATTAATTTCTCTTTGCATGCTTTTTAGCACATGCAACCTTCAGGGCGGCGATCACTTAAACTCAGTCTTTTCCGGGCGAAAAATTGTAAGCGTTGCAGGCGATATCTTCATGTTCAATGCAGATTCTACGGTATTGCCGACAACACTCATGAAATCTGATAAGAAGAGCCTGCGCGTATTCTCAGAAATTTTGGATGGCAAAAGGCTGGTAGTTTCTGAAATAAACGATGACGGAAGGATTATAATTGGAAAACATGGCAATCTTGCGGATGGCTCGGAAAAAGTCTATTTCTTTCTGGATACAAAGACAAATGAATATTTATTCAAAATAACGAATAAACAGCTTAGGGAAAAATTGAAGAAATATTCGATAAATGAGTTTTCTCTCCAAAAAGCATCATCCAAATACAAAGGGAATCTAGCTTCTTTCCGCAATCTATAAATATAAGAGAAAAACTGGCAATAGGCGGATGACAGCACCAGTTTTTAACTTTATCGCACTGCAAGCCTGCCAGGAAACTTCCGGCGGCTATTTTTTGTCTGTAATGTTTGGGTCGGATTTAACAGCCAATTGTTCTTTCATGCGATATATTTAATTAAAACTGATATTTTTATTGGCGTTGCTTTTTTTTAATTTTATTGCTCGTTCCTGTTTTTTGGGGGAAGCTTATTTTAAACAATGTTGTAATATGCTTTTCAAAATTATAACTATGCAAGTAGAATAGGAAATTCGAAGACGAACTCGGGATGTATCTGCTGGCAGGAATGATAGCTACATTATCCCTTTTGTCAGGGCCGCAGAGGTCAAATAATTTTACGATGAACTTGGGCGTTTGGCTCAGGTTGAATATGCGGGCGCAGAGCGTGCCAACGGGTGTTATTCGTACGATGAACGTGGCAATCTTTCCGAAAAAAAAGATAGGCGATTTGGTTTGGTCTTACGAGCACGGCAAGGCGAATCATATTGCTTCCCTCAAAGATCCAGATGGTGAAAGAGCCTATAAGTATGACAAGGCAGGCGCCTCCTTGAAGAGTATCTAAATGGCAAATTGACGCGTCCTGGAAATACGGCTATCTAGACAAGGAGATAGAGGTTAACCGAAAGGGCAGGATTGCCAAGTTCAACTATGACTGCATGGGTATATTGGTTGAAAAGATACTTCCCGATGGCAAGTCCGAGAAGTCGGCTCTGAGACGGGATTGCGCTGGTTGCAAGGGGTAATGGCATCTACGTAAATAAACCCCATGCGGCCGCTTGCAACCTCCTTTCCCGTCTTCGGGGAGGCGGGAATCACGCCGGGCGTTTTCACGCATATGCTTCCCGACCCTGTCCTTGCCATGCGCCCCGTGAGATTATCCCGCCCAGGGGCTTGAGATGGCGGCCACATCCAAGCGGAGCACCGCCTCCGTGGACGATTCGCCCGCGCCGACGCACTGGCGGGGCAGTCTGGATATTCCCGCGAACGGGTTTCGTTTTTCGACGCGTGAACGGAAAGTTTCAGCCCCGGCTCCGTCCGCCCGCCCACGTCAATTTTAATGCCGCCGAAAGTGCACAACCTCCGCGCCCCTGCGGCAGGGCCTTTGCATCCTCTCTACTTGAAGGATTTCGCCGCCAGTTCCGGAGTGTCGAATATGTCGAAAATCTTGTACGCCCTCGTGATTTCAAAGACAAGCCTCGGCTTTGACTGGAGCGCAGCGAGCGCGAACTTCCCGCCCTTTTCCGTGAACTCCTTGAAAAAGCGCACCACGGCGCCGAGGCCCGTGGAGTCGATATATTCCATTTTGGAGCAGTCCAGAACGATTTTTGAAGCCTTGCCGGAAATGCAGGCCATCTCAGATTTGAACGTCCCCTCATTCCCCACGGTGAACCTTCCGTCCACCGCAGCAAAATGCACCCCGTCAACCTCGCTTATAGTAATATGCATTTCAATCAACTTGTTTGCCAGTCAAATTTGATAGAAAATACACGCGAGGCAACATTATTTCCAAAAAAACTGCAAACTCGTTGACAAAACCGCCGGAATCCCGCAGTTTGCATTGCGGTATCAATGGAAAAACCCGTGAAAGTCCTGGCGGTTGACGACGACGAGTACATCCTCAAAATCCAGCGCGCCTGCCTGCCACCGCCCGCCTTCGACCTCGTCGCCTGCCGCGACGCGATGTCGGCCATGGCGGCGTTCAAGGGGGGCGGCTTTGACATTGTGCTGCTCGACGTCGTGATGCCGGGGATAGACGGCTTCGAGCTCCTTTCCCTCATCAGGAATTCCGACCCCGAAATCCCCGTGATAATGCTCACCGCGAAAGTGGACGACATAAACGGCACGATGCTGAAAAAAATTTCCGGGGACAGGAACACATACTACCAGGGGAAGTCCTTCAGCCGAGGCGAGCTCGTCTCTAAAATCAACTCCATCGTCTCCCAGCGCATCTCGGAGGAGGAGAAGAAAAGATACTTCGCCGAGATGGAAAAGGACGCGGCGCTCGCGGGGGAGGTGCAGCGCCTTATGTTCCCGAACTGGGACACGATTTCCGGCGGCGCGCGCTTCTGCTTCTGCTACCGCCCCTATATGAAAATAACGGGCGACATTTTCAGCTTCACAGAAATTTCAGACGGCGTTTTCCTTTCGATAATGGGGGACATATCCGGGCACGGGATTCAGTCCGCCCTGTGCATGTCGGCAGTCGAATACTCCCTGGCAAAATACATCAGACTAACCCCCGCAGGGAGCATAACCCCGCACGGGGCGCTGAACCACCTCCAGACCTTCATGTCCGGCCTCGGTGCGGACCGCTACATGACCTGCCTTGTCGCTGTGACGGACTTCCGGAAGCGCTCCATATCCTTCCAGAGCGCCGGGCATCCGGACTTCATAATGTACACCCCGGCGGGCGGGGCTTCAACGATGAACCCGCGCGGCCTCGGCGCGCTCCCGGTCGGCCTTGTGCGCGGCACGGTGTACGGCCCCCAGGACACGGTCTGCGCCGAATTTCCGGAGGACGCGGTTCTCTTTTCATACACAGACGGCCTCGAAGAGCTTCAAGACAGGCCCGGGGGCGGCGCGGCGATGGCGGAATTCATCGAATCCTTCGCAGGTGGAGGGGCAAGCCCCGCGTCGGTCTTCAGGATAGCGGACGCGATGTTCAAGCTGGGCTCCGACCGGATAGCAGACGACATATCCCTCGCCGCCTTTTCCGCATACTCCCCGAAGCCGGACAGCTTCGACTTCTCCATAAGCCCGATGTTCCCCGACATAGACGCCTTCGCCCAGAAGGCGGGGGCCCTCGCGCTCGAAAAGACCGGAAACGGGCGCTTCGCGGCAAAGGCCGAGATTCTTTCATCCGAGTTTCTCAACAACGTTGTCGTGCACGGGCTCGGGGGACGCAGCGCGCCGCGGCCCATAATTTCGGCGCATGTGGAATTCCGGGCGGAGGACGTGCGGATAACCTTCCACGACAAGGGCAGAAAATGGGATCCGGAGATCCCGCCCGGCGCAAGCGGAACCGCAGACGGCGCCCTCGCGGGCTCCGGCAGGGGGCTTGCAATGATAAGGGAGATAGCCTCCTCAATAAAGCGGTGCCGGTACGCCGACATTTTAAACGAAACCGTATTCACAATACCATACGAAAAATGAAGGAGCAGATACTCTCCCACCTCGCCGAATCATTCGGGCTTGAGGGAGCGGAAGCCCTCGGGCTTTTGGCCTCCTATGCAAAGACGCTGGAGGACAGCCTTGCGGCGCTCGAAGGGGGCGCCCCGTCGCCCGAGACGGCAATGGCCGCGCATTCTGTCAAGGGATGCGCGCTAAACTGCGGAGACGCGGAGACGGCCGAAATTGCAAAGGCAGCCGAAACTGCGGCAAAGTCCGCCGACGCCGCAGGGCTTGCGGCCGGGACCGCACGCCTGCGCGAAAGGCTGGACGCGCTTCACGCCGAACTTTGACGGCGGCGCGCCGGGGAGGCCGCCCGGAGCCGGGGAGCATTTTGGCGGCGCGGGAGCTTATTTGTTGACACCGGGCGCAAAGGCCGTAGCTTGTGAAGTCTTTTATGAATAAGGCCATCTCTGCAACTCCACTCAAAGAACTTGACCCGGCGGTCTTCGAGGCGATAGAAAAGGAAACCAATCGCCAGCAGACCCACCTTGAGCTCATCGCTTCGGAGAACTTCACGCTCCCGGCGGTCATGCAGGCAATGGGTTCCACCCTCACGAACAAGTACGCCGAAGGGTACCCGGCAAAGCGATACTACGGCGGCTGCGAATTCGTTGACGTTGTTGAGCAGTTGGCAATCGACAGGGCAAAGCAGCTCTTCGGGGCGGAGCACGCCAACGTGCAGCCGCATTCCGGCTCGCAGGCCAACATCGCCGTTTACACGGCGGTCTTAAAGCCCGGCGACAAGATTCTTTCCATGTCCCTCGAGCACGGCGGCCACCTGAGCCACGGCCACCCCATGAACCTCTCGGGGATGCTCTACCGCATAGTCCCCTACGGCGTGGACGAAAAGACCGGGCGCATAGACTACGACAAGCTGGAGGAAACCGCGATGGCCGAAAAGCCCAAGCTCATCGTGGTGGGCGCGAGCGCATACCCGCGCATCATAGACTTTGAAAGGGTCGGCGAAATCGCAAAGAAATGCGGCGCCATGCTCATGGCCGACATCGCCCACATCGCCGCCCTCGTCGCGGCCGGCGTCCATCCGAACCCCGTCCCCTACTGCGACTTTGTCACGACCACGACGCACAAGACCCTCCGCGGCCCGCGCGGCGGGATGATAATGTGCCGCGAACAGTACGCAAAGGCCGTCAACTCCTCGGTGTTCCCGGGCAACCAGGGCGGGCCGCTCATGCACGTCATAGCCGCCAAGGCCGTGTGCTTCGGCGAGGCCCTCAAGGACTCCTTCAAGGAATACGCAAAGCAGATAGTAAAAAACACCGCAAAGCTCGCGGACGAGCTTTCAAGGCGCGGCCACGGCCTCGTCTCCGGCGGCACGGACAACCACCTGCTCCTCATCGACCTGCGCAAGCGCAACCCCGACCTGACGGGCAAGGCGGCACAGGCCGCGCTCGACAGGGCGAACATAACGACCAACAAAAACACCGTCCCCGGCGAAACCCGCTCCCCCTTCCAGGCCAGCGGCATCCGCCTCGGAACCGCAGCGGTGACCTCCCGCGGCATGGGCGAAGACGAGATGGTAAAAATCGCCGAAGCCATCGACCTCGTGCTCTCCAACCCCGAGGACGAAGCCGCCATCGCCAAGGCGAAAGACATCGCGGTGGGCCTCTGCGCCAAGTTCCCCCTCCCCTACTGAGCCGGGCTGAAACTTTTTTCAGGGGGCCGCGCGGAAAGCGCGGCCCTTTTTTTGCGCCGCAATAACGGCGGCCGCGAGGGGCGCGTTTCAGGCGCGGGGGGATTTTTGCAAAAAAAGCCTTGCAAAAATTTCATTTTTTTAAGACTATTTTTACAGCTTTCAAGGGGGTGTTCAGTGGATTGGGGCGCATGCCCGGACCGCGAGAGACTGCCGCACGAAAGCACGGACGCAGAACCGGCGCAACAGTTGGCGCACAGCCCGCGCTGCGGCGCGTCCGCACCCGCAGGCCGACCGGGGCCGGGCCGGCGGGCGAAGACGGAAAATTTCAGACCTCTTATTTACAACATCAAAAAGGAAATCATGAAAAACAGACAATCACGCAAGGCGTTCACGCTCGTTGAACTGCTCATCGTCATTAGTATTATCGCGGTTTTGGCTGGTTTGGTTATGCCGGCGCTCACTGGCGCAATGGGTTCGGCAAACAAGCTGAAGTCCCTCAACCAGGCCAAGGGCATAGCGACGGCATGGCAGTCCTATGCGAAGGGCGAAAGGAGCCGCTCCATCAACACCGACAGCATCCACGAATGGGCGTTCAGGCTCGCCGAACACGCCGATTTGAACATGCCCGCCTTCTGGATACTCGACTTCGACCCCATCGTCAGCGACAAGCTCGGCACCGGCGCTACGATGCCCGTCAATATCGGCGACAAGATTGGCAGCAAGTGGAAGATAAGCGAAGAATTCAAGGCGTTCCCCCTCAGTTGGGAAGTCGCAAACGCCGTTCCCGCCAACGCCCCCAGCTACACTCCGCTCCTCTGGACCCGCGGCCTCAAGCCGACCGGCCAATGGGACAAGAACGAGGGCGTGTTCGCCGACCAGGGCGGCCACATCGCGTTCGTCGACATGTCCGTCAAGTGGTTTGACGCCCTCCGCGACGAAGAGGTCAACCCGCGCGGCGAACTCAAGCGCTACAACGAAACCATGCCGACGTTTGACATCAGCCAGGCCATTCGCGGCGGCTCCAAGAACATCCTCAAGAGCCAGCTCGAATAGCGAGGGCTTCCCCTTGCGCCCGGAGGCGGAAACCCTCCGGGCTTTTTTTTGCGGCGTTTTTTTAATCCGCAAAAAAGGCATGGGCCGCACGCGGCATAAAAATATGAAGCGCCCAATTTTAAGGGCGCTTTTTTTGCGCCCGCATCCGGCGCGCACCCCGGCGGAAAAATTTGCCCAAAAGACACCGGGCATGGATTGGAAAAGGCAAGGCGGATTTCCAAACGCAATCCGTCCGGGGAAGACAGAAAACTGCAAAAAATGCGAAATCCGCGCCGCCGACCCGCGCAAATTTTTAGAAAAAAATCCGCATGGAAGACGCCTACCGCCAGCAGTCCGCACGCTGCGCACAAAATCCCCGGGGGGCGAAGAGTCCGCGCAGGCCTTGGATGGCAACACGCAAATCCGGCGCGGAGACAAGCCGGCAAAAGCCGAGACCTGCCGCCCCGTCCCCCTCCGACCCTTCCCGATATTTGCAGCGCCCGGAATGAGGCTCCCGCCGCAGCGCCCCGCAGGCGCGGGAGGGAGGCGGACGGCGCGCCCTCATACAGAAAAACCAGGACAGCGCGGGCTCCGCAAAAAATCCCGACCTTTGCAAGAATCGCCAGGTCTTCGCATCACAAAACAGGGGGTGCAATGCGCCTCTCCGGCGCGCGCCCCGGGAGAGACGCCGGGTTTACACACCGCAGGCGCGGGAGGCCCCCAGGAGGTCTCGGCGGCCCCAAGGCAAAGCGCGCGCTTCAAAAAAAATGCTCGCCAAAATGCCAATTATGCGTAGATAGTACGCGAAATTTTTTTCAATCATGGCAAAGAATTCAAGCAAGCTGAAGTGGTGCAAGGTGCGCCTCGGGCAGGACCTGAACTGGTGGGTGTCCGAAACGAGCGACAAGGTAAACTGGGACGCCGACGGCCTCAGCGTAATAGACCCGCGCCAGGCGGCGCACATGACGGAAACACTCTCCGCCCTCAAGGAATACGGCCTCCAGGACAGCATTGTGGAAAACGCCTTCTTCACCTTCGCAATCGACGGCAAGGCCGGCAAGGATTCCGTAAAAATTTCCAAGGTCACAGGCTCCGTGTTTGACGACGAGCAGTATTTCCTGCTGCCCAACAACCTCGACGACGAAAGCTCCCCCTACGCGGAATTCCTCGACCACATCACCTCCCTCCAGATAAAGATGCTAAACGACACCTTCTCGTTCGAGGAGAAGCTCGCCATAGAGGACCTTGAGGACGAGGTGCGCGAAAAGTACCACAACGACTACATGGAAGGCAAGGCCATCCACGCCTTCCCGGAAGTCATGGACATTCTCGAATACGTCCCCGAGGGCTATTCGCTGGAGGACGACGACGAGGACTTTGAAAAGCGCAAGTCCGAAGAGGACGAGTACGACGACATCGACGACCTCCCCGGCGAAGAGGAAAACATCGAGGAGGACGAAACGATGCAGTGGGACGAGGACGACGACGATGACGGCGACGGCTACGACTACAAGGACGAGCCGGACGGCGACTTCGACGACGAGAATTACTAGGCCCGCCCGCCAAAAAAAGCTTCTATTTTCACAAAAATTCCGCAATTATGAAATGCGGAATTTTTTTTATGCGGTTAAATCCCTTCAGATTCCGGAAGCCCGGCAGCATAATAACCGCCACCGCCCACGTGCGCGAATCCGGCGGGCGCGCCTGCGTGAAAATTTCAGGCGACTGGCTCACCACTGAGAACCGCACGGGCATAAACCGCGTCCTGCGCGACATCAGGCCCGGGTTGAGGGAGGTGTCGTTCGACTGCTCGGCGCTCGGGAAGTTCGACTCGGCCCTCGTGTGCCTGATTCTGCGCATATACGACGCCTGCGCCGACACAGGCGCCAAGTTCGACATGGACAGCCTTCCCCGGGGCCCGCGCTCGCTTTTGGAGCTGGCCGTCGCCGTGCCCGAAAAGAAGGACGCGCGCAAGGCCGTTTCGTCCCGCAACATTTTCTACCACATGGGCCGCCACGCCATGTCCACCATCGAAAAGTTCGAGGAGCAGATGCGCTTTTTCGGCGAGCTGGTCATGGCGAGCGGCAACTTTCTGGCGGGCCGGGCGCGCTTCAGGGTTTCAGACCTCATGCTCGCGGTCCAGCGGGCCGGGCCGGAGGCGCTGCCGATAGTGGGCCTGATAAGCTTCCTCGTCGGCCTGATACTCGCGTTTGTCGGCGCGATACAGCTTGCGAAATACGGCTCGGAAATATTCGTGGCCGACCTCGTGGGCCTCGCCATGGTGCGCGAGATGGGCGCCATGATGGTCGCCATAGTCATGGCCGGGCGCACCGGCGCTGCCTACTCGGCCGAACTCGGCTCGATGAACGTAAACGAGGAAATCGCGGCCTTCAGAACCTTCGGCATATCGCCCCTCGAATTCCTGGTGGTCCCCCGCATACTGGCCCTGATAATGATGTTCCCGCTCCTCACCGTGTTTGCGGACTTCATCGGAATGCTCGGCGGATTCGCCATAGGCTGGGGCATGTTCGACATAAACTACGACGCCTACATGGGCCGCACAATGGCCTCCCTCGACCTCGTCCAGTGCGCCACGGGCGTCGGCAAGAGCCTGCTTTTCGGGGTAATAGTCGCGGTCGTGGGATGCATGAAAGGCATGACGTGCGGCTCCAGCTCCTCGGCTGTCGGCCTCGCCGCCACCTCCAGCGTCGTGACGAGCATAACCCTCATAATCGTGGCCGACGCCATATTTGCGGTCCTCTTTAACATTTTCGGAATATGAGCGGCGAAGACAAGATAACTGTAAAGGATCTGACGCTGGCCTACGGCGACTTCGTCGTGATGAGCGACCTCAACTTCTCCGTGAAGGCCGGCGAAATCTTCGTGATAATGGGCGGATCCGGATGCGGCAAGAGCACGCTTTTGCGGAACATGATAGGGCTGCTTGAGCCCGCCGCCGGAACCGTGTACTACGACGGCAGGGACTTCACGCACGCCGCCCCGGAAGAGCGCACGAAGATGCTGCGCTCGTTCGGCGTCCTCTACCAGGGGGGGGCGCTGTGGTCGTCGATGACGCTTTCTGAAAACGTCGCCCTGCCGATGCGCGAATTCACCGACCTGCCTCAGCAGGACGTGGACGAACTCGTGAACCTGAAGCTCGCCCTCGTCGGGCTGAGGGGCTTTGGCGCCTTCTACCCCTCGGAGATAAGCGGGGGCATGTGCAAGCGCGCGGGCCTCGCCAGGGCGATAGCCCTCGACCCCAACATACTGTTTTTCGACGAGCCTAGCGCGGGGCTGGACCCGGTCTCCTCAAGGAGGCTCGACGAGCTCATACTGCAGATGCGCGACTCCCTCGGGGCCACGATAGTGGTGGTCACCCACGAGCTTGCCAGCATTTTCACGATAGCGGACCGGGCGATATTCCTCGACGCAAAAACCCGCACGCAGTCGGCCGTAGGCAGCCCCCGCGAGCTTTTGGCAAACGGCAGCGAGGATGTAAGAACGTTCTTGAACAGGGGCGTAGACCCCCTAAAGGAGAAGCACGAACATGAGTAAGAAAGCAAACCCAGTTGCGATAGGCATATTCGTCGTCGGCGCCTCGATGCTGGCGCTCATCGCGATTATGGTATTCGGCGCGGCCAAATTTTTCACAAAGACCGAAACCGTCGTATGCTACTTCCAGGACAGCATAAACGGGCTGGACGTTGGCGCGCCCGTGAAATACAAGGGAGTCACCATCGGCAAAGTGAAGGACATATCCATATTCGTCTCCCCCACTGACGTGAGAAAGTCGTCCATTTCGGTGTACCTTTCGATAGACCTCGACGTGGTGAAGCGCCGCACGAAGGAAGCCCGCAAGGACGGCGGCGGCAGCGACTCGCTCATGAACCAGATAGACGACGGCCTGCGGGCCATGCTCAACTACCAGAGCATTGTCACCGGCATGCTGTACGTGGAGCTGGACTTCTTCGCAAACCCCGGGGAAAAGTACGTGCTCCACAAGCGGCGCGGGGACATGGTGGAAATCCCCGTGGCCCCGTCCGGCCTGTCCGACCTCGCAAAGAAGATAGAAAACACCATGCTCCAGATTTCGGAGATAGACTTCAAGTCGATAGGCGAAAACCTCGACAGGCTCCTCGTGTCCGCTAACGGCAAGATTTCGGAGCTAGACGTGCAGACCATAAACGCCTCCCTCGTAGCCTCGCTCAAAAATATCGAAAAGCTCTCCGCCGACTCGAACCTCCGGGAATCGCTCAAAAACCTGAACAAGATGCTCGTCGACGCCCAGTCTTTCATGGCAAAGACGGACGCCGCCATCGGCTCCCTCCACAAGAACGCATCGGGCACGATGGAGAAGGTGAACACCGTCCTCGACGACGTGGACGCGGCCATATCCCCGCAGTCCCCGTTCCGCTACGAGCTTTCAATGCTCCTTAAAAACCTCGGCGACGCCTCCATATCGGTCAAGGCCCTGGCCGACTTCATCGAGCGCAACCCCAACGCCATAATAACCGGCAAGCCGTCAAACGAAAAATAGGCGAAAAAAAAGGAAACATCGTGGACTCCAGAAAAATCGCATTCCTCGCCGCCGCCGCGGCTCCACTCTTTTTGACCTCCTGCGTGGGGGACTTCCTCCAGCCGAAGGAGGACCCCACGCGCTACTACGTACTGAGTTCGGCCTCCACCCCGGAGACGGTGCCGGGCGCGGAAAACGTCATGCTCAACATTTCGCAGGTGAGGATTCCCGCGTACATGTCGCGCCAGCAGATAGTCTCAAAGGCGGCGGGCTCCCCGGAAGTAATGATATCCGACTTCAACCGCTGGCCGGAATACCCCGTGGACTCGTTCACGCGCGTCATAGCGACGGACATCTCAAAGATGGTGCGCTCGCAAAACGTTTACGCCTATCCGGGCATGGCCCCCGAAAAGGACGCCATAACCCTGCGCGTCATAATCGTGGAGTGCATAGGCCAGGTGGGCGGAAAGCTGGACTTCAAGGCCCGCTGGGAGCTTGTCAAGCCCTCGGGCGCAAAGACCGAGGCCCAGACTGCAAGGCTGTTTGTAAGGGAAATCCCCTCGGGCGCGGGATACATCGGCTACGCCGTGGCCGTGGAGCGCGCCCTCAACGAGCTTTCTCTTGACATTGCAAAGGGCCTCGTTGAATTTAAGAAAGGCTTGGCGGAAGCCGAAGACGGCGGCGCGCCAAGCGTCCCCGCGAAGTAGCGGTGGCGCTTCCCGCGCGGCATCAAGCCTCCAGAAAAAACAAAAAGCAAAGGAATACATATGACAAGCGCACTATGGTTTTCGGGCCAGGGGGCCCAAAGCGTGGGAATGGCAAAGAGCCTGTACGAATCGGAACCGGAAGTAAGGGAGCTTTTCGGCCGGGCCGACGCGGCACTGGGCATGCCCCTTTCAAAGCTCTGCTTCGAAGGCCCCATGGAGGAGCTCACAAAGACGAGCGTATGCCAGCCGGCCCTCTTCCTGCACGGGATGTCCGTGATGGCGGTCCTGAGGAAGCGCGGGCTGCTCGGCGAACTCAAGGCGGCCCTTGGCCTGTCGCTCGGCGAGCTGACCGCGCACGCGGCGGCTGAGACCTACTCTTTTGAAGACGGCCTCAAAATAGTGGCCGAACGCGGAAGGCTCATGCAGGAGGCATGCGACGCCTCCAAGGGCGCGATGGCCTGCTTCATCGGGGGAACCGTCGAACAGGTTGCCCCGTACTGCGAGGAGTTCGACATCGACATGGCAAACCTCAACTGCCCCGGCCAGGTCGTTATATCCGGCGAGGCCGAAAAGGTCGAGGCCGCCACAGCCGCCGCAAAGGAGCGCAAGGCGTTCAAGCTCGTCGTCCCCCTGAAGGTCGCCGGCGCCTACCACAGCCGCCTCATGGAGCCGGCGCGCGCCAAGTTTGAGAAATTCCTCGAAGGCTTCGAGTTCAAGGCCCCGAAGCTCGCGGTATTCACAAACGTGACAGGCGAAAGGATTTCCGACCCCGCCGAAATAAAGAAGGCCCTCGTAAAGCAGGTGGTCTCCCCCGTCAAGTGGGAGCTGTGCGTCAGAAACTGCTCAAAGCTCGGGATAGACCAGTACTACGAATGCGGCCCGGGCGCGGTTCTTGCGGGGCTTGCAAAGCGCATAGACCCGGCTCTGAACGCGAAGGCCATTGCCGAAATCCGCGACTTCTAAACGCCCCCCGCGCAGCCGCATGCACGCGTAAAGAAAACACGCGCAAAGAAAAACCAAAAGCCCTCCGAACACGCATGTTAAGGAGGGTTTTTTTGCGCCACCTCCCGCACGGCACGCAAGAGCTTCATCTCCCGGGCGGAACTGCCTGACAGGCGCCCCCCCGCAGGCCGCAAACAATGGCGTCCCTCCCCGAGAGGCTCTGCGGAATTGCGCCTGCTGCCCGAACGGGGGGGGCGATGTAGACTCCTGCGCGCGGCTGCGGGCGTGGAATTTTACCCAGGAGGGGAGATTAAAAAAAACGGCGGACGGTTCCTCCTCAAACATCCGATTTTCCGGCAGGCTGCCGGCCCGGATGGCGATTTTTCCTCAAAGAAATTTGAAAAGCCCACAACCGTCCGCAGCCCCCCCCTGCTTTCATCGGGATTTGGCGGCTTTCGGCGGCCTGTCAAAGTTTTTGAATAAAATCACCGCGCGCAAAACATCCCCGCCGAACGGCGGCCGCGCCCACCGGGCCTATCTCGCGCCCCCGCGCCAGCATACCGCGCCGCGCGGGGCTTCCCGGCGCGCGCCGGGCGGCGCGGAAAAAAAGTGGTTGACAAATCATTTTCAAGGCCGTTTCATTTTACGTTTTAAAAATTTAAGGAATCAGAAAAGCAAAATGGCACTCAGAATCAGATTACAAAGGCACGGCTCCAAGCACGCCCCCACCTACCGGATGGTTGTGACGGAACAGTCTTCAAGGCGCGACGGCAAGTTTGTGGAAAACCTCGGCTTCTACAATCCGAAGGCCTGCGGCCAGGAAGTCGAATGCAAGCTCAACCTTGAGCGCGTCGACTACTGGACGGGCGTGGGCGCGCAGATGAGCGACACGGCCAAGGCGCTCGTGAAGCGCGCGAAGAAGGAAGTCGCCGGCGCCTAAAGGCGTTTGGCGGCGCAGTCCCACCCAGACCGCCTCCAACGGCGGTTTTTTATTCAATACAGGCATGGCTCATCTGAAAGTGGACTTCCTAACCCTCTTCCCCGCGATGCTCGACGGTTTTTTGAACGAGAGCATGCTGGGCAGGGCGCAGAAGGCCGGAATTTTGGATTTGCGCGTGCACAATATTCGCGACTGGGCCGAAGGCAGGCACAAGATAACCGACGACCGCCCTTTCGGGGGGGGCCCCGGGATGCTTATGAAGCCCGAGCCAATATTTTCCGCAATAGAGGAGCTGCAAAGCGAATCGTGCGTGAGAATTTACATGTGCCCCGACGGTGAAAGGCTCACGCCCGGAATCGCATCGGAGCTTGCCTCGGCGGGCCACCTGGTAATCCTGAGCGGCCATTACGAGGGCATAGACGAGCGCATTCGCGAAAAGCTTATCGACAGGGAAATTTCCATAGGCGATTACGTCCTGACAAACGGCACACTGCCCGCGGCGGTTCTGGTCGACACCGTGGCAAGGCATGTTCCGGGAGTTTTGGGAGAAGAAAATTCCTTGACGTACGATTCTTTTAACTCCAATCTCCTTTCCTTTCCACAATATACCCGTCCTGCGGACTTCAGGGGCATGAAGGTTCCCGAAGTCCTGCTCTCGGGAAACCATGCGGAAATCGAGGCCTGGAGGCGCGAAAGACAGCTCGAAAAGACCAAAAAAAGACGACCGGACATTTTAAAGCAAAAGGATACAATATGAATCAGGAATTGCTCAACGACATAACCAAGGCGCAGATCAAGGAAAACGTCACAAGCTTCAAGGTTGGCGACGGCGTGCGCGTACACACCAAGGTCCGCGAAGGCGACAAGGAACGCATCCAGATTTTCGCAGGCATCGTAATCGCCCGCAAAGGCAGCGGCATACACGAAACCTTCACGGTCCGCCGCATATCCTACGGCGAAGGCGTGGAGCGCGTATTCCCCCTCAACTCGCCCAACATCGAGAAGATTGAGGTCGAGCGCGAGTCCGTCACGATGAAGGCGCGCCTCTACTACCTGCGCGACAGGATTGGCAAGGAAGCCTCGAAGGTCAAGGAAAAGCGCCTCGCCCAGTAGGCTTTGCGCACAGATTTTGATTCTTCTCTTTTTCCGGGCGGAGGGACATTCCTCCGCCCGGTTTTTTTGCGCAGAAACGCCGCTGCACGCAGCGCATCCGGGGATTTGACGCACCCCGCGCAAGCGGCGCGGGAAACGCCGAGCGGAGAATAGGCTCCGCCCCTTCGCGGCAACCGCGAAAAATTCGCGCGGCCATGTTTCGGGAGGGCATCCCATTTTGCCGCAAACAAGGCCAGAATGAAAAATCGAAGAGACTGGCAAAGGCTGCAATCCCCCAAGAAAAACGAAAAATCAGGCGGCGCTTCGCGGCGGGTTGGGTACGCTCCTCTCCGCGCAAAATTTCATCCCCCAAACCCACTTTCTCCCTCGTCTGCGCTAGACCCAATCCTTCCTCGCAAGCGGCGCAACCCGTGCCCACAAGCCGCAAGACGCCCCGGCCGCAGACACAGTATGGAGAAAATGCCCGCCCATCCCCAGACGGCGCGCCGCCCGGGCAATGCCCGCGAATTGCCGCCCCGCCGCGCCTCCTCCCTGCAAAATCCACGGCAGATTCCGCATTCGCAAGGTGCATGGGGATGCCATTAATGGCCCCGCCACCATGCAGACTGGCCGGGCAAACCCCAGACCCATGCGCTTTCGGCGGCGTCCTACTATCAAAAAATCCGCTAAAAATTCCTATTGCATCCGGGCTGCATTTGCTTTCAAATGCAAAAAAAGACGGTTATGGCAAATTTTGAAAGCGAGCTTTTGAAACGCCTGCCCGAATACGAGAGGGCCGGCCTGTTGGATTCCGAAAGTTCGGCGAGGCTTTCGGCATATCTTAAAACCGGCATTTCAGGCGCGGGAAGGCCGTTCCAAACCGCGCTCTATCTGGCCGGAACCGCACTCATCGCCCTCGGAGTGATTCTTTATGTGGCGCACAACTGGGACGGCCTCTCTTTCACAGCCAGAATCGCGCTGGGGTTTGCGCCCCTTGGCATATCCGCAGTTTTGGGATTTGCCGCCCTTTCAAAATGCGGGCGCGGCAGCCCGTGGGCCGAGGGGGCCGCCCTCCTCAATTTCGCCGGAGCCGCCGCGATGACGGCCGCAATTTCGCAGATATACCATATAGACGGCGATATTGCCGACTATGCTGCGGCCGTGGCGGCGCTCACTGCGGCCATCCCATTTGTATTCGGCTCGCGGCTTGCCATGTGCGCCGTGGCCATCATGTGTTCGTTTTCCATATGGGCTTCGGAGATAAAGGCGCTCTTTACGTGCGAACTTGCCCTCATTGCAATGTTCGGATACGCCCTTTTGAAATACGGGAAGCCCGGCGCGCTGAATACGGCCTGCTCCTATGTGTTTTTCGCATTGGCCCCGCCCGTGCTTGTCGGCATCGCCGCATGCTCCAACTTCGCAATCGGGCCTGTGCGCATAGATTTTGACCTGCTCTACTGCGCGGCGGGAACATTTTTACTTTCCATGTCGGTTGTCATGACAGCCCGCGGCCTGCCGCTTGCGAGAAACCCGATGTTCTGGGCGGGAATCTTCGGATTTGCGCTGTCTGCCATGTGCTTCGGCACCCCGGCGTCTTACAGGTCCGTGCCCGACCAATTCTCCGGACTGGAAGGCGCCAGCCTCCTCCGAGCCTGGAACTGCCTGGCGCTGCTTGCCATTGCGGCGGCAGGAACCGCCGCGTGCGCCGCCACGGCCCTGAAACTGCGCGCAAAGGACGCCGCAGTCCTGGCCGCATGCCTCATCCTGCCGGTCGGCGCGTTCGCGCCCTCCCTGGGCGGAATTGCGGTGATTGCCGCAAACGCGCTGATGTTCGCAGTCGCGCTGATTCTGTTTCTGGGCGGTTTCAGCCGCGCAGACCGCGTCCGCATGAATGTCGGCCTCATACTGTTGGCGGTCCAGGCGGCCGTAAAGTTCTTCGACCCGGACCTCGGAATAATGCTGCGCTCCCTCGTTTTCGCGGGGGCGGGCGCGCTTCTGATAGCCTCCAACATCATACTTTCAAAAAAGGCGGCCCGCTATGAATAAGGCATGGGAAAAAACGGCCCTGGCGGCTTTTGCGGCGCTTCTTTCATTCCAGATTTTATCGGGCGTCCGCTCCATATTGGAATGCGAAGACACTGTCAGAACCGGAGACGAGTTCAGGTTGAAATGCAGTGCAAGAGACCCTTACGATTCGTTCCGTGGCCGGTATGTATTTGTAAACATCGAGGACCTTGAAACGCCCTATCTCGAAAAGATTCCCGAGCTTGAAAAGCGGCTTGCCCAGCGGGCGAAAGACTCCGCCAACTCCTCCGAAAAGCACAGGAGTATGCAAGAAAACAGCAATATGCCGCTCTATAATACCCCGGTATGGGCGGTTCTAGAGCCGGACGGCGAAGGCTTTGCCAAAATAAGGGAATACTCCATGAAAAAGCCCTCAGACATGCGCGGCGCAATCCTCATGGAAGCCGGCTATTATTCGTCCCACAAATGGAATAAGGAAACGGAAAAGTACGACATTCCAAGACCCGAACCCATCATCATGCTGAGGTTTAAATACGGAATGAAAAAATATTTCATGAACGAGCATGATGTAAAAAAGGTCGAAAAGGCGCTTTTAAAGGAAACCTCCGCATCAACCCCAAACCGCAAAGATTCGTGGCTTTGCATAAGGCTTAAAAACGGAAATTACGCCGCAACAGACCTTGTGATAGGCGGAAGGAGCGCAAGGGATGTCATAAAAGACGACGAGTGAAAGCCGCCCGGCGGCGGGGCCGGGGCGCGCCGGAGAATGCGAACGGGCGGCGCCCCGTCCGATTTCGCCCCGACAAGCGGGGGGATGCTTCAAACGGTTGAAGCCCCGCTTTAAGAGTTAGCCCGGCCGGCCTTTTGCGAGAGGATTCTGGAAGCGGTGTCTCCCAGGAGAATCACGGCGCCCGCGAGAATCGCAATGTCCTTTATCACGAGCCTGCCGGCTCCGGACAGGAGCGGGAATCCGTGCTCGGGCGAGCCGAGGGCCGGGACCCAGACTTCCGGGGTGGTGGCGAGGAATGAAAGCGTCCCGAGGGTCATTGCAATCACGAGCGAATCGCCCAGGAGCGCCACCCTGGGGAAGAATCCCCCGAGCAGGACGAGCGTGCCAATGGAGATTATCAGAATACCCAATCCGCGGGAAAATTCGTAGGTTCGGTTTTCCCTGTGCCATTCGGTCTTTTTCTCGTCGGCCGCCCCCTCCGGAATTTTGTAGGACGCGTATTCGGGAGCCTCCTTTGCGTAGAAGAAGCTCATGAATGGGCTGTTTGCCACAAACGGCACGATTCCGTTTGCCTCGTACTGCCAGAATTTAAGCGCCCCTATCCAGGCGAATATCACAAAGATTGCCACGCGCATGAGCGCAAGGCCGATTCTGCGCGAGGACGCTGCAGCGCGCAAAAAGCTTTCGTAGATTTTTTTCATGTTCATGCGTGTTTAAAGATGCCGAGCAGGCCGGGGAACCCGCCATGCGGTACAAATTTCAATTTTTAAGATAAAAACACAAAACTGCGCCCCGTTCCAGCGCAATGTTGCATGCCCCAAAACATCCCGGCCGGAACGGGCGGAGAAGTCCCGCAAAGCAGTCGAAAAACGGCGCACTCAATCGGGATAAAAAATGCCTCCACCCGGAAAAGACGCGCGCCTTCCGCGAAAAATCCGGCAGGCGGCCGAATCACGCCCGCCCCAGGGCCTCCGACATGACGGCCCCCATGAGGGGCCCGCCCGTCCAGACTGAAAGCGACTTTGCGCCCTGCCATGCCAGCATTTCAAGCCCCGAAGCGGCGGCCCGCAGCCCCGCCGCGCGCGCAGCAAGAACCGACGCGGTTTCGCGCCCCCGCGCATAGGGCATGTCGAAAAACACGCAGCCCTTCGGAATCCGGGCGAAGTCCGCGACAGGCGGGTCGTCCGGCCCGAGCCCCACGGAAGTCGCGTTTATCAAAACAGCCCCGTCGGGAATCTCCGAGAGGTCCGAAAGGGCCGAGGCGGAATATCCCGCCGCAGACACAGCCCCCAGCAGGGCGTCCATTCTGGAGCGCGTGCGGTTTGAAATCCTGAGGCTTGCGCATCCGTCCAGAAGCGCGCGGAAGCACGCCGCCTTTGCGGCCCCTCCCGCGCCGAAAATCACGACGTCGGAATTTTCAAACCCCGCGCCGCAGGAAATTTCAAGCGCGCGCGCGAGGCCGAAGCCGTCGGTGTTCGTGCCCAGCCAGCCGTCCCCGCGCCGGGAGAGTGTGTTGCACGCGCCCGCAAGCCGGGAAAATTCGTCAAACTCTATCCCGTTTTTTTCCGCGCAGGAAAACACCACCTCCTTGTGGGGGATGGTCAGGTTTATCCCGGCGAACCCCGCCTTGCCGAACTCCGGAAGCGCCCCGCAAAGCTCCTCCGGCGGCACGTCGAACTTGTAGTACGCCCATTCCGAAAAGCGCGGGTCAGCCTTCGCCATTTCGGCGAGCGCCGCATTTTGCATAAGGGGGCTTAGCGAGTGCGCCACGGGATGGCCGAACACGGCAAGCGAGACGGGGGCGAACCGGGCGGAGCCGAGGTCTCCCGCGCTGAAAACGCGCGCGCAGGCATCACTTTGCATAGTCCCTTTCGCCGAAGAGAAAAGTTCCCACCCGCACCATCGTCGAGCCTTCCGCGACGGCGCGTTCGAGGTCGCCGGACATCCCCATCGAAAGCTCCGGAAGCGGGACGCCGAAACTCGAGGAAAGCCCGTCGCGGATTTCGCGCAGGGCCGCGAACGCGCGCGAGGCGGCGTCGAGCGTCGAGTCTATCGGGGCGACCGTCATGAGGCCCTCGACGGAAAGGTTGGGGAGCGAAAGCGCCCCCTCAAGGAGCGCAGGGGCGTCCTCGATATCGGCGCCGAACTTGGCGGGGTCGCGCCCGGAATTTATCTGGAGGAGTATGCGCAGCCTCTTGCCGAGCTCGCCTGCGGCGGCGTCGAGCCTGGAAGCCAGGCGCAGGCTGTCAACGCTTTGTATGCGCGAAAAAAGCCCGGCGGCGCGCCTTGCCTTGTTCGCCTGGAGGTGCCCTATCAACTCCCACTCAAGGCCGGGGACGGCCGGGACCTTTTCCTCGGCCTCCTGGACCCTGTTTTCGCCGGCGCGCCCAAGCCCCGCCGCGAGGGCGAAGCGGGCGGCGTCCGCCGGATGGTTCTTTGTGACAGGCAGAATCGCCACCTCCCCCGCATCGCGCCCGCAGGCCGCGCACGCGGACTCCACGCGCTCTTTCAAGAGCGCAAGCGAGGCTTCAAACTGCGCAAAGTCCACCATCTCCTATGACGCGGCCTTGTTTTCCCTCGACGCAGCAAGCAGCCTCATCCCGAACTTCCAAAGCGGCCCCGTGATATTGGCGGCCTTTGAGAGGGAGTCGTCCAGGCCGTTTACAAAGCGGTCGATTTCGGCGTCGCCGATTATGTAGGGCGGGAGGATTTTCATGGCGTCGAGGCCGTGGCTCGCCACCTGGGTGAGCACGCGCGGGCCGTCCATCATGGAGGTTACCATCATCTGCGTAAAGAGGGCGTCGTTTGCGAGCTTCAGGGCCTTCCAGGACGCCTTTTTCAGCATGGATTTCGGCTCCTGGAATTCGATGGCAATCATAAGCCCCTTGCCTCGGACCTCCTTGAGAAATTCGTGCTTCTGGCGGAGGGCGTCGATGCGCGCCATGAGCTTTGCGCCCATCTGCGCGCTGCGCTCGACGAGGTTTTCGGAGTCGAGCACGCTCAGGGACGCGAGACCGGCGACCATCGCGAGGTTGTTGCGGCCGAAAGTTGTCGAGTGGACCACGCAGCGGTCGAGGCTTGAGAACGCGCTCTGGTGGATTTCGCGCGTGGTTATGAAAGCCGCGCACGGCACGTACCCGCCGCTCAGGGTCTTCGCCACCGTTATGATGTCCGGATCGAGGTCCCAGTGCTGGAAGGCGAACATCTTGCCCGTGCGCCCCAGCCCCGTCTGAACTTCGTCTGCGACAAACAGCGCGCCGTACTTGCGGCAAAGCTCCTGCGCCTTCGGGAAATAGCCGTCGTCGGGGATGTGCACGCCCTTGCCCTGGACGGGCTCGAATATGAAAGCGGCGACGTCGCCCTTTTTGAGCTCGTCTTCAAGCATGTCGAGGTCGTTGAACCTGACGCACCCCAGCCCCGGCAAAAGCGGGCCGAAGCCTTCCTGGAAATGGCTGTTTACAGTGAGCGACAAAGACCCGTAAGAAAGGCCGTGGTACGCGCCCGACATCGAAAGCACGCGCGGGCGCCCGGTGTGGGCCCTTGCGAACTTGATGGCGCCCTCGTTGGCCTCGGTTCCGGAATTGCACAAAAACACGGCATTGCGCCTGCCGCCGGCGCGGATTGCGAGCTGTTCTGCAAGCAGCCCGCTCAAGAGGGCGCAGTCAAGCTGGACCATGTTGGGGAGGTCCATGTCGAGGGCGTCCTTGAGCGCCTTTGCTATCACAGGGTGGTTCCGCCCCATTCCGAAAACGCCGTACCCGCTAAGAAAGTCGAGGTAGTCGCTGCCGTCGGCGTCGTACAGGTAGGCGCCCTTGGCGCTCTTGTAGCTCTTGGCAAAGCCGATAGTCCGCAGAACCTTCGCAAGCGTGCGGTTCATGTACTTGTCGTGCAGTTCGTAATTCTGGCCGAAGCGGGAGTCTATCAGGCTTTTTAAATCGAATTCGTTCATTTTTTTATAAAAATTGCCAAAGAGACTAGCACAGGCGCACCCAAGTTCAAACTTTTTATTCGCCCCTCAAATGGCTTGTCATTTCCGCTTCAAAAGCCGACAATGCCCCTCCATGTTTTCAGCCCCAGAAATCTTCGCCCACTACGTCGTGGACTTCAACCCCTTCGCGCTGCGCTTCCCCGAAGGATGGGCGCTCGAGGGCATCCGCTGGTACGGGCTGGCCTACCTGGCGGGCTTTGTAATCGCGCTGCTTCTCATGAACCTGTATTCATCCAGGGGCCGCTCCCCGCTTTCAAAGGACGGCAATTCGAGCCTCATAACCTACCTGCTCTTCGGCGTGGTGCTGGGCGGGCGCATGGGCTACATGCTCTTTTACGACTGGGCCGCGTTTTCCGCAAACCCGCTCGTAGCCCTCCAGATATACAAGGGCGGAATGGCGAGCCACGGCGGATTCATCGGGGTGTTCGCCGCCGCCCTGCTCTTCTCAAAAGTCCACAAGGTCCCCTTCCTGAAAATTGCGGACATAATAGCGACGGTCGCGACCCCCGGGATATTCCTTGGCAGAATCGCAAACTTTGTAAACGGCGAGCTCTGGGGCAAAGTAACCGATGTGCCGTGGGCAATGGTGTTCCCGCACAGCGCGCCCGCGGGCGCCGCGCTCTCCCAGATAGCGGCCCGGCACCCTTCGCAGCTCTACGAGGCGGCGGCGGAGGGGCTTTTGATTTTCGTAGTGCTCCAGTGGAGATTCTGGAAATTCAGGCTCCCCAACGGGCAGATAGCGGGCGAATTTTTCCTGCTTTACGCCGCCGCGCGCATATTTTGCGAAATGTTCCGCGAGCCCGACTTCGGAGTTGCGCTCATAATGGGCATGAGCCGCGGCACGTTCTACTCGCTATTTTGCATAGCGGCGGGAATCGCGCTAATAGCCGCCGCGCGGGCGAGGCCGAAATTTTCATGACGCACAAAGCGCATTCCCGCAGCGGCAAACGGCGCCTTAAGCGGGGCCAGAAATCGCAAAAAACGCGGGGGCGCAAAACGGCGCATCCCGCGTTTTTTCAATGCGCCCGGCCGGGCGTCCGCCCATGCCTGTCAATCGAGGAGGGCCACGGTCCCGGCGCTTTTGCGGATGTTGGCAATTCCGCCGCAGACGGCCTCGCCTATATCGGCAGTCGGCTCCCTGGTTCCGTACTTCACAAGTTCTCCCCCGTTTTTATTTGAGAGTTTCTCAAACCACCTGATGCGCCCGTCCACAAAGACGACATAGCCGCCCTTGTCGCCAAAGACCCCGTTTTCCGCGCTCCACGTGCCGTCCTTTTTCAGCCCCCGGGTCCACATCAGCGGGGTGTCCTTCGGGGCGTCAACCGGTATGCCCACCGCCATCTCCCAGCTCACGGGCGAACGCTTGAAGTCGCGGTCTATATAAATCGTGCGGTTCAGGGACTCGACGGGCTGGAGGATGTTCTTTGGCATTTCCTCCGGCGAGCCGAAGCAGTCCTGGACGAGAGGGTCGAACGGGAACGCCCAGTCGCTGGCCTTCATCTCAATTACGCCCTTATGCTGTATGGCGAGCGCGGCCGCCGCCCTGTGGACGCCCTTTGGCGGACGCTCGGAATCGAACCGAAGGCTGCTGTTTACCCAAGCCTCCCATATGTTCTTGGCAGAACTCATGACCTTTATTCTGGTCTCATCCACCGAATGGCCCGAATAAAACATCGGTGCGGTGAAATACAGCCCCACTGCCACAAACACCGCCGCGACAAGGACAACCTTTACAAACACTCTCGGACTATCTTCAGACATCAGTATCACCTTTCGTTTATTGAGAATTGATTGTTGAAAATCGCTTCCCATCCCACATCGCATACTTAATATCCGCCCCCTTGAGAGATCTGCATTCTTTCTATGCGAATTTTCCGCAAATGCAAGGCAATAAATGGATTGTTCTTCAAAAAAAACCGCAAACCGCCCGCAAACCCGCAGAAACAGGGATTTTTTCAAACGCATTCTTTGAAATATAAAACAATAGAAGACGCCCCGGAGTTTCAAAAAAAGCGGCAAAACGCCGCCATTTGCCGCCATGTTTGCCGGGGGCAAATCCGCACGCCCCGCAAAACCGGCGCCGAGTCAGTCGCGCAGTATGTTGCCTTCCCCGCCGAACACGGCCTCCCCGATGTCGCATGTAGGCGCGCCTGTTTTGAAGTTTTTCAATACAGGCCGCCCGTCATCATCAAAGAGGGTTTCGCGCCATTCAATTTTCCCGCCGAAGAAAACGATGTGCCCCCCGGAGGCCCCGAACACGCCCCCGGACGCATCCCACGCGCCGTCGGGCCCCAGCCCGCGCGTCCACGCAATCGGCATGTCAGGCGGCGAGTTCCGCGGTATCCTCGCGAGGATTTCCCATGCGGGAGCGCCGGACTCCCCGCCGCCGGGGCCGAACCAAACCGCGCTGCGCGGCAGGCCGGCTGCACCGCACATTCGCGAAAATGCGCCGTCCAGCCCCCCGGAAAATTCGATGTCTCCGCCGTCAAGCTCCAGGGAAAGCGCAGACCACAGGGCCTTGGCGCAGTTGTAGGAGTGAATCTTCAGGGATACGGAGTGCTGGCACGGAATTACCACAGGCACAAGCGCAAGCATGTATATGAGAATGGCAAATAAAACGACAGCCCCGGCGCCCGACACCCTGGCCTTAAAAACCGCTCGAAAAGCATCCCTTAAACGCATACAAAAAATCACGGGCTTGGGCGGGAAGCGGGTTCGGGCGCAAAACCTGCCTATTGGGGAAAATCCGCCGCCCTCCGGCAAAACGGCGCAATGCGCACTTCCGCTTCATTTGGAAACATCCAAATCCGTATAATTTAAAAATTGGACGCCTGAAACGAAAACGCAAGCCAATAAAGCCGCCCAATATAACTTCCCGGCCTCCAAGGACCTTGCCCCCCCGCATTCAAACGGCCCGAGCTTTCAATCCCGTCCCCCGCGAGCAAGGAGGCGGAGATGATTCCATTGCCGCAAAGGAAGGCACAATGTGCAAAGACATACCGGCATTCATTCCACGGAAGGGGCAAAATCTATTTGCATTCGTATGTTTTCCGTTTGCGTTTCTTTTTATAGACGCATCACCAAGCGGCCCAAGCGACGTTTTCGACCGGTGGAGGGAAAACAAATGGAATATGTTTTCCGTTTGCCTTGCCCGGTTTTTCGGAACGCCCGCTATGGCTTTCGCCTTCCCTGAGGATGGCACGGCCGCCCTGCCGATAACGCTAAAGGCGGCATTTCTCATGCTGGATATGCTCTCTTCCCTTACCGCGTGCCTTTATATTTATAAAAATATAAGAAGCTGAAACCGACGGCTCTGCACGCAGGCCGCCTCCCCGGACGTTCAGGCTCCGCGCTTTCCGGAAGCGGCGGCCCCCTGTGCGCAATTTGGCGAAGCCCGCCAAAATTCCCATAAAGCCCCGCAGGCAAAAAAAAGGCCGCCCGTTTGCCCGGGCGGCCCAAATTTCAAACCTTTAGACCTACTTGGAGAGGCGTTCAAGGAGCGCTTCGCGCTGAATCTTGAGCGACTTCGGGAGCTGGTCGTAAAGCTCTTCGGAAAGCGGCTGGGTGGCGACGACCTGCGAATCGTAGGTCATCAGCTCCTCGAACTTTTCCTTGGAGTAGTCGAGGCCCTGCCAGTCGATGTCTTCGTAGTCGGGCATGAGGCCGATAGCCGTTTCGTTGGCGTGGGCCTGGCCGTTTACGCGCTTGGTTATCCATGCGAGGACGCGGGCGTTCTGGCCGAATCCGGGCCACATGAACTTGCCCTGGGCGTTCTTGCGGAACCAGTTGACGTGGAAGAAGCGCGGGGTCATCGAGAGGCCCTTGCCCATTTCAACGAGGTGGCCGAGGTACTGGGCCATGTTGTAGCCTGCAAACGGCAGCATGGCCATCGGGTCGGAGCGGAGCTTGCCCAGCGTGCCTTCGGCGGCGGCGGTGAGCTCGGAGCCCATCATCGCGCCGAGGTATATGCCGTGCGCCCAGTCGAACGCCTCAAACACCAAGGGTATGCCGTTTGCGCGGCGGCCGCCGACTATCATCGCCGAAACCGGAACGCCTTCGAGCTTTTCCGCGTTTTCGTCGATGCAGGGGCAGTTGTAGAGGGGAGCCGTAAAGCGGCTGTTCGGGTGGGCTGCCGGAGTTTCCGAACCCGGCTTCCAGGGGTTGCCGTGCCAGTCGGTGAGGCCTTCCGGAGCCTCGTCGGTCATGCCTTCCCACCACACGTCGCCGTCCGCGGTGAGCGCGACGTTCGTGAAGATGGAATCCTTTTCGCAGGAGTGCATGGCGTTCGGGTTCGTCTTCATGCTGGTGCCCGGAGCGACGCCGAAGAAGCCGTTTTCAGGATTGATGGCGTAAAGCTTGCCGTCGGGGCCGGGCTTGATCCAGGCGATGTCGTCGCCGATTGTCGAAACCTGCCAGCCCTTTTCGAGCATTTCCGCCGGGGGAATGAGCATGGCGAAGTTGGTCTTGCCGCACGCGCTCGGGAAGGCCGCAGTGACGTAGGTCTTCTTGCCTTCGGGATCCTTGACGCCGAGGATGAGCATGTGCTCGGCCAGCCATCCCTCTTCGCGGCCCATTGCCGAAGCTATGCGCAGCGAAAGGCACTTCTTGCCGAGGAGGGCGTTGCCGCCGTAGCCGGAACCGATGGAGATGATTTCGCGGGTTTCCGGGAAATGGGTGATGTAGGTGTTTTCCGGGTTGCAGGGCCAGAGAACGTCGTCTTCAGGCGAGTTTATCGGCATGCCCACGGAGTGGAGGCACTTGACGAACTTGCCGTCTTCGCCGAGGATGTCGAGAACCTTGGGGCTGACGCGCGCCATAATCCTCATGGAAACCACGACGTAGGGCGAGTCGGTTATTTCGACGCCTATCTGCGAGATGGGGCCGCCGATGGGGCCCATGCTGAAGGGGATGACATACATCGTGCGCCCCTTCATGCAGCCCTTGAAAAGCCCGTTGAGCTTTTCCTTCATTGCGACCGGGTCCATCCAGTGGTTGGTGGGGCCGGCTTCCGCTTCCGTCTTGGAGCAGATAAACGTGCGCGCCTCAACGCGGGCGACGTCGCGCGGGTCCGAGCGGAAGTAGTAGCTGTTGGGGCGCTTCTGTTCGTTGAGCTTGATGCATATCCCCTTGTCGATCATCTGCTTGAACAGGGAATCAGCCTCTGCCTGCGAACCGTCGCACCAGAATACCTTGTCAGGTGTGGCAAGGGCTGCCACTTCGTCAACCCACGCCACAAGAGCCTTATTTTTTATAGTCTTAGGATCTATCATAATCAATACTTTCTGACCTTTCCCAATGGAAAAATCCCGCATACATTGGGCGTTCGGTTTTCAAAGTTCAACAAAAAAAAACGCCAAAGGCCCGGTCGCGGGAAGCGCGTCCCGCAAATTCCCCCTCCGGAACCCTCCGGAGCCGCGCCCATGCAGCGGTTTCGGGCGGCGGGCGCTCCGCCCGGAGGGCCGCCATGCCGGCGCGGGGACCGGCCGCAGCGCGCAGCCCTAGGCGCAGCCGGAGCCCGGTCCGGAACCGCGCCCCTCCGAACGGGCGAAATCCCGGGCCAGACGGCAAAGGGCGTTTGCGATGAAGTTGCTCCTGTTTCGGTTTTCGCTTTCGGCCATTCTGTCCACCGCCTTTACGAGTTCTGCGGGGAGGCTCACGGATATCATGGTAGTTTTCTTTGTATGTCCCGGTTTGCGCGGCATCGCTGCGGCCTTTCCTTTGGGGGTTGATTAAATTTTGGCACGATATGCTGTCCGCCTGGGAACGCATATCAAAAATATTGCCTAGCCCCGCCCGCCGCGCCGGTCAAGATAAAATAACCTATAAATATTCATCATAACAACAATAAGGTTATATTTCATTCAAAATCCCCAATCATAATTCCCTTAATACAAGGATAGTTAATGTATGAACGGAAATATTTATTGACTGGATTTTACAAAAGACCACCATAACAAGAAATGAAAAGGAACGCTGAAAACCCAGCCGAAAAGGCAGCCGGGCGCAGGTCCGCCCCGCTGAGAGCAAAGTGCGTTGACTATCTCGTGAGCGTAATGCCTAAACTTCATGACAAGTTCACAAAAATTGGCGCGCCCGTCATGGACGAATGCGCCCGCCACGACAGGCTCTGCACAAGAATCGAAGACTTCCGGGCCGCGTCCGACAAAGAGAAGGCCCTGAAGTCGGGCCTTGCGGCATTTTCAAGAATAACCGGGGCTCCCGTCACCATAAGCAGGCACCTGGCAGGCGGCGCGAACCGCTACTACATCGTCTCCTATCCCAGCCGCGTATGCAGGCGCTTTTACATGTGCCTTGAAAATGAAATCGGGGCCACCATAAGCAAAATGGCCGAACGCCCCTGACACCCCCGCACAAACGGCGCGGGAAAGCCGCGTCAGATTTTCGGGACGGAGCTTATTATCCCGTTTTCCGCAGCCCAAATAAAAAGCCCCCTGAATACCGACAGCCGGGTCTTTCTGGTGTTTGGATTTATGCCCGCAGTCGCCCGGTTGAAAAGCTTCATGAACTCCTCCGCGCCTATCCCTATCTTTTCGTTGGAAAGCGCGCCTACCGATGACAGGCAGCTCGAATAATTGTTGACCGTATGCTTGTGGTACGAGCGCGCCTCCCTGCAAAATTCGATATACGCCATGGCCACGCTGCCAATCGTCGACGACTGGTCGAGGTGGCGGTACTCCTCCGGCTTGGGGCCGCCGAACACGCCGCGCGCGCCGGCTCTCTTTACCTTGTGCTCCAGGGCCTTGAACCTGCGCAAAACCTCATCGTTGGTCTCCTTAAGACGGTGAAGGAGCTCCCCCAATTCGCGCAGCTCGCCCAGCGCGTCTTCCCTGGAGTATGTCGTACGGCGTTTCATTGTTTTAATGCAGATAAAATGCCCTGGAAGCCGGAGAGGCAAGCAAATTTCATTTGCAGGTACATCACTCCCTTTCAGCATCGCCCCGCAGGCGAAAACCCGGCAGAAAAAATCCCTCCCCCGGAAGGCAAAGCCCTCCGGGGCCGCAGGGCGCACGGGCTCCCGCAGCTACTCTCCCGCCAGATGCCTCACAAAAAACGCGCGGCGTATGTCGGCAAGCCGGTCGTTATCCGGATTTTTCGCGTCCTCAAAAGAGTGGCGGGCGTTCTCGGAAACGACGAGTTCGACGGGCGCCCCGGCCGCCCTGCCCTTTTCGTATATCTCCCGCGCACCCTCGACGGGCACGAGGTCGTCGCGGTCCCCCTGGAGGATGAGCATTGGGGGGCATTTTTTGCCCATGTAGTTGAGCGGGCTAAGCATTTCCTTGAAGGCGTCGCCTCGGCCGCCGAACAGCACCTTGTAGAGGCCGGGATTTACGGGCTGTATCCTCGTGAACGCCACGGGCCCCGACTGGGGGACGGCGCAGGCTATTTCATATTTCACGCCCTCCAGGGAGGGGTCTCCGGGGAAGAGCGACTGGTCTGCAAGCGCGGCCATGAAAGCCAGGTGGCCGCCGGCGGAATGCCCGTAAACGCCGATTTTTTTCGGGTTTATCATGAGCGTGCGCGCGTGCTTTGTCATGAAGCGCAGGGCGTCCATGCAGTCGGCAACGCACACGTCCATGCCGCGCGCCGGGTTGGAGCCACGCGCGAACCGGTACGTCACAGAGGCGACGGCGATGCCCTTTGAATTGTAGTGCCTTATCTCGTCGTTGAAGTACCCGTAGCCGGAAAACCTCTCGCCCCCGACCCACGCGCCGCCGTGTATGTACACCGCCAGGGGGAAGCCGCCCTCGGGCACGGGGCCTTTCGGATAGGATATGTCGAAACGCAGTATTTCGTCGTCGGCCGTCTTGTATGGAATCCCGAAATTCGTTATCAGGTTTTCATAGATTCCGCCCTGACGGAATTTTGAAAGGTCAATAGGGCGGGGGGAATCCGAAACAAAGGTCTCGCCAAAAAGCGCACCGAGCGGGAGGGCCGCGCATGCGGCCGCCGAAAGCAGGACTTTCAATAAGTTTTTCATATGGATTTTAGTTGGAAAGATTCACCGTGCAAATCCCGGGGAAACCGGCCCGGCCCCAGGCCGGACGGCAAAGCCGGGCAGCGCGCAGACCCGTTTAGAGATGCGGCGGCGACCCCGGCACGCCGGAGATTTTGATGTTAAAAAAAGTGTAAATCCCCCCGCCTGCGGGGTCAAACAAAATTTGAAATATAAAACCGGAGAAAAGCAGGCGCCCGCGCCGAAATTGCGCCCGGCAAAACCGGCCATGACAGCCCCCGCACCGGCGCGCACAGGACGGGCTCACCGATTCGGATTTTCAACCTTCCCCGGCGCGCGCTTTTCAATCCCGCTAAAAGGCAGCCCGAACCTTTGCGCAAGGAATGCGGATTTCATTCAAAAGCTCCGCCCCGTCTTTCAAATCATCCGCCCCCCTTCAGCTTCCCCCGCAAAAAGACTAGCCCCGGGCAGCCTGCCCGCTCCCAAAATCCGGCCCCTCCGCACAAAAAGAGGCTCTGCGCGCCTGGTAAACGCGGCCTTCCCCCGCCTGCGAAAACGCAAAAAAAGCGCGGGCAAAACCCGCGCGCCGCAGAGAATTTCACGGCTTCAGCAAAGCTCGTTCGGGGAGAGCAAAAACGACAGCGACCACGAGCCCGTCTCGTTTTCAATATTGGGCATCTCCTCAAGCTCAAAGCAGGCCAGGGCGCAGTTTGAAAAGTAAACCGCCGCCCCGCCCAGCAGAATGTCGGCGAGCCCCTCCAAATGCGGGTTGTGCCCCACAATCATCAGGTCCCCGCCGAACACGCATATGGAAGCCACCGCCCGCGCCATTTCCCGCGGGTCGTCCGACGGGCGCATATTTTTGAATTCGACAAGCGGCGACGCTATCCCGGCGCTTTCCTTGAAGAGCCTTGCAGTTTCTGCGGCCCTGGCAAACGGGCTGTGCCATATCTGGGCCACGCCCGAAAACATGCCGGAGTTTATCAGGGAGCAAAGCCGCTCCACCTGCCCGCATCCCGACCGGCTGAGCGGCCTTGCCTCGTCGGGGACTCCGTTTTTTGCGATGGCGTGGCGTAAAAGGAAAAGTCTCATTAAAAACCCCTTATAGGGGAATGCGGGGGGCGATGGCGAACATTTTCTGCAAAAAAATGCTCCGCAGGGAGGTCCCCGCCCCCCGCCGCGCGCGGAGCAAAACGCTTGCCATCCACGCAAAAAAGCCGATAAATTTTCCGCATGAAAAAATTTCTCTTTCCGCTTCTCCTGGCGGCGGCCGCATTTTTATCGGCCTGCTCGCCGATACACACGATGAAGGACGGGGCCTCATTCAATGGCCTCACCAGATACTTCATAAATCCCGCAGAAGGCGGGGACTACGTTTTCAAATTTTCGGGAGGGCGCGCGCAAATAGACGCCATGGTAGGCTCCGACATAGAGGCAAACCTCTCAAGGCGCGGCTTCGAGAGGGTCGCGGATAGGAACGACGCGCAGTTCGAGCTGACTCCCGCCTTCACCGAGTGGAACTTCAACTACCCCTCCCAGGTTCCCCCATCCCCCGAGACCCCGAGGCCCGGGGAGATAGGCACATCCTCCCAGGGCGCCTACGCGACAATGGAAATAAGGGCGGCCCTGCCCGGAACGGAAGGCATAGCCTGGCGCGGGTATTCGCCGATAAAGACGACGAGGGAGACATTCGGGGCGGCCAGAATCAAAAGCCAGGTGGACGGCTGCCTGAGAGACTTCCCCCCGCAGCCCGGAGAGAGGGCGGACCTCAGCCTGTGAGGCCCGCGCGGCATTCGGGAGCCGCGCCGCCCGCCGGCACGACGGGCGTCCCACCCGCCGGCGTTTCCCCGCGATAAAAGCTCGACGCCCGCCCATGAAAGGCCCTAGTTTTGCAATATGAATTTTGACGTGGAAAAAGTCCGCGCGGACTTTCCCGCCCTCGCCCAGAACACGGAGGGGGGAAAGCTCGTCTATTTCGACAACGCCGCAAGCGCGCAGAAGCCGAAGTGCGTGATAGACGCCGAGGCCGCCTTCTACTCGCGCGACTACTCCAACATACACCGCAGCGCCCACGAGCTGAGCCGCCGGGCCACGACCGCATTTGAAAACGCCCGCGCGACCGTCGCCGGATTCTTCTCGGCCCCCGGGGACTTCGCATGCGTGTTCACAAGGGGCGCCACGGAATCCCTCAACATCGTAGCCTCCTGCTGGGGCGGGGAATTCCTCAGGCCCGGCGACGAGATAGTGCTCACCCAGATGGAGCACCACGCAAACATCGTCCCGTGGCAGATGTGCGCCATGAGAACCGGGGCGCAAATAAAGGTCGCGGCCGTCCTGCCCGACGGTTCGCTCGACATGGAAAATTTCGCCTCGCTTGTAACCGAGCGCACGAAAATCGTGTCCGTCGCCCACGCCTCCAACGTCCTCGGCACAATAAACGACGTTGCTGAGATTTCAAAGATAGCCCGCGGCGCAGGCGCCCTCGTTTCGCTCGACTGCGCCCAGTCGGCCCCCCACTTTCTCGACAGCCTGCAAGCGGCGGACTGCGACTTCATGTCGGTTTCGGCCCACAAGTGCTTCGGCCCGACCGGTTCCGGCGCCCTGATTGCAAGAAAGAGCCTGCTTGACAGAATGCCCCCGTGGATGGGAGGGGGGGACATGATAGAAAACGTCTCGTGGCAGGGGACGACCTTCCGCCCCGCGCCGGAGCGTTTCGAGGCCGGCACCCCGAACATAGCGGGCGCAATAGGGTTTGCGAAGGCCCTGGAGTACATGTCGCAAATCGACCGCAAGGCTGCGGAAAGGCACGAGCAGGCCCTCCTGTCCGCAGCCCTTGAGGGGCTTTCAAAGATAAGGGGGGTTAGGATACTGGGCGCGGCGCCCCGCAGGGTTCCGCTCGTTTCCTTCGCGGTGGAAAACATCCACCCCAACGACATTTCCACAATGCTCGACGCCGCAGGAATCGCGGTGCGCTCCGGCCACCACTGCGCGGAACCCCTCATGAATTCCCTCGGGCTGCAAGGTTCGTGCAGGGCCTCGTTCGCGTTCTATAACACCATGGAGGAAGTCGAGTTTTTCATAGGCAAAATGCGCTCGATAGTAGAAATATTCTCCTAGCTGCGGCCGCCCTGCCCGACCGCGCGGGGCGCAAAAAAGGGGCGCGGGCAGGATTTCGCCCGGCCCCATTGGCGCGGATAAAACGGAAGCGCGGGACGTTTTTTGTCCTCGCGCTCAAATTTTTCTTGGGCGGCGCTGGCTGCGAGGCGGGAAAAGCCGCCGGGAGCGGAAGCCGCCCTTCTTGAGGATTTTGCCGGAAATTCCGCAGGGGAATGAAACGGGCCGCGTTTTTTATAAGCCCTTATTTCGCACAAGCGGATTTCATTCCAAAATCCGCCTTTCATTTTTTTATGCCCGAATCACCGCCCGAGCATCTTGGACATCGCCCAGCGGAACGGGCAGAATCCGTAAATTGAAATGAGAAACATCACAAAGACCACTGCAAGAAGCGCCGCGCTAATCCATCCCCCCAGGCCGAACAGGTTGCCGAAAAGAATCCACGACATGAAAAACGCGGCCCCCATAAGCGCCGTCCGCAGGGCGGTTGAGACGTTTCCGCATGACGGTCCGGAAGCCGGATGGTTTTTGAATGCGAGGGCGTCCAGCGAATACCTTCCGCCGCCTGAAACCACCAGGAAGGCATAGATGCCCAAAAACAGCATGGGCAGCGCCTTCACAGCGCAGAACGGATCGAAGAAGTGGAACTTTACGGCGACTGCCATGTTGGTAAAAAGCATGAACGCCGCAAAGCGCGACTGCACCCCCAAAACGAGCATCGCCGAACAGAACACCTGCTGGAATATGCAAATTATCAGGCTCGGCTCATGCCCCAACCCCACGGGGTCGCCGAAGAATCCCACCCGGAGCGCGTCGTACCTTTCGATTTTCCCCCATCCGTAGGGAATCATCATAAGCCCCGCAAAAATCCTGAGAAAGGCCACCGCGAAATCCATGGAGTCCATTCGCGGCGGCGTGTTTTTAAAAAACCAGCCTAATATTTTTTTCATGCAAAAAACTGTTGTGTTAAGCGTCCGGAATTTATCCGCACCGTCCAGCGCATGGCAATAAAAAAACATGCTTTTTCTGGAGGGCGGGCACGGGCCGGAGCGTCCGGAACAAATGGGAAAAACAAAGGGGATGACTCAGATTGGAATTGCCCAAAAAACCAGGCGGCGCGGCAGGGCAAGCGGGCTTCCCTTTCCGCGCAATGCTTCATATAAAAATCCGCCCTGCGCTCCATCTCCCATTCAAAACCAAAACAAATGCAAACGCGCCGAAAATCCCGGCCCCACGGCAAATGCCGCAAGCACCCATGCGCCCCACCCGGCGCCGCTCGGGCGCGGTTCAGGATAAGAGAGCCGCAGGGAGCAAATAGCCGGATTCCGGCCGCTCCGGGCGCAAAAAAGCCGCAGAAGCGCGCGCTTTATGCGCGGCCCTGCGGCCATTCGCTGCGGCAATGCAAGCCGCCGCTAAAATCCTCCCTTAGCGGGCGCGCTGCTCATAGGGGATGCCCTGCTGCTCGCAGAGGGCGGCGCGGCGCGAAAGCTTCACCCTGCCCTTGTCGTCGATGCCTATGCACTTTACGAGCATCTCGTCCCCGAGCTTGCACACGTCCTCAGTCTTATTAACGCGGAAGTCCGCGAGCTCGGATATGTGCACAAGGCCCTCCTTGCCCGGCAGGCATTCGACGAACGCGCCGAATTCCTTTATGGAGCGGACTATGCCCTTGTAGGTCTTTCCGACTTCGATTTCGCCCGTCACAAGCTCGACTTCGGAAACCGCACGGTTCATGCTGGCCGCAGACTTCGCAAAGATAAGGACCTTGCCCGGATTGTCGTCGTCCACGTCTATCTGCGCGCCGGAAACTTCCGTTATGCGGCGTATGTTCTTGCCTCCGGGGCCGATGAGCATGCCGATTTTTTCGGGGTCTATCTGCATTATCTTGATGCGCGGGGCGTGCTCCTTGAGCTCCTTGTTGGGCTCTGCGAGCGCGCCGGCCATGACGCCGAGAATCTTCGTGCGGGCCTCCTTGTTCTGGCGGATGGCCTCCTTTGCGATTTCCATGTCGAGACCCTTGATTTTGAGGTCGAGCTGGAAGCCGGTGATGCCGTTTTTGGTGCCGCAGATTTTGAAGTCCATGTCGCCGAAGTGGTCTTCCGCGCCGAGGATGTCGGTGAGGACGACGTGCTTCTGGAGGGCACCGCTTTCGTCAAAGCGCGTCACGAGACCGCAGGATATGCCCGCAACCGGGGTTTCAATCGGAACGCCGGCGTCCATGAGGCTCAGGCAGCCGCCGCAGACGGAGGCCATGGAGGTCGAGCCGTTGGAGTCCATTATTTCGGAAACCACGCGTATCGCGTAGGGGAATTCGTCCTCGGAGGGGAGAACCGGCAGGAGGGAGCGCTCCGCGAGCGCGCCATGGCCGATTTCGCGGCGGCCGGGCGAGCCGAAGCGGCCGGTTTCGCCGACAGAGTACGGGGGGAAGTTGTAGTGGAGGATGAAGGACTTTTCCTTCGCGCCGCCGGTGAGGCCGTCCAGCTCCTGGGTGTCGCGCGAAGTCCCGAGGGTCGTGATGACGAGGGCCTGGGTCTCGCCGCGTGAGAATATCGCCGAGCCGTGGACGCGCGGCAGGACGTTCACCATGGCGTTGAGCGGGCGGATTTCCTTTACGCCGCGGCCGTCGCAGCGCTTTCCGGCGTCGAGTATGTTGCCGCGGTAAACGGTTTCCTGAAGCTCCTCGAAGGCCATCTTTATCTGGTTTTCGTCGAAGTTTTCCTCGCCTACCTTGCCCTTTACGAATTCGGCGGTCTCCGCCATGAGGGCGTCGACGTCGGCCTGGCGCTTGAGCTTCTGGTCCTGGAACACGGCTTCAAGAAGGCGGCCGCCGACGTACTCCCTGCACATGTCGAGGATTTCGGGCTTGACGGTGTAGAGGGTGAAGTCGCGCTTGGGCTTGCCGCAGAGGGCCGCAAGCTCCTTTTGGGCGGCGATGATTTTCACGACCTGCGTCTGGGCGAATTCGAGGGCCTCGATGAAGCGTTCGTCGGGGCATTGCTCGGCGGAGCCTTCTATCATCATCATCTCCTTTTCGTTGCCGACGTAGATGAGGTCGAGGGTGGAGTCGTACATCTGCTCGTGGGTGGGGTTCACAACGAACTCGCCGTCGATTTCGCCTATCCTCACGCAGCCGACGGGGCCGGCCCAGGGGATGTCGGAAATGAGCATGGCTGCGGACGCGCCGTTAACCATGAGCACGTCAGGGTCGTGCTCCATGTCCACGGTGAGAACCTGGCCGATGACCTGCACCTCGTTCATGAAGCCCTTGGGGAATAGGGGGCGCAGGGGGCGGTCGCAGAGGCGGGAAGTCAGGATTTCCTTTTCGGACGGCCTGCCTTCGCGCTTGAAGTAGCCACCCGGGAAGCGTCCGGCGGCGGAAAAGCTTTCGCGGTAATCGACCGTGAGCGGGAAGAAGTCCTGCCCGGGCTTGACGGAGTTGGCGGCGGTCGCCGCGACGAAGAGCGTCGTTTCCCCGACGCTTATTGTCACGGAGCCGTTAGCCTGCCTGGCGATGAGCCCCGTGGATATCGTGATGCCGAGGTCCTTGACCTCAACCTGGTATTTCTGTTCCATTTTCTGCTGTTGCTTTCTTGATTTGGCGACGGAGGGATAGAACCTCTCATCCGCCGATTTTCTTGCCCGAAAAGAATTTTCCGGATAAAATATCATTTGAAAACCCGGTATAAAAAACAAAACAGGCGCACGTGTCGAGTCCAAATCGGGGTTTTCCGCAAACACTTCCCCCGGCAAAACCGGCCGCAGAAAGGAGCCATCGGGGAAGCTCCGGGCGGGAGGATAAACCCCGTCCGGACGAGGGATGGCGCCCCGGCGCCGCGCATGAAAAAGCGCCCCGGCCCCCCCTGCCGCGCGCAATGCCCGGCCCCGCCCTATCCAAAATCCGCCTGGGCGCAAAAAAACGGCCCCTGAAACGGGGCCGTCTGAAATGCGAGTCTGGAAAGCTCCTAGCGGCGGAGGCCGAGGCGGACGATGAGCGAATTGTAGCGCTCAAGGTCGTTCCTCTTGAGGTAGTCGAGGAGCTTCCTGCGCTTGCTGGTCATGGCAATCAGCCCGCGGCGGGAGTGGAAGTCCTTCTTGTGGGAGGCGAGGTGGTCGGTCAGGTGGGCGATTCTCGCCGAAAGGAGGGCGACCTGAACTTCGCACGAACCCGTGTCCTTGTCGTCAAGGCGGTATTCCTTGATGATGCTTTCCTTGTCTATTACTTTGTCTTCTGCCATTTTTGTTCTGCTTTCTCTTTCACGGCAAACGGGGCTCTGATTTCAGAACCCACGGCCCCAGCAACGCGCCGGAACCGTCGTTGGAATGCGGCGATGACTTCCGCACAAGCCGCGGACCCCGCCCGGACGCTTCGCGCCCGCGCGGAATCTAACGCTTTAAAAGTTGTGGATGTTTGACGAAAACCCTGCTGCGCGCAAGCTTTTTTTTGCGGGGCGCACCCTGCGGCGCAGCCTGCGCCCGGCGGCGGCGAGCGCCGAGGCGAATGCGAACGCCGAGGCGATGGCCGCAGGCTCCGGAACGGCGGAGGGCGGGACGGTAAAGGCGTCGGCGCGCGTCACCCACCATCCCGAGAGCTCAAATTCGAGGGAGGGGTCGTCAAAATGGGCGTCCCCCAGGGTCCACATTCCGTATTTGCCAAAGTCGTTCCACTCCCAGTAAACGTCAACCAGATAGTTTGAGAACACACCCTCCTGGTCGGAGTCGGAAATCCACAGGCCCGTCAGCTCGCCCGTGACGGAATCCCACTCATAGCCCCAGAGGTTAATGGCGTGGTTGTTCCAGTTGTTGACGCTCAGCGACACCATCCAGCCCTCCGAAAACGCCGTATCGAGATAGCGTTTAAAGGCGCCGCTGTCCTTTTCGTTTTCGTTGTCGTAAAACTGCGTTATTTCGGAAATCCCGGCGAAATCAAGCCCCAGCCCCGACCAGTACCCCCCTGCCGAAGAGCCATCAAGCGGGAGCGACGCCCCCGTCCTCTCCGCGACCGACTGGTCATAGGAGCCCGTCATGTACCACTGGTAGGCCAGGGTTTGAATGCCCGCCTTCTGCTCCCAGTTCGAGACGAACACGTCGAAAATCTCCTGCGAGCGCAGGGCCTGCGAGCCTATGTCTCCACCGGCTCCGGGAACCGACTGGGGGATTTCAAAGCCCTCCCCCGCGCGCCTGTCCTGCCAGAGCTGGAGGATGTTCGAGGCGGAAGCCGCCCAGCAAAGCTCGTCGTCAACACCCCCGAACTGCTTCTTTACGCTGTAGCGCGAGTCCCCGGCGAAGGTTCCCTCCGTAAAGACGGTAATTGTGTCGGCATTGGCTGCGGCGCAAAATGAAACCGCCAGAAGCGCAAACAGGGCTCTCAGTTTTTTCATGCCCGAAAATCATGCAAAACCGATATTCCCTAACAAGCGAAAAATTCCAAAAAAAGGAAACGCACACTTCCAAGCGCCTCCCGACAGCCGGATTGCGGGCAGAGAGGGGGAAACCCCATCCTCCGGCCGGCCCTGCGGCGGCAAAAAAAGCCCCGCAAGGCGCGGGGCCAGTTGCGCATTCACTGCGCCGAACTCAAGAATCGAGCTTCGGCATGGACTCGACGTATATCGAACGCGACGGGAAGGCCATGGAGAGGCCGCGCGCCGACACCGCCCTCATTATTGCGAGGTTTACGCGCTGCTTGGTTTCAAGGAAGCCCCCGTAGTCCACCCTGCGGGTGAAGTAGTACAGGAATATGTCGAGGGAGGACGAGTTGAATTCGGTGAAGTTTACGTAGAACGAGCCGCTGTCCACATCCGGATCCTCGCGCAGGATGCGGCGTATGTCTTCGACGATTTCCTCCATCTGGTCGGCCGTGGTGGAATAGGTCAGGCCCACCGTCGCAGTAATGCGGCGCACGGGCATGCGCGACCAGTTGTCGATGGCCTCCTTTGCAAGCAGGGAATTCGGGACTGTCACGAGGGTTTTGGGGAAGGTGCGTATGCGCGTGGAGCGCACGCCGATTGAATCGACCACGCCCTCGACGTTTCCGGCCACAATCCAGTCCCCCACCGAGAAGGGCCTGTCCATGACGATGGAGACGGAGCCGAAGAAGTTGGCGATGGTGTCCTGCGAGGCGAATGCCAGGGCCGCGCCGCCTATGCCGAGGGATGCCACGACAGCCCCGATTCTGGCCCCGCATATGTCCAAAACAACGAGGAGGGCTATGAAAAACAGCGCGTACCTGAACACCCTGTTTGCAAGCTGCACCAGGTTTACCGCAGACGCGTTTTTCGTCTTTACCCTCGACTCCAAAAGCCCGAACAGAAAATCCGTGACGGAAATGAGCATCCAAAATATTATGAGATACCCCAGCCCGCTGCATATCCTGCCCGCAGCGACCACCATCGAATCCTCGATGAGAAGCACCAGCAACGCCAGATGGATTCCAGCGAGCATAACCAGGCACTTGAGCGGACGGCGCATCTTTTCAAAGAGCCTGTTCATGACGCTCGCCTTTGTGCGGTTGAACACGGAAGAAAGGATTCTGAAAGCCAGAGAAACCAGAAGCCCCTGCAAAAGCCACGCGGCAAATATTATCGCGCCCGCGCCGAAGACGAGCCCCACGTACACCCCGAAAATCTGGGCCGCCATGAGATTGCGGAATCCAGGCACAAATTTGTTAACGTAGGCTATCGCGTTTTTGAGGCCCAGCTTCATGTGGGAAGCCCCCTCTATATTTTCCTCGTCGAGCTTTTTGGAGTCGATTATGGAAGGCTCCTCCTCCTCGGCGCTCACGCCTGCGGAATCCGGAACAGCGGCCTCGGCGTGCGTTGAATCTGCGGGTGCGGATTCGGCGGCGTGAGCCTGCATCCGGGCCTCGGCCGAAGGCGCGGCGGGGGTCTGGGAATGAACTGCCGCCGCGAACGCCCCGGCGAGGGCCACGGCAAGAATGAATGTCTTTACGGCTTTTTTCATAAATATAAAATAAAAGTTCCGCGCGCCATTCGGAGGGCGCGGGCATGGATTTTGTTTGTATTCCCCCATCCGCCGCCGAGTCAACGCTTTTCGGCGAGGGGCGGCGAAACGCCCGTAGATACGCTTTTGGCCAGCCAAATCAGAGCCCGGAAGAGGGCGGGCATAGCGGCCTGGAAGGCTCGATTGCAAGGGAGCCCCCGGCGGGCTGCGCGCACGAATCCGGATCAATCCACGCGGCGAAGGCTATCATCGCGGCGTTGTCGCCGCAGTACTTCCTTTCAGCCGGCAGAAACATGGCTCCGGCGCGGCGCGCGGAACGCTCCAGCGCGGCGCGCAGCCCGGCGTTGTTCGCCACGCCCCCGGAAAGCCCGAAGCTTTTGAATTGCTTTTTCGACAGGAAATACTCGCACCTTTTCCGAAGCTGCTCGACGACCGCATGCTGGTATGACGCGCATATGTCCCGCAGGTCCCCGCCGGCCCCGCCGCGCCGCTCCAGAAAGTAGCGGAGGCTTGTCTTGAGGCCCGAGAAGCTGAAGTCCGGGTCGTCCTCCGGCTTGCGCGCGGCGCCCTTGGGGAACGGGAACCTGCGCACGTCTCCGCCGAGCGCGGCCTTTTCGAGCAGAGGCCCCCCGGGGTACGGCATCCCGAGAAGCTTGGCGCCCTTGTCGAGGGCCTCGCCTGCGGCGTCGTCCAGAGTCTCGCACACCATGCCCATTTTACCGTCCGCGGATATCTCAAAAAGTATGGAATTCCCGCCCGAGACGAGCAGCCCCAGATGGGGGAGAAGCTCACTGCGGAACCTGTCGGCAAAGGCGTCCGGATTTTCAGCGTGGACCGAGATGAACGGGGAGTAGGCATGGCCGCGCAGGTGGTTTGCCCCGCACAGGGGCCTGGAGAGCGCGATTGAAAGCGCGGAGGCCGCCGAGACGCCTATGGCGAGGCAGTTTGCAAGCCCCGGGCCGGAAGTGGCCGCGATGCGGTCTATCGAGGACGGGTCGAAACCGTCCGCGGACAGCGCGGCCCGCAGCACGAGCGGGAGCTTTTTCAGGTGCTCGGTGCTCGCAAGGTCCGGGACCACGCCGCCGTAGAGGGCATGCAGGTCTATCTGGGTGTGCACGAAGCTCGACACCACCCCGCGCCCGGAGTCGAAGACGGCGGCTGCGGATTCGTCGCACGAGCTTTCTATGGCAAATATGCGTTCGCGTTTCATTGCGTTTTGAGGCGTTTGCGCGGGGATGCGACGTCGCTTTCGCCGCCGCCGTAGTCATCCCCGCAAGGCACGGTGGAGTCGCAGAGGTCGTCAAAGCGCCCGTCGCGCCTGAACGAGAATGTGGCGCCGGAAGCCACTATCAGGTGTTCTATGAAATCCAGCCTTATGGGGCGGCATGCGAGGGAGAGCCTCCTTGTAAACGCTATGTCGTCCCGCGACGGGCGGGCGTCGCCGTTTGGGTGGTTGTGGGCTATCACAATGGAAGAGGCGCCCAGCTTTATGGCCTTTTCCACTATCTGGCGGATATCGACGTTTGCGGAGTTTGCGCTGCCCTCAAACAGCCTTACCGCCCCTCCGGGCAGCAGCCGCAGCGAAGGGTCGAAACACGCCATTTCCAGAACCTCCTTTTTCTCGTGCTCCATGCGCGCGCGGAAGAATTCTATGAGCTTGTCCACCGAATCGAGCTCTATTGACGAGCGTTCCAGGGTCTGCAAATGGTAGAGCGGGATGAGGTCGCGCACAAATTTCACCATGCATGCCGAAGCCTCGCCCATCCCCTCCACGGCGGAAAGCTCCGCAGGGTCGGCGTTCAGGATGGCCTTGACGCTCCCGTACTTTGCCATGAGCGACTTGGCAACGGGCTTTACGTCCCTCCTTGCGATTGCGCACGTAAGGAGAAGCTCGACAATCTCGTATTCCGCGAGAGCCGCCATGCCGCCGGACATAAACCTCGCCCTCAGCCTGGACCTGTGCCCGGCGTTTTCCGCCTCCTTGGTCATTGCAGCCTCCGCGGTTTGCGGTTGGGGAAATGGTTTATAAAGCATTCGCCCCCGGCGGCCACGGGTTCGGCCATCCCTGAAGCGAGGTACGCCCGGGCGTTTGCCACGGCCGCAGCCAGCCCCTCGCCGAGCGCCAGGCGGGCGCACACGGCAGCGCTCAGCGTGCAACCGCTCCCGTGCGAGTCTATCCCCTCCACGCGGGGGGAGCGGAACTGCGCAAGCCCGCCCTCCGGCGATGCGAGTATGTCGGTGAGAATGTCGCCCCCCTCGGCGTGCCCGCCCTTCAGAAGCACCGAAGTGCCGAGCTTTTCTGCAAGCTGCACCGCGCGCTGCGGCATATCCCCCGCCGAGATTTTCGGGCACCCGAGCATCCTGCGCGCCTCGTCCAGATTTGGGGTCACAAGGCGCGCGAGGGGCGCTAGCCTCTCCATAAGCGCCGCAGCGGCGTCTGGAGAGAGAAGCTCCGCCCCCGAAGTTGAAACCATCACCGGATCGACCACAAGGGCTATTTCGCGGCGGCGCTCAAAGAAGTCGGCGGCGGCCCCGACTATCGGGGCTGAAAACAGCATGCCGCACTTTGCCGCAGACGGCCTGAAATACTCCCATACCGCCTCCATCTGGGCGGTCAGAAACTCCGGGGGGGGCGCGAAAATCCCTCGGACGCCCGAAGGGTTCTGCGCCGTGAGGGCCGCGACGGCGCTCGTTGCAAAAACGCCGTTTGCCGCGAATGAGAGCATGTCGGCCTGCACGCCGGCCCCGCCGCCGGAATCGCTTCCGGCCACGGTCATCGCAACTTTTGCGCCCCGGTCCATTCGCTACTTCAGCTCCGGCAAAAACTCCCTCAGAAGCGCCGCCGCAGAAGCCCTGTCAAAGTTGGATGCCTGCATCTGCCACGCAAGATACATCGAATTGGGAACGCGCGCCGCATCCACCGCGTTTATGACGGCGGCGGCCTTTTTGAAGGAGTCCGCAGCCGCCTTCCGATGCCCGGAGAGGGATGCGAAGGCCCCGAGGTCGGCGAAGGCCCTGAACATGCCCTGGGGGTCGCCCCTGTACATCGCCTTTTCGGCGAGGGCGGACGCCTCCTGCTCCATGCCCATGCGCAGCATTGTCTTGCACGCCTGGACGACCAGCGGGGGAAGTTCGTTTTTGTCTTCCACGCCGTCCGCCAGAGCCAGGGCCCCGGCCATCCATTTTTTTGCGGCGCCCTCGTCTGCGTCGGACAGCTCCGAAATAATTGAAAGGAGGCGCGAGAGCATGTTGGCCCTGTCTGAAATGTACGGCTGGCTCGGGATTCCCGCACGGGCGCAGAACTGTGCGAGCCGCTGGCCGGTCAGGGCGGCGGGGTCCACGCGCTCCAGTATCCGGGCCGCCCCGGGCTTGTCGCCCTTCCATTTTACGGCCGCGATTTCGGCCATTGCCGCAGCCCGGGCGTTCGGGTCGCGGATGAGTGAGGAAACGCCGACGGCGCCGTCGGTCTGGCCGGCTTCCGCCATGCGCAGTGAGAGGCCGGAAAGCAGGGCCGACTTTCGCGAGTCGTCGCGCAGGCGGCCTATCACGCCGACTGCCGAAGAGAAGTCTCCGCTGGCAGAAAGGCTCGCGGTTATGTCGCGGAGGGCGGCGGAGGCCGCCTCCTCGTCCCCGTCTATGAAGTCCGCCCCGGCGAGGGCCTCGGAATTGAGGCCCGCCCTCGACATGGCGCGCACGACGTTTGAAACGGCCATGTTCCTGAGCTTCTGCGAGCTTATCTTTTTGACGTTTTCAAGGGCGAGCTTCAGCTCCTTTTCAAACCCCGGAAACGCGGGGTCGTCGCGCGCCACGAGCGCGGACTTTTCGAGGAGCCTCCCGGAAGCCTCAAGGTTATATACCGACATTACGGCGTCCTTGTGGGCGGCTTCCAGAAATTTCTCGGGGTCTGCCAGCCGGGCGGGCTTTTCCGGGGCTGTCTCTTATACACATCTCCGAGCCCACGAGACGGAGCTACAT
>ERZ1026946.17-NODE-17-length-118594-cov-35.908967_pt1 | contig 118594 bp, 91 predicted proteins | sample MGYA00519460_ERZ1026946 | MGnify/ENA primary metagenome ERZ1026946 (study PRJEB26926, sample SAMN06164620) | human gut metagenome | biome: ENVO:00009003; feature: ENVO:2100002; material: ENVO:00002003 | host: Homo sapiens | place: USA | collected 2012 ...
CCTTTTGGTACTTTTCGCCGACAGGGGATTTTACAACACTGTCGGGATTTTCCTCATCGAACAGTTCGTCGGGCTTCATGTTGTGAAACCAGTCGAAGAGGTGGCCTTTGCTTTTTACGTACTTAAAGCCTTTTTTACCGCTTATGTAGTCGCGAATCTTTACGGTTGCGCTTCTCAAACGTTTCAATTCTTCGAGATATTCCTCGGTAATCCGCTTTTTATGCTCGCTTGAAAAATCGTCGTCTGCGAGCTTTTCTTCCTGATAGGCTATCCTTTCGTCGTATTCTTTTAAAACCTTTTCGCTTATGGAATCGAAATCGTAAATACGCCCATAGTATCCGTAAATCCTCAGATACTCGTCAAAGACATCAAGGGCGTCGCCCCAGTCTACATTGGCCGATTTTGCAAATTTTTCGAGGTTTTCGCCGGTAAGCGGCGTTCCATCCAGCTCAAAATGCTCGATTTTTCTCGAACCGTTTCGCCTGTATTCCTCGGCAGTCGTTCTTGATGCGGCCATATAAAGTCCGGCCCCGTGCGCCTGGTTGCCCTCGCCGTATTCGGAATTTGAGCTTGAAGCGTCGGCCACGTAAAACCCGTTAGCCCCTGTACCATGGTAGACTTTTGTTTCATAGCCTGCGCGGCGCGCGGCGTCTGCGGCAAGCTCCGCCGCCTCATCGAGCGCGGCCTTGTCGCCGCTTTGGTAGCGTTCGTAAAGCTCCGAATGGCGCGCATCGTCAATCTTCCAGCGTATGTCAGGGCTATCGGAAAAAGTCCCCGCGTTGTCGGTTGCAGACTTTATCTGTTCCGGAAAAAATGCCACATACATTTGCCCGTCAATAACCCCGTCAAACTTGCCGTCGGGCAGAACTACGCCTTTTGCGGCGCGGTTCGGATTTTTGATGCTTAGGAATACCGGCATGATATTCCCGCTCCCGCCGTCGCCGGGCCTCGAAAACATGCCGTTTGCGAATCTGTATGCCTGGCCATACTCGGAAGTGAAATAGAATCCGGGCCCCCGGACACTTCCGCGTTCGCCTATCCTATCCCTGTCAAATGCGGTAAATTCATTTCGCGTGCCGTGATAGACAACCAAAGGCTCGCCGTTTTCGTCAACTACCCTGGAAACGCTTTCAGGCTTGACAGAGCCTAGGAAGTCTGCGAGCTTACCGTCTATAAAAGAGGAACTTGAACTGCCTGGTGTTTGTATCAGTGTCAAAGTAGAGGCTTCTTGAGGACTCGTCTCCCCGCCCAGGTTTTCCTGGTGTTCGGCAGGACGGGTCCTTTCTTTATATATGCTGACCTCGGAAACAAAGGAGGAATGCATTAATTCGCGCCCTTTGTGTTCAAGCATTACTGTGAACCGTATATAGTAGTCCGTTCCATTGACGGCGATTTTTGTGATATAGTGTTCATAGCCATCAAAGTTCCTATGTTCTTTGTGCCCCTCTTTCCGAACCTCTTTTTCAGACAAAACAGGCAAAGAGCTTTCAAATAGAGTTTTGAAATTCCGTATAATCGTATTCGTCGCAAACCCCTTGTGCCTTTCAATTTTTCCAGCACTTGCCGACGGAAACACAACCCTTCTTCCGTCGCGTTTATTTTCAACCTCTCCGAAAGTTTTAAAGGCTTGCTTTATCCCCGCCTTGTCCAAAGCCTCGTGTGTTTTCACTTCCGCTGCGGGCATTTTCTCAATCTCGTTTATGAGGGCGAGCCTTTCCCAGTCTCCGAACCAGCGCTTGAAGTTTGGCGTGCGCACTTGCAGCCACTGTTTTTCGGTAAGCTTCGTAGGCTTGCCGTTCGGAGCTTTCATCCATTGTGGGGAACCACGGTATTTCGCTTCTACTTCGGCCGCCTGTCTTTCAGCCTCGGCAGTTTCTTCTGGCGAAGGCCGGCCATATTCAGCCGCAGGGCCGTCCTCCCTCCATTTCTCCTGCGGATTTTCCGACGAATAGACCTCAAAGGCATTTTGCAGGACGTTGAATTTCGAGGGATTTTCCTCGCCGAACATGTCCTGCGAGGATGTGTCTATGTTCTTCGCGCGCCTGTAATACTCGTTCAGTACGCCGCTTATGCCGCTTGGGCTCTTGGCGTTCGCCTCGAAAAGCTGCACAAGAAAGCCTGCCTCGTCGGAGGGCGGGGCCTCGAACATTTCCGCCTGCGCATTGTATTCGGCGAGGGTCCGCCCTTCGCGCCGCAGGTTTATGTAAAGCTCGACGGCCTGCGACAAATCGCCCGAAAGGTCGTAGTCGGGGTTTCCCGCAAGCTTGCCAAGACTTGCCGCGCTCCCCATGAGGCCGCGTATGAGGCCGCTCCACCCGTCGGGGTTGTCGAGCAGGCTCTCCACAATATCTCTTTTGCCGCGCGACTCCTGGGAACCGTCCGCGCCTTCAGGATTCAGCATCGCGGCCAAAACTGCCGACCTTATGCGCGGGGCCAGATTGGCCTTTATTTTGCCGTTTTTGTCTATGTACTGCTCCCGCCCGCCCACGGCCTCAAGAAAGGCGCTTATAAACGGGCTGTTTGTCTCCGCAAGCACGTCGCCGGAGTCCGACGGGAAAAACAGGTCCAGAATCCGCCCGCCGTAATTTCCGACTTCCAAAATGCGCCGCGCATCGGCCACGGCCTGCTCGGCGTTTGACATGGCCGCAACCTTGCTCTTGTTCGAGCGCGCGGCAAATTCCTGAAGGCTCATGCCGCCCAAATCGTCAACCCTGCGGACAAGCACGGGCGCCTCCATGCCCGCATCTGCGGCAAGGCCCATTTCCCGCGCTCGCCGCAGCACGTAGTTTTTATAGTTCAGGGCGCGTTCGGGATAGTCCCTGTATGCCTGACGGATTGCCAGCACGCGCCCGTTGCCGGAAATTACCTGTCCTTTGGCGTCCACAATGGGCGAGCCGTCGTCGGTGGTGACGGAATAGTCCAGCCTCAAAGGGTCCAAGTTTGTCGCAATTTTCGCCACCTGCTCGACGGAACCCCTGCTGCTGCGGTTGCGCGGCTGGAGAGTGTCGTCATATCCTTCGTCAGTTGAGGTTGTAAGCGAGGCGGCGTCCAAAAGCATGTATTTCCCGCCGACGGTGGCGCCGTTTTCTTCCGGAGTTGAAGCGCTCCATTCCCCGGATTCCGAAATCCTTGCAGCCTCGTTGGAGGCCCTGAAGAGTTCAGAGGCGATTTGCGCAATCTCCCGGTCCGCAACGTCTGACAGGGTGTTTTCCCCCGCAATCATACGGCCCAGCCAGTTCTTGAAAGTCCTGAAAACCCCTTTCTGGCGCTCGTCCAAAGCCTGCTTCATTGCAATGCGCTCCATCACGCGGACGGCGTACTCCTCCGCGGCGTCCCTGTCCGCAAGGGTCGCATAGCTTTCCGGCAGGGCGGCCCTTATCACCGAAGGCCCAAGTATCGAATTTACGCGCTCAAGCATACCACCGTATGACGGGTCCCCCTTGAGTTGCGACAAAATCCAGTGCCCGCGTTCGTGCACAAGTGTCCTCAATGCGTCCACGGGGCTTTTGAAGTGCGGCGTAAAAAGGTATATCTTCCCGTCGGAGGCGTTGAAAAACCCGCGCTTTGCCATGTCGGAGAGAATTTCCGGGGCTTTTGCGCGCATGTTCAGGGGCAAATCCCCCTCGCTTTCCACAAAAATCACGCCAGAACTCCCCCCAAACCTGTCCAAAAACGACCGCACAAGCGCCATGTTGTCGCTTTCGTCGCGCACTTCTGGCAGGCTCATATACTCGCTTTCAAGCTTCGCGGCCTCTTCCTCGTGCTTGCGCTGGGCCTCAAGGGCGACTTTCGCAGACTGCCTTTCGGCGGCCTTTTCCATGCCTATATGTGCTTCCAGCATGTCGCCGAGGCGTGCGAAGTCCTCCGAAAAGCGTGCGCGCTCCTCCGGCTCCGGAAATTTCCCGGCAAGCATCGTTTCCCTGCCCGCGCCGTCGGCGGCGATGTAGCCTTCAAGGAAGTCCGCACCGTACTTGTCAGAAAGGGAGTCTGTCTGCGAGTTCATTTCCCTTCTGTGCTTTTCAAGCTGGAGGACGGCGGACTGCGTGCGCAGCGTGTTGTCCACCGCCTCCGACGGAGAGAAAAAGCCCTTTATCGAAGCGCCCGAAGCTATGCGCCTGCGGTTTGCATTCACGCCGAAGCCGAAAAGGGTCGTGAAGGCCATAAGGGTCGGCATAACCTTGGCCGTTTCTACGAAGCCCTCCTTGTATTCCTCCCAAAGCGCGTTTTCGTCAAAATCCGCGTTCTCGTGCGCGGCAACCCAGCGCTTTGTGCCATAGTCGGCCAGCCCCTGCGCAAATTCTGTGAAAGTTTCCGCCCCGCCTTCGCGCAGCCAGGTTTTCGGAAGCTCCTTCAGGTCGTGCTTCATATACTCCCTGAAGGTCTTTTGCAGCGGGTCGCCCTTTAAAAGATAGGAGCTGCCGCGCAGGGTTTTTGCAAACCTCGTGACCTGGAACTGTTCGAGCGCTGCGGCGGTCGCGCCGTAAAGCGCGGCATAATGGGCGGCCTTTTCCGGCGCCATTGCACCGTCGTAAATGAGGCTGTCGTACATGCCGGAGGCTTCCTCCATGTAAATCAGGCTGCCCGAGGCGGCAATACCTGCATATACGTTGCCCCCGGTCGCGGCGGTCGCCGCGGCGCCTACGCCAGCATATTTGAGCATTTCCGCGCCTGTTATCACCACGTCCTCAAGCAGCTTTTCCGCCGCGCCCACGTCGGAGTAGTCGTAGCGGGTGGCGGCAAGGGCGCGCAGCTCCCTGAAAAGCTTTCTCTGTTCAAAGCGCCGGCGCCCCTCCTCATACATGGCTTTAAGGTCGGAGTCCGAATGCCTGTTGGCCTCCCTGAAAGTGTCAGCCCCAAAGGAATAGGGGTTTTCGCGGGTGGCAATCATGTAAGGCTCGCCGCCTTCCGAATAAGGCCCCACGCGCTCGCGCAGACGGGCGAAGTTCTCTGTCGGCCTTCCATCGTCGTCAAAAGCCCCGACTTCCCTTGCCCATGAATACACAGTGTCCGGATTTGCAAACTGCCCGCCGGCCGAAAACCATTGCCTGATGTTCGTCCATGTGTCTGTTCCCCGCTCGCCAAGCTGCACGCCGACGCGCTTCCAGAAGCCCGCAACGCTTTTTGGGGAAAGCATGGAGACCGCCGCAATGAAATTCTGCGCCCGCTCCCTGTCTGCACCCGCAAGCTTTGCGACATAGGCGTCGGCCAGGTCGCTGCGCCAGTTCTCCGCGCGGATAAATTCCATGGCGTCGCTTACCACGGCGCCCCCGAAGCGCGCGCGGCAGTTCTGGTATGCGCTGAAAAAGTCCTTTTCGCGGAGGGCCTGCAAGTATTCCTCTTTCGCCTTTTGCGGGTCGTATGCGGGATTGTCCGCCTGTACGACCCTGGCATTCCCGAAGGCGCCCATTCCGCTTACCGCCGCCATTTTCGGCTTATTGGCGGAATGCTCCTGCGCGTATTCCGCCGCAATTTCGTCTTGGCGTTCCTGCGGCAGGCCCATAAATTCCGCCAAAGCCGCCTGTTCGGTGCCCGCCGCAAGCGAATATATCTTGTCGATTTCCCCGGCGGCCTCCTCGTCGCTTACGGGCCTGCCGAAATACAGCATGAGGGCGTGGTCGTAGTCCTTGATGTTTAATGAGGCGTCCAAAGCCGCTATGGCATTGTGGATTCCGCCCTTGAGCAGTCCGGGGTCCTTGCGCTCCCTTATTTTGCGCAGCGCCAGCGCCGCGGCCTGAAACTTTGAAAAATCCCTTTGGGGTGCGGGGTCGTGCGTTATGAAGCTGCGCGGAAACTCGATGGAGGGGCCCTGCGCCCCTCCGTCCGCCCCCAAATTTTCAAGGGTGATTGTGTCTGAAATGGGCGCTTCCGCTGCGCCGTTATTTTCAAGCCTCACCGTGCTTGCGCCAAATATTCCCTCGTCCATATTCTACCTGCCGTTGATAAATTCCAGAGCCTTTTGCCTGTTCCTCTTTTGGAAAATCTCCCTGTAAAACGGGTCCTCCTCCATTTCCCTGACGGCTTCCTGAAGCGTCAGCCCCCTGACTTTTGCCGCATTAAACACTCTGTTTCGCAGTTCCAGAAAAAGAACCGGGTCCACCGTGTCGTCATAGCGCCAGAAGTCATAGGTGTCCGTATTGTGCTCGCAGAACTCGGCAAATGAGGCGTTGAACTGCTTCACGTCGTCATAAGACCATTTCTCGTTCGGGGACGCGCCCGATGCTTTGTTGTAGAGCGCCTCCATAAGCGTTCTGCGCCTTTCCGGGGAGAATGTCTGCGTCTTGCGCATGATGAGCGCCAAGTTCTCGCCGGTTTCGTCGCTCTTATATTCGTAGCGGTTTATTTCCCCAAGCGCATTGACAAACCCGGCCCGCTCCTGCGCTTCCCTGCGGACCCTGTATTCGGCAAACCATTCGCGCCAGAAGGCGTCGCTTTTGCCCTTTACACCGCGCACCTTTTCGTATTCCGCCTTTTCCTCCGGCGTCATAAGGGCGGCCGCCTGTTCCTGAAGCTTGGGAGCCAGCGTTGAAAAATCCACGGAAGGCGCCAGTTTTTCAAAAGAGGCGAACAGTTCCGCTTCGCGCCTCTGTTTGGAGAGCATGGGGTCTTTCAGCTCGTCCGACGGAATCAGGCCGCCGTTTTCAAGGACGGCGCTTTTCAGTTTTTCAAAGGCGGAATTTTTCAACTTAGCCTTGATTTGCTTTGAAAGCTTTGCCTGTTCGTCGTCAAAGGCCCCGTAAAAGCGCTCGCGGGCGACGGACTTTTGCGCATCGCTGTAATTCGATGAGGCAAGGATTTCCTCCATACGGCGGGTTGAGGAATCAAAATCCAGCATGAGCCTCCCCAAATCTTCCGCACTGGCCGCCAGTCGCAGACTTTCCCTCGCCGCGAGGGACAACTCGCTTTCGACGCCGCGAAGCTCGGAATCGGCCAGCGCCTTTCGTTCGCTGTCTGCGGCCTTTGCGGCTTTCGCCGAGGCGGCGCGGGCGCGTTCCGCGCGCGCGGAGGCTTCGCGCCCCGCTGCCGCCGCAAAAACGTCGAAATATTCCTTTTGGACCCCAGAGCTTGCCTTGTATGCGGGCGAATCCATTGCGGCCTCAAGGGCCTTGTCAAATTCTTCCGGACTTGAGGCCAGGCGCAGTTTAGCGCGCTCCAGGTCCAGCCGGCGCGTCGTGCGCCTGTTGGAGCTTTCCAGCAGGATTTTGTGCCCGGTTTCAGGCGTGATAAGGCCGCCGTTTACATATGGAGCCACCATGCGCCCGATGTCCTCGTCAGAGGCGTCCATCTCCTCCAGGGCCGACAGGTCGGAATAGAGGGCGTCTATTTTGCGCCGGTTCTGTATTCCCTGCCATTCGGCGCCCATATGCGCAAAGTTGGCCGCCTGCGATTTTTTTATGTGTACGGCCAGCGCCTGCCGAGCGGCGTCGGAAAGCCCCTCTTCGTGGAATTTTTCATTCAGGGGCGTTTCGATTTTGGAGGAATAGTCCTCAAGATATGCGTTCTGGAAGCTTTTGAAGTCCTTGAACTCGCCCGCCGTAATCCGCCTGCGGAAATCCTCGTTAAGGGCGGCCTGCTCCTTTACGATGCTCACCTGCGCGGAATTTACGGCAATTTCGTTTTCCATCTGCGCCTGGTCTTTGGCTATGTCTCCGACAGCGCCCGCGACGTAGTTTATGCCGTGCGCGAGCCTGTCCCCGGCCCGCGTCATGGCGGAAATTCCCTGCATGCGCATGTCGGCATGCGGATTTGTAATCGGGGCGGCGTGGTCCGTGGGCCGCGCGCCTCCGCTGTTCTGCCTCAAGCTTATTCTTGCCATTATGGTAAAGTCCCCAGCTTTTTGAAGGTGTAGCCGTCCTTGATACCGCTTCCTATGCCGCCAAACAGGCTTCCGGCGGCATTCAGATAGCCGGAGGTGCGTATCACGCTCGACGAGCTGCCGGCCTCGTTTAAAATGTTCTGCGCATCAGTTAAAAGCACATTGCGCTTTGAGCGCGAAGAGCTTTCCATCATTGCAACTTCAAGCTCGTTTTCCTCCGCCATCTGTCCGAGGGCCAGAGTCGGAGTTCCCTGGAGGCTGACGCCGCTTGCCGCATAATTCGCCTCCGCCGCAGAGAGCTTGCGCAGGTTTTCGCGGCGAGCCAAAAGGGAACGCTGAACCTGGTCCTGCGCCTCCTGCTCCGCCTGCTGCTTCAGGGAGCCCGCCTGTGCCTCCGCCTGCCGCTGCTGGGCTTCGGCGGCGGCCTGCGCGCCCACCACACTTGTAGTCACGCCTATTAGCGCACTTATGCCGGTCAAAACCAGCGCTGTAATAGAAAACGGGTCCATATAGGATTATACGCGCGCAAGCAGAAGGCATTGCGGCGGCATTTATCCCGGCGACCTAAGAGAGCACCCGCACGGCTATCCCCAAAAGCGTCATCGGGGCCTCCTCGTCCGTGGAAATTTCGACTGCCGCTTCCTCCGCATAGCCCGAATTGGCCTTTATTTCCGCCTTGTAGTCCGCCAGGACGGGCGAGGCTTCCAAATAGGCGGAACGCTGCATGCAGTCGTGCCATGTTGAGCGCAACTCGTTTCCGCGCGTGTCGAGGCCGCTTATTCTGGCCTTGCCTCCGTAGGATTCCAAAAACGCGAGTTTCACCGAATTTATCACGCAGTTTTCGTCCAGAAATATGGGCGTAGTCTCCAAAAACGACTTGTAGCGCACCGAATGCTTCAGGCCGAGCGGCAGGTGAACCTTGTCGGAAATCGGAACGCAGTCCAGCCAGTTGCCCGTGCCGCGCTCTTCGGGGTCGAGGCGTTCAAGGCAGGTGTAGTTTCCGCGGGAAACGGCCAGGAACACGCTTTTTAGGCCGTTTTCCGAGAGCGGGCAGGCGGAGAGCGCCCCGTTTCCAAAGGAGAGCCTTCCCCATGCGGAAACGTTGTTTGCCTTGTCGTATGTAAAAACGGCGATTTGCCCGTCCTTGCGGACACAGTAAATGCGGTTTTGCGGCGTAAGCTGGTTGAATACGCACCTGACGCCTGATTTCAGTATGTGCGGATGCATGGTGACGAGGCTTATCGAGCCGTAGGAATCGCTTGCGAAATCGTACTGTATCGCCTCAAGTCCGATAAAGCCCCGCTTGACATATATGAGCATTCCCCCTGCGCGCGCCGGCATTATGTACTCCGCGCCGTCCTCCGACTGGTTGTTTGCTTTCACTATTGAAAGCGAAAGGCTCTGCGAGCTGTCGCGGCTTCCGAGGCTCCACTCCTGACTTGCAGTGCCAATCATAAGGTCGTCCACGGAAAAGAGCCAGCATATCGGCTCCCCTTCGTTTGCCGCGAGCGTATAGGAGAGCGGGTCCGTCTCCATGTTGGCTATCGAGCGGAAGTTGTCCCAGTTGTTCGTTTGCGAAAGCCACACCGTGTGCGGGTTGTTTGTCGTACCGGCAAGGCAAAGCCTTTCCTCATGGATTTCCACGCATCGCGGATAGCCAAAAGTCCTGTTCCATACCGAGCGGAAAACCTTTGTAGCCTCGAAATTCTCCCTGACATGCGTCAAAAATTTCACCCTTGCCCGCAGGGAAACCACGGCGCCCTCCAAATCCCGGGTCCGCTCCACTTCCAGAATTTCAGCCCATGCGCAGGCGGTCCCGCCCATGACGATGTTGAAAAAGCAGCCCTCTTTGTGGGCCTCTATAAGGTTTTGGTTGGTAGATACGCATTCCCGCTGTTTCAGCATCCGGCAGCGGCATATCGCGTTCACGCTGAAACTCTCTCGCACCATGCCCTCGTTCGAGGACGCCTGAATCGAGGTCGAGCGGGCGATTTCAGACCATGTGCGCCCGTCGTCCGTAGATTCCTCAAGCAGCAGAATCCCGTCCCAGTTCCCGCCTTCGAGCGTGACTGTGATTTTCCCGGAAGGCGCATACCACGGTGTGCATTTGCCCGTAGAGTCAAATTTCCACTGGAATGTGTGCTCCGCCTCGTCCAGGTATTCAAACTTGAGCTGCGAGCCGACAAGGCTGTCGTCAAGCGCGTCAAAATCGGTAGAAAAGTCAACCCAAGCCTCCGTGCCCCTCAAAACGATGTTTTCCCCCGCCTCAAGGTTTTGCCCGGCTCCGCCGGCGTATTTGAATGTGGCCGTGATGTTTTTTCCGTCCTTGGCAGTTTCGGGCTGGTCGAGCGACGGATGGAGGCTCACTGCGGGTTCCCAAGTAAGTGCGGGCTCAACAAGGTCTATCGAAAGCCTCTGCGGCAGAATGGAGGGGTGGCTTACGAAAAAGTAGCCGCCCACCTGCTTAAATTGGAACTTCTGAAGGGCGGACGCGGGGATGGGCGTTGCGGCCGCCCTTTCCAAAAGCGGTTTGCCCTCCGCGTCCAAAACCTTAATCATGCAAAATTCCGAGGAATTGAACTGCACGCAGTTCCTGGGAAGCGGCGAGCCCTCCGAATCGCAGATTTCAATGGAAAGTTCGCTTTCCGGCGAGCCGGAGTATTCGGTGAAAATACCGTCCTGCAAAAAGGCGAACGCGGTTTCATCAGCCTGAAAGCTGGCCCCGAACTCTCCGTTGTTGTATATCCCGGAAAAAGAAACTGAGTTCTTTGCAAATTCAATATCAACCGTATAAGAGCCCGCGCCGCCAATGTTTTGGGCGCATTGGTTTTCGCCGTCGGAAATTTGCAGGGTATAGCCGCCGCTTGTGGCGTCATAAAACAGCGTTGCCGATGTGTTTCCGGCCTTGAAAAGGGGCCTTGAGGGCATTTCGTCGCCTTCAAAGGCCATTGAAATTTTGAAGCTCTCCGGAAAAACCGCAAAACTCCTCCCCGTATAGGCCGTCTTGTTGTTTTCCGTGTCCACATAAAAGCAGAAAAAATAAGAGACGATAGAATTGTACTCGAAAGGCACAAGGCGCACGTCAAAAAACGCGGAACTTGGGCCGAGGGCTTCCAAAAGGCGCGTCCCCTCACGGCGGCTCACCGAACCCAGCTCCGACACATAAAAGTTTTCCAGCCGGTGGCACGCGAACATGTGCTTTTCAACGTCGTTCCTATACTTGGCGCGTTTTGAAATTTCTCCGGCGTTAAAGGCCCTGCGGACAATTTTTGCATTTCCCATACTAATTTATACGCCGCAAAACCCGCAAAAAAAGGCGCGCCCGGAAAAGGCGCGCCAATTAAACCCCGTCAAACCCTCACTTGCCGTCCGTTTCTTCGGTTCCGGCGGAACCGCCGCCGGAGCCCCCTGAAGCCGCAGGCTGCTTGTACTTTATCACGAAGGCGCCCATGTCGTCATTTCGGACAAAGCCGTATTCTTCATGAGCGTACCAGAAGATATGGTTTCTCATGAGGATGTCAGTGTCCAGCGACTGTTCAAGGTCGAGATACGGCACCATGGAAATGGCCTCCGGCACGAAGCCTATCATTGTGCCGCGCGGAACCTGCCGGGTCTTGACCCAGGAAAAGCCGAAAATTTCCGGAAGGTTGCCGCTTCTGACATCCTCCGCAGTCACAAACGGGAACTGGTTGTTGAAAAGGGCCTCCTTGTTCTTTTTCTTGATAAGGGCCACGTCAAACGTATTGATGAGGATTATCTTGCGCATGCCGTGCGGAACGGCGCAGGCTTCGAGTCGGGCCTCCAGTTCGGGCATGTCGTCAAAAATGGAAAGATAGCCCTCAAATTCGGTCTCGTATTCCGCATAGGGGTTGTTGTCCTTCCAGTTTTCAGTTTTTACTACGACCTTGCCGAAGTTTTCGGAGGCGTTGTTCATGTCCAGCATCTTGCGCACGGTGGTCGAAGCTGTAATCGCATCAAGAACGCGCTGGTTGCTCTTTACGATGAACCCGTCCGCGAGCAGACGCAGTGTCGGGTTCGTCGGGTCGTTCATCATGTCGAGCTTGTCCCTGTTCTCAAATTCGTGCCCGGTCTCCGTCTCCTGCTTGTCGCACAGCGTCATGTAGAAGTCGATGTCTTGGTGGGGCGTTATGCGCTTCATCCACGCGGCAAAAGTCCTGTCGCTTTCCTTCAGGGCTTCCCACATGCGGCGCGGGATGGCGCCCGAGGGCCTGTCAAGCGCGGCCTGCTTGACGAAGGTGCCGGTATTTTCATCGAATTTGCCCTTCGCCTTGTAGGACTGAATCCAATGTGCGTCGCCTTTTTCCTTCGTTTCGTGAAATATAAGCTGCTTGAGGTCGATTTCCTGCGAGCAGTTCAGGGCTTCCCGATAGTTTTCGGAAAACGACTGAATAGGTAATGGTGAATCCCAGTCATTTCTTCCCATATGTTTTGTTCTCCTTGAAAAAAGTTTTTGTTTGTTTGCTTTTTTGCCGTGTCCGCTGCCGTCTTTCTGGCGAAAGGCCGCCGCGGGGGCGGGGGCAAGTTGACGCCTTGCGTTCGGAGAGTTTTTGGGAAAATCCAAAGGTCGCCCTCATAGTGTTATACGCATGAAGGCGTTTTTTCGCGTTTTTCGGGGCTTTTAGAGAAAACAAAACCATTCGGACAGCCGACCTGTCCGAATGCCCGGGAAATTGTAAAAACGTTATTTCCAGGGGAAATGCCTCTTGGCCCTGCGGAATCCCGACGCTTCGGCTTCCGCGCATGTGGAGGCGTAAAATTCGCCCTGGCGCGGCTCTATCTTTGTTGCGTCATATTTCTGGTCGAAAGGCAGATGGTATATCTTTTCGCCGGTGGCGCGGTTTATGTTGCATTTTATGCACGGGTAATTTTTGTCCATCGGAAGTTCCACTACTTCAACCCCAAGCTCTTTTGCAGCCGTCATTGCAAAATCCGACAATTTTGTTGTTGTGCAGAAAATTCCCCGAACTTTCATCGGGGCCATGGGGTTTTGTTTCATTTCGACATGCCGGGCGTAAAATACGGTTCCGAAAAACTGGAATATGTTCTTTTCATATATTGTCTTGGAGGAACTCCAATACTTGCATTGTATGATTTGGACTTCATCGCCTTTTGTGCAGATTAAATCGCGGCCCCGGTCCTCCTCCCTGTACCGTATGCCGTTATAATCGACCTTAAAGCCCTCCTTTTCTTTCAGAAAGCCCACATACTGTTCGTACAGCTTTCCGATTTCCCAGTTCGTCATATGCTTTTTTCTGAACCTCTCCAGCGCGAGCTGGCCCCTCTCCGCCTCGGACAGCTTCCTGAACTCTTCCGGAGTGAGCCAAAAGTGGCTTTCATCCGACTTTTCATCCTCGGTATAGAGGGCGTTTTCTTCGGGAGTTCCCGCGTCAACTTTTTCGTTAAGCTCTTTCAGATGGGGATATATGAACTCATGGAATGCGATTCTGCCTTTCAGAATTTCAATCTCGCGCAGGGATTCCCTGTATTTGTAAGCTTCGCGTTTCTGGTAGGAATTTTTGTAAATAATCGTAGTAGCATCCGCGATTTTTCCGGCAATCCACGGAAAGCCAATCTGGCGTTCTTCCATTATCTTGAAAACGGCCAGTTTCAGATTTTCCAGCTTTGCCATTTCAGAACGGGCCTTTTCCCTAATTCTTTTTGCAGATTCTTTTGCAGAGCAGATTGCATCTTCTCGTAGATGTTCAAGCCTCTGCTCCTCCAATCCGCATTCAAAATATATATTCTCTGATTCTTCTTTTGCCTCTTTGATTATTTTTTGGGCGGTTGATTCGGCGCGATAAAGTATTGTCTCAACACTCCGTTTTGCATCATCCTTTATTGATTCAGCATCTGCAAGGGCAGATTTAATTACGTAATCTGCTTTATTTCTAGCATCTTTGGTTATTTCTCTGGATTTCGCTATCTTATGGCGGTAGCTCTTGTATATTTTAACCTTCGCCAAACGCTCTGCCATCTCATCGATTTTAATTCTTATCCATAAATATATTGCAAATGCAAAGAGAAACCCAAAAAAAACTAAATATCCCCAGACTTTAGTAATATCCATTGCTAACTAAAAATAGTATAATTCAAAAAAAATAAAGCAAAAACACTTCTTTGATATAATTTAGACGGGTTGCGCCTCCCTTCCGCAAAAAAAGGGGGCCCCGTACCCGGAGCCCCCCGCAATCCATACTACCCACAAAATTATTCGCCGTCCCGCAGCTCGTTTATGCGCCTTACAACCGCTCCATGGTCCTTGTGCGTGCGGTTTAAATAGGCCGGAGAGGCTTTGAGAGCTGCTATTTCGTCGGCCTTGCTCTGTCCTTCGCCCCCGCCAGCAACAATTTTCGAGGAGTCCGAATCGCTCATCACCTCCGCCAGCATGCGCAGAATGTCCGGGTCGTTAGCAAGGCCAGCCGCCTTCAGCTTTTCAAGGCCGCGCCCGTCCCCGTAGGCGCCCATGCGCTTGTGTACGGCGTCAATCTTTTCGCGGGCCTTTTCGCCCCAGGCGTCGGCGGCGGAAAGGGCCGCAAAGTTTGCGGCCTCGCGGGCCTCAAAATCCTTGGCCTGTTTGGCTTCTATCGAGTTTACCCTTTTCAGCCACGCATCGAGGATGCCGCCCACCTGCTTCTTTGAAAGCTTTAAAGCATGGCATTCCTCCTTGAAGGCGTTGAACTCCTCATCTAGCGTCTGGTAGCCTTCGGGAACCTTCCAGTCATACTCTTTTGCGCTTTTGGGGACCCCCATGCGACCCCAAAACGCCTCCACTTCCTCCGGAGAGGATTTTTCATTCGGCAGGCGCACAGAGGAGCCAAGCATGGCTTGGGCGGAGTTGTAGCTTTTGAGCATCTCCCCGACGTTCAGGGAGCCGTCATCGTTGGTGAACGTCCTTACCTTGTCGGTTATGAGGCTTTTGTCCAGGCCGTCGGCTTCGTACCAGTTAGAGTTCGTCTGAGAGGGAGGTGTGTTTTCTTCCATTTTTTTCCTTTTTTGGGGTTATCGATTTCAAAATATCGTCAAAGAGGCTTGCGCGGCCCAGCGCATGGCACTGTTCGCGCTCGCCGGCTTTCAGGCAGCATATCCTGTCATAGCCTGACAGACGCCGCAAAACTTCCAGGGCCTTTTCCCCGTCCGCGCTCCCGAAACATGCCTGGAGAATCTCCGAGTCGTTCCTGCCCGGCGTCATTGCATTCCCTCCTGCATCATGGCCATTGCGGACCCCGGCATCGGGGCCTTCTGGAGGTCGAAATCCTTTATCTTGCCCATGAGCTGTTGAGATTGCTGGCTTTCCTGCTGGGCGGCCAGATTCTTTTCTATTTCCTTTTGCGGCAGCAGGAATACGGAGCAGTCGCAGTTGTCCGCAAGGGTTTTGAGGTACTTTCCGGCGTCTATGTAGGCCGCCAGAGTTGGGGCGTTTCCGAGACCCGCAATAAATTCGCTGGCAAGCATCACAAAATTGCGCATATTCGCCGAAATCACCCCCTTGATTTTTGTGTCAAGGCGCGTCGTGTAGATTACTTCAAAACCGGAAATTTCATTCTTGTTGGGGTTCTTTCTGTAAATTTTCGGAACCTGTATGCGTCCTATGCGGCAAAGCTCATGAATAATGCGCTCTATAAGCTTTCTGAAAAATTCAGTCTGAAGGTTGGCAAGCACGGGCGAAAAGCCCTGTATCATTTCGTCGTAGCGGAGCTTGGCCTCCGTGGCCGTCATATTTTTCCGGTCCTCAAGATACTGGAATACGTCGGTATAAAAGAGCTTCTGAACCTGCGCGCGCTGCATTTCGGCAAAGTCAAGGGGAGAGCGCAGGTCTCCGCTGGGAGACCACAATTTAAGCGTTCCGTCCTGCGCGTCGTAAGGGTTTTTTGCCCCAGCTCTTATCTGTATATCGTCAATTACGTCCGACGGCGCAAAAATCATCGGCCGACACGTAAACTCGACGCCCTCCAAATAGGCATACATGGCGATATTTATCGCGCGCAGGGCCGGAACGGCGCTCATTGAGGCGCTGCGCCCGTAAATTTCCCCGGTATTGAAGAATCGCGGCACGCAGAAGGGGAACTTGTCATGGCCGCCCTCGCGGCATATCTTTTTTGAGGAAAGTTCAATGTAAACGTCGGCATAAGCCTTGTTGAGCCTGTCAGTCCTCCGCCTGTCGCGTTCATTGTCGCTGCGAGGATAGACGCAGTGTACGAAATTGTATCGCCTTTCCTTTTCGGCATCGCTGTTGAAAGAGTCCCGCACTTCCTTTGGCACATTCGCATATCCGAACTCCTGCACCGCCTGTCGCGCTGAAAATGAAAACTCTCGGAATAGCACGTCCACAATGCCGTCGGAGTTTTCGGCGATATAAATGTTGTCGGTTATATTGTAGCTGCGGCACAAAAAATCGCCGTTTTCGTCAAATTCGCTGTAAAATACGCCGGTGCCGTAAATCAGATAGCCGCGCAAAAACTGCTGATAGATGGGGATAAAATTTGACGAGCTTATAACGTTGAGCACTTCGTCAACGATTCCCTGCAAGAAGCTGTTCAATAGAACGTCAGGCTGCCTGCTGGCGGCATCCAAGCCCTGCGCCTTCAGGGAAAACCATCTGTCGCCCTGATAGACGGTTGAAGAGTAGAGCCAGGCGGCAAGCTTTTCGGCGCAGTCAACCCCGGTCGTGTCGATTGGCATTTTCTTTTTGCCGCCGCGCGACTTGGCCTTTATATCCCCCAGCGGCGCGGACAAGGGCATGCAGTATCTCGCGCAGTCGTCCCAGACGCTGCGCCACTTCATGTGCTCGGCGCGCAGGGCCGCCAGACGCTTCAGAAGATTTTCCGCATTCGCCGCCATAATCAGCCCATAGTCTGCTTCTTGCCCGAAGCCCCGGCGGGGGTTGAGGAAATAAGAGACGTGAAAAACCGGTTGGATTGATTGCGCGAATTGGCCGCGGCAAGGCGCCTTCTTGTGTCGTCGCCCGCCGCTTTGACTTCTTCGCTTTGAATTGTTGCCGCCGGTGTGGCCTTCGCAACCTTCACCGTTCCGCCGCCGCCCATTCCCATAAAATTCCCTTGTCCGTAATTTCGATTGGCGTAAACCCCGCGTCCTCCGCCAGAGCCAAAGCCAATTTGTTCTCATAAGGAATATACGCACGCACGCGGTTTTTGAGCGCTTCCCTGAAAACGCGGAGCACAAGCGGGCGGATTGCCCGATAGTGCGACGGCTTCAAAAAACGGGTCGGACAGAGATGAAAATACGGCGCTTTGCGCCCCCTTTTGTCGAAAAATTCAAAATACGTATAGCCAAGCGGGCAAAGGGATTGCGCGTCATACCAAAGGAAGCACCATCCGGCCTGCATTTTTTCCGCGCGGTTCTGGCCCGGCTGGACGGGAAGAACGCGGTTCATGTCGTTGTCGAGGGCGCAGACGGCGAGGGTTTCCTCAATTTCCGCCAGGGTCGGCCTGTGTTCGACAATCACTTTAACACTCATCAAAGAGGCTCCTTTCTGCAACCGGGCGCGGCCTGAAACCCGGTTTTTCAGCCATTCTTGGCTTGAGCGCGTCCATAACCCAGTAGCGAATTGCGTCGATTGCATGGTTGTGGGCATCTTCCGGAGTTTTGTCAAAAGTGCCGTCGGGAAGACGCCGCCAGCAATAATTTTCAAATTCGATTTGGGTGTTTTGCGAGGAACGGCAGACGAAAATCCTGTATTGCTTCATCAGGTTTATCCCGTAGAGAAGCGAATCGGGGCCTTTCACGCACGGATGGGCGTTGAACCCCGACCGCCTCAAAATTTCAATCGACCGCGGGTCCGCACAGTCCCAAATCTCCTTTGTCCTGCGGTCGAAACAGCCTGCCGCCTCCAATTCCTCCATGCGAAGCTCCACCGAAGGCAGAAGCGGGTCGGAGAAATTCTTTCCCACAAACAGGTTCGGCTCATATATGAGCTCGCGCACATAGATTGCGTCATTGTGGAAACGGCAGTCCATAAGCGTTGTCGGGTCTTGGGAAAAGCCGAAGTCCCCGCCATAGCCGTGCCGCTGGCAGACGCTCTTGTCCGGAAAATCCTTGTCGTCAATCACGTCCCAGTGTATTCGCGGGAAAACCTGCCCCTCGCGCGCGCCCCGCAGTCCGAGGCCGTAAACCTGCCATTTGTAGGGGTCCGCGGTTCCGGAGCGGATATTTTCGGGATTTTCCGGGTTGTAGGATTCTATCTGGGCGACGATTGCGGGCTCCAAGTTGCTCTTGCCCGTATCAAGGTCAAAATTGTCCTTATAGGTCGAATGGCAGTATTCCACGCCGTTTTTTCCCGCAAGTTTGAATACCCAGTGGCTTGTGAGCGAAGGGTTCCAGTCTGCAATTTTCAGGATTGTAGTGCGCATGGCGACCTGCGCAGCGGCGTCAGGCGTTATCTCCATTGCTTCGTTAAACCAGGCAATGTCCTGCTTTGCGCCCTGAAGCTTCTGCGAATCGTCCGCACCCTCAAAGGAAATCAAGGAGCCGTTGTGAAATGAATATGTCTTTGAAGTTTTATTCCACGTCCCGGCTGCGGAAAATAGCGAATAGCGGCGCCCGTTTTCCTCATAGGATATTTCATTTGCCATTATGTGCAAAAAGTCGGCGACGATTGTTTTTGCATTGGTTGTGGCGTTGTTTCTAAACGCCCTGATTGTCAGCGAATTTTTGCCGACGGCAGCGGCGTCGAGGGCAAGGGATATAAGGAAAAAAAGGATGGACCAGGTTTTCCCAGAACGCGACGAGCCTTCAAGAAGCAGCCAATCCACGTTTTTTGAGGCTATGGCAGGCAGGTTCGACCGCAGAAATTCGGAGTTTTTGTTTCGCTGCACACGGTATTCAAACATCATTGCCCCCCCACTTTAGGGAAAATGCCCCGGAAAAATTGAAGCGTTCCTCCGCCTCGCCAGTCATGCGGTTATCCTCTTGAATGGCGGCAATACGCGCCCGCGAATCCTCATTGGAGGACACCGCGATTGCCGCCAGGATTTCGCGCTTTTTTGCCCGCGTAAGGGCTTGAACTTCCGAGTTTTGCGACTGCAACGCGCGCACACGCGCACGCACAAGGGGGTTTGTAGAGAGTTTTGAGCCTTCACGCCTTGCTGTTGAGTCTTTGCAGGCGTAAACCTCCTTGTATGCGTCCTTTGACGTTTTTCCGCCGGCTACGGCCTGCGCAAACGCCTCATGCCGGACATTCCGCAAAGGCGAATTTCCGTCCGTCGCATTCTCCAAGCTCGCACTCATACAAAATCATCCTCTTTCTTTTTTGCAGTCGTCGGAAATGGCTTTTCCGCTCCCAGTAAAGCATTGAACCCACGAAGGCGAGCGGATTGCTCGATACGTCCATGCCTTCCCATTTTGCGGAGAAGCGGCGCAGTACGCTCGATACAATTTCCTCGCCGTCCGAAAACGGAACGTCCAGCCTCCGCAGGCAATACCTCCGCAAAAACGCCACGATTTCCGGAGAAAGCCTCCCTGCGGCCTGTGAGCTTGCCAGCATGAGCCTAAACTCTGACGTTTCGGATAGTTTTGAGCGTTCCATTGGCCGACTTTATCGCACGCGCGGGCGCGCGCGACAAACCAATGCTGGCGGGATTTTACGGGGAGTTGCGGGGAATATGGGCGCTTCCGGAATCGAACACCCAGACATGCCATCCGATGCCGGAGACCTTCCGCTGACGCGGGAAAAGGCCGCAGTCCCGCGCGGCGCGCAGGAACTCGCGCAGTTCGCCGCGGTCGGAGATTTCGACTGCCCGGCCGCTTGCGGCAAGCTCTCGCGCTTTGGCGCGGTATATTTCCGCCCGCGGCGGAATGAATGGCGCGTCGATTTCTCTCATTGGCCGCCTCCCGAACCAAGCGAAGTCGCATATTCTCCGGAGCACCACGGGCAGATGCCGTCGCGGTATTTCCCAAATTCATGCTCAAACTCATGGCCGCACTTCACGCATTTTGTCCTCACGATTTTCGGCCTCAAAGGCGCGGAGGCGATTTCCGCGGAATACTCCGTGCGGAAGAGGGCGCGGTCCTCGAAATGGTTTTTAAGGCAGCGCGACATGATTTTTGCGGCGAGGCTGTAATTTTCGTCCACAAGAGCGCCCCATGATGGATACCAGTTATCAACGTCGGCAATGTCCTTCATCTTGAACTGGGCGCAATACTCCTGACGCCAATGCGGGGGCTCCAAACCGTCGCCTATGCACTCGTCAATCGTGCGGAAGTTGTTGCGTCGTCGTCCATTCTTTTTAGCCCAAAACTCGGCCATCTCCCGACAGTGCAGGCGCCAGTCGGTAATCACCAGACCGTTTCTGCTCCGCCACTGGCCGCGGGCGTTTGCCGTTTTCTGGAAGTGGCCCCAGCATGACGTGTATTCTTCCGAGTAATCCCAGCCGATGGAGACTGCATAGGCTCCCCATTCCTGAAGGCTTGGCGCAGCCCACGCGGAGCGCGCAGCCTCCGCGCCGCCCGCGGGCCTCCTTCCGTGGCCCGCACACCCTCCGCTTCCGCCAACGCAGGCGCCGCCTGCGCCGTTTTTTGCCTCCATGAAGTTTCGCCCAGAAACTTCATCGCAGCCCGCGCCAACCCCAACGGAAAGCGTTCCGCCATCGGGACCGGGCGCCACGGAGGGCGCCAGCCCTCCGCCGTCTGTTCCTGCATACGCGGAGGGCGGAGCCCCCGCGCCGTCTCCGTTTTTTTTGCGCGCGGCTTCCTCCGCGTCCGATGCTGCGGGGGCTATGGAGGGAGTATTTCTTTCTTTAGCTCTTCTTTGTATATTATATATAGAGGTGGTTGCAGTTTGGTTGTAGTTTGGTTGCCGCGAAGGGGGATTTTGCCCCGCAAGGCTGTTTAATTCAGCATAATTGTTGAGGCGGAATATGGTTGTGCCCTCATAAGAATATTTGCTGACACAACCCATGGAAACAAAAATACCGATATACTGGCGCACGCGGTCGCGGCTGCAATGCCAGTCGCGCTGTAGCTCCCTTTCAGAGGCTGCAAAACATCCTACCTCGATTGGAATGGATTTGCTTTTTCTAATGACAAAGGTGGTACTGAACGCCGCACGCTGTATCATGTCAATCCATGCCGAACGTATGTCAAACTCCCCGTCGGAAGTCCAAATGGGGTTTGAAAAGAGGGAGCGAAATATTTTGATGTAGCCGGATGTGGGGGTTGCCATGGCGCCTGTATATTAAAGAGCGTTTGAAGATTTGATTGCCCGGACTATTTCCTTTTCCACCCGGAAGAAAGACAAGGCGCCCCTGTATGCCGCTTTGCATTCAAAGGCGCGCGGCTTTTCAAGTCGGAACCCGTAAAACCCGTCCATGTGCCACGGGCTGGTAAAGCCTGCGGGATTAGGCGGCTCCACTCCGGAAATTTCCACAACCCCGCAAATGCGGCCGGCCCATTCGGCCATGAGGGTCTTGTATTCGGGCGCGAGCTGCGCAAGGTCTGGGGAAACCGACCAGATGAACTTGAACACTTCGCCATATTCCTTTTCAGTGAAGCCCTTTGAGGCGTGAATGAGCACCGGGCCGCGATACTTCGTGTTCCAAGACCTGTTTTCAATGTCTTTAAACTCCGGCCGGCCGCAGAGAATCGCCCATACCCACAGCGGCTTTACCGTCAGCGCGTGCATGCATCCGTCGGAAGCCGCCCGCCTCGCCCTGAACAGGGAAAAATTCGAGGAAAGCGTCTCAAATTCGTCCCCGGAAGCGGCAGCGGCCCTTTGAAAATCCCTGCTTTTAAGACGCTTCATAGGTCCCCCTTTCCGCAAGGATTGGCGCGCGTCCACCTTTTCAAAAGCGCCCGGGCGCGCTCGGAAACTTCCGGCATGAGACTTTCCGCTTCAGCTTCAAGCATTTCGCGTATCCTGCCGGAAATTGAAGCATTGAGCGGGATGGCGTCAGGCGCCGAATCCTTGAAAGTCCACCGCAGCGCTTCCAGCTTGTCGGCCAGCATAAGCGCGGCACAATCCTGAAGCGGCAGGGGTGCCGGAGTCTCCCCAAAGAGCAGCTTGTGCCTGCGGATATTGTTTTCAAAATTTTGGACTACCGGAGTAATGCCGGCAAGGTAATCCTTCATTGGAGCAGGAATATCTCCCGTGAAAACTTCCTCGCAGTCGTGGACGACCGCATGCCACAGGCGGCAGGATTGGCCTTCAAGCCAGGCAAAAATAAGCGACACTCCCCAGGAGTGCTCCGCGACAGTTTGCGGACGTATGCGCGGGGTGGTGTGATAGCGCGCGACCTCGCCCGAATCCAATGTATTTTCTAATCTTTCAATATCTTTCATAATCAAATCCTTTTGTTTGGCTTTATAAATTTTCTTTTCATTCAGAAACTCTTTCACTCTGTCCCAAAAGGAATCTTCAGGACGATATGATGCTATTATTGCCCGTTCATCATCCCATAGTTTATTCCTCACCTGGTTCTCCCTTTCATATCTAATAAAACTTCGCTTTTACCTGTTAAAATACTTTGTGCTATTGCAGGTCTTGCAAACTGCCGTTGAAACTTGCACCAAATCGTGTCCGTGCGGCCTTCTGCATCACGATAAAGCATAGCACATGGCATGGCTCCTGCCGCCCAGATTTCGCGGAAACGCCTTTCTGCGGCGTCAAATGTGTCGCCTTTATAACCACACAGCGCGTAACAATGTACACGCCCCTTAAAACCATGAGCCTTAAGCATTTTCATTGCATCCTGGAATGGTCCGCGGTCATCGGGCGTATCGTAGGCAAAGAATGTGCGCTCCGGCTTTAAATCCACTAAAAGCTCGCAATGCCACGGCTTTAGGCGCTTTGCCTCAAGGCCGCCAGTAAAGAGAGCCCTTTCCTTTTGCCGCTTCAACATGGCGAAGACCGCACGGATATGAGCTTCTGAAGAGGCAAGTAAATTCGAGTCTAAGACGTTATAACCGTCCTCGATTTCGATTTCACGAATATCGCCGTTGTTGCGCCAAACTGAACAAAACCAGCAGCGATTAGGGCAACCGCGCGAAGTTATAACGCACCCTTTTTTGAGGTACATGCCAGGGACAAATTCCTCCTCGCGCTGCCCTGTTGCGCAACCGCCGATTTTCACGGAAGCCACATGACGCCACTGTCTTTCGAGTTCTTCCGCCCGCTTGAGGTCATAAGTCCAAGATACTGATATATGCACTTCGTCAGCCTCATCAAACATGTCAGGCGCACAGTTAATGCGCACATTGTCGTCATCTGGCGTACATGACGTTCTGCGCGGAAATACACGGATGATTTTCACTTCTCCCCTCCTTTCAGAAAGATAACAAAATGCGTTTTTTGCCTTTTGTGCATGAAAAGCGGTTTTTCATCGGTAAGTTTGAGAATTTCAGCCAGCTTTATCTGGCCCTCGTTCCATTTGAAAACAAGCGTCCCGAAAGGCTTTAAGACTCTAAAACACTCTGAAAATCCTTTTCGCAGGTCGGATTGCCAATTCTGTCCGAGCACCCCATACTTTTTCGCCAGCCATGAGCTGTCTCCAGCTTTGCGCAAATGCGGAGGGTCAAATGCAACCAAATTAAACGTCTCATCCTCAAAAGGAATCCGCCTAAAATCGCCAAGCACATCAGGCAATACTTTAAAGCTTCTGCCGTCGCAAAGAGTGGTCTCGAGCTCGCGACAGTCCATAAACACGGCGCGGGCGTCGGTTTTATCGTGCCACCACATGCGCGCGCCACAGCAAACATCAAGAACTGGTTTCATTTTGAAGCTCCTTTCAGAATGGCGTCGCACTTGCCCTTAATGCTCCACATCAAATTAAGCTTGGCATCCGAAGGGTGCGGCGGGTTCGTCTCGCAATCAAGTATCGCCTCTACGATTGCCCGCCGGAGAAAGTCTATTTCCTCCGCTGTAAATGGCGCGGAAGCTAAGTTTTTTAAAATGTGCTCTTCAATACGCTTGGCAAAACGCGAGTCGTTATAACGCTCCAATTCTTCCAGCTCCGCAATACGCTTTCTGGCCTCCTCAAGCTCCTGCTGGGGAGTGATGCCATGACCTTCATAGAACCAGCAAACAAGCCTAATGTCCGCAGAGTGAGGATGCTTGAGGATATTCGACACAACATCCTTAACCATACACATCGGGGCATCGCAATTAGCACAACACGCATTCTGTTTACTTTCCATCTTCGCCCTCTCTTTCGGATTTTAGGTTATCTAAAATTCGAGCATATATAGTGTCGATAATGTTATCCCAATAGAGATTTGAGTCACTTTCTTCAGGATAACTTGCTAAAAAAATAAGCTTATTTTTTTTATACAAAAACACATAGAAACAAAAACGTGGAGTCCATTGCTTTATTGTATAGACCGTAAAGTCTCCCAATTGGTCAGTATTTCGAGCACATACATTATGTCTCTGATAGTCTATCAAATCAGAGACATCTTTTCTCGATATTAACTTTTCGCGCTCATCCGCAAGGGCATTGAGACTGTCCATCGCCTTTTGCACGTATGGATGCAGAATATGGTGCGCCGTGAGGCAATCGAGCAACGCTTGATTTTCTGATTGAATCTCCACGATGCGTGCTTCCATAGCTTTCTCACTCGGCTTGAATTTCTCCTTGTTTTTACAAGGGCGAGCCACAAAATAACAGTCGCCTAATTTAAAAGGAGTTGCCGGAGAATCCGCCCGACTGAAAACGCAATTTTCGCAACAAATTTCGATTCCAAGTTCATTTTTCATTTCCTGTCCCCGCTTTCTTTGACGATTTTGTTTATAATCTCTTTTGTTTTATCAGGGTCAGCGTACTTTACGACTATCTCAAGCAGCTTGTTTACTTCGGCCAGTTTTCTAGTTTCGGCATCTACGGAACCAACAAAGACAAAATACATTAAAGCGATTATAGCCGCTGCAAGTATAAGGTAGTCCATTACTTCCCCTCCTCCCGACGCAAAAGGACTTTCGCCTTATTGGGTAAATCTGATGGCAGATACTCTACCAATTCATTATCCCATTCATACAAATTCATCTTTGCCACTTTCTCGACAAACGCCCGCAATTCGGAGTTATTGTTAATAGAAACCAACCGGTACCGGCCCACTTCGTTGGTCTCAACCATTTTACATGGGCTTCCGCATGTGGGGCAGTTATGGTATTTCTCGCTCATTTCCCGACCTCGCTTTCCAGCAGGGCGCGGGCTGCCGGCCCAAAAACTTCATCATTCATAGTGGCAATATCCTTCGCCAATGCCTTGTACTTGTCGCGCTCTGCTTTGATTTTATCGATTGCATTGAAAATTTTACGGGCAATTTCCCGATTAATTCCTCGCGGCTCAAAGTCTAATTTCAGGCAAGTTTCGCAAATAACATCCAAATAATATTCAGAATCAAATTGAAGCTCTTTAATGCGGTCTTCGAGAGGTTTAAAGTCATTCTTAAATAAGCCATATTTAGAGCCGAGTAAGCATCTTACAACATCGCAATATTCTGTTCTACGACGAATGCAATTCTCGCAACAAATTTCGATTCCAAGTTCGTTTTTCATACGGCGGCTCCTTTTCCGATTTCCTGCGAATTAGTATAATTTGCGTTCACAATGGCCGTGGCCATTTGCGGGCATACGGAATTTCCGCACATGCGCATCTGCTCTGATTTGTTGAGAGGGATAACTCTGTGTGGGTTGTCCATGGAGAGTCCGCAGTCTATTATGTAGGACGGTGGAAAACCTTGCGCCAAATAACACTCGCGCGGAGTAAGCATCCTAAGCCCTATGTCCCAAATGACAAACGGTCCGGCAAGGGCAAATTCACCCTGGACATCAACGCCGCATGAACGCAGCCAGTCCGCCACACCGCGAGCCTTTTCAATTTTTTCCGGCGTGAGCGGCTCGACCGCCAAAACAGGTTGAGCGAGCGCAAACCTGTCCTTTGAGGTGATTGTCCGGCAGGGGGCGTCCGCCGCCTGACCGTCCTTTTCGCATCCGTAATACGGAACAAGATACGCACTCAACAGCATCTGCTGTCCGCCTGTTGTAAGTGTTGGAGCAAAATTTTTTGGACTTGTTGGTCCGTGTCCGGTGGTGTTTGTTGCAAGGGCACATGCGACGATTTGCTGCTGGCTTCCTGTTCCGGTGAGGGTGCTTATGGGAGAATCCGCCTTGCGTCCGGGTTTTTTGTTGAAACCGCCGTTTTGCTGCGCCAGATAGCAGCACGTTAGCGCGTGGTGCGTACCGCCTCCGGTAATAGTGTGCAATGGCTCGGCGGCGGCATGCCCTATATTGGTGCCGCGAAACTTCGCTATATGCACAAGCCGGCATTCAACGACTTGGTTTGTGTCCTTGTTGTTCGCGCAAATGGTATGCGAAGGGTCTGCGGCAGATTTGCTGTTTCCTCCATGCTGGCCGTAAGAGACAAAGGCCGCCTTGCATTCCACCAATCCGAATCCGTTGCCGCCGTCCTTGCCCCCGAGTTTTGAACGCCCGCAAATCGTGTTTATCGGGGCATTTAAGGTGCCTCCGGTAGCGCCGACATTGTAGCGCGTAAGACAGCCAAGCTTGACCGTCACGATGGCCTTTTCCCCGTTGTGAGCCCCCGTAATGGTCTTTGCAGGTTCGGACAGGTCCTCTATGCGGTCGCCGCCATGGTGCGTCAGGCATACGATAAAGGGCCTTGCATCTTTCAGGACAAACTTTTCAACACCGCGTGCAATGCGCTGCTGTGTTGCATCGGCAAGCGGGCGTTTGACATGTGCCGCACGAGCCTCCTCGCGACTTAGAAATATGGAAGGGCATGGCAGGGAAAAATCTATACATTCGGCAACGGCCCGGTACTTTTTGTAGCGGCCCGGCCCGTGGGTGGGTTCCGGCCAGCTTATAGGCTGTCCGTCCCGGCGGGCAACAAGGAAGAAACGCCTGCGTATCGTGGGGGCGCCATAGTCGCACGCGCGCAGCTCTTTCCATTCCACTTCATAGCCGCGCCTGCGCAGGGCACCGACAAAGGCGCGGAAAAACAGGCCAGAAAATTCCCGCTTGGGGGTGCCGTCCGGATTCAGCGGACCCCAAGTCTGAAATTCCTCGACGTTTTCAAGCACGATTACGCGCGGGGCCACCTTGTTTACCCAATGGACGACAACCCATGCCAGGCCGCGAATCTTCTTGTCGCGCGGCTTGCCGCCCTTGGCCTTGGAGAAATGCTTGCAATCGGGGGAAAACCATGCGAGGCCGACGGGTCGGCCCGCGGCAATCTTTAGGGGGTCGGCCATGCGGATGTCCTCGCAGTGATGGCGGGTCTGCGGATGGTTCATGCGGTGCATGGAAAGCGCCTTGGGGTCGTGATTCAGGGCCTCGTCCACCGGATGTCCAATCGCCCGCTCGATTCCCGTAGATGCTCCTCCTCCGCCGGCAAAGTTGTCCACGACGATTTCGTTGTGAAGCGGAAGGACAAACTGCGGCGTCAGCATAAGTCCTCCTCTCCGACTTTCGTAAATGTCGCGCGCCAGTTGCGGACAAGTTTCCAGTTCGTGCAAGCAAAGGTGTATACATGCTTACTCATCGCCGACCTCCTTTTTCAGCTCGTTTTCCGCCGATATGGAGCCGAAAACCATTCCCATCGGAGGATGCAGTAGCAACACAGGCTCCCTGGTTTTAACCCAAATGTTCTGGGACTTCCAAAAAAGCGAAGGAATGAACTCCATGGCGTCGGAAAGACGCCTGACGGGATGGCGCCGGCCTTTCAGAGAGTTGTTGAAGTCAGAGACAACAAGGTTTATTTTCTCAAAAATAAGGGCTTCGTTTTCATCCTCCAAAACCTGAATGACCCAGCCGGAACGCATTTTTTCACAGTCGCTTGCCATGCTCTCAATCGCTTGGATTCCGTCCTCATCTTTTTTGCTTGAAACGATTATATCCCGCAAGGGATATGCTACAAAAAGAAACTTCTTTTTCGCATGTGTGCGCGGCTTTTTTAGGGCTTCCTGCTTTTTCAGTTCAGCATGCAAATCAGACATTGCCTTTGAAACGTCCTCTAAAGAGACGGGCATGCGCTGTAATATCGCCTTTACCAAGTCAATATCGACTTTAGGCATGGGAAACCTCCTTCCTTCTGGAAGATAGGCGCATGGGAAGCGCGGAAGGTTTTTTTGTTGATTTGCGCCTCGCCTGAAGCTCCTTCAGTGCGGCATTGGCGATGCGCTTTATGTTTGGAGTGGATTGCATGGGAATGGCCTTTCTTTGAGTATAGGATATGTGGGCACACAAAAAGGGAGCGCAGACAGAATTATCTGCCCGGCTCCCTTGTTGCGGATTGAGGGAGAACGCAGGACGTTTTTTCGTCCTCGCGCTCAAATTTTTCTTCGACGGCCCTGACTACGAAGCGTGAAAAGCCGCCCGGAGTAGAAACCGTCCTTCTGCGGATTTTGTCGAAAATTCCGCAGGGAAATGAAACTGACCGTGTTTTTACTAAGTTCTTCTTTATCATAAGCGAATTTCATTCCGAAATCCGCTTTTCGTTCTCTAATCTATGTCAGACCCTTCAAATTTAAATAGTTCTTTTCTATTCAATCCAGGAATGCCAGCTCCCTGCTTTGCATTCATAAATACATATTGGTTCGCTTTTAACACATAATAAATAAACTTATTCAGAAGTTTATCTTGCACATTATTAATAATAAAACAATGAGCCCCAGCCCAAAACTTTTCCCTAATAAAATTAACATATCCAGCAGAAGCCCCTCCTTGACTAATAGCAATAGTGTTGGCTCCTGTATTATACCGATCATATCGACCTGACGGAGAAACCCCTCCGTTTAAAACAGGATATCTGCCTGTGTTAAACATTAATGTTTTATTTAACTGTTCCCCAGTTGAAATATTACAAAGTTTTCCTAAAGGCACAAACTTAACTCCATTAGGACAAAGCTTTTCAATCAACTGCTCAATTTTATTCACTTTGCAGCACCTTCCAAGTCAGCAACAATTTCATCTATTGCAGAGCGCAACTCTTGCTGGCGTTTTACAATTTTTTCAATTTCAGCATTAAGCTTTGTAATGTCTATAACTTCGCGTTTATCCTCCTGAACAACATAAGAGCTGACGGAAATATTGCTGTCATTTTCGAGGATCTCTTTGTTTGGCACCAGACGGGCAAAATATTGGGAATCTTTACGTTCGATATAGGCATTTAAAATGCGAGCAATATTCTCATCGGTAAGCTTATTTTTATTTCCGCCACGCACAAACTCCGCAGAAGCATCGATGAATAAAACACTATTATCGGCCTTGCTCTTCTTTAGCACCACTATGCAGGTCGCAATTGGCGTACCAAAGAACAAGTCCGGCGGAAGCTGAATGACGGCGTCTATATAGTTGTTTTCAAGGAGGTATTTTCTAATTTTTTGCTCTGCACCACCGCGATACAAGACCCCAGGGAATTCTACTATTACAGCCGTTCCAGAAGTTGACAGCCACGAGAGCATATGCATGGTAAAAGCCAGGTCTGCCTTGCTTTTGGGAGCGAGAATCCCAGCAGGTGAAAAGCGAGTGTCATTTATCAGGATAGGATTTGCATCGCCATCCCATTTTATTGAATAAGGTGGATTGGAAACTATGGCGTCAAATGGTTCGTCGTCCCAATGCTTGGGGTCAATAAGAGTGTCTCCGTGGGCAATATCAAATTTCTCATAGTTAATATCGTGCAAGAACATATTTATGCGGCAGAGATTGTAGGTTGTAAGGTTTATTTCCTGCCCGTAAAACCCCTGACGAACATTCTCCCTGCCCAAAACTTTTGCAAATTTTAACAGCAATGATCCAGATCCACAAGCTGGGTCATATACCTTGTTTACGTGAGTTTTACCCACCACTGCAATTTTTGCCAATAGCTCGGAAACTTCCTGCGGAGTAAAAAACTCTCCTCCCGACTTTCCCGCATTGCTGGCGTACATAGTCATAAGGTATTCATAGGCATCGCCAAATGCGTCTATTGAATTGTCCGCATAATTTCCAAGCTTCAAATCCCCGATGGAATTTAATATTTTAACAAGCTTTTCATTTCGTTTTTGGACAGTAGAACCAAGCTTGCTGCTGTTTACGTCGATATCATCAAAAAGCCCCTTTAAGTCATCCTCGCTGGCAGTCCCCTGGGCAGAATATTCTATATTTTTAAATATGCGGCTTAAAGTTTCGTTCAAATTGGGATCATTTGCCGCATTCGCATTGACGTTTTCGAACAATTCCGAAGGAAGAATATAAAAGCCTTTTTCCTTTACCGTATCACTCCTGCCAAACTCCGCATCAGAATCAGGCAATTTTGCATAACAAAACCCGTTGTTGCCGGCGCGATACTCTTCTCGGTCAATATAGCTGGACAAATTTTCAGATATAAACCGATAAAAAAGCATTCCCAGCACATAGGACTTAAAATCCCATCCGTCAACACTGCCCCTCAAGTCATTAGCGATTGCCCAAATTGCGCGATGCAGTTCAGCTCTTTCCCGTTCTTTCATTATCAATGCCTTGTTTAAATTTTAAATTAAATTAATCTTACATTTGATTGCAGCGCAATGGCAAGAAAAAGACTTCCCGTAACTGGAGATTCAAAAGATGAATCAGCTTGCCAAATTCACAGCTTTCAGTAAAAATTGGAGAAATTTATAAATGTTATGGCCATACCGAAATTTGATGAAATAACCCGCCCGCTTTTGGCTTATCTAGCAGAGTGTAGCGATCCCCAATCGACATCTCAATTGCAAGATGAACTAAAAAAGCGATTGAAGCTTACTGATGAAGAAGCATCCGAAACATTTCCAACTGCTCGCGGAATTTCAATTTGGCGCAATAGATTGGGATGGGCGATAACATACCTAAAAAAGGCCGGGCTCATTGAATCCGTCTCCAGAGGCGTTTATAAAATAACAGCATTGGGGAAAAAAGACGCGAAAACCTCTACGCAAAAATTAACGAGAAACTATCTAAGAAGATTCCCCGGATTTGATGAATTTATAGCCCGTTCGGATAATGATTCTAAAAAGCCTAAGCAGGCAAAAGAAACAGATGATGATCTGGACGAGTCGGCCACTCCCGAGGATTCCATTGCAAATGCATTTAATTCGCTAAACAGCACACTTATTACAGAGCTGAGGGAAAATATTTCAAAAATGGACCCATTTGATTTTGAACAGCTAGTAGTCGACCTGCTTGAAGCAATGGGATATGGCGGACTGAAAAAAGGCACGCTTGCGACTGTAACGCAAAAGTCCAATGACGAAGGGATAGACGGAATTATAAACCAAGACAAGCTTGGCCTTGATACAATATACCTACAGGCAAAACGCTGGCAGGGAGATATTGGCCGCAAGGAAATTCAGAGTTTTGTAGGAGCCCTTGCCGGCAAGCATTCAAACAAAGGCATATTCATCACCACTTCAAAATTCTGCAAAACGGCATTGGACTATGTGAAAACCGTTTCGCATAAGGTCATTCTCATAGACGGAGAACAGCTTGCAGACCTGATGATTAAACACAATGTCGGCGTTGCAACATATGCAACTTACGCACTCAAACGCATAGACTCCGATTATTTTATCAAGTAGCAATTTTTATAAAAAAGTATAATTACTCTTGCTTATAGTTGTTTTTAATAAAAACCATACAAATAAATCATCTTCCAGTTTTATAAATCTAGACCAACGTTTACTTAAAAACAGTATTGATACGCTTTATTAGCGGTTTGAAATTTTTCAACTCATCAGAATCAAAATCAGTTCTACTGCAAAATGCATCACAATATTTAATTTTCAGTTCTTTTATCGCCTTTTTTTTCTCATCCTTTTTTTCGGAGCGACATGCCACTACAATATCCCTATTCTTTGCTTCAACGTCACATTGCAAAGAATCTGGTAACAATCCTTCGATATGCCTTTTACCCGGCTGATCCATACCGACTGAAAGATAATGGATTTTTTCTTGTAATCCAATCATTTTCAATTCTCGTTCAACTTCTGATTTTACATCTTTATCAAAGAGAATAAAAAAAGAATCAAATTTACTTAGTATAAATTTCAATAAAACATTATTTTTTAATGCACCAACACCATTGTAGTTTATAATTTCAACATCATCTGGAAATGTCCCACACGGAAAATTATTTGATTGTATATGCTTTAAATATCTAAAATCTGTTTCGCCTTCAACAAGAAGTACCTTTTGTTTTCCTAATCCCAAAAAGTTACTCCATGTAGAAAATGTTTCATCAGTAAACCCTAAATGTTCAGCAAAAGGTTTCATCCAATTATCTCCAGAAGTATCTTCAATAATCGTCTCAGAGTGACTTCCTTTACGTTTTGAAAATGTTTTCTTTGAAAGCAATATATTACAATCTGGCTTTGAAATATTTAACATATGAGGAGAGTGAGTTGTGACAATAACTTGTATTCCATTTTGCTCAGATAGCTTTCTAATTATTGAACCAAATTCTGCTTGAGCAGATGGATGCAAAAAGGATTCAGGCTCTTCGATTATAAAAACCGGAACAGCATCATTATCATCTTTATTGCATGCCTTCATTAAGCTCATCAACGTCGCTGTTCTATTTTGCGTACCACTCCCCCATTCAGAAAGTGGCACTTTAATTTCATCGCATTTCAATAGAACATCAAAAGGCATATTCTTTCCCGGTAACATATTCCCAAGAAGAGAGAATTCCACTGAATATGATTCTTTTAATTCTCCTAAATAACTCTGAAGTTTATCTTTCCTTGATTTTGAAATTTTTGCAACTTGCTTTATTACTCCACCAATTGATTCTTTTAATCTATCGGCCTCTTGTTGAGTATAATCTAAACCAAAGCATAATCTCCCCGGAAACATGAAATTTGAATTCATATACTGAGTAGAATTATGAATACTCAATAACCCAGAACTTTTAAGCTTTTTAATAACTTCCTTTGGAGCGACTTCTTTATCATCCAAAAATATATTATAATTAATAGACTCTTTTGGTGAAATATTTATTTTCACCTTTAAAATTAAATCACCTTCACTATATCTCGTTGTATCTTTTATAAATTTTTTTATAAAATCAATCATCGAGATGTCATTCAATTTACTTAAAATAATTTCATACTCGACAATTATAGGCTTGCCCAATGCAAGATTCCATTGAGAACAATCTGACTCATAATCAAAGTGCAAATCCATTTCCCAAGGAAGTTGCGCAGAAGGGTTTAATAAAATTGATAATAGACGAATTATATTCGACTTTCCCGAATTGTTTTTACCAGAAATTGCACAATAATTTCCATTAAACGGGACACAAACATCTCCTAATGACTTGTAATTAGAAACTTTTATACTTTTAATTTTCATTTTTTAATTTACCATTATCTCATTTCTCTATATAAAAGACATTGCATTTAATTATTTACTCAAATCAAATATTTGCAATTTATTTTTTATAGACCTAAAAATCTTTCACTCTTGTATTGCTCATAATAGCAACTGGCCCGTTCAAGAAATCGCGGTTTGAATCTCGTTATGAATCGAAAGGGCCGTTTTCTTGGAAATGCCGGACTTTAAGGCAAGCTCAAGCATGTCTTCCAAGCCCGGTTCGCCTTTGCCGTTTATACTCGTCGTATGTCGTCCGTTAAAGCCTGAACTCGGCAATAGATCGTATGCAGGAGACAGCTTCCATTTACCTTTATCATATTGGAATGCGAAATTCTTGGAATGATCGTCCTTGTTGCCTATCAGTACATTGAAAACCATTCGGCGGTACATTTGCAGCACCTGTCTGGCGTCTTTGGTAAGGTTTTTGCACACCAGCAGCAAGTCCGCATAATCCAAGCTGGGCATCCTATAATAGGCGTTTACAAGACCGGAAGCAGTTATTGTATGGATCTTTCCCCGGGGGCTTCTATCAAAACGCTCGACGGCAAAATACTTACCCTGCAGCAGACGCGTTTCAGGCATTTCTATCCCGCACGCTTTTGCGAGCATCGAATATTCGTATTCGATTTCACCGACATTTTTCGGATCGTTTCCGGCTTTGAATTTTACAAGCCACTCTCTGCCGTCAAATTTGGCAAACACTTTGGGGCGCGCGCCGCCGGAAGATCCGGCATATTTGTAAAGCTCCTCGACAGTTGACTCGTCGGTTTCTTTTTCTGCAAGAATATTGGTGCAGTCGGCTGCAAGTTTGTCGAAGTTCTCAAATTCCGCCGTCTTGAGGAAGCTCTCGTCAGGACGGTATTCCAAAGCCCCCCGGCCATTTGCGCCAATAAGGGACAAACGCTCCAAAACGGACAGTTTTTCAATGTCCCTGCCACGCTCTTTTAAATATCTGTCCAGCAGCAGGCTTCCCCAGCCATCAGGCAAACTGTCGTCAAACACTCCGAAATTGCCGTCAAAAGGATCGCGTTCGGCAACAAACACCCTCTTCTCCAAAGGCAATGCGTAAGGCGATATGGAAAATCCGTCCTTCAAGAATTGCGCATCATATTCGAATGCGCATAGACCGTCCGGCGTAATTGCCAGTCTGCCTATAAGCGCTTCATACATCCATACTTCTACAATATTCTTAGTCATTCGAACTTGCCCTCTTTCGCGGTTTGCCCTGTTTTACAACGTCCTCCAGACTTGAATAATGCCGTTTTGTAAAAAGCTTTTCGAGCTCGTCGGCAGAATCCAAGGCATCCGCTATTGCAACTAATTTTCGCAGAGATATCTCGCCTGAAGTCTCAAAGCGCCTGTAGGTTGGAAGCGGCATTCCTACTTTGGCCGCAAATGCTTTTTGCGTTATATTTTGTTCCAATCTCCGGGCGCGAACATTTGCGGCAATGGTCTTTAACGTGAAATCTGCGCCTCTCTCCGCATTGGAAACAAATGATAATATTTTATTATTCACTAAATATTTTATGCCATATAGATAATATATTGTCAATTATATTCGCACAAATTCAATTCCTTTTCCCTTGAAATTCAAAATACCCCCTTCAGCTAATATTGCACTTATACGCAAGCATATTCGCGCTTCTGGAATATAAAGTTTGATAGATTCCTTTTATTCTCCGCAAAATTTCTTTTTATGATCAAGATACGGTATCGCTTGCAAGAGCATCCTCCAATCTTCCTCGTCAAGCGTTGACTATCCATCGAGTCTGTCACAAATTTTTATATCGGAAGGATATTTAATTAAATGGTCTACCCAATCTCTTCCATGAAAGCCACATACTTCATCTTCTTCTTTTTTATGAAATTCGTTGTATTTATTTTTAAATTGAAGTTGATAACCTAAAAGAACACACCAATAACCCCCTTTTTCACCAAAGAACAAGCCAATCGTTACAAGTTCGACGCAAAGCAATTGGGAATGGGATGATAATAAAAGAGACGGAAGAGCAAATGATTCTCCACGGTTTCACCAAAAGCGGACAACTCAGAAGCTACAGAGCAAATAATATTCTGAAAGAAAAAAAGCAGGAACTTAATGAATTGTTCAAGGCGAAAACATCAAAAGAAGATAATTGGGAATGCATAGTTTTCTAGATATACAACTGCATGTAAATAGGAAGCTATTGCAGAGATTTTATTGATAATATTATCCCCTTAATGACTACGATTTTTCTATGGCGTTTATTATTCTAGATAACTGTTTTTTTGGATTCTTTTTCAGCTGGCATTCTCGTATTCTAATAACAAAATACCCCTCATTCCTAAGAATTTTAGAGACCTTTTTGTCGCGTTTTCTATTTTTTTCGATTTTATCCTCCCAATATTTCCTGTTTGATTTCGGGATTCTTCCCGATGGACACAACTTGCAGCCATGCCAAAAGCATCCATCGACAAAAATGCATAGTTTGCATTTTGGAAAAACAAAATCGGGCTTCCCGAATATCTTAGAATTGCGTTTCCATCCCGATATTCGGGTTGCCCTAAACAATGCAATAAGCTTTAGTTCCGTGCTCTTGTTTCCTTTAGAACGGATATGCGACATTACCTCAGAACGCTTTTCTTTTGAAATAGAATCCACTCTTGTAGTCCAATAAGCTTATAACAACATCTCGGTTTAACTTTTTAAAATAAATTATGCCAAATAAAGCTAGTGATCAAGAATATCTTAAAGGAAAATTTGTTAACTCGTATAAGGGACAAAAAATCTTGAAACTTGGCGACAACATGCTATCATTGATACTATAAAATAAAATGGGAATAAATTATTAGAAAAACTATATTTTAGTTTATTTGGAATGCTTAAAAGAAGGCGATGATCGTTGCCAGATGATTATACTTTGGAAGACGAATGTACGCTCGCTAAAGTTCCAATGGTAAAGACAAAAGAGCTAAATACAATCTTGACATATCCGCCTATAAATTTCTTTGAAACAAAAGATTATACAGTTGTCGAACATTTGCAAGATGGGAAAGATTCTATTGCAGTTGCAAAAAATACCTTCTGTAAAATAAATGGTTCTATAGAGACGCTCTTTGGAAAGAAAACTTTATAAACTCCGTAACCTCTGAAAGACTACCTTTGGGAAGAAGATGAATCGTATGCATGAAATTGCGTTCGGATTTGTATTCACAAATCGTGAATGCAAATAGTCGTTGCTCATATTTTCTCAAAATAATTACGGTCCACTTCATATATTGTTTTTGCATTTATACCGATTTGAAATTCTATTAATTTATCAACAAAATCTGATCCATCTATAAGATCAATTTGCTGTTTGCCCACATTAGAAGCCTCTTCTATTGCTTGTCTCGTAAAATTGCCGGTTGTTATAAAAATTCCCTTTTCTATATTTTTTGTAAGAGAGCCCCTAAAATCTCTTATCTCGCTTGCCGCAACACTTCCTGAATAACGTTTACATTGGAAAGCAACATTATATGTAAAAATTCCGCCTATTTTTAATTTTCCAAAACCATCTATCCCCCCATCTGACGTTTTTCTAGTTACAGACACTTGGAAAAATCCACATTCCCTTAATAAACGTTGAGTTAATCTTTCAAAAGCGAAAGGATTCATATTTTTTATAATATCTGAAAGCTCCAACTTCCAAGGTTCCAATTCCTCTGGCGGTTCTGTATAATTTGGGCGGGAGCTTTTATCTCGAAACGACTTCTTGACGGCTTCTACATCAATATTATTTATATCCGCAAAAGCAGGAGTTATTCGCCAAATACCTCTTGTACTATTTACTATAGCGCCAAATTTTTTTAAATACGTTCTCGACCAAGCTAATTGATATTCAAGTTCCGTACATTGGGAATTTCCATGCGGTTCATCCACGATTTTATCGGATAACTTTAAATCTTTTATTACTTTATCGGTTATTTCATTTATAGAAGCTGAGCCTCCCAAATCTTTAATGGCATTATATGTTGGAGCGATTAAATCTTCCCTTGTAGGCGATAAGATTTTTTTTCTTGTTCTCATATTTATAAAACAATATCAAAGAATTTCTGAATTTATTTTCAATATTTGCCTAAAAATCTCCTCCAAAACATTTACAACGATGCTGTTGCCGGCGAGCCTTATTAATTTTTCTTGTGTGAAGAATTTTCGCCCTTTTCTTGCGTTAAAATTATATTTAACAATATTATCAAAGTCGGCTTCCTCAAATCCCATTAACAGGAAACATTCGCGAGGGGTTAGATTGCGGTAGAGAGCCTTTCCTTTTTTTCGCTGTTTGTAAACGATAATCCCGGAATTTGGATTTCTATCTTGTTTGGTGGTTATTGTTTTTATGAAATTTTTAACTACTTTGTCTCCATCGTATATATGGGTGTTCTCGTTGTAAATTTCCATGCGAGACGGAGTGTCGTTGGGATTACTTGCATCAGCTTCTGCCTTGTATATAGGATTAGAATAGTCCACTCGCAAAAATTTTTTCAATGGCTTTGGTTTCGCAAATTTTTTATTTTCTAAAGAATTTTCCTCAAAAAAAGATTTTATTCTTTCTTTCTTTTTCTCTGACTTGCCAACCAAAATGCTCAACATATAAGTGCGAACACGCGTTTGCGGAATGCCAAAGTCCATTGCCGACAAACTGTAAATCTGATTATAATAACCGATATCTTCTAGATAATTTCGCCACTCTTCAAAGTTCTTTTTATGGGCTGCAGATAATATGTTGCTAACATTCTCCATGAGAAGGAATTTGGGCAAAGGCTTATTTATTTTTTGGAGCTCTTTTAGAATCCGTTCCACTTCCCAAAGCATGCCTGATCGATTATTGGCATTTCGATCAATGCCGGATTTATTGCCATGCCAAGCCCCGCAAATAGACAAATCTTGGCAGGGGAATGAGTAGGTAAACAGATCTACTTTATCCGGGAAACGTTCTCCGCTTACGTCCACAATGTTTCCAAGATTATGTGTCCGGTTTATAGCTGCAAGAATTATCCTTAAAGATTCCTCTGGCATTGATTTTAATCCATATTCTGATATAGGATCTTTACCATTGCTGCTCAATGTATATTTCTGCAATATATCTATTAATTTCTCCTTGGCAAAATCTTTGTAAGGCTTTAAATTTGGAGCACCGTTATGAATTAAATCGTACGCGCAAGTTGCGTATATATCCCAATCTATTGTTGCCACAATCTTGAAGTTCGCATCAATATTCTTCAACGCCTTTGCTTGGCTACCAATTCCGCTAAAAGATTCAACTACTTTGATTTTTTTGCTCATATATTTATTTTGCATAACCTTCCATGCGCAATTTTTCGCGTATCTCAAGAATTTTCACGCACTGCTTGTCGGAGGGAAACTTTTTATTCATATTCGCAGCCACACTCAGGAAATCTTCCTCTAATAGCGTCACCAATCGATTTTCTTTGCCCCACTTGAGCAATTCATTCCATGCCGATTGTCCATAATTTGCCACCTCAATTGGCGCTTGTAGTTTGTTTATGGTCTTTTGCTCCCGTTTTGCCGCTTTTGTTTCGTTTTCCACGGTATAAGGATCTACAAGCTCCTCAAGAAAATCGCCGGAAATTTCTATATAATAATTTTGAACCTGCATCCAACAAGCATTGCGCTTTGCCCATTCGGTAACGTTTTGGATGCCCCTTGATTCATCAGTAAGGATGTCGTAAACTTTATATATAATGACAACAAGCTGATTTTCTGTTGCCTTGCTTATCGCTTGTTTTTGCCAGACCAGTTTAAAGTTGAATTTATGGTCATTTCCTTGCTCCTCAATCATGCTGAACATCTTTGCAATGGAGTAGTAAATCACATTTGCCTTGTATCCCGTCTCACAAATTTTCAGATTTTTTACAATCCTATCTGTTGATTTAAACAATATGGCGCAAGCAACAGCCCGTTTGAAAAAGTTTTCATTAAACTGCGCGTCCGATTTTTCCCACTCTGAATCTATCCATTTTGCAAACTCCAAAAAGTTCTTTTGAGAACCCTTGCTAGCAACATCCGGCATCATGCGGTATAGATTGACGTACTTCGCAAAATCGATTTTGGTGAACATTTGAAACTTTGGACACTCCAATTGGAATTTCTTTGCCTGCGCTTGGGATTTCTTAAAGGTCTCTTGTTTATACTGCCCCTTTGCTCTTTCGTAATACCATTTCGTGGCATATTGGTTACCTCCGACCGCAGGAGCCAACACCCTTCGGGAGAAATCCTCCATTCTCACATGGAAAGGATGATTAGAAAAGAAGTCCGCATCGCTAACCTTGTTCTGGGTATTTGCATATCTTGATATGTTAGGGATTAGTTCTTGCGATTTTTCTTCTGAAACAATGGAAAGCTTCATAGGAACAAATATGTTCGCCAAGTCGTTGGCTTTGTCTCTGTCATTAAACAACGCCGATGCCAAAGACGCGGTAGTCTGGCCGCCGTTTACGATCTGCAATCCAGTTATCTCGGATATAAACGGAATGTTGTCCACTTTCTCTATCTTTATGGCAGATGCCGTAGCGGCAATTCCGTTGTTGTAGGCAAAAAACATTTCAGGTGCATTTAGAATTGTCCAACGAATTCCTTTGTTGACTTTTCCCTTTGTAGACAGAAATGATCTTACATTTCCCTCAAGTAGCCGACTGCCAAATCTGTTATAAAGATCGCCCAAGACTTTGCCGGAGATATTGCAAAGATACGCTGTATAATCGCTAGTTTTGCTCGCCTGCAAACATGGAATTCCAGACTGGGAGAATTCCTTTAAGTCTATGACTATATCTTCTTTGTCAAAAGCCGAAAGCTTTAGGGAATAAAGCCTACCTATATCCCAAATAGAATATTCGCTTGATTTGCCGTGTATCTCTGAAGTCTTGATATCTTTTATTTTTTTGCTCATCTGTCGATCGGAAAATATCATGAATCGATATTTAGCGACATTTGCATAAAGATCTGCAACATCCATGGAAATTGAATATCCCAAAGACGACTCAGCACCATTGTTTCTTATGTACCCGGAGAAAGACTCAGTTATAAAGTTCTCAGCCCTCGAAAAAAACTTTTTGTAATCAGTCTCGGTAATCGTTTCAAGCTCATCGTTCCCTTGGAAATCGCATAATACAATAGTTAGGCATTCGTCCAAATCGTTGTAGGAATAGCCGTCTATTTGGATCTTTCTGCCTTTCGGGCCAGTCATTTCAAAATACGCCTCCCTAAAGTCGCTAAGCTCTTCAGCGTCCTCCAATATTGATGCGACCTCGGAAACAAAAGCCGCTCTTTCCGATATCCCCTCAACCATTGCAGTGGCACGAATTTCTTGCAACAAATCCCTACGATAATCTTCTAATTTCATAGCGTTCCAATTTTAAAACTTTCAATGACCGGAATGGAGATATCATACTCCGCCTGTAAAATAGCAGGCGGGATGCTTTCCCTCTTTATGGCCGGGAAATTGGGCGTAACTTTGTATAATTCCATTTTTTAAAGGAAAATCTTACATTGTCATAGAGCCGGTTAAAGCAATATCCGAACCCTAGCAGCTTTTCCTCAAACAAGTTTCTCGCAACGGGATTTCGCAGCAAGCCAATCATTTCATTAAAAAGCCCGTTAATACTAAGCGAATCTGGATCTGCGAGATTGGAAGGGTCCAATCTTACAATAACGATTTGGCCGTCATTGGCTGAATCCAATTGCTCTATTGAAGATATCCGAATGCTTTCCTGAGACGACGAGATTGTCTTCACTTCTGCCCATGAATTTTCAAAGATAAAATCCTTTGGCGACAAAGGCGGCCCCATCCATGCCTCCAATGCTAAAACTTCCCCAAGCTGCGGAATCAAGATATTTTTCAGCACCAGAATTTCGCCGAGAAGGCCTTTTATCACAGACGGCGACAGTATGTCGTTCGGTGCCTTTTCAAAAAGCGCAGTCCATTTGTTGTATCGATTCACAAAAAACGCATATGCATTCTTGTCAGCGACTGCCTGAATATCGGAAGAGTTGATTATGTCTTTGCAGAAGCAGTCAAACATATCTTCGTATCCAGCGTCGCGAAGCGAGAACATCAGGGAAAACTTCCCATCCGTACGCTGGCCGGAACCGGCCTCAATAGACTTTGAGGACTTTACAGGAATTGGAGAAGAAGACGTTATCAACAATAACGCATTCCTCCCAAATGCATCAACTCCCCGATAAATATCAAGATTGTGAGACGGTTTTACTCGAGTAAATGTATCAGGCTTCATATTCCAATTTTATTGTGTCGTCTATTTCTTCGGCATTATCAAAACCGTCAACTTCCAACAGTTCCTCCGCCTTGCGTTTGTTCATTTTATACCTAAATTCAATATCTGGCATACCGTCAATCTTTGGGATGCCCATGGCAAGGCCGACAACAACGCCTGGTGCTTCTCTTTTTACTTTTTCTGCGCCTTCATCTCCTTTTTCCGGATTAAGGGATATTGGATATATAATCAAAAGTGGATTTCTTTTTATGCCCGAAGAAAAGAATTCATGCTCTGGTATTGTTTTTGAACTAACTTTTTTCCAATCTTCCACTATCTTTTTTGCTTCCGATTCCAATAGCCCCGATTTTGCAAAATCTATAGTTCCTAATCTTATTCGAGAGGATATCTGAATTGCTTTGCGATCTTTATTCACAAAAAACTTGCGCTCAATTGGAATAATTTTCTCGCCTAAAAAATCAATGCGCCGGTCGGCATCTACAGTTGTTGTTGCAATCACAACATCCCACTTGTCAAAGACTGGATTGTCTTCGGAGATTATTTGAATCAAGTCGGACGTGTTAAAATGCACGTTCGCCGAATGGACTACAAAGCTAGACAAAAGATCCTTAATGAAGCTTAGCGGAAGGTTTCGTATTATCGGAACATCTGGTTTTGCCAACCCCGGCACGTTGGTAGCAAAAGAATAGTTTTTTGAACGCAAATTTTTTACCCAATTTGAAATCATGGTAAAATTGGACTCAAGCATGCTTGCATTTAAATGAAGGTATGGAGTTTCCACAAGTTTGCCGCTAAATGTTATTGTGCGGGTAAAATCCTGCGCGGTGCGCATTTTGTTTCTCGCCGTAACGAGCAAGGAAGCCATATCAGAACGAACAGCCAAACCAAAATCATTAGGAGTTCTTTTGTCGTTCTGCATTCTTTTTACCTGATTTCGCAAATCATCTGTAGCTTTCGAAATGTATCGATACCACTCAAACATGGATTCCCCCATCCATATTTGACATAAGTGCTTGTAGGAATCACGATATCCGAACCAACGCCCCATTTGCATAAGCGTGTCATACATTTTTGAGTTTCTATAGAAATAGCTGACACACAACCCCTCCAGAGTTAATCCTCTCGACAAGCTCATGCCTCCAATCGCTATAATTCTAAGACCGTTTGCCTTGTGGGCCTCGTAATCCAACATATTGGAGGCATTCCCGCCGTTTACAATCTTAACGCATATATCTGAACTTGCGCGCGACAAAGTTTGGCGAACTCTTGCCCAATCATATTTCTCAATATTTACAAAATCTTTCTCAAATATATCTTTAAAATATGCAAAGGTTTCGTATTGTTGCGCACGTTCTCCCGTTTGGGAATAATTGCGAATTTCAGATTTCCAGTTCTCGACACAATAGGCTACATGCTCGTATATATTTTGGTGAACAGCTATAAATCTGCTGATGTTGATAAGCATGGATCGATGCGTATCTCCTTCGCCGTTCAAATCCCTAATCGCGTTAATTATAAAAAACGAAGCCAACGCTTCTTTTAAAGATTCGGGCAATCCCGGCATGCGATAGCCTGACTTATGATTTATAGGCAGGAAACCTTCGCAGTCGTCATTGAAATGCAGCATATAAGCCTCCTTACCGTCGTCCCCAAAAATATTTCTTGCCCCGATATAATTACTGGGAGGCTCCAATGCATAAATAAAGTCTCTAGGAAAAAGATCCTCCTCAAGCATATCATCATCCGTATCCGGATTTATAAATATATTTGCATACGGTGTTGCCGTAACCCCAACATAATTCGACTTCGCAAACAATTTTAGAAGCCTGTTTATGCAGGCATTTATTACCGTAGGATCCTGATCCGGCCCCCTTGTGTTAACGGAGGCATTATCGGCTTCGTCGTCTATTAACAACATTGGGCATGCTATTTCTCCAAGTGCATTCTTATTGCGCAACGCTAGCCATGTTTCAAGACGGGTTAAGACAGCCTTGTTTTTCTTAACCACAAATAACACCGGATCGGAAATGCTCGAAAGTGAATTTGTAATATTGCTCTTAAAATCCGATTCCGTAGACGTCATTACATATACTGAAACATCTTTATCAATCTTTCCCACTCCCAAATTTGGGGCTCTCCCATTGTTTTTTCTGAAAAGGCTACTATCCGCTCCTACAAAGTCTGAGTCTATTCTGCTTTGCGTTTGACGCCTTAACTTTTCTATAACGCCAGTCAATAGAATAATCACTTTATATCCAGCATCTGCGGCCTTGTTCATTATTGCCGTATACGTTGCGGTTTTCCCGGATTGCACATCCCCAATTATGAGGCCTTTTCGCTGAAAGGCAGAATCCCTTGGATTTCCCAATAAATCCATAATTTCGTCAGACGTCCGACCTAATTTATAAACAACATCTCTGTCGAATTTAGAATATAGGTATTTTTCATACCTGTTCCAATACTTGCGGGCATTGTCTCTCATTGCAGCGCCAAACCAAGGCACATGCTCCACTTTTACGCAAGCGCCATAGTCAATTTTTACAGCCAGCTTATTTTGTATGGATCGAACCAAAAATATTCTTCCTTGTTCATTGGGGATAGGAAACCCCAAAGTACGGCGATCGTTAATCTCGGAGTTTATTAACGCTTCTATCATTTTTTCTGTCGCATTGGTGATCTCATAAGTTGCCAATTTGAACATAACTTGTGATTCAATTTCTGAAATAATGTCGCTCATTTAAGCCTTTCTTTAAGCGCCGCTATAACCGAAGGGTAGCGGCTATAAGTATATTCATTTGAAATCATAGCTATTGCATCAGATTCGGAAAATCCCGATGAAACAAGCATTTCTATATTGCTTTCTGCAAGCAATAAGATTTCATCTTCCGAAATTTGAGGTATTTCATCGTAAACTTTGCTTTCCGCTATATTTTTGTACACTGGGATATATGGGAGCTGATCTTCCAAGTCGCGTAGGAATGCCTCCATATATTTTAGTCCAGATTCGTCTATATGCGACTCTACTAGCTTAAACAAGGAAGTATCCCTGCTAATTTTATAATGAAATGCACCGCGATTTTCGACTTCATACCAGGCTGTTTTTATGTCTGGGCTTGAAGTTTTACGCCCCTTATATGTAAGCTCTCTTTTGCTCTTCGGGACGGAATTTGCAATAATTTCTATTAGATTCTTTCTTATCTTGTCCGGCAATATTGCTGTGGATTTCTTAATGTCAATAGACCATAAAGAATCTAGTTCGCTCGGAATATCTACGCGGATTCTCGTCAACTTTTCCAGTTCATACTGGCGATGCAATCCAAACCAAGTTCCATAGGCAATCAATCGCTTATTTCTGTATAAGTAAAAGCCTTGATTTTTCTTTAAATCCTCCTTTTGTCCCAAGTAACTCAAATACTTTTCGCTGATTTTGGAAATATACGGCAAAATATACGGTTTAACCAATATCTCCGATTCGTCTATGCGAATCCTTCGATCCTCCAAAGGCTGTGTTCCTGGATGTGTGGTCAAGAAAGGATCTATCGCTGCAACAGGCTCACGATTGAAGTAAATCTTTATTGGCTCCGAGAAACTATCCCCGCTTATATAGCGATGAAAGACAAGCGCGACATGATCACGCGACAAATTTACTTTATCCAAAAAACTTCCATTAAAGTCTTTTGCGCTGTGTTCTAGCCTGTCAAATCTTCTCCACATTACCAAAGTTCCGGAGTCAAACTTCTTCAATTCTCCAAGGGTAGGAATGCCTAGGTTATTGATTTCGACTTCAGAAAATTCTTTGATTATCCAATCAGACTTCTCAATCACATAGTCTAAATCCCAAACAGCCGCAGACAACTTGCCGCCCTTTTTGGAGACCACGGTTAATTCCCTACATTGAGACATTGACGCTGTCTTCATTCCCAGACCAAATCTCCCTAAGTCGGCTGAACTTCTTGCCTCCAAAGAACTACGGCTTCCGTAACGCATCGCTGCTCTAAGCTCTTCCTTGCCCATGCCAACACCATTGTCTACTACGCATAAATAAGCGTTTGCAGCCTGAGAAGCATATTCTACCTCTATTATTGTTGCGTTAACACTAAGACTATTGTCTATAATATCCGCAAGCGCCGATTCAAAAGTATAGCCAATCGACCTTGTAGATTCAACTAATATAGGGGCAAGCGGGATTAATTGCTCTTCTCTCATTCTAGCAAAATAAAGAACAATAATTTTAAAAGTCAAATTCATGTAATCAAATGTTTCAAATAAAATTCCAATCAATCATAGGATTACCCAATCTTGCCTCTATATCTTGGGATAAAATGACAATATTAGAATGATTTCACGTTTGCGTATTTATTCTGATCTTCTCATGAAAAATCATAAAAAACAATCATAAATGATCGTTTTACATATATATTTTGTCCTCTGAATGTGCAAAAAAAACAAATATTTCTTAGAATGCTATTGCGCAAGAAGATCTTGATTCTTAACAATACATTATTACTCGAGAAACAATATATAAATGAGTAATAGTATATCAACAGGTACATGGAATAAAAATGCTTCGACAAAGGAGGTCATGAAAGTTGTTCGGTGAATGTTCGTATCATGCGTTTGGGACGTAATATTAGCTAGAAGGATTTTGCGTCAAAGTTCTGAATGTGCATCTGCCATATAGGCTTTTTGAGACAATAGGCGAAATTTCTCTGCGCAAGCTCTAAACGCCGTCTAAGAAAGAGAACTTTAAGAAAATGATATCGAGTTTATAGACTAAAGAATCGTCAAAGATTTATTTTAGGGTATTTTGCCAAAGGCTCGGAAATTTTCTCCGCAGATTTTGCGAAGATAATATTTGTTTTTCTTCGCAAGATACTTGTTATCTGAGAATAACAAGCAAAATATTGTATATTTTATTACGATAAGGTTAGGTCTGATGGCTATTTTCCCGATGATAACTACAAACAGAATTTGGGAGAAGATATTTGCCGCAAAGCGTTTCGCTAAATTTTAAATCTCCAAGTAAACTACTCACTAGCAGAACTGGGTTTATAGCTTACTTGAGGAGTTATCAAAAATTGAGGAACTAAAAAGCATCTAAAGCACTATGGGGCGCGATGAAATAGTCGATGACACGGCCCCCCCGCGCCGTCGGCAAATTATAAGCTCGACAAGCACTGCATGGCAGAAAACAGACGTAATACTTCCAATACATAGCAAGGAGCAAAATTCTTTTCATACAACGGGAAAATATTAGACAACCTAAGAGAGGAAACCGAAGCTAGGGAATAATTAAAATATAACCTTCTGAACTACCAAAACATCTTAGACAAATTCATCCGATTAATTACAGTATTAAACTCTATGTCGCAACAAGTTTAAGTTGACATTTCCTGCATTTTTTCAAAATGCTGAGATTATAAATTGAACTTCGTCTTTTGGATGAATTTTTCAGGATTGTTCTTTGGGAGTTGGAGGTTTTCAATGGCCGCTTTTTTCGGCAAAAATGGCCGGAAATGTGGAAAGTTTTGGGGTGTGCGGCGCCATTTTTGGCGCCGAATTTTGCAAAAATCGCTCAAACATCGGTTTTTTAAATTCTTCCCAAGCTTGAGGTTGTGGGTTCAACCTCACCCCCCCCCGCTCCATTAAAAAAGCCTCGCAAACAAAGGGTTTGCGGGGTTTTTTATTGATAAACAAAGGCTTAAACGGCGTGCGTAAAAATTGGGCAAGTTTTCGCAGAATTTCACGGAACTTTTAAGCATAAAAAAGGATAATTAAACGTCGTTACGCATCGTTATTATTCGTCGGATCATGCTGCGCATGCGGAAGCCTTGTTTCGGGGATTGCCGTGGTATTTGGACATATCACCATCCTATCCAAGGTATCCAAGGCCATTCTCTTGGCCAGACAGATATTGATAAGTATTTTACCGTTCTTTTCGGAAGGCCTTAGCGGTTAGCGGCCTATGCATCTGGCGTCTATGGATTTTGAGGAATCCATAAGTTTTCTGGCATAGGCCTCCCATTCCGGGGTGGGCCTGGAATCGATGAAGATTTCATTCTTTGCGAGGTCGCATGCCGAGACCTTCAAGGCGTCTCATAGTCCGTAATTAGCCGTAAAAGGCCGCAAGTTCAGGGACTTTATGAAACGCCAGAATTGCCTCTTCAATATTATATTGTTTGCCACAGAAAAATTAAAATCCACGTTTATTTTGGCGCATGCCGCCACACAGGCATCAAAACAGTTTATATCTGCATAGCCAATAGTTGAGGTCGTGAAGAGCGGGAATAATTCCGTAAGTGAATTTGAAATAGCGCCTCCCCAAAAAAGGAATGTCCCCCTCCCGAAAGAGTCCTTTCCTACATGAGACTGTATGGCCGTATGCTATGATGTATCGTTAAATTTGATTTTGAGAAAATGAAGTAGGATTCGGAAAAAAGGCTTGATATTGGGGGATAGACGAGGATAGTTTTCAATTAAATCCCTGTCGATTATGGAGCTTGTAAAGATTACCCTGTTTTTGGATGCGGAAACGTTGAAAGTTTTCGAGCGGCTGGCTTCTGAAGCGGAGGTGCCCCTTGGGGAATTTATAGCCGATATGCTCGCAGCCCACATTGAAATCTGTTCGGTTTTTGAACGGAAGCGTCCCGCAATTGACCTCTCTTTGAATTGACAGACTTTCCCTCTCCTGCAAATGAATAGAAAAGGCCCTGCAAGATGTTTTCAGGGTTTTTGCTGTCTTCAAGCAGTTTCACAGGAGCGGGATTTATTCACAGAGGGAAGCTTCGTGGATAGTTATCTTGCAAATCCCCATCCGCTCTCCGCAGACGACTTCCGGAGTTAAAAAAACACACTACTCGCTGCTGCCGCGTGCGCCTTTCTCTCAATGCAAAAGGACTCGGAGCATCTACTGACTTTGTCGGCCTCGCCGCCTGTTTCCACCATTGAAACCTCGACGTCGGGCGGGTTCGGTTCCTCCCCATGGGAAGAGGTGGTTTTATGAATATGACGCTGGCAGTTTTTGGCCTTTCGATGCGAACAGTCACATGCCAAGATGGCGGAGGCCAATCAGAGTGTGGTATTGTGGTCTTTTGCGATTTTTCGCCCGCCTATCCATCCACCAAAATTCGAGGTCGTTATAGATTTTAAAGTTTGGATATATCTCCCTGAATTTCAGCGGGCCGGGTAATCTTTACAAATTGGTAGCGCGAAAAGACTGTAATGTTTCGGAAATTATTCTTTACATCGCTTAGGACTTTATACGGCTTTGCGTGGCAAGGTTCTCCCGACCGGGTGCAAAGAATCTTTGTGCTCGCGTACAAAAATAGAATCTCCAAATATTCCTCACCAAATATTATCATCTACCACCATTGTTTGAATTGTATTTTATTGAATTTTCATTTTTTAAAGCAAATCTAGCCCTAAAACCATTGGGTAAATTATTTAGACCTTTTTCGCTTTTCTATTTCATTCTCCATTACCTTATAGAACTTTCGCAAATCTTCCAGGGAGAACGGCTTTATATTAATCACTATCGGATTTCTCGACTTGTCTTTGGGAATTACGATATAGCGTGGAACAGAAGCTTTCCGGCCTATATTTTTAAAATATTCATATCCGAGGGTTATCTTAGATATTTCGTCAAGGAATAAAGACTGAGTCTGATACACGCCATTCCGATATATGAATCGGTCATCTGTTATTTTTAAATACATGCCTTTCAGCCAAATGAAAAAGCCAACCCCCATTGATAGAAAGCCAACAACAACAGGCCACATTGCAATTATACCCTCCACGCCACCTTTCCAACAAAAAGTTATAAAAAATAATGTAGCTAAAACTACATGAGGCAACACTAGTACATAATATGCACTTCTTGTAGCTCTTGCAAAAAATATTTCTTTCGTTTTCATATGCCCCTTAGCTAGATTATTTATAAAAAGAGTTTGTATTTGCGAATGGAGAACTCGGCATCGACTGATAATTAGAAATTGATATTAGATTTCTCCTACATGAGCTTGTTGATACAAACATCATTTGGGAGGTTTATTGGAAAATCCAGATGAAATGTCTATATACAATAGAGCTTTTTTCTTAAACTGCATAAATAACCAAACAAGCAAAGCTACTACCGGCAACATTGATGCAGCCGCGAGCAATTGAAAAGACCAACTTGCACGTCCAAAAACTGCCTCGCATAAAAGATACGCAATATTTAAAATAGCAAAGAGAAGAATAATAAGAAAGACGCCAACGCCAATGAGGTAGAATGAGAGAGTTCGTTTCAAGCCGGCCATACCCCAAATAACAAATATAGATGAACAGATCAATTTGAGTACTACAGAAAGCGAAAACCCATTTACAATAACTACACGTAGGGCAAATAGAAAACTTATTGCACCTAAAGCGATTAAGCCTATTGATAATTTCCTCATATTGATATTCTGATTATTTTAGGGTGAACTTTCAATCTTTCTTTTAAAAACAAAGTTTTCATTTCAATATATTCCTTATTTTTTAGGATGGCAGGTTTAAGGAATTCGCATTCATTTAAGCCCCTTATTACCATATGAACTATTATATCTCTTAACTGCTTATAGTCAATTTTTGCCGTAGCATCACTCCAATTGCATGTGACAGTTACTTCACCCTCATTCATCATTAGGCTGTATTCATTTGCCGACTCGGTAAACGTAATTGAAGATTCTCTTTCACCTGCATCAAACGCTCCAACAAGATATGTTAGAGACCAGAAATAATCCAATAACGGCATACGAACTTTATCTCCATCTTCATAGTCAAAACTAATGCCATCAATGACGAATGTAATTTGCGAATCAAACACATCATAAAGCAAGTCTAACTGGGTGGCATTTTCATAGTTATATGTTGACGGATTTGTATACTGTTCGTCGTCTGAGAAAATTTTGTAGTCTAACTTATCCATATACTAGAATGGAAATCTTGTTTTTATATCGAAATTCATAATTTATTCAATATCGGCAAGTTCACATCTGGTTTTCCCTATTCTATTTCTCCCCATTCCCTTCGCACAAAACTAGGTGTACATATCGATCCAATTATGGCAAAGAATGAATTTTGCTCCAATTCTTCAGATGACATATTTTCATCATATTCTGTTAAAAGCAGGCCTCCGTTTACAGTTAAATGTTCTTCAGTATAAAGAAGTTCAATACTTTCTTTGTAATATCTTGTTTTAAGAATCACTATATCGCCTTCCTTGCCGTCAGAGCATATCTTCTTATTACATCTAAAAATAATCTGATTTGGCGGGATTGTATTTATGATTTTTCCTTTTATACGGTTCTTTCCATCGGGGCCTGCAAAATCCCATGGCTCACTTACAATAACTATATATTCTTTGTTAACAATTCTTCCGGATGAGATTTTTGATAGAATTTCCTCAATTGATTTTTTGAATATTTCAACCGCATTAAGTACAAATCTTTTCATTGGCGTTAACATTGTATTGGTTTGTTATTAAGCGACGCGCGCAGGATTTCGCAGAACTTATTAAAAGCTTCCAGCATTCACAGCTTGGAATTTTCAACCTCCGGGAATTTTTCCTGATGCGGAGAGAAAAGCACCACCAATATCCGGCTCTGCAAAATAAAAGAATCACATTTTTTAGAGTCCCGCAATTCTAATCCTTGCGTTGCAGCATTTCACCCCCCTGCGGCAGGCAGCGCCGCAACAGGATTCGCCGAACAAAGCACCCCTCCGCCAATGGCAGCGCCCCTCCCCTAAAAAACGGAGAATGCCGCTTCATGGGCGGCAATGGCACGGTTTTTACGGGCGGACTTAATTTCAAAATCCGCCTTCCCTTTTCCCATCCATGCGGACCCCGAACCCCTCAATGCGAAGCGTGGCCTCCGCCGAAGGCGGCGGGATCATTCCCCCGCAAACGTACCGAGCCTCATCTCTTCAAAGGACTTCTCAAGTTCCTCTTTCGTATTCATGACAATCGGCCCGCCCCATGCGACAGGCTCGCCGAGCGGCTTGGCAGACAGGGCAAAAAATCTCGCACCCTCCGGCCCGCCAATTGCCTTCACGGCGTCCCCCGAATCGAAAAGCACGGCGCGTCCGGACGGATAGAGCCTCCCGCCCGTCTCAACCGCGCCGGAAACGACATAGATAAACACCGTATTTTCCGCGGCTGTGGGCATGAGCCACACGGCCTCCGGTTCCAACGAAACGTCCAGATAATCGGCTTTGACATACTCGCCCTGCATCGCGGCCTTCACCCCAGCGTAGCTTCCCGCCACAATCTTTACACGCGCCCCCGGCTCCGCGACTTCGGGAATCATGTCGGAAACAATGCCGTGGTAGGCGGGCTTTGACATTTTGTTTGCAGCGGGCATGTTTATCCAAAGCTGGGCGCCAAGCATCCTGGGGGAGGCCTTCGGCATCTCCTGGTGTATTATGCCCCTGCCCGCCGTCATCCACTGGCATGATCCGCCGGTTATGGTTCCGCGGTTGCCGAGGCTGTCTGAATGCTCCATCTCGCCCTCAAGCAGGTAGGTTACGGTCTCAATGCCCCTGTGGGGGTGCCATGGGAATCCGCGCACATAGTCGTCGGGGTTTTCAGAATCGAACGCGTCCAGCATGAGAAACGGGTCGAAATCGGCGACATCCCGCGCCCCAATAACCCTGACGAGGCTTACGCCGGCCCCGTCGCGCGCCCTCGTCCCAGCCACTGAGCGTTTCACTTTTCTGATTTTTACGGCATCAGCCTCCGTTTTGTTTTTCATATGTGAAGTTATCGTACATTTTAATTTTTGCGAAACACCGCAACGGTCGCGCGGCGTTTTTGGGCAGGCCCTGCGCCCGATTTGCTTGACTGGCTGAAGCCGCCGCGCTAGCTTTGGAACGATTTATCATGACGAGGTTTGTTGCCTTTATTTTTGCGTTGGCGGCGTGCGCCGCATGGGCTGCGGACGTGCCGCAATGGCGCGGGGACCGCACGGGGGTGTATTCCGAGACGGGGCTTTTGAAATCGTGGCCCGAGGGCGGCCCGAAAATGCTTTGGGCTGCAAAGAATCTCGGGACGGGCTTCTCCGGGCCGTGCGTCGTTGACGGGGTTTTATACATAACCGGGCTTTCCGAAGACGGGAAGCGGGAGAAGCTCTTCGCACTCGACAAGAAAGGGAACACCCTCTGGGACATCGAATACGGCTCGGCCTGGACAAAATCCTTCCCCGACGCCCGAACCATGCCCTTCATAAAGGACGGCAAGGCGTACATAATAAGCGGCTGCGGCGAAATTGTGAAAATAGACCTGAAAAAACGCGCCGTGGAATGGTCTTTCGACGCCATGAAGGAATATAAGGGAAGGCCCCGCGACTGGGGGTACGCGGAAAACCCGCTCGTGGCCTGCGGAAAGATATTTATGACAGTCGGCGGGACCAAGGCTGGCATGATTGCCCTGGACGCCGAAACAGGAAAGCCCGCGTGGGCCGGAGAGCCGTTCAACAGGCACGCCGCCTACGTCTCCCCGATAGCCGTTGAAAGAAACGGCAAAACCCAGATAGTAGGCGGGGCAATCGGCCTTATTTTCGGGGCGGACGCGGAAACGGGCGAGACCCTCTGGAAACAGGAAGTCGTAAAGCTCGGCACCGGCGGGTTTGAGAATGAAAAGGTTTGGGAGACCAACGTCGCCCTGCCAGTCTATAAGGACGGGCGGCTCTTCGTGTCTTCCGGCAACAACTACGGCTGCTACATGCTGGAGCTTCCGGAGTGGAAGGGGACTCCAAAGGTGGTCTGGACTGATCCTGAATTCGACACCCACCACGGCGGGGACGTGCTTCTGGACGGCAGGATATACGGCCCCACCTGGATAAACAACGACAGGGGCGGATGGGCCTGCCACGAATGGGACGGCGGCAAGAAAATCTACAACATGGAATGGCCCAGGCATTCAAAAGGCTCGATTGTAGCGGCTGACGGGATGCTGTACGTTTACGAGGAAAAGCGCGGGCAGGTCGCCCTCGTAAAACCCGGCTCGGACAAGTTTGAAGTTGTCGGCTCATTCAAGCTTCCCATGGGGACCGGAAGGCACTGGTGCCACCCTGTGATTTCCGACGGCACGCTGTACATCCGGCGCGGAAAAGTCCTCATGGCCTTTGATATAAGGGACGAAAAACGCGGCGCAAACCAGGCGGCCCCGCGCCCCTCCCCATAACGCCGGCGGATGGCGCCATTTGCATGAAAAAAAAGCCGGCGCGTGAAACAATTACGCATCGCAAACGTCAAACCTCAATATGAATAGCCTTAGAAGAATCGCCGACGCCGCGCTGTTTTTGAGCTTCTGCTTCCTCGCAGGGAGCGGAATACTCATGAAGTATTCATTTGTAAAGGGCATGGGGCCGCAGAGCGTGATGGGGTTTGTAAAGCCTGACTGGGAGGCGATGCATTTCTGGATTGGCATTGTCATGGCCGCAGCCCTCGTATTGCACCTTGTGCTGAACCGGAAATGGGTTGAAAAGGTCGGCGCCATGCAGAAGAGGTGGCTCGCCGTTCTTTTCATCGCCCTGGGCGTCGCAATGGCAACACTCCTCGCTGCGTGGCCTACGGAATATGGAGCGGCAAACGCCGGGCAGGCCGGAATGGGCATGGGCCCCGGCGGAGGCGGCATGGCACACGGCAGGGCAAATATGCAAAATAGATAAATTCTTCACCGCCTATCAGCCGAATAAAACGGCGCCCAGCCGCGCACGGCGGCGCGCAAAGTCGAATACAAATTTCCAGCCGGGAGGGCGCAAGTTTTACTTGCAGGCGCATGCCCTTTCCAGAATCGCGCCGGCAAAGGCGCCCGCCTGAGGGCGGTCGGTTCAAGAAATCCCCAATACCAATAAAGTGCGCGGCGCAGCCCCGCTACTCCAATCGGCCGGATTTTCTCATGAGGCCGTTTAGATTCTCCATGAATCCGTCGCGGTCTGCGGGCGAAAGCAATATGTGTATGCGCCCCCGGGAGCATACCTTCACCATGCAAAGGGAGGTCGCAAAATTCAGCGCGCAGCGCTGCTTAAAAAGCGGGACCAGGCCGTCGAGCTTTTCAAGCGACGTTATTTCAGAATAGGGATAGCGCATCTTCCAAAACGGAATCCCGGTATATATTTCAAGGCAGCCATCAAAAAGCTCGTAGCGCATCCTGCAAACGGCAAGAATAAAAATAATAGAAGCGGCGCAAACGGCTATGGCATAGATGCTCCGCCCCGCCCCGGACATATCGCATAAATATTCCAAAACCGCAATAGCCGCCAAAATAAGAATCGGAAGCGTTGGAAACAAAAATCCAACCTTTGTTCTGTAAACGATTCCAGCATTATCCATAATATTAAAACTATATCGCCATATTAAAGTCGCAATAAAAAATGCCCGTTCAAACTGCTCAGTTTCAACCGGGGGCAGTTCCCGGGCATGCGCCCCAACCGAGGGGCTCCAACCAGCGGGCGAACCCGCCGCCCATCCAGCCCGATAACTTTTTAACGCGTTATGCATTGATTTTTTTTACAAAAACGCTTGTTTTATAGGGCAAACACGAACGCGCGAATGCGCGCAAAACATTTTTCAGGGAGGAATACGCATGGAAAAACTAGGCAGGAGAAGCTTCATACAGACTGCGGCAGCGTCGCTATTCGGATATTCGCTGGCAGTCCGGGCGCCGCAGGCGCTCGCAAAAGGCCCGGTTCCAAACGGCATTTCAGGCGTGGCGGGTCGCCCCGGCTGGAAGCGTGAAACCGCAAATTCGGACGCGTGCATGGCAGACACCTCGATTTCATGCGACGTCATGGTGGCAGGAGGCGGGCTGGCCGGCATCTGCGCCGCCCTCAGCGCCGCCCGCTCCGGGCGCAAGGTCGTGCTTCTAAACGACCGCTCAAGGCTTGGCGGCAACGCGAGTTCGGAAGTGCGCATGCACCCGCTAGGCGTCGATGCGGCGCGGCTGGGGCAGCGCGAAGGCGGCATAATCGAGGAGCTGAAGCTGGAAAACGCAGCGCGCAACCCATCGCTTTCATGGGACGTATGGGACTTCATGCTCTACGACAAGTGCGTATCGGAGCCGAACCTAACCCTCCTCTTGGACACCTCGGCCACGGGGGCCGAAATGGACGGCAAGCGTATTGCGCGCGCGCTCGCCCGCTCGGACGCCAAAATGTCAAAATACTCAATATCAGCCGACGTATTCGTCGACGCCACCGGGGACGCCCGCCTGGCCATGGAATGCGGGGCGGAAATTATGTCCGGAAGGGACGGCTTCGACGCCTTCAAAGAGCCGCACGCAAACTACGACACCCCCGGCACAAGGCAGGGCTCGTCAATAATGTTCGTCTCAAAAAAGCACGGCCGCCCGGTTCCCTTCATCCCGCCCTCGTGGGCGAAAAAAATCGGGCCGGAAAACCTTTCCCACCGCGGCATAAGCCCGGACAGGCTCGGATACGGATACTGGTGGATAGAGCTGGGCGGGGTTTACGACGCCATACGCGACGCCGACAGGCTGCGCTTTGAACTGCTCTCGATAGTCATGGGCGTTTGGGACTACATAAAAAACAGCGGCAAGTACCCCGACGCCGCGGACCGCACGCTGGAATTTATCGGAATGCTCCCCGGAAGGCGCGACACTTTCAGGGTCGTTGGGGAGCACATCATGACCCAGCACGACATCCAGGGGCAGTGGAAAAACTTCCCCGACGCCGTCGCCGTTGGCGGCTGGTCCATGGACGACCACCCGAAGGAGGGCTTCTACGCCCCCTCCCGCCCGCCGTGCAGGCAGGACACCTCCGTGCCCTACTACAACATCCCCTTCGGCTCGCTGATAGCAAAAGGCATAGACAACCTTCTCCTGGCCGGGCGCGACATAAGCTGCTCGCACGTGGCGTTCACCTCGACGCGCGTAATGGCAACCTGCGCCGCAGTCGGCCAGGCTGCCGGAACTGCGGCTGCGATGTGCTCCGAACGCTCCGCGACCCCGCGCGAAATAAGGGGAGAGCCTTCCTCGATGAAGGAGCTCCAGCAGAGGCTTCTGCGCCAGGACCAGACAATAATCGGCATTGCAAACGAGGACCCCAGGGACCTCGCCCGCACGGCAAAAGCCTCGGCGTCGGAGTCCTCCGAAGGCTCCAGGCCCGAAAACGTGATAAACGGCATAACCCTGGACGCGCCCCGCAAAAACGAAAACAGGTGGGTGGCCCCCGCCGCCTCCAAGCCCTGGATAATGCTGGAGTGGGACGCCCCGCAAAAAATCTCCTCGGCGCGCCTGCTCTTTGACTCGTGGCACGCACATCTGACGCAGAGCTCCGACGACGCAAAGCTGAAAATCCTCCACAGGGGCCCAGAACCGAGGCTCGTTAGGGATTACAGGCTTACGGCCCTCCTGCCCGGGGGCGGGGAAAAGGTGCTGGCCGATGTGTCTAACAACTTCCAAAAGCTCGCCGTCCACAATTTTGAACCGGTCGAGGCCAAGGCCGTGCGCCTCGACATATTCGCGACAAACGGGGCGCAGATGGCGCGCGTAAAGGAAATCAGGCTGGAGGCCTGACGGGCTCGGGAGCCGCCCGCGCGCGAAATTCGCGGGGGCCTCTGCGAAAAGAATCCAACTTGCAAGCCGCCTGCAAGGCGCGCCGCAAAAACCCCAGTGCCGCAAGGCGCGCCGGGGGGAAGAGTCGGAACGCCGCCTCAAAAGGCGCAGAAAGGCCGCAGCCGGAAAGCATACCTAAAATATGCAGCCGGCTGCGGCCCTTCGTTTTTGCGCCGCGCTTGAGGCGCTGCCAGAAATCAGAGAAGTTCGGCGATTTGCACGGCGTTGAGGGCAGCCCCCTTCCAGAGCTGGTCGCCCGCAACCCAGAACGAAAGCCCGTTTTCAAACACCAAATCCTTCCTTATCCTCCCGACGCCGCACTTTTCCTTGCGCTGGTAATACAGGGGCATCGGGTACTTGAGGCTGGCCGGATCGTCGTTCAGTTCGGCCCCGGAGAACGCCGCGACGGCCTCGCGCGCCCCCTCAACAGTCACGGGCTTTTCAAATTCGGCGTTTATGGCGACGCTGTGCGCGCGCATCACGGGGATTCTCACGCAGGTCGTGGAGCACTGGAGGCCGGGGAGGCCGAGAATCTTGCGGCTTTCGTTCAGCATCTTCATCTCCTCCTTGGTGTAACCGTTGTCCTGGAACACGTCGATATGCGGGAGGGCGTTGAATGCTATCTGGTAGGGATAGACCGAATGGGTTATCTCGGAGCCGGACGCGTACTGGGAGACCTGGTTTTCAAGCTCGGCAAGGGCCGCCGCCCCGGTTCCGGAGACGGCCTGGTAGGTCGCCGCAAAGAAGCGCTTCAGGCCGAAACGGCGGTGCAGGGGGCAGAGGGCCATGAGCGAAATCGCAGTGGTGCAGTTGGGGTTTGCGATTATGTTCTTGTGGCCCTTTATGGCGTCGGCGTTCACTTCCGGGACGACGAGCGGCACCTCGGGGTCCATGCGGAAGGCCGAGGAATTGTCTATCGCCACGCACCCGCGCTTTGCGGCCTCGGGGACGAGCGCCTTCGAGACCCCGCCGCCCGCGGAGAAGATGGCGATGTCGAGATTTTCAAAGCTCTCCGGGCGGGCCTCGGCCACCGTGAACTTTTCGCCGGCAAACTCAACGGTTTTCCCGGCCGAGCGCGCGGACGCGAGCAGGGTTAGGGAAGCCATCGGGAACTTCCTCCTGAAAAGAAGCTCAATGAGTTCTTGACCAACGGCGCCGGTTGCGCCGACAATACCGACCTTGTAGTTCTTAGCCATGGATGTATTTTATAGGAAAATTCTGGACGCCTGCGGGCGTTTGAATATAAAGCTGACAAAGCATTGTATTTTTGCAAGCGTTGGCGAGCAAAAACTTTATCTTTTTACCGGAGGGGCTCTTGCGGCGGAGATGCCCATATCCACGTCGCGCAATCCCCCAAGCTGCGCGGAGGGGTCGCTCGGCACCCCGCACGGGTTGCACAAAATCGACGGGAAAATCGGGGACGGCGAGCCGATGGACACCGTATTCAGGGGGCGCGTCCCATGCGGGCGGCTGGGCGAGCAGACGCCCGGGGAGAGGGAAAAGAACCTCATACTGGGCCGCATAATGCGCCTGCGCGGGCTGGAGGACGGCGTGAACTCCGGAACCGGCCCGGACGGGAGGTGCGTCGACACCTACGCGCGCTATGTTTACATACACGGCACAAACCAGGAGCACGCCCTCGGCACGCCCAACAGCCACGGCTGCCTGCTGGTCGGGGCCGGGGACCTGCTGCGCCTCTTCGGCGAAGTTCCGGACGGGTCGATTGTTTTTATTGAAAAGTAAAGGCCGGAGCGTTATCCACGATATATAAATTCACATACCTCACCAATGCGATCCATACTCATAGTTGACGACGAAAAGCACACGCGCGACGGCCTCGTGGCGGCCCTTTCAGACAAGTACGACGTGGCCTGCGCCGCCAACGCCGACGAGGCGGCGCGCCTCATGGAAGCCCAGCCATTCGACGCCGTGGTGACGGACCTCAGGATGTCGGGAAAATCGGGGCTTGCCCTCATAGAGGAGGCCGTGCGCAGGCCCGAAAAGCCGGCGTGCATAATGATGACAGCCTACGGCAACATAGACGTCGCGGTGGAGGCCATGAAGCACGGGGCGAGCGACTTTCTCACAAAGCCCATAAATATAGACAGGCTCGAACTGGTGCTAATGCGCGCGCTCGGAAGGCGCGATGAGGAAACAAAGCAGGCCAGGGCCGGGGCGGCGCGGCCTTCCGCAGGCGCCTCCGCCAGACCCGAGGCCCCGGGGGCGAACTACGGCGAGGACGAGAGCGGCATAATCGCGTCAAGCCCGCAGATGATGGCGGTGATAGCGCAGGCAAAGAAGGTTGCCGCAAGCCGCGCAACAGTGATGCTGACCGGCGAGACCGGGACCGGCAAGGAGCTGGTGGCGCGCTTCATCCATAAAAATTCGCCGAGGGCCGGGGGCCCCTTCGTGCCGGTGCACTGCGCGGCAATTCCGGAAAACCTCCTTGAAAGCGAGCTTTTCGGCTACGAGAAGGGCGCATTCACAGGCGCTGCGGCGCGAAAGCCCGGGCGCTTTGAATCGGCGAACGCCGGGACCCTCTTTTTGGACGAAATCGGCGAAATCGACGCGCCGACCCAGGTCAAGCTGCTGAGGTTCCTTGAGACGCGCAGCGTCGAGCGGCTCGGCGGCGTGGGCGAAATCCCCGTGGACGCGCGGCTCGTATGCGCGACAAACCGGGACCTGAAGGAAATGGCCGCGCGCGGGCGGTTCCGCGAGGACCTGTACTACCGCCTGAACGTGGTTGAAATAAAGCTGCCGCCATTGCGAGACAGGCCCGGCGACATTCCCCCGCTCGTAAGCTTCTACATCGAAAAATACGCGCGCGAAAACGGGGCGGGCGAAATAAGCGTGTCGCGCGAGGCGATGAAAATCCTCTCCGCCTATCCGTGGCCGGGCAACATAAGGGAGCTTAGAAATTTCTGCGAAAACGCCGTGGTGCTGCGCTCCGGCGACACAATATCGGCCGAAGACCTCGACCCGAGGTTCTCATCCCCCGTCCAGGCCCTGCCGCAGCCGTCGGAGTACGCTCCGGCGCAGTTTCCGATAGCCCCCACCCTCTCCCGGCGGGAAAACGACATGGCCCTCATAATGAAGGCCCTCGGCGCGAGCGGAGGCAACAAGACCAAGGCCGCGCAAATGCTAGGCATAAGCCGCCGCACGCTCCACCGCAAACTGGAGGAGGAGCGACTGAGGCGCGACGGAGGCCAAAACCCCTAGGCGGGCGCCCTGCGCGCAAATCCGGGCCGAAAAAACGCTATGACGCCCGGGGATGAAGCCTCCCCGCACAGGCAGATGCGCGCGGGCTGCGGACTCCGGCCCCCGCTTACTGCGGCGCAGCGGTAGGCGGGGAAGGCTTGAGGGCCCCGGAGCGCGAACGGAGAACGCTCTCCAAAACGGGCGTCGCCAGCGGCAGGCGCTTTGCGGCAATCACCGCCCGCCACAAAAACTCCATCTTCTTCCAGGACGCAGCGTACGCAAAATGGCGCGCTCCGGCCAGGAAACTTCCGTTTGCGCGCGCGCCGGCAAATATGGAGCGCCAGGAATAGAAATCGCCGTAGCTTTTCCAATAGCCCTCCTCCATGCGCTCCGGCGAAATCCTCGGGTGGCGGAACACGCAATGGCGCGTGTCGTAAAGGTCCCAGTTTTCGGTGAGAAGCTCGCCGCGGCGCTTGAAGCCGTCGAAAAGGGCGGAGCCGGGATATGGCGTCAGAATATGGAACGTGGCCGTTTCAAGGCCCTCAGAAACAGCCCAGTCGACCGTCCTGCCGAAGACGTCAGGCCCGTCGCCCGACATGCCGAATACGAAGCTCGAATTTATCATAATGCCGCGCGAATGGGCGGCGCGGATTGCCGCAGAGTATTCGGAAGTGGCGTTGTGGAATTTCCCGTGCCCCCTGAGGGAGTCGCCGTTTATGGTTTCAAAGCCCACAAAAAGGCTCCCGGCCCCGGAAGCCGCCGCCGCGTCCATCAGGGGACCGTTTCGCATGGACTTGACTGTGGCCGCCCCCTGCCAGACCTTTTTAAGCGGGGCTATTTCGCGGAAGAAGTCCATTGCGAACTTTTCGTCTGCGAAAATATTGTCGTCCATGAAAAAGACGTGCCGCCACGGAAGGGAGGCCACCTCCGCCACCGCCGCCTCAAGAGCGGCCCGGTAGTAGCCTCGGCCTCCGCGCAGAAAATTTTCCTTGTAGCAGAAGTTGCAAGAGTGCGGGCAGCCGCGCGAAAGCGAAACGCAGCCGGGGACAAGATAGTTTGAGCTCTTGATGAGGTCGCGGCGCGGATGCGGGAAGGGGTCGAGGGTGCGCTCGGGCGAAAAGTAGCGCGGCAGGGGGGCTCCGGCGCGGAAGTCGCGCAAAAAGGCCGGGAACGCCCCCTCGCCCGGGCCGGTTACAACCGTGTCGGCATGGCGGGCAGCCTCGTCGGGCATGGCGGTGGGGTGCAGGCCGCCCATTGCAACGTATATGCCTCGGGCCCTGTAAGAGTCGGCAATCGCGTAGGCGCGCCGGGCGCACGTCGCATAGACTTCCAGGCAGACAAGGTCGGGGGAGTCTGTCAGGCGGAGCTTTTCCACATGCTCGTCTGCGATTTCGGCCTCGTCGCCCGGTGCAAGGTACGAAGCGAGCGTGGCAAGGCCGAGCGGGGGAAAGAGGGAATACTTTATCGGCCTGTACCCGCCTGATTCGGCCTCAACAATCTTCGGCAGAATGAATTTTACCTTCATTTTCCTCCATCGAATTGAGTTATATCGGTTTGCATTACAACACCCTAGCGGTTTTTGAGCCATAATGGAAGAATAATCGCCCTCAAAAGGGCGAAAACCGCGCCCTGCCCTGCGATGCGCAGGCGGAGACGGGAAGGCCGGGTAAAAACGCAAAAAAGGCGCCCCGATTCGGAGCGCCTTTCCAAAATGCCTGCGTGCGGCATCCCGCACCCGGCCGCCCTATTCGGGCTGGCCGCTCCCGGGAACGGGCATCGAGCCGGGCTCGAGCTCCATCTTGCGGTCGGGGCGCAGGTTGCGGTACCAAAGCAGGTAAAGCATGACAACCGAAACCGCGAAAACCGGAAGCACATACCAGAACACCGCGCTCTCGTGTATGATGACGAGCATCGGGAGCATGAAGAGGGTGACCTGGTAGAGGAATGCAAAAGGCAGCGCGGCGATGTCGCGGCGGTTTTCGTTGTCGATGTAGCCGAGCTGCTCTTTCGTGAGGTATTTGCGCACGGGACCCCAGAAGCCGAACGGGCGGGTCTTCTTGTAGAAGTAGACGAGCGTGCCCATTTCCGTGGGTTTGGTCATAAGGCAGCCGATAATGGTTGCCGCGAAGGCGAATACGGCCACAAACGCGAATTTGTCCCACGGGGCGAATTCAAAAATGCCGTTTTGCTGGAGCACGCGCTGAAGGATTGCCGCGATGCCGCCGGAAGCCATGCCGAAGGCGACGCCCCAGCCGTTCATCCTCCACCAGTACATGCGGAGGAAGCCGGGTACAAAGAGGCCGGTTGTGACGCTCATGATAATCCAGTCCCACACGTCGTTTATGCTGTCGAAGACCAGCGACAGCGTGTAGCCGACGGCTGCGATAATCACCGTAGTCATCCACGACGCGGTGATGAGCTCGCGGCGGCCGGCGTTTGGCCTGAACCAGCGCTGGTAAATGTCTTTTACGGCATACGAGGACGCGGAATTTACCGTGGAGCCGAAGGTCGACATGGAGGCCGCAAGCAGGGTTACGAGCAGCACGCCCATCCATCCGGACGGAACCTTCGCGCTTATGACGGCGGGAAGAATGCGCTCGGGGTCGGTCACGCCGTGGTATCCCACGAGCATCAGCTTCTTTTCCCAGCCGTCGCCGAGGAGGCCCTCAATTTTGGCGGCAAGCTCGGGATTGGAGCCCTTGACGATGGCGGAAGTGGTTTCGTGCCAGTTGGCCTTGTTTATGCCCTTGTCCTTGTATTCGCTCCGGATGAGGTCGGAAACGAGCTTGAGCTTGCCGGTTTCGGCGAGCTTGGCCTTCCACTCGGCGCCGAGCTTTTCGCCCATGTACTTTGCAAGCGCCGGGTCGAAGGAGTCGGCAGACGACACGGTCTCGGCCCAGGTTTTCGAGCTTTCAACGCCGTGGAACTTGAGGACGCGCGCGGCGGCGGCGTACTTTTCGGAGCTCATCTGGGCCAGGGCGCCCCATTCGAGGCCGAGAACTTCCTGGAGGTCCGCCACGAGTTCCGCTTTGCGCAGCTCCGGATTACTGTTCAGCTCGCCGACGGAGCTATGGACATAGGCGGCGTTCTCGAGGTCGCGGTGCATGGCAAGGTCGCCGTTTTTGTTGAAATAGTCGTTTACGAGGGCGATGCCGAGAATTGCGAGGCCAATCATCATGGGCCAGCGCACGGAGATAAGGACAGAGATGAGGAGGTTGAGCTTTCCGCACTCCTTGTCGCTCTTTGCGGCGAAATACTTCTGGTCGGAGCCGCTGGCAAGGCCCGTTATGGTCTGCTGGACCATGTAGAAGGCCATGGCGATGATGAGGAACTGGAAGAACTTGTACTCCGGGTCAGCGGGCATGTCGACATGCCACGTGGGGAGAGCCTCCGTCCAGGCCATGTTGCCTGTCACGGATCCTGCGACCTGCCCGAGGTTTTCCACTGCCGACATGGTTTCCGTCGGGGTGAACATGTTGAAGGCCATTATGGAAAGCACTATCGCGCCGCCTATTATGAGGGTCGACTGGAGTATGTCTGCGATAACTACGCCGTAGAAGCCCGCCGAGGCGGTGTACGCCACGGCGACGAGCGCAAATCCAATCGCGCAAACGCTGGGCGCAAACGGGAAGAACATGGCCAGAAACTGCCCCGTCCCGCGGATGAGGTAGGCTATCATGCCGATGACAGGGAGAATCGAAACGATGGCCGTCAGCAGGCGCGCCGCGTCGGCGTCCGCGCCCTTGCCGAAGCGGAACTGCATCCACTCCGCGCCCGTCATGCAGCCGGAACGCCGGTGCCACTTGGCGGTAAAGCACAATAGAAACACAAGTATGAGCACCGCGCCGCCGCGAAACTCTATAAAGAGGGCGCGGGGACCGATGAGGAAGAGGAACGAGGTGATTACCATCGTCCCAGTCAAGTCGAACCAGTTGGCCATGCCGGACGTGCCGAGCAGGTACCACGGCAGCGTGCGCCCGCCGAGGAAGTATTCGTCGAGTCCGCCGGACGCCTTTTTGGACATCACGACGCCTATCAGGATGAGGACGACCGCGTAAATGGCAATCGCCGCGTAATCTATCGTTTCAAGACCCATAATCTGAAAGCGTTTGCGTTGTTATTTCTGGGAGGATGCGGGAACGGGAAGCTCGTCGGAGGGCTGGATTTCCCCGCGCAGCAGCTCGCCGGCCTTGCCGCAGAGCTTCAGGTAGAAGTCGGGATCCTCGGGCTTGTAGGTCAGGAAGCGGGACTTGCCTGCGGGCGGGTTCGCCGTGACCTTGAACACCTGCGTGGCCTCGTCCATTTCGTCGAACATCGCGACATAGAGGACGTTGGCGCCGGCCTTCTTGGCCTCCACAATCTGCTTCCAGAAGAATTTGCCGCCCAGCCTCGGGATGTGGTCGAACTTTGCGTTCCTGTCGGCGTAGCGGTTCGCCCAACTGAAGCCGGGGAAGGCGAGGGGCATGTAGAGGACGCCGTTTTCCGCGCACCACTTGGCGTCGGGCGCGAACTGGTTTTTGGCGTGGGATTCAACCCCGCCCATGCCGAAACGCCCTACGCTCCAGGGCAGGAGGACGTCGGCGCTCTTTATCATTTCAAGGAGCCTCTCGTCCTTTACCGCGTCGCGGTCGAGCGAGCGCCAGTAGGTCGGGACGCCCAGAACTATGGAGCAGCCGCCGTATTTGGGGTCGTTTTTGAAGAAGTTGATGAGGTCCATCTGCTCCTCGATGGTGTAGTCGCGGCGGTCGCTGAAGCCTATGCCGTATATCGCGATTACGGGCTTGCCGTTGTGGCGCAGGTAGGCGGGGCTGTTGAAGAGGCCGTAGGCGTCCACCAGGGCGCGCCAGTCCTTCTTGACCTTTTCAAGCGAGCCCTTGTCGCCGTCCTTGCCCATGAGGGTGAGGTCGTACATGACGGCGAAGGCGCGGCCGTTGGCCTCGGCCCCGTCGCGGACGTTTTTGAGGACGCGGTTGTTGGAGGGCAGGAGCAGGTCGGACTGGTGGTGGCCGCCGGTTACGTCGAGGGCGAACCTCTGGAGGAAGACGCCGTCTATTCCGTAGTCCCTCATCCACTTGAAGTGGCGGTTTACGGTTTTGGGATTTTCGTTTGTGTAAACGTAGGCGGGGGAGCCGTCGGCGTGCCTGAACTTGGTCTCAAACTTCTCGTCGGCGTCGAGTTCGGACATGTCGGGCCAGGCGTCTATGCCGCACTTCCCGGGCTCGAAGTCCTCCGCCGGGTTTTCCCAGTGCTCCCAGCCGAGGCCGGAGCCGTCGCCGGGAACGCGGTACCACCCCTGGTATCCGCAGAACACCTTGTTTTCCATCGTGTCGCAGAACGGTTTGTCATCCGCCCCGCCGAGGGACGGCCACCGGGAGCCGTCGCCCGAGCACGATGCCAGCGCGCACGAAGCGGCCGCCGCAATAAACGCGTAAAATTTCTTCATAGACCCATTACCTTTTTTTGATTGAAACACTGCCGCCCGGAAGAGGCGAAAAAATTTATAAAAATCAACTTTTTAGGGGTTTTGCCAAATAAAGCAAGATTTGTTATCGGAGAAAATCTCCCCGCCAGGCAGCCTCCCGCGGAGGGCGGCGCCGCCGCAATATCCGGAATGCCGAAGGGTTCCGGAAGCCGGACGCAGCCTGCGCCCCCGGCCGATTCATGCGCGGAAAACGGGGGCGGCGCAAATCCCGCATGCAAGAGGCAAAGCCGTCATTCCCCTCCGCCGGGGAGGCTGCCGCCGAGGGGGCCTGAAAGCCTGAATATGCGGATTTTTCCCTCTTTCCACATTATGGATGCGCCGTACAGCTCGCCCCCCGCCACGCTGAAATGCCCGGAGCCGAAAGAAGGCAGGACGCGGGAGCCGGTTTCGGATTTTCCGAAAACGGATACGGCCACGCGGTCGCCGGGCGACGGAACAACCTGGGCGAAATCCCCCCCGCCGAGGGCGTAAAACGCCGCCCTGTCAAGGCCCCCTCGGGGCATATCCCCGGGGGCGAACCCTATGTCGGCTGACAGAAACGCCGCGCCGATTGAGCCGGAGTCAAACAGGCGGACAATCTCCGACTCAACGTCCCCGCCGCGCGGGACCTTTGGCTCTATCCATGACGCGAAAACACCCGGCGCGCCGCAGACCGCCTCGACTGCGCCGAACCGCGCAAACGGAATCTTTTCCAAAAGCTCCATTTTTGGGGAGAGCCTGTAAAGGCCCACAAACGTCCCGCTGAAAGGCGACGGCAGGACGTCGTGGAGGGTGCGCCCGTCCCTGGCGTCGCCTATGCCGACGGTCTCCTTGCGCTCGGGCGCCCCCCTGTCTGCGGAGGCGCGGCCCGGCACGTCTATGAAGCTTGAGACGTAGAAATTTTTTCCGTCCCAGGAAATCCCCTTGTGCGGGGCGTATTCCCCCGGGTCGAAGTCGCACCTTGCAAGCAGCTCGCCGGACGGGCCGAAGAGCGCGGCGGAGGCGTTGAAGTCAGGATAGAAAAAAATCTTCAGGGCGTTTCCGGAAGGCTCCCTGGCCCCGTAGCGTTTCGCGTTTGCCAAGGCCGCCACTGCGCCTTCGGGACCCGCGCAGATTTCAACGTCGTTTTCAAACATGCGCTCCCCAAGCGCACTGTTGAGGCTCACAAGCTTAACCGACGAATCCGAGGGGTTGAGCAGGGCCAGCATCCTCGGTATCGAATGAACCGGCACGCGGGAATCCGGAGACATGTTTTCGGCGAGCACGCACAGCGCTATCCGGCCGTCCGAAAGGACGCAGGGAAGGCTCGCCGCGAGAACCGACACCCTTCCGGGCAGCTCAAGCGGAAATGTTTTTTCCGATAGCTTTTCCAGATTCGGGCCGAACTCAATAAGCCTCAGCTCCTCGAAACACTCCTCCTCCCTGCCCTCGAAGCGCGACACCGCAAAAACGGCCCCGAGCCGCCCGTCCGGAAGGCCGAAAACCTGCCCCCCTGTCGCGTGCGCGCCCTCGGGGGCGCAAAATTCAAAAGACGCGGGCGCGTCCGGGGCGGCGGCGCAAAGGCCGCTCCCGGCCGGGGCGAATGCGGCCGCCAGTGCGGCGGCAAGGGCAAGCGGCCTCATTGGTATCGTAAAAAATTGCTTCATGGCATTATCCGGAATCGAAAATTACGGGATGAAAATAACAGACTCCGCGCGCCGCGCGCAATACGCAAGTTCGGGCAATTTTCCGCCGCCGCGCATCCCGGAATGCCGTATATTTTAAAAGAACCTGGAATAAATAATGAAACGGAAAGCGGATTTGGGAGATGGAATCCTGCGCGGGGAAGTAAAACCCGCCTGGCCTGATGCGGAAAGGCGCATGATTTTTTTGCCTCTTTCGCGGCATCCCAGTCAAAGCCGGCCCATTTTTTAATATGCGCAAAAACCCCGCACCCCGCGAAAAAATCGGCGGGCAAATACGGATGTTCCTCCCCCCAATCAAAGCCGGAATTAAAAAATGCCCCCCGGATTTTTGCCGTTAGACCGCGCAATTCCGCAGAATCCCGGGGAGGCGCATCCGCGCCGGCTCCCCCCTGCGCCGCCAATGCGCAGAGCGCGCCGTGGTTTCCATCCTGAGGCGAGCTTCGCATTCCAATCGGCCCGGACAGTTTCAGGCGCAACCGCCTTCCTGCGCGAAGGTTCAGGCAAAAATCCCGCGCCCCCCTCCGGCCGTCCGCAGTTCCGCGCACAACATGCCCCCACTCCAACGTCTGCTGCGGGGAAAGCGGCGCAGACGGCGGAGAGAGGCGGGCTATTCGGCGACGGGAAGCGAGGCGATGAACGCGTTTTCCCTAAATCCGCCGCGAACAAAAAACACGCGTCCGCGCGCGAAATTTACGGGGCGCCAGTCCCCGGCGATGGAAGCTTCCCGCACAGAGGCCCCCCCTTCTCCGAACGAAACCGCCGCGGCCCGGTTCTCAGCACCTTCCCAACGCAAAACAATCTGCACAAAATTCCCGCCCAGCTTTGAAAAAGACGTATCGAAAACCACGGGAATCTCGTCCACAGGTTCCGTGAACTTTACCGAGCCCGAAAAATGCGGCTTTTTGAAATCACCCGCCGAAAACACATTGATTTCCTCGGAAGCCACGCCCCACTCCGCGCCTTCCGGGCGGGCAGTTGAAAGGAGAACAACACCATCCGCATCCCCCTCTATAAAATAAGGTTTCTGCCCGCACCCGACGGGGAATTCCCGCAGCCCGTCAAAGCTGTCCGAAATCCTGCGGAGGCCGGTAAACACCTCTTTTGAAAAACTCTCGGCCGCCTCAAACACCTTCATCTTCATCTTTCTGGAATATCCGCATTCGGCCCAGCCGGAGTCGTACACCCCCGCCCTGTCCGCTTTCGGCTCATGCGAGTCGAAAACATATGTCAAAACCCCGAAACCGTCCCCGAGCCGGGATATGTCATACGATACCTCGTATGTAATCCGCCCGAGGTCGAGCTTTTTTAAAAGGGAACACGACGAATCGAAAAGAGCCGCGGCGAGCCTGGTTTCGGGATATACGAGCACGGCTTTGGGACCGTCCAAAAGCTTGCGCACCTCGGACGGAATTTTCCCGTAGGACTTCGTTCTCGCAAGCAATGCAAACCCTCCGCCATAAGCGGCGATTTTAACGTCGGATAAGACCGCGTTTCCGCCAAATACGCCCGGAGCTCCGGAATCCAAATCTTCAGACCATCCCCACTTCCCGAGAAAAACGCTCCTGAATCCTCCGCCGGGAGACGCAACGCCCAAGTGCAGCCTTGCGCCTGACTGGGGATGGACGGCATAGCAGAAAGCCACGGCCCCGGCCGGCCCTATGGCGGCGGAACGGGCGAGGTGAAACATCTCCCCGGCCGGAAGCGATGTCTCAAACCCCGCGCCCGGAATTTCCCTCATGTTCTCGTCAAACCTGACGAACCGCACCCTGTTTTCGCCCGCGCCTGAAAACCCCGCAAGCACCCCGAACGAACCGTCGGGCATCGCAAACACGCGGCTTATGGAAACGATTTCGCCGGGCTTCCCCCCCAAATCCAAAACGGGCCCGGAAAAGCCGCCGTCCCCGCCTCCGGACGGTGGGACGGACGGGCCGCATGCGCAAAGGAAAATGGAAAACGCCGCAGCCAAAACTGCAAACCAACGTTCCACCAACGTTCCGTTGGATCCAAGATGCTTGCGCACCAACGTTCCGTTGGATCTAAGATGCTCACGCATCTTGGTACGATGTGCGCCGCCCGGGTCCGGGCGGCTGTGAGTTTGTCTTACGCATTGCCTGGCGGCAATCGCTTGGTGGAGACAATCAAGGGTGTATTTGATAGTCATTTTTTTATAAGTAAAAGAGTATTCTGTTTTATCCAAGATGCCCGCGCACCAACGTTCCGTTGGATCTAAGATGCTTACGCATCTTGGTACGATGTGCGCCGCCCGTATCCGGGCGGCTGTGAGTTTGTCTTACGCATTGCCTGGCGGCAATCGCTGGGTGGGGACAATCAAGAGTAAATTTGATAGTCATTTTTTATAAGTAAAAGAGTATTCTGTTTAATCCAAGATGCCCGCGCACCAACGTTCCGTTGGATCTAAGATGCTCACGCATCTTGGTACGACGTGCGCCGCCCGAGTCCGGGCGGCTGTGAGTTTGTCTTACGCATTGCCTGGCGGCAATCGCTTGGTGGAGACAATCAAGGGTGTATTTGATAGTCATTTTAAATAGACCGTGCCGCAAACCTTCATTTCTTTCAACCCGCAGCGTCCTCCGGAACTTAGGGCCGGCTATCTGCGCCCCCCGGCTTACGCGCCGCAGCCCTTTTCACCTCTTCCATCCACCGCCCCCAGTTGCGGTCCACAACCGCCATGTGCGGCTTGGGCTTCCAACCCTCGTCATAGACAGAAAATCCGCCGCCGGGGGCGATGTCCACAAACTCCCAGCCGAAGTTGGTGGAGTTTTCAATAGTGTTCATGAGAAGCGCCTCCATTTCTGACGCCTTGTAGTCGGAACCGTTGACGGTCATGTGTTCGCTCACGGCCCACTTGCGGCCGCAGTCCCGCATGGACTTGTAAACGCGGGCGTAGGCTTTCATGTTGGGGCGGCGCAGGGAATTGTCCCAAGTCCAGTTTATCTGGATTATGTCGGGCTCGGAAAGGGAATTCAAAAACACGGACGGAATTCCGACCCGCGCGCGCATGGTGGACTCGTCCGCGTCAAGGTAGTCGGCCGCTATCCACACAGGCTTTCCGCCGAAGCCCTCCCTCATGGCGCGGGCGTCGCCGTTTACCCATCCGGCGAGCCATTCGGCGCGGAAGCGGTTCCATTGGGCGTCGTTTAGAAAGCTTTCGCTAACGGGGAAGTCTTTTGGAAACGGCGCGGACGGAGCGCCTGAAGCGGCGCGCCATTTTTCGTAGGCCCTCTTTGCGGCGGGCGAGTAGTCGAGGCTGCGCGAGCCCATGTACTGGGGCTCGACCGTGGTTTCGCAGTAGAGGAAGTCCTTGTCGGCGAGGGCGGAGCAAAGGTTTTTTATGAAGCTGCGCGAAGAGCACAGATAGTCTTCGTCAAAAAGCGACGGCACTGTCGAGCCGAAGCCGTATTCGGTGTCGGAAACCGGCGCGCCTTCGGAGTCTATTGCGACCGCGCCGGGGTGGGCCTTCCAGAAACCCGCCGGGAGCGTCCCGCCGCCGACGCCGTAGGTCTCAACAGAGAGGGAGGCGAACATGCCGTGGGCGTTTATCGCGTCTATGAGCTTTCTCAGCGGCTCAAGCGACACAGATATGCTGCCGTCGCCAACAAAGTCGAAATGGTGCCAGTAGCAGTTTAAGGATAGGTTCGTAAAGCCCTTTGCGGCTATTGCGGGCAGGTGCGAAATCAGCTCCTCTATCTGCCCCGCATTTCCGTAGTCGCGCAGGGGCTTGCCGCTTTTCATGAATTTCCATTCCCCGTCAACATACAGGCGGCCGTTTTTAAGCTCGCATTTTTTCCCATTTATAACGCGGCTTTCGGGTCCCCCCGCATGGAGGGAGACCGCCGTTAAAAGCAGTAGGGCGGCAAGGCAGACAATCAGTTTGAAAAACTTTTTCACGGCGGTGGGATGGATGAATGGCAGCTAAAAACCGAATGTAAAAATATATAACGCATAGCGACATGCAAATCAAGCGCCAAATTCGCCGCAAAAGCGCGGAAGGCGCGGCGGTTTGAATCGGAATGTTTGAAAATACCTCCAAAGTGGAAGATAGAGGGCAGCCGCCCGCTGTTTTTTCACATTCTGAAACAGGGCTTGTGAAAAAGCTGCCGCCCGGTGTTATCATCTGTAAAAAATCAAACCTCTTAAGAAATACCGACCCGAGCTTTTTAGCGGAAAATCTCCCATTTGTAAAAACTGCCGCCACATGCACGCGCGAATTGAAAAATCCCCCCCCCTTGGAAGGGGTCTGAAAGAGCCTTGAAGGGGCATTGCGCCATTTTTCCGCCCGATACTTCCGCCTGCGGCGAGGGAAAGGCAGTACGGATGCGCCGCCCCTGCCATGACGGGAGTTGCGGTGCCCGAGAGGCGTTCGCTTTTCCTGGCCCCCCTCAAGCAGAAATCGCCCGCGCCCGGCAACCAGCCTTCCCCCCAAAAGTTCGCGGCGCGGCGGCAAACGCCGGTGCGGAAGCGGCGGGTAAAAATACTCCCCACTGCGGGTACAAAAAAAATCCCCCAGCGCGCGCTTTCCGGCAAAATTCGGGCGGCCCTGAAAATTTCCACAAGCTGCGCGGGCGGCAAAAAGCTTTGTCAGTACGCCGGCTTTTGCATTCCGGACAGGATGCGCCGCAAAAAAAGGGCGGAAACGCGCCGCGCGCTTCATGCGCAGACGTTTCCGCCCCTTTTCAAACCGGGAATCGCGCTTCCCCTATTTCACCTTGGCGCGGATTTCGGAAATCCACTCGTCCCACCTGTCGTCAACAACCGCCATGGAGGGCTTCGGCGACCAGTCGTTGTTGTAAACCGAGAAGTTTTTCGGCTTGAAGGAACCCGCCACGACTTCGCCCTCCTTGGAGGGGTCGACGTTGTCCACGGCCACATCCACAAACTCCCAGCCGAAGTTGGTGGAGTTTGCTATGGTGTTGCGCAGAAGCGCCTCCATCTCGTGCGGGAAGTAGTCGGTTCCGTTTATGGTCATGTGCTCGGTGACAACCCAGTCCCTGCCCGTGGCGTTCATGACTTCGCGGACGCGCGCATACGCCTTGGCGTTCGGGTGGCGGTCGTCGAAGTGCCACGTCCAGTTCACCTGTATTATATCCGGCTCGGAGAGGTTGAGCAGGAAGGTCATGGGGCTTCCGATGCGGGCGGCCATGGTCTTTTCATTGGCGTCGAGGTAGTCGGAGGCTATCCAGACGGGCTTTTCGCCGAAGCCCTCGCGGTAGGCGCGGGCGTCGCCGTTTACCCATCCGGCGAGCCAGTGGCCGCGGAACACGTTCCAGCAGACGTCGTTTACGAATTCCTCGGGCGCGGGAAGGGTTTCGGGGAAGGCGGTGGCGTTGACGCATTCTGCGGCGCACCACTTTTCGTAGGCCCTCTTTGCGGCGGGCGAGTAGTCGAGGCTGCGCGAGCCCATGTACTGGGGCTCGACGGTGGTTTCGCAGTAGAGGAAGTCCTTGTCGGCGAGGGCCTTTGAGAGGTTTTTTATAAAGTTGCGCGAAGAGCGCAGATAGTCCTCGTCATACAGGGACGGCACGACGGAGGCGTAGAAGTATTCCGTATCCGAAGCCTTTTCCCCCTTGGAATCGACTGCGACCGCGTCTGGGTGGGCCTTCCAGAAGCCCGCCGGGAGCGTCCCGCCGCCGACGCCGTAGGTCTCAACGGAGAGGGAGGCGAACATGCCGTGGGCGTTTATCGCGTCTATGAGCTTTCTGAGCGGCTCAAGCGACACAGATATGCTGCCGTCGCCAACAAAGTCGAAATGGTGCCAGTAGCAGTTTAAGGATAGGTTCGTAAAGCCCTTTGCGGCTATTGCGGGCAGGTGCGAAATCAGCTCCTCTATCTGCCCCGCATTTCCGTAGTCGCGCAGGGGCTTGCCGCTTTTCATGAACTTCCACTCTCCGTCGACGTAGAGCCTTCCGCCCCTGAGTTCGCAGGTTTTTCCGTTTATAATGCGTTTTTTCATGGGTGTATGCTTCCTTTCCGGCTATTTGAGTTCGACAAGCACCGTCTGGATTTTCTTGGGGGCAAGCTCCAGGACAACCGAGTTGCCGGACGCCTTCGCCTTTTTCAGCGGCTCCTCGTTGAGGTTTGCAAGGCGCGCCGACTTCACCGCCCGGGGCAGGGAAATGCGGCAGGCCTGCGGCTTCTTTGAGGGGTTGAACACGCGCAGGCATATCTCGCCGGAGCGCGCGGCCTTCTTTGCGCAGGAGAGCTGCACTGCGGGGTTGTCGACGGAGAGGAATCCGGCGCTCATCGGGAGGCTCCCGCCCCGCCTGGCCTTGGATTCGGCGACCAGAAGCGGCGCGGCAAAGCGGTCGGCCGCGTTGAACAGGGCCTCGTAGTCGGCGCCGAAATCGCCGAAGCAGAGGGCGTACCTGTAAGAGTGCTCGCCGAAGCCCTGGGCGAGGTCGCCTGGCTTGTATTCGAGGTCGAAGTCGCCCGAGGTGCAGATTTTGTTTTCGTAGGCGCGCATGACAGTGAGGGCGAACCTGCCGCCTTCAAACGCCTCGTACTCCTTCAGGCCGCCGCCGAGCACGGCAAACCCGCGGGATGCGTCGCGCACGCCCGCAAACCTCGACATCGGGAAGGTGAGCTCGGGCATGTAGGAATAGGGGTTTTTGCCGTCGCGCGCTATGCGCCTTTCGGCGACGTCGAACACGGATTCGGCGAACGAATTTTCGGCCCTGACGCCCGTGTCGAACATCGCGCGGAGGCGGTGGTTGCGGCAGCGGTTTTCAAACTTTACGCATACTTCCAGGTTCCTCGCGCCGGCCTTGAGGGTGTACTCCACCTCGAACTTCACGGGCACGAGGTCCTTTGCGGCGCGCTCGGACTGGCGCCAGTCCTTGTAGTCGGACGAGCGCGGGGTGTCGGAGGGAATCTTAATCGCAAATTCCGCCTTGACGGAATTTGCAACCGCGCCGGAGAGCGTGCGCGAAAGCTTCGCCTTCACGCCCCTGGAGGATACAATCAAATCCTTTATCGGCGAGACGTGGCTCCACGAATGGCCCATCTCCCCGCCGTCTTCAAAGTAGTTCAGGTTTTCGTAGGACGCGCCCGAAGCCTTGTCCGTCACGGTGACGGTGCCGTCCGGGTTGACGTCGGCCTTCAGGAATTCGTTTTCCATCGAAAAGCCCTTTTCCGCCGCCCTCTTTTCCGCCTTGGGCGTGCGCCTGAGGACAAAGGTCTTGTAGCCGTAGGCCGGAACCGACTCCGCGAAGAACTCCAGGGCGTACTCGTCGGCGTAGCTCATAAGCGCGAGGTCCGCGTGGTCGCGGAACACCTTCCCGAAATAGCCCGTGGGCGATATTTCAAATTTGGCGGGCGCGCCGTCGGAATCCTCCAGGGCAAAGCCTTCGCCCTCGATTTCGCGCGCGACGTCCACGAAGGCCGAAACCGTCTCCGAACGCTCGAACGGGAGCGGGTTGAATACGGTGAGGACAACCGCGTCGGCGGGGAGAGAGGAGGTGTCTATCTTTTCCTGGAGCTTCAGGAGCGATTCGCCCGCTATCATGTCGGAGAGCGATATGGAGTCGCGCAGGCGGTAGCCGGCGTCCAGCTCTATGCGGTCGATGCCGCAGCCGCCGAGCGTGTCGTGGGCGTGGCACTTGAGGTACTGGCGCCACGCGAGGTCGTAGAAGGGCGAGAGCCACTCCGCGCCGGAGAGCCAGGCCATGAAGCCGAACGGCTCGGCCTTCTTTGTGAGGGCGTTTTCCGCCTCGTTTAAGAGCACCTTCTGGCGGGTGCGGGCGGAAATGATGTCGTTTGCTATGTATGAGAAGCCGAACTCGTTCATGCCGAGGTGCCTCACCTCGCCCTCGATGACGGGAAGCTCCGACATCTTCACGGCCTTTTTGAGGTCGGCCGAATACTTCGGAAGCGACGAGTAGAACACGTCGCCGTCCCTCTTTGCTATGTCGCCGCACTGTTCGAGTATCTCGGCCTCGCGCAGGTCGGGGGTGGAGGTGTCCATGCCGTGCATGAGCGCGATGTGGGGGGTGCCGAACTGCTCCTTTTCGGCGCTGACAAGCTCGTTGAACGCGGCCTCGGCGGCCTCCTTGTCCATCTTCCAGTCGCGCTTGAACACGTAGCCGTGGTTGTAGCGGTTGGCGGCGTCGCAGAGCTTGAAGGGGGAGGAGTCCTCATGCCAGAAGAAGCGGCGGTTTATGCGGTGGGTCTGCCCCTTGTAGAGCGCCTTGCGCCACACGCCGAAATAGAAGTTGTAGCGCGCCCCCGTGCCGAAGCGGGAGACGAGCAGGTCGGTGCCGTCCGCCCCGCGCCATACGAACTCGGCCTTCGGGGCCTGCTCCTTTGTTATGCCGCGGTAGAACATGGCAACGTCCACGCCGAAGCCCTTGTAAATCTGCGGGAGCTGGCTGACCTGGCCCCATCCGAACGGGGTGTAGCCCACCTTCATCGGGGCGCCGAAGGGCTCGACTGTGAGGTGGCCGTAGAGCATGTTGCGCACGACGGACTCGCCGACGAGGGTGTTCATGTCGAGCGCGGTGTACCACGGGCCGGCGTTGATGCGGCCTGCGGATATGAGCCTTTTGAGCTCGGCGCGCTTTTCCGGGCGCACTTCGAGGTAGTCCTCAAGCGGCACGGCCTGGGAGTCGAGAAGGAAGGTGTAGCCGGGAATCTTCTTCATTATGACCAGGAGGTCGTCTATGAAGTCGACAGTCATTTTGCGGGTGTGCTCGAAGTCCAGGGTCCATTCCCTGTCGAGGTGGGTGTTGGGTATAAAGTGGTACTTGTATTTAGCCATATTGGACGCAAATCGTGCACATGATTCCGCGTTAGGCAAGCATTTTCAAAGCCCCGCAACGCCCTTGAAAAGCGGCATTAAGGCGGTTGACAAGCGCCCCGAAAAGCCGCATAAACGCCGTTTTAAATAAAAACCCTCCGGACAGAATGGGAACTTTTGACATAAGGCTGGTTGCAAGCGACCTCGACGGCACGCTCCTCGACTCCCAGGCGCGCCTGCCGCCCGACTTTCCCGAAATATTCGGGCGAATGCGCGCCCACGGAGTGGCGTTTGCCGCAGTCTCGGGGCGCCAGATACACAACATGCGCTCGAAATTCCCCGGAATCGAGGACGAAATATACTTCGCTGCCGAAAACGGGGCGTACGTCACAAAGGCGGGCGAGGAGCTGATGTCGCTCGAGCTTTCGCGCGGGGACGTCGCCGAGCTTCTGGAGGCGGCGCGCACGGTGCCGAACGCCTACGCGGTGCTGTCGGGCAAAAAGTTCGCCTACATAGAAAACCCCGACCCGGTTTTCCTCGAAAGGCTCACGAGCTACTCCGGCTACATAAAACCCGTGCGCGACATATCCGAAGTCGAAGGCGACACCTTCTACAAGTTCACAGTCTGCGACCTTTCAAACCCCTCCACAAACGCCCTGCCCCGCTTCGCCCACCTGCGCGGAAGGTTCCAGATAAAAGTCTCGGGGACGAGGTGGATGGACGTGACCCACCCGCTCGCCGACAAGGGCCGCGCCCTGACCCTCATACAGCGCCTCACGGGCGCCACGCGCGACCAGACCGCAGCCTTCGGCGACTACCTAAACGACGTTGAAATGCTCCGGAACGCCCGGCACTCCTACGCCATGGCAAACGCCCACCCCGAAATAAAGGCCGTCGCAAGCCGAACGACCTACTCGAATAACGAGTGCGGCGTGACCCGCGCCCTCGACGCAATCCTCCCCCGCTGAGGCTCCGAAAACCGGCCTGGGCCGCCGCAGGCCGGGCGCCCCGCGCCGCGCATCCGGCATACAAAGAAAGCGCAAAGGCCGCACCACAGCGCGCGTCAACCCGCTAAAAATTTCGCAAAAATTTCAAAAGTATTTGACTTATTTGCAGGCACATACTAAATATAATGACATATTGTTACATACATAACAATTTGTCGAATCATGAATGCGAAGCTGAAGTTTGGAATACCGGTTTTATTTGCAATGGCTGCGGCCGCCGAAATGCATGCGGAAACCGTAATAGCGATTAAATCTGGCAACTGGAGCGACCCCGATATCTGGGCTACCAGGGTTTGGGACGAGGAAACCCAGCAGGACATCTACACGCCCTACGGCCAGGTTCCGACAGTCGACGACACAGTGATATTCAATTCCGGAGTGGAAGTGAACGTCGACGCCGACTTCGACCTCAACAACTTCGGCTACAACCAGCAAAACGCGGAGCCTGCGGTGCTGAACCTCTCGGGGCCAGACTCCATGCTTTACGTGTACAACAATTCGGACTTGTACTACGGCTATAAGCTTGAAATAAACATGTCAGACGGCGCCTACTTTGAAGCCCCAACCCTCAACTGGGGCGGGGGCGGCTACTATAAAATAAATGTGGACGCCTCCGAGTTTGTCGCAAATTTCGACAACCAGTTCCAGGGTTCCAACCTTGAAGGCGGCGAAGACAGCGGCGTGTATTTTACAAACGGCGCGCTCGCCCGCTCAAACGACTACAACTGGAATATCGGCGACGGCCAGGGCGCGAACTACCGGCTGACAGTGTCGTTTGACGCCTCCGAACTAAGCATGGCGGCGGGGAACCTCAAAATCACCTCTATGGGCGAAAACGCCGTCACAAAATTCATCGCCCAAAACGCCAGCACGATATATGCCGCAAACCCCATCGAAATCGCCGCTACGAACCGCAACTCGTATACCGAAGCCATCTTTGACAATTCGACCCTGACGAGCGGAACTTTCAAGGTCTTAACCAACGGAAGCAACTCCGCAGGGGCGAACGCCGTCGCGATACTGCGCAACCTCACGCAGGAGCATGTATCGCTCTCGGGCCGCATCGAAGTGGAGGGCAACGCCGCCGACTCCACTGCGGAAGTGAGGATTGTCGATTCGGACATCACGGTAAAGGAGGGCGTCACCCTGCGCGGGTCAAACGGCGGCCTGAGCCTTCTTACCATAGACAATTCAAAGGTGTCGTTTGTAAATTCCGGGCAGTACCTCCAGGCAAAGTCCGGGGCGACTTCAAACCTTGTCATTAAAAACGGCTCGGTGGTCTATGGCGGCTCTTTGAACATACAGACCGACGCTTCATCCGCCGCAAGCAACATGGTTACGATTTTCGGGGAGGGCTCCACCTACGACAGCGCGGCCCTCGGAAGCGTGCATACGGCAAACATAGGCACCTACGGCGGCGAGCGCCTTGAAGGCAAATACATAGGCATGGTCTTCGGCGGCTTTGACAACGGCAAGTTCTTCGCGGCCGACGCCGGGGCCTACAAGTGCTCATGGGAGTTCAAAGCCTACGACGACAGCTCCTTCACCTTCAACCTCGGGGCCTCGAACGCCCTTACAGATTTCGACAAGACGCAGGCCATTCTCCAGGCAACATTCCTCAAGCCAATCGGCGGCCAGATTTATCTGGACTTTACAAACGTGGACGTTTCAAGCCTGGAATCCGGCAACTACAAGTTCGCCATACTCTCCTCCACAGAGGGCATAAGCGACGGCGGCACATGGAGCTTCTCCGCCAACGGAGAGCAGGTCACATACACCTTCGACTGGAACAAGACGCTCGGCTGGAATGAGGACACCCAGCAGTACGCCAACATCACCGAGAGCGAAAACGTAAAGCTCGCCTTTGGCGAAGACGGCAAGTGCTACGAAATAAACGACAACACCCTCTACATAAACGTTGCAGTAAGCGCAGTCCCGGAACCCGCCGCGTGGGCTGCGGCATTCGGCGCGGCGGCCCTCGCGCTTGCGGCGTTCAGGCGCCGCAGGGCGTAGTCCGGCAACATCAGCCGCTTTTGAAGGCCCCGCGTTTGCCGGGGCCTTTTTATTTGCCTTCCCGCAACGCTTGCCCCGTCACGGCCGCCTGCGGATGCGCCGCAGGGCGCGGATAAAAACCAGACGGCTGCGGGGGAAGTCCCCCCCATTTTTTGCGGGGCGCCTTCCCCCGCCTCGCAGAGCGCCCTGCGGCGGGCCGCACATTCTGACCCCGAGCGCGCACGCATTGGCAGAAAAACGAATCTTATGCCGGAATCCCCCTAGCGATGCGTGAAATTCCGGCATTTGAGGCCGGCTGCGGCGTCCGGCCCCAAGCCCTGTATGCGTCAGGAGGGCGTCATTTTTTCCCGTCGCGGGGAACGAGCCTCGGCAAAGGCGCCGTCGCCCCTGTCGGGGACGGGCGGATTACAAGCTCCGTTGGCACAAAGTATATTCTGGAGTTTCTGACGGCCGGGGTCTTGCTCCAGACGGGGTCCCCCTCGTAGGATTTGCGCAGCCCCTCGAAATCGGCAACGGTGTCGGCCTGTATTATTAATACTTCCGGGGCGGACGAGAGCACGAATTCCCGGGAGGGAACCGGCCAGGCGGCCATGTCCTTTCCAACGACGTTTTCAAGGCCCTTGCGCACGATAAGCCCGCCCGCAAACGAGTTCTCCCCCGCCGCCATCTTCCCGAACATGAAAATCGCCCTGAGCGGCCTGCCCGAGCCGTCGGGGGATTTCAGGGAAATATCGCCCCACGCCTCCCGCTCCCCCGGGGCGGCGGGGGCAATGGCAGACTCCACGCGGCGGGCAACCTCTTCGGCCCGGCCCTCGCACCTGAAGAGCCTGCCTAGCAGGCGGGTGTTTGCCGCGATGCTGTCGAGGCCGTCAGGCTCAACCAGAAACACGGGGATGCCGATGCGTTCGAGCTTGTCGCGCACGGTCGAGTCGGAAGTCGCGGGCAGGACGGCGATGTCGGGGCGAAGGGACAGGATTTTTTCGTAGTCGGGATCGACGAACCCGCCGAGTTTCGGCCTGCCGGCAATGGCGTCCCTCACTGCGGCCCCCTCGGGCGAGGAGGCGAGGGATTCGGGATAGGAGCAGTAGCGCGACACCCCGAGCAGGCGCTCCCCGGCGCCAATGAGAAACACCGTCTCTGTAACGCTTGGAACCACCGTAACCGCGCGCGGCGGGGCCTCGAACTCAAACTCGCGCCCCGAGAAGTCGCGCACCCCGTACGCGCCGAGGCGCATTGCGCCAAACAGGAGGGCAATCGCTATAAAAAACCTCGTCATGCCAGCCTACGGCATCCGAAATGCTTTCGCTTGTCAATACAAGTGAAAGCCCGGGGAGGGATTTTCAGGGCGCGCGGGAGGGCTTGCCGGCGCGGCAGGTTTCCGGCGGGGCCCCCGGCGGCTTTGGCGCATTTTCAGCCCCCGCAGGCCCTAGCGGCAAAAATAAGAGCAAAAATAGTTGACAGGCCGCCAAAGTTGCGTACCTTTGCCTGTTTTCAATTTCTATTTAAACCAAAATCAGGCAAAGATATGGGACAACCAAAACGCAAACAGTCCAAGCAGCGTTCGCGCAAGCGCCGCGGCGCCAACCAGTTCAAGCTCCCGGAATTCATCAAGGATCCCGCCGACGGAACGCTTTTCATGTCGCACAGGGTTAACCCCGCCAACGGCATGTACAGGGGCCGCCAGGTGATAACGGCCAAGGTCTGAGGACCGGCCGCACATTCGGCTCTGCCAAAATGCGGGTGCGCGATTTTAATCGACAGCCCCCGCGTTTTTCGTATATAGGCATTCCACATTTTTTACGGAGGGGTCATGGGCGATCGTCTTGAAGAGGCGCGCGTCGCGGTTGACGCGATGGGTTCCGACAAAGGGCCCGGCGAGGTTGTCGCCGGGGTGTGCGAGGTGCTCAGGCGGGACCGCGGGGCCCTTAAAATAGTCGCCGTGGGCGACGAGCGCGTCCTCTCCCAGGAATTTAAAAACAGGGGCTTTTTCAAGGACCCGCGCGTGGAGATACACCACGCGGGCGAAGTCATCGAGATGCATGAAAAGCCCATCCAGGCCATGCGCTCGAAGCGCGACTCCTCCATGATGCGCGCCATAGACCTGGCAAAAGTCGGCGCAGTGGACGCAGTGCTGAGCTGCGGCAACACCGGGGCGCTAATGGCGGCCGGCACCATAAAGCTGCGCACCATGCCCGGCGTTGAGCGCCCCGCCCTCGGCTCGGTCATCCCCAGCGACGACCGCAATTTCATTTTGATAGACGTCGGGGCGAACCCCGACCCGAAGCCGTCCAACCTGCTCGACAACGCCATTCTCGGCGCCAACTACGCGCGGGTTGCCACGGGAATCAGAAACCCCCGCGTCGGCCTCCTTTCCAACGGGACGGAGGACGGCAAGGGAAACATGCTCACCCAGAACGCCCACCTGCTCCTGAAAAGCTCTTCGGACGTGGTCAACTATGCGGGTTTAATAGAAGGTTTCCAGGTCTTCCAGGGAGACTGCGACGTGATTGTCTGCGACGGATTCACGGGCAACGTTCTATTGAAAACGCTCGAAGGGGTTGTGAAAATGCTCAAGGGCATGCTCAAGGAGGAGCTCACCAGGAACTCCGTGCGCAAGCTCGGGGCCCTCATTTCCATGGGGGCCTACAAGGGGCTGAAGAGGCGGATGCCAGTCGAGAAATTCTCGGGGGCGCCGCTTTTGGGCCTCAACAGCCTGGTCGTCAAGGGCCACGGCTCAAGCGACGCAAGGCAGATAGAAGGGGCGCTGGGGATAGCGATACAATGCATACGCAGGGACCTGAACAGGCGCATATCAGAAGACGTGGCGCGCGTTCAGGAAGCCGCGTCGTCAACAAAGGCAAACGCACAGCAACTCCCCAGGAAGGAAGATGAATCATAAATCCGTAATAATAACCGGCACGGGCTCCTACGCCCCCGAAAAAGTTCTCACAAACGACGACATATCGAAGTTTCTGGACACCAGCGACGAGTGGATATACTCGCGCTCGGGCATAAAGGAACGCCGCATCGCAGGCCCCGACGAGGCCGCAAGCGACATGGCGCTCGTCGCGGCGCGGCGCGCGCTGGACTCCGCCGGCCTCAGCCCCTCCGACATAGAGCTTGTCATCGTCACCACCGTCAATCCCGACATGATGTTCCCGTCCACGGCGTGCCTGCTTCAAGCCAAGCTCGGTATCCGCAACAACATCCCCTGCTTCGACATAGAGGCGGCGTGCTCCGGGTTCGTGTACGGGCTTGAGATAGCCTCGCGCATGATGCAGTCGGGCTTCTACAAAAACGCGCTCGTCGTGAGCGCAGAAAAGATGAGCACGATGCTCGACTGGAACGAGCGCGGCACATGCGTGCTTTTCGGGGACGGCTCGGGCGCGGTCGTGCTGTCGCTTTCAGACGAGCCCGGGGTCGGCGTCCTCGACACCGTTTTGGGGGCCGACGGCAGCGACAAGGCCACTTTGAGGATGCCCGCCGGAGGCTCCGCAATGCCCGCCTCCAAAGAGACCGTGGAAAACCGCCTCCACTACCTCCAGATGGACGGCCGCGAGGTTTTCAAGCACGCCGTGAAAATCATGGGCGAAAAGGCGTTTGAAGTCGTGGAAAAGTGCGGGCTAAAGCCGGAAGACATAGACCTGCTCATCCCCCACCAGGCAAACACCCGAATAATAGAAAGCGTTGCAAAACGCCTGAAACTTCCGATGGAAAAGGTGTTCATCAACATTGAAAAGTACGGGAACACCTCCTCTGCCTCCATCCCCATCGCGCTGGACGAGGCGGTCAGGGCCGGGCGCGTGAAGAAGGGCGACCACATTTTGTTTGTCGCCTTCGGCGCAGGCTTGACGTGGGGGGCCACTCTTGTAAAGTGGTGCTGATTTATGAAAATTTTCAATTCCAAAGTCCTGGCCGCTTCGGCCGCAGTCCTAACCGCGGCCCTAGCCTCTTACGGCGACCTGGTCTGGACGAAGGAAGGCGGATGGCGCGTTGAGGGGGGCGTTCTGGAGAGCGTGATAGGCGACCCGGCTTCGGCAAAAAACGCGCTGGAGGCCATGAACAAGGCCAAGGCCGCGCAGGACGGCGGGGAAAACTGGACGGCAATAGAGTATTACAGGCTTGTTTCCCGGGAATACCCCCAGTCGATATTCGCCCCGGAAGCGTATTTCCAGCTCGGCATCCTGTACCGCGCCGAGGGGATGTTCGAGGATTCCTTTGAAAGCTTTGAGACCGTCATAAAGAACTACCCGGACTACCCCAAGTTCAACCTTGTAATTTCCGAGGAATACAAGCTGGCCCAGACCATCCAGGAGGGGGCGACCCCCTACCTTTGGGGATGGATGCCGTGGTTCACCGACTATAACGAGGCAATAAGGTATTACGAGGCCGTCGTATCGAACGCCCCGTACAGCGATTTCGCGCCAATGGCCCTGATGAACATCGCAATAATCGCCGACAGGGAGGACAAGCCCGAAATCGCAATCGACGCCCTCGACAGGCTGATAAACACCTATCCCCAGTCGATGTTCACCCCCGACGCCTACCTCCAGATGGCAGTGACCTACCGCAATATGGTTGACGGCCCCGAATACGACCAGGGCGCCGTGCTCAAGGCGATAGACTTCTACCAGGACTTTCTCATACTCTTCCCCAGCGATTCCGGGGCTGCGGCCGCCGAATCCGGGCTGGAGCTAATGAGGGACGTCCACGCCCGCAGCCGCCTGATAATGGGGGACTTCTATTACTACTACCGCAACAATTTCAAGGCCGCCTCCATATTCTACAACGAGACGATAACCGCAGCCCCCGACAGCCTCGCCTCCGGAGAGGCCGAACGCATGCTCAAGCGCATCTCAGACGGCATACTGGCCCCCATGACGCCCGTCGACTGGTTCTTCGGCCGCTACGAAAGGCCGGACTTCAACGTGTTTGAAGACCAGACAAAGGACATAGAGCTCAACGCCGAAAAGTTCGAGATAAAAAGCGCAGACGCATTCCTGTCAACGCCGGGGGCCGAAGCGTCCGAAACTTTCGACTCGGGCGGCAGCCTGATAGACGAGGAGGAGGCCCTGGCCCCCATATTCGGCCCCGAGGTTGAAAACGCCATAAACGGCGAGGGCTTCTTCGACGCCCAATGACGGGAGTTTTGACATGAGAAATTTGATTCTGCGCGCAGTTTTTCTCGTTTTGCCCCTCCTGCTTGCCTCGTGCAATTACAGGCTGGCGGGCACACCCCAGCCGCTGCCGTTCAAGACGATAGCGGTGGAGCAGGTGGTGAACGATTCCTACGCCCCGCAGGCGTCCAACCCCCTGATGAACCAGCTCACCGCGATGCTGGCGCAGTCTCCGGCCCTCGAACTTGTCCCGCTGGACGACGCCCAGGCCGTCCTGGAAGTCACGCTCGACGACTATACGAAGACGGTGCTTGCCACATCCGAGCGGGACACCGCCCTCGCCCGGTCAATCGGAATCACGCTGAAGGCCAAATGCACCCTCAAGGACGCCAGGTCGGGCAGGACGCTCTTCAAGGACCGGGAGGTTTCCGTGACGAATACGGTCTATTCCAACGACGGCTTTCTGAACGCCGAATACCAGAACATGACTATCCTCACGCGCGAGCTTGCGCGAAGGATAGCCGACCAGGTGCTTGGGATATGGTAAACCGCGTTGAGCTGGCGCCATCCATTCTTGCGGCGGACTGCGCCGCGCTGGGGGGGGCCGTTGACGCAATAAGGGCGGCGGGCCTCTCATGGGTGCATTTCGACGTCATGGACGCCCACTTCGTGCCGAACCTCTCGTTCGGGCCGCAATTCCTGAAGCGCCTGCGCGAGCTGAATCCCGGAATGTTTTTCGACGTCCACCTCATGATGGACAACCCCCACCTCTACACGGACGTCTTTGCCGACGCCGGGGCGAGCCTCATAAACGTGCACATCGAGCCGGATTTCCCGCTTGAGGCCACCCTCCAGGAAATCCATCTGCGCGGCTGCAAAGTGGGGGTTACCGTGAAGCCCGGCACCTCCGTCTACGAGCTTGCGCCGCTTCTGCCCCATGTGGATTTGGTGCTCGTAATGAGCGTTGAGCCGGGTTTCGGCGGGCAGAAATTCATGCCGGAAGCCCTCGGCCGGCTATCGGCAGTGAGGAAGATGCGCGAAGAGATGAAGCTCGGTTTCAGAATCGAGGTTGACGGGGGAATCACGCCCGAAAACGTGGCCTCGTGCATTTCGGCCGGAGCCGACACGATTGTGGCGGGAACCGCGTTTTTCAAGCGCGGCCCGGAGCTTTTGAAAGCCATGGCCCGGGCATAGGCCGCCTTCCGTCCGGCGGGGACGCTGCGGACGCAAATTCCGGTTTCTCCATTTCCGCGCGGCACATGCGGATTGAATTTCCGCAGGGCAAGCGGGCGGGCGGGCAACGCCGTTTTATGGGCGGGCGAGGAATTTTTACCCGCGGTTTGCTCCGGCAAAAAAGGCTTTGCAGCGCGCCCGAAACAGGCCATGCGGCGTTTATAACGCGGCCTGCTGCGCTTCAAAATCCGGGGGCCCATTCTTCCCCCGAAAAGCCCCGCTTAAGTTTGCCTGCGCATCCCGAAACTGCGCGCCCGCCCTGCGGCGGCACGGCAGCCCCGCCGCGAACGCGCTCAGGCGTTCGACTGCCGGTATATGCGGGCCACGCGCTGGGTTATCGATGTCAGGGCCTCGGCGGGCGAGACGCCCAAATCCGCGCAGTATTTCTCTATGGTTATGGAATGCGACTGCGTGGAGCCGACAATGACAGCCTCGTCGCTCGGGCGTATCTGCGGGAGGGCGGTAGCGTCAACTGCGGCCTGGTCCATTGACACCACGCCGACTACGGGCAGGAGGGTGTCGCGCACTATCACGCTGGCGCGCCCCCCCGCGCTCCTCGCCAGCCCGTCGCCGTAGCCCGCCGATATAAGGGCGATTTTTGAATCGCGCGCCAGGCGGAAAGTCTTGGAGTATCCCACATACGAACCGGCGGGAAGCCTCTTTATGTGGCTCACGGCCGAGCGGAACGCCAGCACCTGCTCGGGCGAAAACCCCGAAAGCACAGAATCCGCCCCGGGTTTTACGCCAAACAGAACAAGCCCCGCCCGGAGGGATGTCCTCGCCCCCTCCGGAAGCACGGAAGGGTCGAACACGTCGCCGTGGTGGATGAACGCCCCGGGGCGGCGGGCGGACAAAAGCGACGCAGCGCGGCGCAGGAAATCCGGGTCGGGCCCCGGCGAAGCTTCCGGCGCCCCGGTTCCGGTGCCCGGCACGCAAAGCGCAGAGAGGCGCAGGGAATCGCTGGAAAGCAGGCGCTCCAGCATCTCGCAGGCGTGCGGAACGTCCGGAATTGAAGCGGACCCCGCCGCAGACGGGAGCTTCATGTGGACTGCCGCGCAAACGCCGGCCTCGCGCGCGGCGCGCTCAAAGCGCCCTATCTCCTCCACACCCGCGAGGGTCGGGATTATCGAATGCTCGACAAAGAAACGCTCCTCGCCGGGAATGGACGCGCTAAGCACTATCACGGGCCACCCGGGTCCCACCCTGCGGACGCGCACGGCCTCCGAGAGGTTCGTCACGGCAAAGGCGTCCGCCCCGCTCATCATGAGGCGCGCGCAGGCCGCCTCGATGCCGATTCCAAATGCGTCGGCCGCGACGAGGGCTATGTAGCCGCCCGTGCGGGGGAGGAAGTTTCTGATGCGCCCGAGGTTGCGCTCAAGGGCGTACAGGTCTATATGTATGGAGCACCTCAGGGGCGTGGTTGGGAATTCCATTTCACATACTCCCTCTTTGCCAGAACCGAGGCGTCGGGGATTTCCGAAACGCCGCAAACCCGCGCGAGCCCCGGGCGGGACTTCAAAAGCTCAAAGACTTCCCCGCACCCGAAAAACACCTCCTCAAGCCCCGCAAACGCGGGGTCTGCCACGGAGCGCTGGCGGATGAGAAGCGGCCTTCCGCAAAGAGAGGCCACCCCGGACGACGGGATTTCGCGGGCCGGGCCGCCGCCCCATTCGAGGACGTTGGCGTACCCCCTGCGGGACGGGCACACCAGAGAAAATCCGGACTCCCCCGAGCGCAGAAGAAGCTCCGAATATGCGTCGAAAAGCCCCCACGAAAACAGCGCCGACCCGGGGGCTGCCTCGCGGAACGTCGCCATCGCCGCCGCAGAGGCGCGTATGCCCAGTATCGAGCCGGGCCCGGAGCAGAATCCGAACGCGCGCGCCGAACGCGCGGAAAATCCGGCCGCATCCGCCGCCTTTGAAATGAGGGCGAACATGTTTTCGAGAGCCCCGCCTTCGGCGCACATGCCGCACGCCTCCCCGGCTCCGGCCGCCAGAACCGAAATCCTGGCGCCGGAGGCGTCCGCCATGAGAACCGCCCCCGACGTGAAAAAATCCGTATTTTCAATGCGCTCCATAAGCCGTACAAAAATCAATACGTACCACATATTCCCCGGTTTTCACGCTTATTTTTGAGGTTTTTTCCGCACGCGGCAAAAGCGCCGGCAAAATCCGGAGCAAAAGCGCGTTTGGCCTTGCATCCATCCGGCCCGCGCCGCACAATGGCATTGTGAAAAGACGCGCACTGCCATTTGCCGCCGCATTTGCGGCCGCCGCCCTCGCCGGCCTTTGCTCCGCTTTCGGCGCCCCCGCTCCGGAAATGCCCCGCGGGCACGGCATAAACTACTTCGACGCATTCATACGCGACGCCGGGCGCGCGCGCGACAGTTCGTGGAGGGGCGGCCTTAAGACGCTTTCAGAATTCTCGATACCTTTTGCCCGCGTCTCCTTCTCCCCCTACCACCCCTCCGACTGGGCGCTCTACATGGGGGACAGGGACGAATACTTCAGGCGCATGGGCGAGTTTCTCGACGGGGCGCGGGAGGCCGGCATAAGGATAGTGCCTTCGGTTTTCTGGAACCATTCGGCAATACCCGACCTGTGCGGCGAACCCGTGTCGGCGGTGGGAGACGAAAATTCGGCGACGCGCCGCTTCATGCGCGAATACCTCGACGGGGTGCTCTCCCGCTTCGCCTCCCACCCGGCCGTGGCGGCGTGGGAATTCGGCAACGAATGGGCCCTATTCTGCGACATCCCCGGCGACGCGGCCGGCCTGCCCTACGCGGCCCCGGAGCTGGGAACGCCCGCTGCGCGCACGCCAAAGGACAAGATTTCGCGGAAAATGGCCTATTCCGCCTACGCGGAATTCGCCCGCGCCGTTCGGGCAAGGTCGCCGGGGCGGCCGGTCCTGCTGGGAGACGCCATGCCCCGGGAATCCGCCTGGCACAACGCAAACTGCGGGACATGGGAAAAGGACACGCCCGCCCAGGCCGAGGAAATGCTACTCGCAGACAACCTGCACTCCGACGCAATAGGGGTGCACATATACTGCCGCGACCCGGATGAGGCAAAGAGGGCCCTCGAGCTGGCGAGAAGGGCGGCAAGGCGCGCGGGCAAGCCGCTCTTTATAGGGGAATGGGGCCCGGCAGCCGGCATTGCAGACGCCGGAAAAAGGCGCGAAATATTCCTCGAAGTCTCCCGCGCGCTGGGCCGGGACCCGTCCGCCTTCTGGTGTTTCGACATCCCCTCCCAGCCGGAATTCAACGTATCGGCCGAAAACGAAAAAAGGTACGTCCTCGAGCGCCTCAAGACCATGAACCGCGCGGAGGCGGGGGATGAAGCCGCCGGGGACCCCGGCAATGCCCGCCGCGGCTCCGCGCCACCCCGGGGCTAGGAGAACCGCCTGCGCAGCGACTTGGCGGGGATTCCCAGCTCTTCCCGGTACTTTGCGACGGTGCGCCTTGCAATGTCGATATTCCGCGCCTTCAGCATTTCGGCTATCTCGCCGTCGCTGTACGGGCGCGAGGGCGGCTCGCCGCCTATTATCGCCCCTATTTCGGACTTCACAGACGTGCTGGCGACGCCCCCGCCGTCCCCGCCAGTCGAATAGCCGCCTGCAAAGAAGAACTTGAGCGGCACGAAGGAGTAGCCTATCTGCGCGTATTTCTCCGACACCGCCCTGCTTACGGTTGTGGGGTGCACGCCCACGACCTCCGCAATTTCAGCCATGGTCATGGGCTTCAGGAAGTCGCGCCCCCTCTCGAAAAACTCCGGCTGGCCCGCCAGAATCGCGCGCCCGATGGCAAGGAGCGTGCGCTGCCTCTGCTCTACGGCGTCGATGATGTCCCTGGCGTCGCGCATGCGCCCCTTCATGTAGGAGACGTCCTCGCGGGAGAGGCCGCCGCGGGCAATCATTTCGCGGTAGGCGTTGTTTATCCTGAGCCTTGGCACGTACTCGTTGGTTAGCTCCACATCCCACGCGCCGCCCCTTTTGAAATAGCGCAGGTCGGCGGAAACGGCACGCGCCCCGTCGTCTGAAAAGGTCTTTGCAGGCGACATGTCGAGCGTCGAAATCTCCGCTATGGCGCGCTCCACGTCGCCCTCCGAAACCATCAGCCCGCGCGCAATTTCCGGAACCCTGCGCTTCTGAAGGAGGGGGTAGAACGACTCGAGCACGGCGTAGGCCAGGGAATTTTCGCGGCCGCGCCTCTTTAGCTGTATCATGAAGCACTCGCGGAAATCCGAGGCCCCGACGCCCGGAGGGTCGCACGAGCGCATGAATTCCGCAGCCGCCGAGGCGTCCGCAGGCGGGATTCCTGCGGCCTCGGCCTCCTTGAAGGCTTCCGGGGGCAGAAAGCCGCGCTCGTCGAGAAGGTCGGCCAGAAAGTTGAAGGCGCGCAGCACCGCCCCGTCGCGGAGTTCGAGGGCGGCCTGCGTGCGGAGGCTCTCCTGGAAGGACTCGCGCTGGGGTATGGATTCAAAAAACCTGTCCCGCGCAGCGCCGTCCCCTTCCCGGGGCGCGGGGTCTTCGAGCGAGACTTCCGGAAGTTCCGGCGGAGCCTCCTCAAGGAGCGGGTTTGACTGCAACTCCGCGTTTGCCATCCGCCTCAGCTCGAGCGAGCCGGCCTGCAAAACCTTCAGGCTCTGGCGCATCTGCGGGGCGAGCGTCAGGTTCTGTTCGAGGTTGGCGTACTGGCCGAAAGTCTGCATTTTTAAGCCGCAATGCTTGCACATGCCCCCGGCCTTTTCAATTTTTTATTTGCCGGGGCAAATGGCGCTATTGACAAACCCCTCCCCCTCGTCTCTCATCCGCAGAAACCTCAAAAGAAAATGCCGAAGCGCAGCAGAAAACCCGAAATAATGGCCCCCGCTGGGGACTTCCCATGCCTCGACGCCGCCATAAGGGCCGGGGCCGACGCGGTGTATTTCGGGCTGGACGGGATGAACATGAGGGCCGGGGCCCGCAACTTCACGCCCTCCGGAATGAGGCGACTGGGCCGCATATGCGCGGAAGCCGGGGTCAGGAGCTATCTTGCGCTGAACACAATCTATTACGAGGGAGAATACCCGGCCCTTCTGCGCGCGGCAAGATCCGCGAAATCTGCGGGAATCGACGCGGCCATAGCGTGGGATCCGGCCGCAGTCGAAGCCGCGCGCGCCGCAGGGCTGGAGGTCTTCCTCTCCACGCAGGCGAGCGCCTCGAACTCCCGCGCAATCGCCTTCCATTACAGGCATTCCGGGATACGCCGCTTCGTGCTGGCGCGCGAGTGCGGGATAAGCGACATTAAAAAAATAAGGGCCGCCCTGCCGAGGCTGCTCGGGGCGGAGGCCGCGCGCGAAATCAGGCTGGAGGTATTCGCGCACGGGGCGATGTGCGTCTCGATAAGCGGCAGGTGCTTCATGTCGCTTTTCGGATGCGCAAAAAGCGCGAACCGGGGCGAGTGCTCGCAGCCGTGCAGGCGCGAATACTTCGTCCACGACGGCACGGGCGCGGAGGGCATGCTGGTGGGGCGCGGGCACGTGATGAGCCCCAGGGACCTCTGCACGATGCCGTTTCTGGAGCTGCTGCTCGAAGCCGGGGCAGACTCGCTCAAGATAGAGGGCAGGAACAGGAATCCGGAATACGTCTTTGAAACGGTCGGGGCCTACCGGAAGGCGGTCGATTTCTATTTTGAAAGGAAGGGCTCGCCGGGATTCGGGCGCGAGTTTGAAAGCCTCAAATCCGAAATGCTAAAAAGGCTGGAAAGCGTCTTCAACCGGGGCTTTTCACCCGGCTTTTACCTCGGCGAACCTTCGGGGGACTGGACCTCGCCCGGCAACATGGCCTCGCGCAAAAAGGCGATTCTGGGGCGCGTCAGAAACTACTACCCCAAGATTTCGGTGGCCCACATCTCTGTCGAAAACGCGGGCTTCGCACCGGGGGACGAAATACAGCTTGAGGGCCCTTCCACGGGATTTATGCGCTTCTCTCCGGGGGAAATCCTGCTGGACGGCAGGCCCGTTGCGCGGGCAAAAAAGGGGGACGAAGTGTCCGTGAAAGTCCCCGGCAAGGTCCGCAAAAACGACCTGCTTTACGTATTCCGCGAATCCTGAACCCGCGCGGGGCCCCGCAGGGGGCGCAGGAATGGAGGCCGCACGGGCCGGGCAAAAGCGGTTTGCATACAAAACTCTTGACTTTGCATGTAAAACCGCAAAAAATCTCATTCGTTAGAGTTTTATTTAAAGCACGTCAAAAACGACCCCTATTGCCCATGCAGCCAAACAGTTCGACACCGCTAAAATGCCTCGCCGCAGCCGCGGCCCTATCCACCCTGTGCGCCCGCGCCGCAGACACCAACATAAATCTGGAAAGCTCCCGCGAGGGGCTTTTGTGGTCCGACGCTTCGCTATGGTCAAACGGCCTCCCCACTTCCGAAACTTCGGTTTCCATAACGATAGGCGACGCCCTCAATCCGATTGTGCTGGACGGCCCGGCGAGCGTCGCAGGCGGCGGCATTTCCGGAAAGACAGTGCTTGACATCACGGGAAGCGGCACGACGTTTTTAACGTCGCTTGACTTCTGGGCAAAAGACGGGACTGTCGTAAAAATTTCAGACGGAGCAAGGGCCGAAACTCGCAGCGCAACGGGCATCTATTCGTGGAGGGTTGAGGGAAGCGGCAAATACGTGGTAGACGGCGCCACAATAGCCGGGCAGTTTTACAACGACACCCGTCTGGAACTCGTAAACGGGGCCGTATGGGAAGGCGGCGGCGAGGGATACAACGGCAGCTTCTTTGAAGTTTCAGCCGACGCCTCCCAAATAATACTTACAAAGAACTTCAGCATGAAGGGCGGGACGGGCAAGTCCCTGACACTCAAAAACGGCTCGGTAATCAAGGCTTCTGAAAGCGTCTCGACGCTGAGCCTGTACCTGTCGGGCGACACGCAGATACTGGACGGCTCGTCCGTGGGTCTTTCGGACGCAAAAATAACGTACTTCAATGTGGCGGACGGAAATGCAAGCGGGAAGAACGTAGTGTCTGTGAAAGGCTCCGGAGCAGACCGCGTATCGTCGGTTTACGCCGGCAGCGGCTGGATGAACGTATCGCAAAATTCCGGCGCCGATTCTCTCAGCAGGCTGAGCCTCGAAGGGTTCGCGCACGTCGAGCTCGGAAAGCTCGACCAGGACGGCGGCAAGAGTTTCAGGTCAGGCGACGCCGAAGTGATTTTTTCGGGCGACTCGAATTCGCTGGTTGCAAGCGATAAGATAACCTGGGGCGACGGCGGGAAGGCCGGCACGCGCGAGAGCGGGACGTGGCTTCTCACAACGGCCTCAAAATCCTCCGACGGTACGGAAACCTTCGCCACAAACTCGTCGCTTAAGACAAACAATTTCAATGTAAACGCGTCGTCCTTTGAAGGCAACACCCTCACGGCCGGGATAGACTGGGCGGGCTCCGGCAACATCCTGACTGTCGGGACGCTCAACCTCGGCAACTCAACCGCCGAATCCTCCTCGGCCAAAAGCTGGGCCGTAATAAGGGACGGGGCCGAGGCGAACATTTCCACCCTCACCGTGGGAAGCGACGGCGGCATGAGCGGCGAAGCGACGTTTACCGCGACGGGGGGCGCCGTTTTAAACATAGCAAACCTCAATATCAAGACCTCCGGGATGTCAAACAGCGCCGTCAAAAACTCCGTTGTCATAAGCGGAAGCAATACGGTCGTAACGCTTCAGCAGCTCAATATCGGCAGCAACGCAGACAGCGGCGAGGCGTCATTCCGGGTCGAGGACGGGGCAAACGTAACGCTCACAAAAAATCCGCTTATGAAGGCGGGGGGCGTGTACTCCCAATCTACGGCCAAGTCCTCCATAATTGTAGACAGCGCCACGCTCACGCTTTCAAACGCGGAAATACTGATGGGCTACAACGACAACGACCTCCTCTCCGGCACAATGGAAATCCTCGTAAAGGGGGAAAACGCCGTGCTCAATTCGGCAAACAAGGGGTTTTTCGCGGGCTACCACGCATACCAGGAGGGCGGGCAGAAACTCTTCACCGTGGAAGGCAAAAACAACACCGTGTTTTTCGGCGGGAATTTCCACATGAACGCCGACAACACTTACGGCATGACGGGCGGGGAATTCAGGGCCTCAATAAGCGGCGAAGGGCATTCGTTCACCGCAAACAACATAAACCTCGGCCAGGCCACCCAGACGGAAGCCGGAACCATATCCTTTTCCACGAAGGGCGACAACGCCGAAAACAAGATAGCCGTTTACACCAACGCAATCTCGGTGCGCGGCTACACGGGAAGCTCGGAATACGAGCCGGACGCTACGACGAGCCTCGTTTTCGGCGGGAATACGGTGCTTAAAAAGACCGACGGAACCTCCAGAAACGTATTCATTTACCTCGGCGCCGAAAACGGGGTCCTGGCAGGCAGCAGGCAGATACTCACGGTGTCGGGCTCCGGCAACGAAATAGGCTCGTCCGATTCGCGCGCGCAGCTCAATTCAAAATCCGCATATTCGGAAATAAACATCATAGGCGGCGGCTCCCAGATATGGATGGAGACAACCGCCGTGCAAAAGCTCGGAAGCGTCAACTTCTTCATTGATTCGACAGGCATTACGACTTTCAACGCTACATCGGTTTCAGGGTTTGACGGAATGTTCTCTGTGGACTTCTCAAAGATGCTCTCGCCGGCCTCCGGGGAAGCCGCCCTGTTAACCGCAACCGCCCTTTCAGACGGCTACCTCGACGCCCTCTTTGCGGCCGACAGGTTTTCGGTCATGGGGCTGGACGGGACGAGCATCGCCATGAGCTACGACGAAGCGGCGGACAAGTATGTCGGCTCCTCCGAAGGGCTAGACATCTCCATATATCAGGACGGGAACTCCATAATGGCGGCTTACTATTCCGCAGTTCCCGAACCCGCCGCATTCGCAGCCGCAGCCGCGCTCGCAGCCATGGCCCTAGCGGCGGGCCGCAGGCGCAGCAGGCGCTGACTGGGCGCTCTACCAAAACCGGAAAATCTCCCGAACCCGGCCAAAGCCTCCGCGCAGGCCGGGTTTGTTCTGCCGCTTTCGCCCATGCATTTCGCGCCCCGAAAGCCCTTCCGCCGCAAAAGATGCGGATTCCGCCCGGATGCTGACGGTGCGGGAAAGCCACGCCGACCGGCGCGCTAACGCCGCAAACCCGTCTGAAATTGGCGCGGTCTGAGAGAGCCGGAAGCGGTGAGCGTGCACATCCGGAAGCGGAAATCGCCGGCCGGGAAATTCCGCAAACCGCCCCGCGCCGCAGCGCACGGCGCCGAAAATGCGCCGGAAACACCCCAAAATACGCTAAATGCTTGACCGAAGCGGCGGTTCTGATATGTTCCCCACCTTATATTTTAAATTTTTAGATTATGAAGACCAACATAGAAAACATCAGCGACACGAGAAAAAAGATAGAAGTATCCTTCGACGCGGCCGAAATAGCCAAGGAAAAGGAAGGCGTTGTCGCCGAATTCGTCCAGTTCGCAAAGATTCCCGGCTTCAGGCCCGGCAAGGCACCAAAGGACATGATTTTGAAGCGTTTTGAAGGCGACATCAAGTCGCAGCTCGAACGCGCCGTGACAAACAAGGCCGTGGAAGCCCTCAACTCCATAAAGGACTTCGACCTCTTTTCCGTAGTGGACCTCCAGAATTCGGACATCGAAGGCGCAGACGGCGCCAGCATCACATTCACCGCCGATATATATCCGGAAGTGAAGCTCCCCGAGGACTACAAGACATCCGTCGAGCTCGGCCCCGTTGAGGCAACCGACGACGAAGTGCAAAAGACCGTCGATTTTTACCGCAACCAGCGCGCCCAGTACAACCCCGTGGAGGGCCGCCCCGCCCAGAAGGGCGACTTCGTGCAGGTGTCCTACGAAGGCTCGGTTGACGGCGCCCCCGTCGACGACCTCATGGAAAAGCCCGCCATGTACGGCAAACAGACCGGCACCTGGGAGGAAGCCGGCAACACCGACGTTCCGGGCCTCGAAGCCGTGGTAGAAGGCGTGGTCGGCATGAACAAGGGCGAAAAGAAGACGGTCGTGCAGGAATTCCCCAAGGATTTCCCCGCCGAAAAGCTCGCCGGCAAGAAGGCCCAGTACAGCCTTGAGCTGCTCGAAATACGCGAGAAGAAGCTCCCGGAAGTTGACGAGGAATTCCTCAAGCCCCTCGGCGACAAGACCGAGGCGGACTTCCGCACGCGCCTTGCAAAGGACATCACCGCCGAAAAGACCCAGCACAACGAGGTTCTGAAGCGCCAGCAGGCCGTCGACCAGCTCCTCGAAAAGGCCGAATTCCCGCTTCCCGAAAGCGCAGTGGAAGAGGAGCGCCAGCTCGTCCTCCAGGAAATGATGATGCGCTACCTCTCCTCGGGCGCGGCCCGCGAAGACCTTGAAAAGAACAAGGAAGCCCTTTACGAGGCGGCCTCCAAGGACGCCGCCCCCCGCGCAAAAATGCGCATCTTCCTCAACCGCGTCGCCGTCAAAAACGGCCTCAAGGTGGATAACGAGGACATGAACCGCATGCTCTGGCAGGAATCCGTCCGCACGCGCACCCGCCCCGAAGAGCTCATCAAGCAGCTCAAGAAGGACCAGGGCCGCATCAACCGCATGCGCGCAGACGTCCTCCTGCAAAAGGCCATAAACTTCATAGCAGAAAAGGCCGAAGTTAAAATCGTGGAAAAGCCCGCCGAAAAGTAAAAGGGCCTTTTCCCGCGGCCTTTGCTGCCGATAATCCTCCATCTGATGGAAAACATGAGCTATTACAACCTGCCATACGTATTTGAACGCGACGGAAGAAGCGAGCGCACCTGGGATATCTATTCGCGCCTACTGAAGGACCGTATCATATTCATAGGCACGCCCATAGACGACTACGTCGCAAATGCGGTGGTTGCCCAGTTGCTGTTTTTGCAGATGGAGGACTCAAAAAAAGACGTCCACGTTTACATAAACAGCCCCGGCGGCCTCGTAACCGCCGGAATGGCCATATACGACACCATGAACTTCCTGCACTGCGACGTGGTCACGTACTGCGTCGGCCAGGCGGCGAGCATGGCGACGGTCCTGCTGTCTGCGGGCACCAAGGGCAAGCGCTACGCCCTGCCCAACTCGCGCGTCATGATACACCAGCCGCGCGGCGGCGCCGGGGGGCAGACCTCCGACATAACAATAGCCGCAAACGAAATCCTGCGCTGGCGCAAGACCATCAACGAAATCCTCGCCAGAAACACCGGCAAGACCGTCGGGCAGATTGAAAAGGACTCCGACCGCGACTTCTTCCTCTCCGCCTCCGACGCCGTGGATTACGGAATCGTGGACAAGGTCATCGAAGTCAAGCCGAGGGACTAGAAAGTGCGCCACAAGGACATGGAACCCGGAGAACCCAAATGCAGCTTCTGCGGCCGCGGCCGCGACGAGGTGAGCGGATTTATAGCCGGGCGCGACGGGGTGCTGATATGCCCGTCGTGCATAGAGGCCCTCCACAACGTCGTGGAGCTGCGCACGCGCGAATTCAAGCGCGACAACGTGCGAGACATGCTCGGCTTCCAGCTCAAGTCCCCCTCGGAAATCAAGCGCGCCCTCGACGACTACATAATCGGCCAGGACGACGCAAAAAAGGTCTTGAGCGTCGCCGTTTACAACCACTACAAGCGGCTCAAATCAAGGTTCGACCTCGAAGAGGGGCAGCCCGCGCCGGAAATCCTCAAAAAATACGAGGATGTCGAAGTCGAAAAAAGCAACATCCTGCTAATCGGCCCAACCGGCTCCGGAAAGACCTTCCTGGCCCGCACGCTCGCAAAGATGCTCGACGTCCCCTTCGCAATCGGGGACGCCACCACCCTCACGGAGGCCGGCTACGTCGGCGAGGACGTGGAAAACATCGTGCTGAACCTCCTGCGCGCGGCAGACTACAACGTTGAACGCGCCCAGTGCGGCATAATTTACATCGACGAAATAGACAAAATCGGCCGCAAGACCGAAAACGTCTCGATAACCCGCGACGTCGGCGGCGAGGGCGTCCAGCAGGCTCTCCTTAAAATCCTCGAAGGCACGGTATGCAACATTCCGCCGAAGGGGGGCCGCAAGCACCCGGACCAGGAGTACATAAGGGTGGACACCCGCAACATACTTTTCATATGCGGCGGGGCGTTCGTGGGCCTTGAAAAAATAGTGGAGCAGCGCTCCGACAACAAGGTTCTCGGCTTTACCGAAAAGTCCTCCGGCGCAGAGACCGAGGGCAACATACTAAAGCGCGTGCAGCCGGAGGACCTGACGAAGTTCGGCTTCATCCCTGAATTTATCGGCCGCCTGCCAATGGTGAGCGTCCTCAACCAGCTCACGCGCGAGGACCTCATACACATCCTCACAGAGACGAAGAACTCGCTCGTCCAGCAGTACGGCAAGCTCGTCGCCATAGAGGGGGCCGAGCTCGAATTTGAACCCGGCGCGATAGCCGCCATTGCCGACAAGGCAATAGCACTCGGAACGGGCGCGCGCGCACTCAGGTCCATCATGGAAAATATAATGCTGGACATCATGTACGACCTCCCCGACAACAAGCGCGAGAAGGTCGTAATTACTGCAAATGACATCGCCCCCGGGGCGAAGCCGGCCTAGCCTGCAAACGGGAAATCTCCCGCGCGCCTGTACGTCCGAACCGAACAGTTCGGACGTTTTTTTATCCGCCGCGCTCTCGTGCAGGATGCGTAAACTAATTTGCGGAAAGGCTGCGGGAGAATATCCTCCATGCGCCAGGGGTTCCCGAGGCGGGATTAGAAAGCCAGGGGGCGCAAACCGGCGGGATTCCACAACTGGACGGCAGGCGGGAGCGGCAGACTCTGCATAAAGCCCGCAATGCGCGATTCCGGCAAATCGCCCCCCCTCTTTGCGGATTTTACCAAGCCTGAAGAAAATTCCGGGAAGGCTTAATGCGGGGAATGCCGCAGGGAAGAATGCCAATAAAGAAAACGCGCAAAGCGCCTTTCCACTTGCAAAGCCCATGCGAGCTCAAAATTTTTCGTGGAAAGCGGCAGCAGATTGCGATGCGCCAAGAGAAACAAAAAAGCGGAAATTTCAGCTTCATTGGGCGGGGGCGGAAAGATTTCCTTTCGGCGGGCGGATTTTATTCCAAATCTCCACAGAGAGAGCAGGCTCCCCACAATCTCGGGTGCGCATCTAAAAAAACGGACGCTCAAGCTCAAAAGGCTTTAAAGGCAATCAAGATTGCCCCCGTATGCCGCCCGGAATCCCGCCATGCTCCGGTAGATGGGATGAAGGGGGCTGCAAAAAACTCCGCAGAACTCCGCTCGTCCCGGACAGGCCCTCAAAAATTCCGAATGCATTTCAAAAAAGTTTGCCTCCCGCCGCGCGCCGTTTCTGGTTTTATTAAAAAGTTTTTAGGCGCCGCCGAAATCTGCAAAAACCCGCCGGAAGCCGCAAATATATTGAGCCTGCGGGCGACTATCCGGGATTGGCATTCTGGGAAAAACATCGGCATGGCCTATAATCTGAAAAAATTGCACTTTGAGAAAAAGCAGCCCTTAAGGCAAAAGCATATCGGCTGCATGAAAAAAGGCTGGCTGCATGTAATCGCATCCGGGAATACGGGAATATCATGGAAAGCATACCGCACGCACGGCGACGCAGCCGCGATTCCTCCGTCAATCCCCACCAGGGGGTCTTACCCCAGAAAAAAGGCCCTGCAAGAGCGTTGCAGAGCATGTAAAAACAGCCTTTGCCGCCCGGCAAACTATTTGCAGGATGCGATGGCACCCCTCCTATAATACCTGCCATGCATTTTCAAAAACGCCCATCATAATTATTGAATAGCCGCACCCCTTGCGCCCTGCCGCAGACGGACGCGCACAAATGCCCCCGCGCGTCGGCCTCCGGGCAGAGTTTGCAAAAAACGCAAGCGGCCTGATTTAAAACCCGGGCTGAGGCGAACCATACCCCCTTCGGAAATACCCGAAAGCGGATATATTCACACTCTAAAGCTTTCCACTTTGCGCCGGCTGGTGCAGAGCGCCCCGGAGGTGAATGCGGCGGATTTCAGGATGCCTTGCAGCGCATCTTCACCAATGCGCCCGGAAATGAAAACGCCAAGGGCAGCAGCCAGAATGAGCGGCATGGGAAGGATGCAAAATAAAAAACGCGCCCCGAGGCGCGTATGCAGTCCGCGAATCCGAAAGGCGCGGGCGGAGTTCTAAATGATTTTTCAGAAGCCCGCCTAGAAAAGGTTGTAGCCCAGGCGTTCGGATATCTTGTCGGCGTAGGCGCGGATTTTTTTGCCGACAGCGTCGAAGCTTTCAACGGGCAGCCTGTTGGCAGGCCCCGTAATCCATATGGAGGCGACGGGATAGCCGTGCGCGTTGAATACGGGCGCGCCTATGCAGTGCACCCCGGCGATTTCCTCGCCGCGGTCAAGCGCGTATCCGCACGCGCGCACGCCCTCAAGTTCTTTCAGGAAGTCCCTTTTGGTGCAGATGGTGCTTTCGTTAAACCTGTCGAACTTCATCTTTTCAAGGCGCTGGTCGACCTCGTCCTTTGAAAGGTAGGCCAGAATCGCCTTGCCGGGGGCCGACACGTGCACGGATATGCGCATGCCGATTTCACCGAGAAACTTGAAAGGGAAACGCCCGGGGGCCTGCTCTATCATCACGCAGTCCTCCTGGAGCAGGGTTCCGAGCATGGCAGTCTCCCCGAACTCGTCGCGCATGGCCCTTATTACGTCCATGCTCTTTTCGACAATGTTGCTCTCGCCGAAGCCCGCGTACCCGAGGGCCGCGAGCTTGCGCGACATGACTATCTTGCGGCCGTCCTTGTCCTTGGAAACATACCCGCAGTCCTGCAATGTGCAGACTATGCGGAATATGCTGTTTTTGGAATACTTCGTAGCCGCGCTTATTTCGGAAAGGGTCAGGCCCCCGTTGTTCTTTGCGAGCAGCTCGAACACGTCGAGCGCGCGCTTGAGATTTGGGATGTGATAGCGCTCGTATGAGGGAGCGCCGTCTTTCCTGGCTTTGGGTGTCGGCATTGGGCTTTTTGGAAAAATTGCTGCTTTAATCCTATTTCAGGACAAACGACACGTTGTCGAGGTGCCAGCCCAGCGACGGGCCGATTTCCCTGAATAGAATCTTCACAGTATCTCCGCCGGAAACGTTGGAAACGTCAAGCGTATTTTTCGTCCACTTTCCGTCCGCCCCCTCGAATTTCTTCGATGCGCGCAGCTTGCCGTTGACATAGACGTAGGCCGTCGTGTCGTTGCGCTGGCGGGGCCACGCGTCGAACGAGAGCACCGCCGACGTCCGCTTTGTCTGCGGGGGAACCTTGAAGGACTGCCAGACGTCGAAGGGGGATGACCCGTTTGCCGCAATTTCTATGTGCTGGCCGGGGACCTCCCTGCGCGGAGAGCCAGCCTCGCCGTCGCGCCAGACTTCGAAGGCGGAGTCCCTCGTGCCCCATCCGGACATGTCGCCGTTTGAGACGGACCCCATGCCGCCCTGAATTTCAGGGAATTCAAAGCCGCCGTTTGCCACGAGGTCCTTCGGGTTTTCGGAGCGGTACTGCGAGAGGTCCTCCGCAGCCTCCTCGGCGGCGGCGAACCTCGGCTTTTTCGGCGGGAGGGGGGCTGCGGCCTTGAGGACCCTGGCGGCCTTTTCGGGGTCGTTTATGACGGCGCGGAAGCCGACATTGTAAACCCTCTGCCAGTCCGGATACGACCTGCGCAGCGTGACGCGCGCCCACTTGGTCCTGTCGCGCCAGCTCCCGCCGCGCACGGTCTTGCGGCCTTCGACGGTCTTGCCGCCAAGGGTTTCAGTGTAGTCATTGAGCGTCCATTCGGCCACGTTGCCGTTAATGTCGTAGAGGTTGAACGGGTTCGGGACGTAGGTTCCGACTGCGGCCGTCACCAGCTCGCCGTCGTTTACGTCAAGGTCCGCGGGCACGAAGGCCATTTCAGGCGACGGGTTGCGTATGGGCTGCGGGTCGATGCCGACAACCGCAAACTTCTTGGTGGTGACGTCGGACAGGTTCTCGTAGGCGGAATAGTCGCTGCCGATATTGCCGAACCAGAAGTCCCCGTCGGAGCCGGCGCGCGCCGCCCACTCCCACTGCGTCTCGGTCGGGAGGCTGACATCCAGGCCGAGCTTTTCGCCCAGCCACTTGCAGTACGCCTCGGCCTCCTTCCAGGAAACCCTGACGACGGCCTGCTCGGGGAGGTTGGCCGGATAGCCGCGGTTTACGTGGTCCTTCCAATGGCGGTCGTAGAAGGCCGAATTGTGGTTTTTGTCGAAAGCTGAATACTGGGCGTTTGTGGTTTCAAAGGTCGCCATGTAGAACGGCTTTTCCACCTTGGCGGGGCGGGCGGGGCCCTCGTCGTAGAACCAGTCGTTCGTGCCCATCACAAAGGAGCCGGCGGGGATGAGCGAAAAGCGCATGGAAAGGCCCCCGCCGAGGTCGGCGACAAGCTCCCTGGGAAGCCCGGCCGCCTCCGTTTTCTTCTTGGCGGCAGCGGCGTCGAACGGGAAGCCGGGCGCTGACGGCATCTTGCCGGAGTGCTTCTTTTCGGGCTTGGGGGCGACAAACTCCTGCGGCCCAGGATCCCATGTTATCACGTCGGGGTCCTCGAAGCGGTTGGCGTAGAGGGCCATGAACTTCATGCGCTCCTTGTCGCCGTTGTTGGGAATCTTCTCGCTGACTTCCTTCCAGGAGCCGATGAAGGGCACGTTGAGGTCTATCCAGGTGTACAGAACGTCCCATGCGTCCTTGTCCAGCTCCACGCCGTGGTGGCCTTTTTTGAGCATCTGCACAAGCTCGCTCGTCTCGGCGTTGAATTCCGCAGGGGGGAGCAGGTTCTGGGTGCTTTCGGGGCCGGAGCGGCGGATGTAGGGATGGAGGTCCATGTAGGCCCTTGTGAATTTCTTCCAGACGGTCCCGCCGCGCTTGTAGACGGGCATGTCGGGCTGCGAGCCGTCGTGGCAGCCCGCGCAATACTTGTCGAGTATGGGCTGGACGTCGCGCATGAAGGAGTATCCGCGCACAGGGCCCCGGAAGGGGGTTATGGTGGAGGGCTTCTTGCGGGCGGCCATGGCGGTGCCCGAAATGGGCGTCATATACTGGGCCTCATGGCAGCCGACGCAGCTCTGCACCTCGCCGGGCATGACGGCAAGCCACGAGCGCATCAGGGCGAGGGCCTTGCCGTCCTTGTCGAGCGGCTGCAAGGCTATCGGGCGGTTTGCCGGGACCTCGAAGGTCGCCGAACCGTCCTCCTCGACGGGAACGGTGCCGTGGATTTTCTTTACGTCCCACGAGCCTTCCTGGCCGATTATGTCGTGGCCGCCCATGTTGCGGTAGGCGTAGTTGTATTCAAACACGCGCAGCGCCTTCACGGACCCCCTCGGGATGCCCGCAAGGCCGGGGCCCTGGTAGATGTCGTTTAGGAAGATGTAGCCCTTGTCGAGCTTGGGGTTTTCCTTGAGCTTGGGGGCGACGCGGTCGGGAATGACGGACGGGCGCTTGCGCTTGGCTATGGCCACGGGTTCGAGGAGCCCGGCGCCCTGGGCCTTCTGGAGGAGCGTCATGTTGTCGAACTTGTCGACGAGGTAGATTGCGAAATGCCAGTCGGGCGTGCGGGCGGCGACGACGGCGAGGTCTTCGGAGACCGGATAGGGGTGTATCATCTGGGGCCACTTGCCGTCCACAAGGGTGTCCATCGTCCGGGCCTCGTACTCGCGGCCGTAGGACGGGAACTTGTGCACCCTGCCCTGCTCCTCTATCGTGCCCTTCGAGGTGTCGAACAGGTGGAGCTCGCCGGAGCGGCGCGTGCCGTGGTGGCCGGAAACTATCGCCATGAACTTCGTGGGCTCGCCCGGAATCGGGTGGGCGTAGAATATCGAGTTGGGCCAGAAGCTGGTCGAGCCGTAGTAGGACGACTGGGAGGTGCCGTCGGGGTTCATGCGCATGAGGATGCGGGCGAAATAGTGGGAGTTGTCGGTGTACTCCCAGCGGGTGTACATGACGCGGCCGTCGTTCATCACGATGGGCATCCAGTCGGCGTCCTGCTCGAACGTGAGCTGGCGTATGGACTTGTCGACGGCTTCCGGGGAGCCTGCGTTCGGATCCATGGAATAGAGGTTGCCAACGTAGTCGGAGCCTGAGACGCACGGCACGCCGACGTGGCAGGCGGTGTAGCAGAACACTATCTTGCCGTTGGGCAGGTAGGTGCCGTCGTAGGCGTCGACGCCGTCGTGGATTCCGGGGGTGAGCATCTTGAGGGCCGGCTGGCCGTCGTCGCCCTTCTTTTTCAAATCGATTTCATAGAGCTGCCAGCGGCTCTTTTCGTCGAGGGACGAGAACATTATCCTGTCGCCGTCCCACTCGACTTCCATGTCGGTTACGGCCGGCGCCTTGGGGGAGGAAAAGAGCATCCTGGCGGAATTGTCCGGGTCGGTTATGTCGAAAGTCCAGATTTCATCCGCCCACTTTTCGCGTTCGCGCAGCAGGTGGTTGCCCTGCCAGTTGCTCGGAAGGCCGTCGTAGGGGGTGCCGAACTTGCGCTTTATGTAGGCCCAGTTTTTCATCTTGCGCAGGCGCGGGTCGGCAAGGAGAGCCTCGCGCGCGAACTTTCTGAACTCCTCGACCCTGGGCATGACGGAATAGTCGCGGGCAAGGAGGGCCTTTTTGATGGCGGGCATTTCGGCCTCCCACCTTTTTATGCCGGCCTCGAAGGAGCGCGGGTAGGACTTGTACTTCTTTGTGAGCGCGTCGATTGCGGCCCTGACGTTTGCCACGTCGTATCCCAGCCGCTTTTCGGCCTCGTAAGTCGCCACGATTTCGTCGAAGAGCTTGAGCCACTCGGGGGAGCGCCCGTCGACGCCGTCTGCCTGCATGCGCTTGAAGCGCTTTTCAAACTTTCCGGCCGAGAAGTAGGAGCGCTCGATGGCCTCGCCTATGCGGGAGTCGAGCACGCTGCGGAAATCCGGGGTCTCAAACAGTCCCGTGTCGCCGCCTAGAATGTGCATCCACGGCCCGAAATCGCGCCAGTAAAGCCCCTTCAGGTGGATGATGGGGTCCGCGTAAGGGCGGATTTCAGGGTTGTCGAAGCGGAAATTGCGGTTGCTTTTTACGACGTTCATCACAAGCTCGTTCCGGCCGGGCTTGAGGCTGAGCTGCACGATTTTCACGTCGCTTCGGTTGCGGTTTGTGTTTTCCGCTATCTTTTCGCCGTTCAGGAGAATTTCGGAATGCTCCGGGAACCTGAAGGAGGAGCCGAGCGTCAGCGCCTTCGGCGACTCTATGACGCACTTGAAAGTCGGGTTGCCGTCCTTCTGCTTGCCCCTGCGCCACCCTCCGAACTTTACGCCGGACTTCCTGAGAAAATCCTTCTCGGCCTTGAGCCACTTTTCATACTTGGGGAAGGACGCCTGCGCGGTTTCCGCAAACGTCGCCTTCTTTTCGTACATGGATTCCGCCTCCTTCTTCGCGTCGTCCGGCGTCACGGTCGGGGCCGCGAAGGCGAAGCCGCACGAAAGCGCGAAAGCAAGGGCGCATTTTGACATTTTCCTCATCATAATAAAGTTCCTTTCACTGCTCCGCGCGCCGGCGCGGCAAGGCGGCCGGGGACGCAACCCCCGGAATGCGTACCTGAAAAATGGCGCGGACTTTCATAAAGTTCTGCAAACTTTTAAGATTAAAACGGTTGAAATCAACTGTAAAATATGTTTTGTATCCCAAACGGTATTTTAAAAGTCAAATCTAATTGGCGCTTCAAAGGCATTTTTTCGGGGGCGGCAGCATGGAGGCGAAACGCGGCGCGGGCGCGCCACGGATGCGCTACGCAAAAAATGCCTTGAAAACCGCCGTAAAAAACTGCATGGGAGATAGGCGCATGGGGAGATTTTTTTGCATGGGAATTTTTAAGGCACTGAATGCCGCAGCCGTTTCGGCCATTATCGCGGCGGCTGCGTTTGCGGCCGAAACCGACGGCGCCGGGCGCTATTTCGGCGACATAATCGACTACGGGGCGGAATACCTAAGCCCCGAATACCTGGCCGCCGACCCGGATTCGGGGACGCTGTTTGCCGCCTGCAAGACCGGCGACAGGATAATAGCCGTGCGCGACGGGAAAGTGGCGGGCCAAATCCCGCTGGGCGGCAGGGCCTCGGGCATAGCGCTCGCGCCGGGCGGCATCGGCTACGCGACGGTCCTCGGGGAAAACGGCAGGCTCTGCAAGCTCGACCTGCGCAATTTCAAAGTGCTCGCCTCCTGGGAGGCGGGCCACATGCCGACCGCCCCGGCCGCCTCGCCGGACGGCAAATACGCCTACTTTGCAAACCAGTTCACAGGCGACATACGAAAGCTCGACGCCGCAACCGGCAGGGAGCTTGCCAGGGGCCGCGCCGCCCACGAGCCGTATGCGATGCGCTTCACGCCGGACGGCGGCGAACTCGTCATAGTAAACCACCTCCCGGAGCCAAAGGGGGGGCTTTACGAGGAAAACATCGCCTGCGCCGTGTCCATTTTAAACCCCGAAACGCTGGAGACTGCGGCAAAGATAGAGCTTCCGAACGGGGCCATAGACTGCAAGGACGTCGCCTTCTCCCCCGACGGGAAATACGCCTACGTGACGTACGTCCTGGCCCGCTTCAACGTCCCCACGACACAGCTTGAGCGCGGGTGGATAAACACCAACGCCGTTGCGGTGATAGACCTGAAGGCGCGCAAGAGGCTCGCTTCGTTTTTGCTGGACGAAAACACCCTCGGCGCGGCAAACCCGTGGGGCCTGGCGGTTTCGCCCGACGGCGCGACCCTTGCGGTGGCGACTTCCGGAACGCATGAAATCCACCTTGTTGACCTCCGCGCGCTCCACGAAAAATTCTCGGCCCCGCGCGGTGTGCGCGACCCCGCCATAGAGGACGACCTCAACTTCCTCTCCGGCATACGCGAAAGAATAGACCTCGAGGGCCTCGGCCCGCGCGGTGTGGCATGGCTCGGCGGCACAGTCTATGCGGCAGAATACTACGGCGACGACATCGCCGCAGTGGACACCGAAATGGACAACGAAGTCTCGCACATCGGCATAGGCGGCAATCCCGAAATGACATCGGCGCGCAAGGGGGACCTCTTTTTCAACGACGCGCGCATGTGCTTCCAGCAGTGGCTCTCCTGTTCAACCTGCCACCCCTCCACGCGCTCCGACAACCTGAACTGGGACCTCGTAAACGACGGCATATGCAACCCCAAGCAGTCGAAGTCCATGCTCTTTTCCCACTTCACCCCGCCCACAATGATAACCGGCGTGCGCAAGGACGCCGAAACCTGCGTCCGCGCCGGGCTAATACACATACAGTTCGTCGAGCGCGGAGAGGAGGACGCCGTGTGCGTGGACGACTTCATGAAGCGCCTAAAGCCCGTCCCGAGCCCGCACGCCCCCGGCGGCGAGCTTTCCGAATCCGCGCTGAACGGCCAGGTGCTGTTTGAAACCGCCGGATGCTCCGCGTGCCACAAGGGCGAATATTTCACCGACATGAAGCTCCACGACCTCGGCACCGCCGCCGGCCCCGACGAGGGCAGGCCGTTTGACACGCCCACGCTGCGCGAAGTCTGGCGTTCCGCCCCATACCTCTATGACGGCCGGGCGAAAACCATATTCGACATGATGAAAAGCTTCAACGAAAACGGCAGGCACGGCAATACGAAGGAGCTTTCCGACGAAGAGCTGCGCGACCTCGAAGCCTACGTTCTGACCCTCTGAACCGCGCCGGAAGGCTCCGGCAAACGCCCCCGCAATCCCCTTCCCAAAGGCATGGGCCGCCGCCGGTGGAAGCCGTCCGCCCAACTTTGCCTCTGATGCGGGCTGCGGGCGGGCGGCGCGGGCATGCGCTCCCCCTGCTGCGAAAAAGTCCGCCCCGCGCCAGTTTCAAAAGCCCCTACCCGCGCACAGGACAAGCGCGCTGCATGGCAAAACGCCGCTTGAAAGCTCCGGAAGCGCAGGGATTTCACCCGGCATTTTCGCCCCCGCGCCGCAGATAAAAAAGGACTGCACTGATTTGGAATGCGCCGAAAAAAAACGAAATACCCGGCGGCGTTTCGCGTCAGGCGCAGGCGGAATGTTGCGAAAGCGGGCGGAACCCTAGCGGATGAAGTTCGTCCTTGCGGCAGGCTCGTACTCGGGCGCGGGGACTCCCGCGGCGCGCCCGGCCTCTATCGACTTCAAAAGCCACGCAATGTTTTCGCCGAGGGTGCGCATCGTCTGCATGCCCTCCTCGTCGGCGGCGACTTCCTCGGGGGACGTGCCGTGAACCTGGTTCCAATACTGCGACGACACAACAGGCATGTTGGATATTGTGAAATATTTGTTGAGCTGCTCAAACGCCGACGACGCCCCGCCCCTGCGGCAGGATACGACCGACGCGCCGAGCTTTCCGGCCATCTTCCCCCTCGTGCTGAAAAACAGCCTGTCCATAAACGACACTATCTGGCCGCTAGGAGCGGCGTAATGGACGGGCGAGCCGACGACGATAGCGCCGAATTCGCCGAGCCTTGCCTGCACCTCGCGCACTTTGTCCCGCACAAAGCACCTTCCAGTCCTGACGCACGACATGCAGGCGATGCATCCCGCCACGGGCTTTTTGCCAAGATAAAGCATTTCATATTCGACGCCCCTGAGGCGCAGCGCCTTTCCCACCTCGCAAAGCGCGGTGTAAGTGCATCCGAATTCATTGGGGCTTCCGTTTATAAGTAACGCCTTCATGGAACTTTCCCGCCAAGTGTTAAAAGCAATGCCGTCCCGGGGCGTCAGTTGGGAAACGGCGGATCGTTTGGAACCTCCCTGACCGTCGGCGAGGGCCTGCCGTCCGCGCCCTCCTCCCACGTGCGCACGGTCGTCTCGGCGCCGGTGTTGGGCGTAAGCTCCTCGTCAAACACGTTCCAGTTTGCGCCCATGCCGGAGCAGCCGCACAAGGCGGCAAGAGCGGCCGCCGCAGGCAAAATTGCGATTGTCTTTCTCATGGATTCATTTTCCCTCCGGAGGCGCCCCTTGTCAAACAAAAGCTGCGCCCCGCCGGGCGGGTGGCTACGCCTTCACGAGCGAATACAGCCGCTTGAATTCGGAATACATCGCGGCGTTTACGCTCAGGCCCCCGGCGTCGTCTGCGTAGTTTGCCACGCCGTCGAACACGTAGAAGGACAGGCGCGCCAGAAAGTCCGGCGAAATCCCCTTCCTTATCCGCCCGGCGCGCTGGGCCGCCCGCATGATTTCCGCATACTTTTTCAAGGCGGCCTCAAGCGCGGTCCGGAGCCCCGCGTATTTCTGCGAAGCCTGGTAGAAGAGGATGTTGTAGTTTTGTATGAACACCCTGGCCCCGCCGGCCGACGAGGCAAGCTCCTCGGCAATCCTGCGCCGGGCCTCCGCAATCATTTTGAAGGACTCCCACACGGGGTGCTTTCCCGAGGGGGGAAGGTCGCACTCCACGTACCTGTCGATAAAATACACGGTGCACGCCCTCATGAAAAGGTCGTCCTTGTTTGCGAAGTGGTGGTATATGAGCGCGCGGGAGATTCCGGCAGCGCCCTGGATGTCCGAGACGGAAACCCCGTAAAGCCCCTTCTCCAGAAGCAGCCTGAATGTCTCGCGCAGGATTTTTTCTTTCATGGTCTTGGCGGATTAAAGGCGCGCTTAAAAATTTTTCAACCCATTTCGCCGCCGCGCAGGAACCTTCCCATGGAGCTTATCGGGAAGTAGTGGCGGTACCAGTGGTAGTTGAGCATGAAGCCGCGGGAAAGGTCCTTGCCCTGCGGAAGCGGGGCGCCGTTTTTGAGGTCGACCTTCGCCCCGAGGCCGTAGCCCGGGAATCCGGTGCCGGTGTAGTACGGCTCGTCCCAGGTTCCGTCGGGGGTCTGGGTGTCCGAAAAGAACCTCATGGCGCGCTCCACGCTGCCTCGGCGTGCGGGGTCCCCGGAGGCGAGCAGCGCGGCCACGGCCCACGCGGTCTGCGAGGCGGTGGAGGGTATGCCGCTTCCGGCAAACCGAGGCTCCATGTACGAGGCCACGCTCTCGCCCCAGCCGCCGTCGGGATTCTGCTTTGACTCCAGCCAGTCGAGGGCGCGGGCGACAGCCGGGGTCTTCCAGTCGTCGCCTATGGCGCACAGGCCGGTGACGGCGAGCCACGTGCCGTATATGTAGTTCACGCCCCAGCGGCCGAACCAGGACCCGTCATCCTCCTGCTCGGAATATATGAATTCCAGCGCGCGGGCGACGGCCGGATGCTTCCTGTCGTAGCCGCAGTTTGCCAGCGCCTCGACGACGTGGGCGGTGACGTCCACGCTCGGCGGGTCGAGCACCTCGCCGAAATCGCAGAACGGGATTTTCGTGACGATTTCGCGGGTGTTGTCCTTGTCGAACGCCGCCCAGCCCCCGTTTGAGCTTTGCATGTGGAGGAGCCATTCCACCGCGCGCGACACGGCGGCGTCAATGCGCGCGATGTCGGGGTCGGACGGGTCGGCGGTCGCGCGGAGCTTGCGCAGGGCGATTACCGCCACCGCGGCGTCGTCGATGTCGGGGTAGTAGTTGTTGGCGCGCTGGAAGGCCCATCCGCTGGGGCTGACTTCCTTGCCGGCCTTGACGGCCCAGTCGCCGTAGTGGGAGTTTTCCTTGTTCAGAACATAATCGAGCGCGCGCCGAAGCTCGGGAGAAGTGGAGAGCGTCTCGCCGGAATCAGAAAGCGATATCATTGTAAGCAGGGTGTCCCACACGGGGCTTTCGCTGGCCTGGAGCATCAGCCCGTGGCCGGTATCGACCTTCCAGTGCGCGTCGAATGCCTCGATGGCGCTTGCCATGTTCTTCTGGGTGTGCGGGAAGCCCTCGATGTGCATGGCGATTATCGAATATATCCACGGGGGCTGTATCCCGCCCCAGGCGCCGTCCTCGTCCTGGCGCTCCAAAAGCCACTCCATGACGCGCTTTATCGCGGCCTCGCGGAAGGGGTTGGACTTCATCCTGCCGTACGTGTGCAGCGCCGAGTCAACCTTCATGAACAGGTTCTCCCAACTGAAAACCCTGTCGTTTTTGCGCGGCAGGCGGAAGTCGCAGCCCTCGCGCCCGCCGGGGAAGAGCTCGTCCATGCGCAGGGAGTCCGGCAGCCTCTTCACGGGCCTGCGGGCGGTGACTATCGAAAGCGGGAGCATGGTGCAGCGCGCCCACGCGGCAAAGTCGTATATGTTGAACGGGCACCAGGGCGGGGTGAAGATTATTTCCGGAGGGAGCGCGGGGGTCTTGTCCCAGTCCCATTCGCCGAAGAGCGCGAGCCAGTACTTTGTAAAAACCCTTATGTTGCGGACCCAGTCGTGGGAAATGAGCCATTCGCGGGCCTTGCGCATGTGCCCCGCATCAGGGTCCTCGCCGGAAATGCGCAGGGCGTAGTAGCATTCGAGCGTCGTGTTCACGTCGCCCTTTTCCGCGCCGTAATACACGTCCCATGCCCCGTCTTCGCGCTGCTTGGAGCGGATGTATTCCAGTATGCGCGGCTTCTTGGGGTCGTCGCGCCCGATGAAGTCCATGGCCAGTATCCACTGGCTTTCCATGCAGCAGTTCGTCTCAAGCGGGGCGCACCACATCCCGTCCTCGCCCTGCCTGGCCTTTATCCAGCCGATGGCCTTGGAGAGAGTGCCCTCCCACGTGTCCCAGTCGCGCGCGCGGAGGCCGCGCCCGTTTTTTGCCTCAGTATGTTCCATAAATTTTCAAAATCCTTTCCGTCCGCGCGCGGCGCCCGGACGCCGCCGTCCGGAGCCAGGGCCGAAGCCCAGGCGAAAGCCCGCAGCCCGCGGCAAATAAGACTGGGAATGAAAGCGCGGGAAAGCCCCAAGTCAACAAAAAAACTGAACGAACGTTCGGTTTTTCAAGCCTCACCCCCTCCCCGAAAACGGCCCTCTGCGCCGCCGCGCGCGCCCCGCCTCCGGAAAAAGCGGCGCTTCCCGATTTTACACATTGACTTGAAATCAGCGCTCTGGCATTAAAAAAATGAAAGAACCCCGGTCAATACATGGCAATACGCACACCGCTAATAATCGCAGCGCTCTTCGGGACGGCGCTTTTGAACGCGCAGGACGCGCGTTTTGAACCCGCCCCCTCCGACTCCCCAAGCCGCTTCCAGCGCGAGCAGATACAGAGGAAATACGGCATGTTCATCCACTTCGGGATAAACACATTCCACAACCAGGAATGGACCGACGGCACGAAGCCCGCTGCCTCGTATGCGCCGTCTGCAATAGACGCGCGGCAATGGGTGGAAACCGCAAAAAATGCGGGGATGAAATACATAATCCTCGTTGCAAAGCACCACGACGGGTTCTGCCTATGGGACAGCGCCTGTACGCAGTACGACGTCGCAAGCTCCGGCAACCCCACGGACGTCGTAGATGCGGTGGCGCGGGAATGCGCCCGCCAGGGAATCGGCCTCGGGCTCTACTATTCCCTCTGGGACAGAAACCGCAACCCCGACGTCGCAGACCCCTCCAAAGACGAAGCCTACAACCGCTACATGCTGGCCCAGATAGGCGAGCTTGCCGCCATAGTCCAGCGCCACACAAAGCTTCTTGAATTCTGGTTCGACGGCGGTTGGGAAAAGCCGAAACAGCGCTGGCCAATCGCCGAAATATACAGGGCGATAAAAACGGCGGCCCCGCAGTGCCAGGTCGGAGTAAACTGGACGATAGAGATTCCCGGCGACCCCAAAAAGCACGTCGGCCCCGCAGAGCAGAAGGAGGGCTACCCCATCCGCTACTTCCCGAGCGATTTCCGCCTGGGCGACCCGTGCCTCCCGGAATTTCCCGACCCCAAACTGTTCACCCACGGCGGCCGCACATACTACATGCCCTGGGAATCGACGGTATGCATAAGCGGCAAATGGTTTTACCACACGGAAGACGACGCCTACAAGTCCGTAGACGAGCTCGCCGCCATCTACCGGCGCGCCACCGCCCAGGACAACATACTAATACTCAACGCCCCGCCCAACCGCGAGGGGCGCATACGGGAAAAGGACGTGCAGCTCCTCCTCAAGCTGCGCGAAAAAATCCAATAAGCCCGCGCAGACCCAACACGCACGCGCGTGCTAAAGGCAATCCCCTCCCCCCGCCCCTCTCCGGCGCATACCCGCGCACTCCGGGCCGCCTGCGCCCGGGCGGACACCCGTTAGATGCGCTTCCGGAGGCGAAAAACAAAACGGATGCAAACGGGCTCCAAATCCGGAAAAACGCCCGCCGCCCAAACCCTGCCCGGCGCATTGCAATGAAATGCCGCACGGGTACGCCGGAGCCCCGAAAGCCGCCCACTGGCGGAAGCGGACGGCTGCATTTAAGCCCGTCTTAAATTCCGACCTTCCCCGCAGACTGCCCTGAAAAACGCCTTGCCCGGGATGCCGCCGGGCTTCAGTCCACGCTCTCTCAAACAAAGCGGGGTAAAGGCATCCCAGCCCAAAAAATTTGAAAAACGGCATAGCTTTGCCCGCTCCGCGACATTTGAAAGGTGAAATTGGAAGCAAAAGACGCGGCCGCATAACGGGAAGTCGGCATATTTAAAAGCCTTTCTCTTGGATTATTCCCCATGATTCTGGCTTTGGAATACCTCGCGCCGGCCAATCAAAATGAAGCCGAGTTAAAATACATTTATCGCCCCAGTCTAATTTTTACCGCCGCATCCTGAGCCGCGCACCGGGCGAGAATAAAAGGAAGCGGCACGGATTGAAGCCCCCCGAGAAACTGAAAATCACGCGGCATCTCGCAGGGGATGCTCTGGCGCCCGGTTTTTATTATCCGCGTAAAACTTCATTTAAAATCCGTATCCCGCCCCCATCTGCGCCAAGCCCAAATCCTGCGTCAAACGCCCTCCTCCCGAATCTCCGCACGAAAAATTCACGCGCCGCCCGACCCCGGGCGAAATCCGCCTTGAAAAAGGCCGGGGAGGAAATCCGCAGCCTGGCAAAACTCCGCATCCCCCGCCAAGTTCCGACGCAAAAAATGCGGGGGCGGCCTCCCCGTTTTTCCAATGCAAAAAAAAGCCCCGCAGCTATGCGGGGCATCGGATTCGGAGCTCAAGCCTAGGCTGCCGGACGCTCGATTTTGACAATCTTCCAAACGGTTTTATGGCCCTCGATATTGGTCTCAACCGTATCGCCGACGGCGTGCTCGAGAAGGGCCTGGGCGAGAGGCGTCTTGTAGGAATAGACGTTGTTGTCCGGATCGCTGTCCCACGCGCCGCGTATGGAGCACTTCTGGACTTTGCCGCCCTCGCGCTCGACTGTAACGACGGAGCCGATTCCCACAACGTCCGTGGGGGCCTGCGTGAAATCGACAACCTCCGCGCGGGATATGTCGCGCTGGAGCTGGGCGCGGCGCGCAGACAGGGTCTCGTCGTGCTCGCGGGCCATCTTGTATTCCGAATTTTCGCGCAAGTCGCCGAGTTCCCTCGCGGCCTCGATGGCCTTCTTGCTGGCGGGAATCTGGTTTTTGATGATGTCCTCGAGTTCGGCGCGGCGCGCATCGAGGGATTCCCTGGAGACGTAGAGCCTTTCGGCCTTGGTGTCGCCGCGGCCAGCGACGAGCGTCTGGACTTCGGGATAGAGCTTTATGAATCGCGCCAAAATCGACTTCTGCGTGAGGTCCTCAAAGCCCTGGTTTAGAAGCAGGCTCTGGGCGAGGTCGCGCGCGGTCTCGGCCGAGGCGCCGCCAAGAAGGTCGGCCACGAGCTCGCGGTCGTCGCTGAGCGCGTCCACGAGGGGGATGCGGCGGTTGGTGTCGCTTTGCAGGGCCTCGTCGTCAATGGCGGAAAGCAGCGCGGTGAAGAGCTTCTGGCCGATGAGGTCCTTGAGGATGTCCCTGAACTTGGCTGTGTTGCGGTTTTTGACTATCCAAAGGATGACCGGCCCGCGCAGGGTCTGCTCTTCGAGCCAGCGGTGCAGGTTTTCGCGCACGAGGTCGCGGCAGGAGTGCCCCTTGTCCTTCTCGCTTTCGGTGGAAAGCCCCTTGACGTACTTTGACGAGCGCGTGTTGTCCCAATCGACGAGGAAGTTGACGCACTCGTTAGTGAAGCGGCCCTCGCTGTTTTTGAGAAGCTCGATTATGATGTCGCGCCAGGTGTCGGGGAATATGCGCGTTATGAGGTCGAGGAAGCGGTCGTAGTAGGAAGTCGGAAGGTTGCGGGCCAGTTCGTTGAGGCCATCCTTGGGGTCCTGCTCGATTGTGCTGAAAATTATGTCGCGGCTCTTGGGGGATATTTCCTCGACCTTCTCTTCGTCGTCGGGGTAGAGGAAGCGGATGAGGTCGTTTCGCACCCAGATGCCGTGGAGGCGGTCGGCCTGCTTGAGCGAGCGGGCGGTCTTGATGGCGCTGGTAAGCTCGTCCTTGATGCGCGGCAGGTCGTCCTTTATCCCCTCGACGCTCTTTGCGACGGCGGCCTTGTCGGCCCCGGTTATGACCATGTTGAAGAGCTTTTCGGCAAGCAGTATCTTCTTCTTGGAGTCGCGGTTGAGGAAGTATTCCTGAAGGAGCTCCTGTTCCGGCTCAATCTTGGCGTCCTCGTCGCGCAGCTCGTAGTGGTCGTTTTTCTTCTTGGGGCAGGCTATCCTCGGGTCGCGGACGAGGAGCTTCTTGGCCTTGTTCCACCACGTGCGGAACTCCTTCTCGCCCTTGAAGAGGCGGACGAGCACGTTTTCAAGCTCCACCGAAGTCGCCATCCTGTCGGGCATGCCGGCGAGGATGCCTTCCACGAATTTCGCGGGATCGGCCTTCATGCTGTCCTCCACCGACTTGGGATCCCTGCGGTACTGCACGAGAACGTCGTCGTCCGGGAGTATGTCGAGCTTGTCCACGCAAAAAGCCGGATCCATGGAATGCCCCGGCTTTTCGTCAAAATCTATGATGAGCCTGTTTGCGGCTTCGTCGTAGGCCGATATGCGGCCGAAACCCCAACTGGAGTGCATGCAGCACGCGCCGTCGACGAACTTCTCGAGCTTCTCGCGCTTGGACGCCAGGGAGGGATTTTTTTTGATTAGAGATTCTATCGCTTCAGGATTCATGATTTTATTTGTTTTTAAATGCGGGATGTGCAATATGGCCACAGCTTTTTAAGATACATCATGGCACACGGCTCGGACATACTGGCGCTTGCGGCAAAATTGCTGATGGAATACGAAAAACACCCCGTCAAGGCGGACGAGTTCATCGAATCCAAATACACCTTTTTCCCCAAATACGGAGAAGAACGCCGTGTTTGTCAATTTATCTTTTCAACTGTTTTGCGCAACAAGCTTATAATAGAGTCCATTCTGGCCGGCCTGCTCCCCAAGCCCCCGCGCCCCGGAGCCCGCTCCCTGCTGAAGTGCGCCGCAGCCGAAATCATAGCCTCCGCCCCGGAAAAGCGCCCACAGGTGGTGCATGCGTGGGTCGGCGCATGCAAGCGGGGGTTCAGCGAGGGCGAGGCGCGCATGGCAAACGCCGTGCTGCGCAGGTTCGCTCAGGCATACGACGCCGCAGCCGCCTCGGCCTCCTCCCTCAAAGACTTCGCCCTGCTTTACAGCCACCCGCTATGGCTCGCAAAATCATGGGCAGACACTTACGGCGAGGAAAAGGCTGTCGAAATAATGCGCTCAAACTCAAAAACTCCGGAAATCTGGTTCAGAATCCCGCAGAATCCGGACGCGCGCACAGACTTCGCCCCGTTTTCCAGGCACTTTGAAGAGTCCGCATACCCCGGATTCTTCCGCCTCAAGCCGGGGCGCTTCGGCGACGCCGCCCCGCTCCTCGAAACCCCTTCCGCCTACGTGCAGGACCCCGCCACCCGCATGGCCCCTGAAATCCTGGCCCCAAAACCCGGCGAAAGAATACTCGACCTCTGCGCGGCCCCCGGCGGCAAGAGCCGCACCATCGCCGATATGCTGCGGGATTCCGGCGCAGACCTATCTTCAACACTGCTCGTCTCCGCCGACATGCCCGGGCGGAGGCTCGAACGCCTCAGGGAAAACCTGTCGAAAATTTCATTCATGCGCGCAGAATGCGCAGGATGCGACCTGCTCGCTCCGGACCTCGCCGGCACCCTCGCAGCCCTGGGCCTGCCCGCCGAATTCGACGCCATACTCCTGGACGCCCCATGCTCCAATACCGGCGTCCTGCGCAGACGCCCCGACGCCCGCTACCGGCTCTCCGAACGCGATATCCCCGCATGCGCCCAAATACAGGAGGAAATGCTCAAAAACGCCCTCCCCCTCCTCGCACCCGGCGGACGCCTCGCCTACTCGACATGCTCGATTGAACCCCTGGAAAATAAAACCGCACCCCGCAGGGCAATCGCCGCACTCGAAGGCTTTGAAATAGAATCCGAACATACCATCCTCCCCGGAGAAACCGACGGGGCAGGCATCGCCCTCATCCGCCGCCAACGTTCCGTTGGATCTAAGATGCTTCCGCATCTTGATACGACGTGCGCGCCCGAGTCCGGGCGGCTGTGAGTTCATCTTACGCATTGCCTGACGGCAATCGCTTGGTGGGGACAATCAAGAGTGTATTTGGTAGTCTCTTTTTAATAAGTAAGCGTTCCGCTTAACCTAAGATGCTTCCGCATCTTGATACGACGTGCGCCGCCCGAGTCCGGGCGGCTATGAGTTTATCTTACGCATTGCCTGACGGCAATAGCTTGGCGGGGACAATCAAGAGTGTATTTGGTAGTCTCTTTTAATAAGTAAAAAGAGTGTGCCGTTTTATCCAACCAACGTTCCGTTGGATCTAAGATGCTTGCGCATCTTGATACGACGTGCGCCGCCCGAGTTCGGGCGGCTATGAGTTCATCTTACGCATTGCCTGACGGCAATCGCTTGGCGGGGACAATCAGAAGTGAATTTGATAGTCTTTTTTAATAAGTAAAAAGAGTGTGCCGTTTTATCTAAGATGCTCACGCATCTTGATAAGGCTGACGCGCTCTCACTTGCCGCCTGCAAGATGCCTTGCAAAGAATTCCCTCCGGATTCTGGCAAGCCCCCCGTTGTCGGGATTTTTTGCATTTTCAAAGGAATGCCCCGCGCCCTCAGAAATGACGAGCTCAACGGGAACGCCGAGCGAGCGCGCCTTTTTCTCCATGTAAATCGCGGCCTCTTTCGGCACAATGGAATCCTTCTCGCCTTGCAGGATGAGCATCGCGGGCGCGCCGCGCTTCAGGTAGCGGGCGGGGCTCATCATCTTCCTGAGCTCAACATTGTCGGCAATCTTTCCGCCGAGAGGCCCGCGCATGTTCGATTCCTGCGATATAAACGAACCCGGGGCGTCGGCCTCCGGATCGACCATGTCGCTCGGTCCGGACTGCGGCACGGCGCACACGAACCTGACTTTCACCCCCTTCAGCGACTCGTCGCCGGGGAAGTCGGAATCGCCCGAAAGCGCCGTAAGATACGTGAGCTGTCCGCCCGCCGAATGCCCGTAAACGCCCATCTTATTCGGGTTGAGCTTCAGCTCCTTTGCGTACTTTACCATGAACCGCGCGGCGTCCTTTGCGTCGGTAACGCACGCAAGCATCGTGCGCTTGGGGAAATGCCTGGCGAACCTGTACGAAACCGTTGCCACCGCAATGCCCTTTGAATTGTACCACCTTATCTCGTCATTGTAGTACCCGTATCCGGAAAAACGCTCGCCCCCCGCAAAGCCACCGCCGTGAAAATACATTATAAGCGGAAACCCCGCCAGCGGGGCGGGCCCCTCCGGATAGGATATGTCGAACCTCAAAAGCTCGCCGTCCGCATACTTGTAAGGTATGCCAAACGATGTGTTGAGATTCTCATAAATCGCGCGCTTTCCGGAATAATACTCGGGAACCTCGCACCGCGACAACGCTTCAAGGGGCGACCTGTCCGGCGCTGCGGCATGCATTTGAAGAGCCGCAAAAAGCGGCGCGAACACAAACAGAAACTTCAATGCGCATTTATTCATGGCTGGCCTCAATGTTTTTATGAAAGAAGATTTCCCCATATAAAATCTGTCTCTTATACACATCTCCGAGCCCACGAGACGGAGCTACATCT
>ERZ1026946.22-NODE-22-length-110002-cov-28.820359_pt1 | contig 110002 bp, 111 predicted proteins | sample MGYA00519460_ERZ1026946 | MGnify/ENA primary metagenome ERZ1026946 (study PRJEB26926, sample SAMN06164620) | human gut metagenome | biome: ENVO:00009003; feature: ENVO:2100002; material: ENVO:00002003 | host: Homo sapiens | place: USA | collected 2012 ...
TCGACTAGTCGTCGGCAGCGTCAGATGTGTATAAGAGACAGGGCGGGATAGGCTCGGTCTGGGGTACGGGGGATGAGAGCTGCATCTGCCCTGCGCCGGAGGGTGATTTTGGGGCGGCGCTTTTAAGCTGCGAGGCGCGCTCTTCGAGCCTTCTTTTTTCAGCCTTGAGGGAGGCGTTTTCGTGCTCGCGCTCCTCCAGCTTCGCCCTGAGCGCCGAGGACTCCTTTTCAAATGCGTCCGCGGCAGCCTTGAGGCGCGCAGCGTTGTCGGCTTTCATGTTCTCGATGTCCTCCGCCAGGAACTGAAGCTCGGAAAGCAGGGCGTCGCGCTGGATTTTCGTGCGGTCAAGCTCCTTTTCGGCCTGCATGCGCGCGGCGGTTTCGCGCTCAAGCCTCGCTTTTGAAAGGGCGGCGGCCTCCTTCTGCTCAAGGGCGCTCGCCGCCTCAAGCCTCTCCAGTTCGGCCTTCGCAAGCGATGCCATGGTAAAGCTTTCCGACGCCTCGTTTATGGCCTTTTCCGCGCTCGCCTTTGCGGTCGAGGCGAGCTCGTTCTGGGATTCCGCCTGCCTTATGCTCTTTCTTGCGTCGACGTACGCCGCCTCCTTTTGCGCCAGCAGGTCCTCGTTGCGCGCGCGTTCGGCCGTGAACAGGAAAAAGAAGAGCATCGTCGCGCACGCCAGTATGCTCACTGCCAGAATCAGGGCTTTGTTCAGGTCGTTCATCATATAAAAACCTTTGAAAAAAAAGCACACCGGCCGCCTTTTTGCAAACGTAAACATCCCAAAATCGGGCGGAATTTGGGAGGCCGGAGTTTTTTGGGGCGAAGTGCTTGACAAGGCGGCGGGGTTCGGAAGAATCAAAATCCATTTTCCGCCGCAGTTCGCGCGGCGCGCCAACAAGCCATAAATTTTTGCAGACATGATTATAGATCCCGAAGTAAAGAACCAGATAGAGGAAATAACAAAGAGAGCCGGACACCTGTGGAGGTTTCTTTGACGTACCGGCAAAGAAAGAGCGCATAGCCGCCCTCGAGGAAGCGATGGGGGCGCAGAATTTCTGGGACGACCGCTCGGCCGCCCAGGAGGTCATTTCGGAAGCCACAAGGCTGAAAAACATCGTAAATCCGCAGGTCGCCTTTTCCAAACGCCTGGAAGACCTGGCGGCCTTCGTGGAGCTTGCGGAGGAGTCGGAGGAGGACGAGGGGCTCGCAGCGGAGCTAAAATCGGAGGCGGAGGCGATGTTTGCTGAGCTTGAGCGGGTCGAGATAGAGTCTTTTCTAAGCGGCAAGCTCGATTCCTGCAACGCCATAGTTACGGTGCACGCCGGGGCGGGCGGAACGGAGAGCTGCGACTGGGCCGAGATGCTTCTTCGCATGTACACCCGCTGGGCCGAAAGGCGCGGCTGGAAATGCGAAATTCAGGACATAACAGACGGCGAAGAGGCGGGCGTCTCGAAAGTCACGGTGCGCCTGGAAGGCCCCAACGCCTACGGATACGCCAAGGCGGAGCGCGGCGTCCACCGCCTCGTGCGCATAAGCCCGTTTGACTCAAACAAGCGCCGCCACACGTCGTTTGCATCCGTCGACGTCATCGCCGAGCTGGAGGACGACGGCGACATCGAAATACGCGACGAAGACCTGCGCATAGACACCTACCGCTCCAGCGGCAAGGGCGGCCAGCACGTCAATAAGACCGATTCCGCCGTCCGCATAACCCACATCCCTAGCGGCATTGTGGTCGCCTGCCAGAACGAGCGCTCCCAGCTCAAGAACAAGCAGACGGCCATGAAGATATTAAAGAGCCGCCTATACGAGAAAATCGAGGACGAAAAGCGCGCCGAAATGGACAAGTTCTACGGCGAAAAGGGGGAAATTTCCTGGGGCAACCAGATACGCAGCTACGTATTCCAGCCATACCAGATGGTAAAGGACCTCCGCACCGGGGCCGAAACCGGGAACATCCAGGCCGTCATGGACGGGGACATCGACATGTTTGTCAACGCCTGGCTGCGCGCGGGCGGGCCAACCGGCCGCAACAAAAACATAAAGGTGGAGGACTGACGTGGACTGGCAGATAAGGTCGCTTTCAAAAAAATCCTCGAAAAGCGGGGTGGAGCTAAAGCCGGGCGACGTCGTCGAGTGCGTCGTTTACGCCAACGAGGCCGGCGAGCTTGAGCGGAGCGATTTCCTCAAATCCGAGCTTGACGAAAAACCGTTCGAGGGCAGATTTGTCGGCAGGTGGGAGCGCGTCGTAAGCGAGGACCCGGAGGAGGACGAGCGCCAGGCCAGGCGCATGGCCCTCGCGGGTTCCGAAGACCTCTTCATTTCCCTCTTTGACGCGGGGAGCGTCGAGGTCGAGGGGAAGGACGCCCTAAAGCAGATGCTGGCGCTCCTGCTTGAAAGAAAACGCGTGCTGCGCGCAAAGGGGAGGCCGGTTGGCGGCGTCCAGACTTACGTGCATTCCGCCTCGAAGCGCGAGTTTGAAGTCCCCCAGATGGAGCTGGACGGAGAGCTTGTGGCAAACATACAAACCCAGATAGACGCATTTTTAATATGAAAAAATTCATTCCGGCCATCATTGCGGCAGTCGTATCCGTATTCATTTCAGGGTGCGAGGACGAGCGCCTCGACCACATGCTGTGGTTTTACACTTGCGAGTCAAAAAACGAGACCGGCGTCTCGCGCACGATTGTAACGATGCCGAATTCGGGCTTTGAGGTAATCGCAAACAAGAGGGAATTCATGTCGTCTGCGGACCTTGAGAGGGTTGACCTGGCCTACGTGGACATGCCCGACGGCACGCGCCTCATCGGCCTCCAGGTGACATGCAACGCAAAGGGCGCAAAGAAGCTCTCGCGCGAAACCGCCGCGTCTATGGGCGGCTGGATACTCATGAAGGAAAACCAGATTCCGGTGGGCCTCAGGAACATCGACATGATGATGAACGGGGGCAAATTCTTCATCCCGCTGGAATTCCCCGAAGGCACGGACCTCCAGCAGAAGGTCGAGGAGTTCAACAAGGACATAAGCGTCATCGCCCCAAGGGTAATGGAGCGCGACAACAGCGTCTGGTAGCGTGAGCATGAGGCCGGCGTTTTCCGTTCTGGCGGCAGCCGCGGCGTTCATTGCATGCGCCGCATTCGGCGCCGATACCGTCCTCTGGCCGACGGAGTCCCGCGCATTTGACAGAGGGGAGCCGTTTGAAAACTTCATCCAGCCAACGGCCGGAAAACTTCCCCCGAGCGGCCTCTTCGGCGACGTGCGAAACGGCGGCTACCGCTTCCACGAAGGCATCGACATAAAATCCGTCCGCCGCGACCGCAAGGGCGAACCGCTCGACGACGTGTACGCCGCAATGGACGGAAAGGTTGTCATGGCAAACCATGTGGCCGGCAACAGCTCCTACGGGCGCTATGTCGTTTTGGAGCATCCGCAATGCGACGTCGCAGTCTATACGCTCTACGCGCACCTCAGGGAAATCGACCCGGGTGTCAAGGAGGGCGCGGAAGTCAAGGCGGGCGCGCGCCTTGGCATGATGGGAAGGAGCGCGACCTACAAAATCTCACGCGACTGCGCCCATCTTCATTTTGAAGTCGGCCTGCGCTGCGGGTCGAACTTCGACAGGTGGTACAACGCCCGGAATTACAAGACCAAAAACCGCTTTGGCAACTTCAACGGCATGAACCTGGTTGGCATGGATCCGCTGGATTTCATGAAAGCTGCGCGCGACGGAAGGCTGGACTCCGGGTTTGGAAATTATATCAAGTCTCAAAAAACGGCATTCGTGGTGAGGTTTTACACAAAGAAAACTCCGGACTTTGCAAAGCTTTACCCCGGCCTCGTCGAGGACGCGGGAGCCAAGGCCGGCTGGGACATATATTTCACATGGTTCGGACTGCCGCAGAAGATGACCCGCATAAAAAACCCGCGCATCGGCGCGACCGAGGGGGAGTTTGAAATAACGCAGTACGACCCGGACGAGATAAACCGCAAATGCCGCCGTTTTGTAAGCGTTGACGCAAACGGGAATCTGCGCCATACAAAACTGCTAGTCGACACCCTCCAGAAAATGTTTTAACGCCCGTCATGGGCAGACGCCGGAGAGCGCCTTTGCCTTGCTTTTACAGGAAGCCGGAACGGGCGGTCCCGCCCGGCGCAACCGCCGCGCGCGAATTTGCGAATACCACGCCCATGCGTGCAGGCTCTGCCCCAAGGCGTTAAAAGAGCAAATTGCGGGTGCGCATTTCAGCGATTCCCCGCTTTTTAAGTGTCCGCTTGTATTCCCGGGGGAAAAATTCCCGATAAACTATTTGCCGCCGCATTTTTATTTGTTGAAGGCTGCGGTAAAATATATTTTAATGAACCACGTTATGCGGAAGTTTTTAACATTGCTGCTTCTTTTTGCGGAAGTCGGGGCCGCGGCCGGCGGCGCGGGAAATCCGGCGCTAGGCTACTGGCAAATTCCCGACGACGACACGGGAAAACCCCAGAGCATCGCGGCTCTCTACGAACACGGAGGGGCCTGCTTTGTAAGAATGGTCGCAATATACTCCGACGACGGCAAAAAAATTGTCGAGACCCTCGCATCTCCCAAAGACCGGGCAAAGGGAATTGCCGGACACCCCCATATAGCGGGGCTAGACTTCATCTGGGGGCTGGTTCCGCCCTCGGGAAAGGGCCGCATGGGCGGAAAAGTAATAAACCCCGACACGGGAAACGTATGGGACTGCGAAGTCTGGGTAGATGCCGATACGGGAAAACTCGTCGTTCGCGGCAAATTTCTGTTTTTCGGGGTAAACGAATATTGGCTCCCCATTGCTGAATCTTTGATTCCAGAATCCGCCAGAATCGACGCATCCAAAATCATTCCGAAAATTCCGGACTCGGCCCGCTAGGGGAGGGCGGAACCTCTCCAAAATTGGCGCTGAAACTTTCACGGCGTTTTCGGCGCAAAATGCGGCAAATGGCGTCGAGCGCCGCGCAATCCGTATTCCAAGTTTCGGAAGCGGGAAGGTCCTGTTTCCTGCCGGCTTATTTTCACTGCGGACGGGAATCCTGCGGGGATTGCGCGCTTATATTAATGTATGGCATTTTTTATTGACGCAGGTTGCCAGCGGCGTATAAATATTTTACATATTAACCGCTTTACCACTGCACCTATGAAAAACATACTGACAAACTGCTGCATAATCGGCGCCGCGCTCTCCGCCTCGAGCTTGTACGCCGCAGACTGGGCCTACGACGCCTCGAATCCCGAAAGCAACACAAAGGAAAGCATTTCGCTCACAAACACATCGTACAGCATAGACACTTCCGGCGGCGAGCTAACCGTGACGGGCGGGATTACGCTCTCGTCCTCCCCGCTGCACGTCACGGGCGAAAACGCCCTCAATGTGGGCGGCGAAATCAAAAACACCTTTAAAGACATGACGCTTGAGGACGCATACGTGAATTCCTCCGGCGGACTGGCCTTCCTCTACGGGGGAACGACCCTCACCGGCCTCGGGACAAGCAGGCTTGAGCTCAACTCCCAGACGGCCACATTCTCCTCGACTTCCAGCCTGAACGTCGGCGAAAATTCGACACTGAGCGTTACCGGAGGCAAACTCAGTATTCAGAATGCCGGCGTAAGCCTCGCAAAAAATTCCACGCTGAATGCCGGGAGCATTGATTTTCTCTTCAACATGAACCTTTCCCTCGGCGAAAACTCAACGCTGAGCGCGGAGACCGTTAGCGTCATGTATAACGGCACAAAGTCGGTGACGCTCGGCAAAAATTCAAAATTCATCCAGACGGGAAGCTCAAAGTTCGAGGGGGTTGGAACCCTTGTCATGGAGGCTGGCTCGTCGATTAACATGGGCGGATACGGGCACTTTACTGGGAACGTCTCGCTCAACAATCTGGGTGCTAAGGCGGTGACAAGCGGCGTTGAGCTCCACGGCGACGCCGGTTCTGTAATCGACATAAGCCTTGGCAACAACTCCCTGGAATGTGTCGACGCCTCCACGGCAATGATAAAGACGCTCTATGCAAAAGACATGAACGGCGCCATAAATATCTACCTTTCCGACTTCATTTTGGACGACGCATTCCAGTACGGCGAAACTTACAGCATAGCGCTAATGTACGGGCAGTATGCGATGCCGGATTCATGGCTTGCAAGCGTCGCAAACATTGTCGATTCCGAATATGCAAAATACGTGGAAGGGAGCCTCAAGATGGACGGCAAGCTCCTTACCATGCAGGTTCAGGCGGTCCCCGAACCGGGCATATGCGCGGCGCTCTTCGGGGCGTTGGCCCTTGGATTTGCGGCTTATCGGCGCAGAAACTAGCCTTGCATTTCGCGTAAGAGAGGGGGCCTCGTTTTCGGGGCCTCTCTTTTTTTGCTTTTCGGTTTTATTCATGGGGCTGAAATTAAGCTGGCAATTTTTTAATCCCCGCCTCCTGTGCGGTACGGCCTCTGCAATGGCAATCGAAGCAGGCGGTTTTTTTAATTCATCCTTCAAAACAATTCATCGGCGCAAAGCAACGCTTCCGGCTTTTTTATCGGCCGAATTTGCACGGTAAAAAAATCCATTCCTCGGAAAATAAAGCTTGCAAATATAAGGCCCTTAATCCATCTTGATTTGAATAATGCAGGCCGCAAAACGGCTCGCGCATTAGCTTTCAATGAGGGGTGGTGGTTCAGTTGGTTAGAATGCTGGCCTGTCACGCCGGAGGTCGCGGGTTCGAGTCCCGTCCATCCCGCCATTGAAGAAGCCGCAATCCCCCACAGGGTTGCGGCTTTTCTGTACCCCCCCATGGACGGGACGAGAACCCGCGAAGCGGTGTTCGACCATCGAGCATCCGCGAGATGGGTAGCTTTGCAAAGCAAAGACCCCGAATGGGCGAGACGAGCGAAGCGAGCGAGTCCTTATATGCTTCAATACCATGGGCAATTGGTGTTATAATTATATGTATAATATTTCAATATATAAAATCAACTTATAAATGTAACCATTGTGGCAAAGAATGGGGTTTAAGCAAAATAGATGAAGATATACAAGACGGATATTCTAAAACAGAGAAAGTAGGGAATTACTATAAGACATATAGAATACAAGTCGTCAAAGAAACATGGAGATGTTCTAGTTGTGGTAACATAGTGATTAGAACCAGAAAAGACAAAAAGGAAATTTAAATAAACTGCAAAATACTTCGTTTGTATAAAATCATAAAAAACGCTGTTTTTAATCTGCAACCGGCATCCGCCGTTATCGGACGCCCCGGCTCAAATCGCCTTATAAAAGGGCGTATATTTACGATATTTTTAAGAATGAAAAATTCAACGAAAGAGGAGGCTTAAGCATGAACACAAAATTTAAAGGCGTTCCCGTAAATCTTGCCGGAAAATTTCCAAAGGCCGGAACCAAGGCGCCGGATTTCAAGCTTTCCAGAGGGGATCTGGGCGATTTTTCAATGGATGCGGCAAAGGGAAAGCGCATCCTTTTAAACATATTCCCCAGTCTGGATACCCCGGTGTGCGCCGTTTCGGTCCGCAGGTTCAACACGCTTGCAGCGCAAATGAAAAATACCCTAGTGCTGTGCGTATCGAGGGACCTCCCGTTTGCGCAGAGCCGCTTTTGCGCGGCGGAAGGCATTGAAAATGCCGTATTGCTCTCGGATTTCCATTACGGTTCGCGCTTTGGCGAGGATTACGGCGTTGTCATGACGGACGGCCCGCTCGGGGGCCTGTTTGCAAGAGCTGTAATCATAATTTCCCCGGACGGGAAGGTCGTTTATTCCGCCATGACTTCCGACATCACAGAAGAGCCGGACTATGCATCCGCCCTCGCTGCGCTCGAATAGTTTCCGGAAAAACATCCGCATCCAAATCCCGCTCTGCAATGCGGGATTTTTTGTTTTAACGAAAAGGCGGCAAGAATAGCAGTAGCAACCGGATTCCGGCGCATTGGTCTCAAAGTCCGGCTTTGAAGGGCATTCCCGAAGTTCCTGAAGTTTTGAGGGCGGAACTTTCGCGGGAAGCGAAGTTTGGCAGGCGCAGTGGGTTTTTCCAAAAAAACGCCTGAAAAACATATTCGCAATTTTGAAAGCACGGAAGCGCATGTGGAATGCATGCAAATTGCAAAACATTAAACGCGCGGCACCGCAATCAAAGAGGCGGGACGGTTGCCGGAAACCCGCTATCGGATTCCCCAAACTGCGGCGGAATATTTACCGCCAATGCCATAGGGCGGGGGAGGGGGCGTCTGAAAACTCCCCTTCAAAGTTCCCCGATATGGATTCGAACCATAACTAAAGGAACCAAAATCCTCTGTGCTACCATTACACCATCGGGGAATGAAAATATCCGGTAAAAGCTATATGGAGACCCGCGCCAGTCAAGCCTTTTGTGGCTGCCTACAGCCTTTTACCGCCCGAAGCTTCAATGCGCGTTCCCGCGAACATTAAGAAGCGCCAACTTCCCGGAAGTTTCCGCGCACGGCGGTCAGGCTTTGAAGTTCTGGCGCACGAATTCGAACATTATGAGCGTGGCCGCGATATTAACGTTTAGGCTGTCGGCCATGCCAAGCATGGGTATTTTTACAATTTCATCGCACATTGCCAGTATCTCCGGAGGGAGGCCGTCTTTTTCGCTTCCCATGACTATTGCAGACGGGCGCCTGAAATCGCAATTCCACACGCAGTCCTTTGCGCCGAGTGCTGCGGCATAGGAGCGGATTCCGTTTTTTTTAAGCCACGCAAAGATTTCTTCCGGAGACGCTTCGACAATCTTTTGCGAAAACACGGCCCCTTGCGAGGCGCGTATAACGGACGGATTGAATATGTCGCTTACAGGGTTTGAAAGCAGGACCGCGTCCGCCCCCGCGGCGTCTGCCGAACGCAGCATGGCGCCGAGGTTGCCGGGCTTTTCAACAGCGTCGCAGACGAGCACGAGCGCGGGCCTGTCCGTGGGGAGTGAGATTTCGGCAAGGGACGTTTTCCACTGGCCGCACACGCCAAAAATCCCGTCGCAGCCCTCGCGGTTTGAAATTTTTTCAAAAGCCGGGGCTGAAAGCCTGCATAGAGGAATTTTTCCTCGGAGGGAGTCTATAAACGGGGCGTGCGCGCCGCTTTTAAAAAGTTCCGGGCAGAAGTAGACTTCGTCAACCTCGACGCCTGACTGCATGCACCGTTCAAGCTCCCTCAGCCCCTCTACGGCGAAGCGGCCGAATTTTCTGCGTCCGGCCCGTTCCTGAAGTCTTGACAACGCCTTTATGCGCGGGTTTTGTCTACTTTGAATAAATTCTTCCATCTTAAAAATTTCACACTTTTAAAAAGCATTTCGCGCATATTTGCAATGGATAACTGCGTTAAAAAGGGCAGGGCCTTCAGGGAAGGCCCTTTTGAATACCACCAGGAAATCGAGCTTAAAATAGAAGACCTGACAAATCTCGGCCTCGGGCTGGGGCGTTCGGGAGGGGTGGTGGTCATGGTCGCCTTCGCGCTTCCCGGAGAGCTCGTGAGGGCGAGGATATTCAGAAACCACAAAAACTATTCCGAAGCGGATTTGCTCGAAGTGCTGGAGCCTTCGCCCGACCGGGTGCGGCCCGTCTGCCCGCTTTTCGGAAAATGCGGCGGATGCCAGTACCAGCATCTTTCCTATCCCGCGCAGCTCGCGTGGAAGCGCAAGCAGATAGGAGACCTCGTCGAGAGAATCGGCGGCCTTTCCGGGATTGAAATCGAACCGGCGCAGGGTTCCCCGATGACTTTCGGCTACCGTTCAAAGCTCACCCCGCACTATGAGCGCCCGCGCGGGAGCGAGATGCCGATAGGCTTTGTAATGCAGGGGACGCGCAACAAAATCATAGACGTCGAGCGCTGCCCGATAGCGTCGGATGCGATAAACGAGGCGCTCCCGGCGGTGCGCGAATCGCTGAGGGCCCGCATGCCTTCCCTCCGGCGCGGCGGGACCGCCCTTTTGCGGGACACCCTCGAGGGGGTAGTCACCGACAACCGCGCCGTGGCCTCCGAAAAGGTCGGCGCGCTCACCCTTCAATTTGTCGCGGGGGAATTCTTCCAGAACAACCCCCACGCCCTGCCGGGTCTTCTCGAATACGCCGCCGCCGAAGCGGAGGGTCCCGAGAATCTGGTCGACGCATACTGCGGCGTGGGAGGCTTCGCCCTATGGGCCGCGCCGCGTTTCAAGAAGGTTATGGGGGTCGAAATAAGCGCAAATTCCATAAGCTGCGCCAGGGCAAACGCAAAGATAAACGGCATTGAAAACTGCGAATTCATAGCCGGAAAGGCGGAGGCGATATTTTCCGAAATCCCGTTTTCCGGAACGAACGCCGCAATGATAATAGACCCGCCGCGCTCCGGCTGCGACGGCGAATTTCTGCGCCAGCTCGTGGAATTTGCGCCGCGAAAGCTCGTCTATGTTTCCTGCGGCCCTGATACCCAGGCGCGCGACCTGAACTATCTGGCAAATAACGGCTACAAAGTGGCGCGCATCCGCCCGTTCGACCTCTTCCCCCAGACGCGCCATATAGAGAGCGTCGCAACCCTCGAAAGGGCCTGAGGCGGAAGAGCCGTGCCTTCCCCCATTCCGCTCGGCGGACGAATCCCGTCCAAAAGCTCCGGCCGGAATGAATCCGGAAAAACCGCTTGGAAAGTGTCCGGCTTCCAAGGCATCCGGAGCGTTAAGGCCCATGCAAATACCGCCATGCCGCCCGCCTCTTCCGGCAATCCGCTTGCAGGCGGCTAGTTGAAAACTTCAAGCGCGTGCGGAAAGGTTTAAATAGAGATGCGGCGGAATTGCCGTCCCTCTTGCACATCAAAAACAGAGGGCAATCTGACTGAAAAAGGGCGGCAGTTCGCCGCTCGTTTTTTTTGCAATATAGACGGGAGGCCGAAAATCCAATCTCCAAAAAACGGCTCTTTTTTAACAAAGATTTCCCGCATGTTTCCGGCGTCTAATCGCAAGTTTGCAGGCGGGATGTTTTGAGGGAAACGGTTTTTGCCCGGGTACTTTTTTGAATGCAAAAAATCTTCCTAGCCGCGCGCGATGTCCCGAGACGGGGGCATATTCTTTATAAGAAACGGATTTCCGGCCTCGTTTGCCAAAACTGACTTTGAAAGCTTTTCCCCGGAAGGCCCCAGCGCGAGCGGGCAGTGAGCAAATTCCGGCGGCTCCGCCCCCAGCGCTTCGTAGAGCAGTATCTGGCGCGCCGTGCTTGCCAGCAGGTCTTCCCCTCGGACGACTTCGGTTATGGCCATAGCGATGTCGTCCGCCACCACCGCGAGCTCATAGCTCGGCCCCCCGGATTTTCTCCAAACCAGAAAGTCCCCGAAATCCTCCCCGGCGACAAACGACTGGGGCCCAGCAAGCCCGTCGTTAAACGAAACCTCCCTGCCGTCCGGAACCCTGAAACGCCAATTTTCAAGGAGCGGGTTTTCGATTTTTTCGGGAAGCTCCCCGCGCAATTCGGGGGGAAATATCGGGTCGGGATTGCAGTGCGCAGGCAGCCTTCGCGGAGTCCGCCCGAGCTTCCGTATTTCGGAGCGCGAAGCCCGCGAAGGATATGCCAGACCCTTCGCGCGGAGAGTTTCAAGGGCGCGCACGTAAAAGTCCGTGCGTTCGCTTTGAACATATGGGCCGAACGGTCCGCCGACGTCGGGCCCTTCATCCCAGTCCAGCGCCAGACGCCAGAGGTCTGGTATTATCTGCGCTGCATATTCTGGCCTGCACCGTTGAGAGTCGATGTCTTCAATCCTTAGCACGAGCGTCCCGCCGTTTGCGCGCGCGCGCATCCACGCCGTTTTGAACGTGGCGGCGTGGCCCGCGTGAAGAAAACCGGACGGAGTAGGGGCCAGCCGTCCGCGGTAGGGTTTCTTTTCGGAGAGTCGTTCCACTTCTTTTCGAGCAGTTTTCAGATAAAGTCATTTATGCTCGGGACTCCGGAAAAATCAACACATATGGCATGAAATTAAAAAATCTGAAACGCCCGCACGGATGTCCGCAGCAGCCTGCGGCAAAACACCGGAAAGCGGAATGGGCGCTATTCCTTTTCAAATGGAACTACGCATATGCGGTAGGCGTAGTAATCATCGCGGTATGTGAAAGACGGGTTCTCCATCCTGAATTCCAGGACTTCAGAGTTCGCGCTGGGCCTTGAGAGTTTGAATCTGTATTCCGTTCCCGGTAAATCCGGACCGACAATCCCCTTCATCAAAATCTTTTCCTTAGACAGGAGCTTTGCGAGGTTGGGCTCTAGTATCTTCAGTTTCCATCCACCGTCCTCCAAGTTGAATATATCCGGCATTTGTATTACGTGGTCGCCCCGTCCCTCGTCATCCTTGCACATCAAAACGAAGTTGGTTACGGTATATTGACTATTATACTCATGTTTGGATTTAAGAAGCGAAGACAGCATGCCGCCGGGAGTATCCATGGGCATTGGACGATAGACTCTCTTCTCAAATATTCCAGAAGCTCTTGAAATATCGTAGTCTTTTACTTTCTCGGGCGGGAGGAATGCCGCCCAGGAACTGCCATTCCAAAAAATGGAAAGCTCCACCATATTCTGCGAAAAGGCTTCCATCCTTATATACGGCGGCCCCTCCATCTGCGCAGGGGGAAAACAGCACTTTTTAACGATAAAAGCCGCAAAAAAAACGATGAATGCAAAAAACGCCGCAAGGAATACGGTCAAAAATATTTTAAATATCTTCATTGTCATGTGTACATATTGTTTAAATGAAAGATTAAGCTCTTATCGTCCTGATTTCAATGAAAAAGTTTTTGCGGACCGGTTCCGCTTGCGTTATAATTAAAATATGGTCGTAGTAGACCCTTTGCATCCGCCGCAAGATATTGCTGATCCCCCCGCATCACGGAAGCTGCGGAAAGAGGAGGGAGGGAAGCCTGCACATCTGGCATTTTTCAGGAGTTTGCGATGCGCCATTTAAAATCTGCAAGGCATCGGCAAATAAAAAGCTGTCAATCCGGGGTGGGGGAGTCTGCCCGGCATTCTGCGCCAATGGATGGCGTCATTACTTCCGATAATAAAATCCTCCGAATTGCACAAAATATTCTCCGGCCGCACCAAGGCATGGGCATAAAAAATCCTCCCGCATCCGCAGCGGGGCGGGGGGAGAAATGGGCATCGCAAACAAGACGCCTAAAACCGGGAGCCGGATATTGAAAATCCGCCGTCTACTACAATAGTCTGACCGGTTATCCAGCGGGCGTCTTCGGAAAGGAGAAATTTTGCCGCGGCTGCGACATCGGAAACGCGCCCGAGACCCAGCGGAACGGAGGCGGCATAGTTATCCGCCGCACTGCTATCTTCGAAGAAAACAGAAGTCATTGGCGTATTTATCCCGCCGGGGGCGACTAAATTTATGCGAATGCGCGGGGCAAATTCGAGTGCGGCCGACTTCATGTATGCGCAAAGCGCCGCCTTTGAATCCGAATATATCCCCCCGCCCCGATATGGCGAAAAAGAGGCGATGCTTGATATCAGAACCGCGCTTGCGAGGGAGAGCCCGTTCGACTTCTTGGAAGCCAGAACCTTGAGGATTGAGGCGGAGGAGGCCACATTGACCGACATGGTTTCCGCAAAAAGCGACGCATCAAACGAGCGGGCCGGCGCAAATGGCCCTAGCCCCGCCGAATGCACAAACCCGCCCACGGCTATTCCCTGATCGCGTATGAACCTCGCAAGGGATGCCTCAACTTCGACCGGGCGGGAAAGGTCGCAGACAAATACAGCATGCCAGTCCGGATTTTCAGGGAACGCCGCACCGCTTCAAGTTTTTCCGCATTTCTGCCGCACAATATAAGGCGGGAAACGCCAGAAAGCTCCGCACATATTCCAGCGCCAATACCGGACTGCGCCCCGGTTGGCAGGGCGAATGCGCCGCTTATATCCCGGCCTTGGTGCGTATTGCCGAAGCCAGGTCGCCGACGGTCTTGCAGGCTCTTATTTCGCCGGTAGAAAGGCGGACATTATAAGTCTTGTCAGCAAAGTCGAGCAGCATGATCACCGCAATGGAGTCCCAGTCTTCAAAGGAGTCGAGGGCATCTGAGTCCGCAACGGTATCCGTATCCAAAATCGCGGCCAATTTTTCGTAGAATTTTTCCATAATGTGCGAGTAAAAATAGTTCATATAAACGCGCCGCGCGCAATCTTTTTTTGGCGCGCCCGGGCGGGTGTATCGCGCCTCACAGGGAAACGCGGGGGCCGTAGTCGAATGTTTCGTCGAAGGGCGGCTGGGGCCATGCCGAAAGCATGAAATGGGGGTCGGAATCCAGCCTCTTCCAAATGGCCTCGTATATGCGCGCCTCATCGACAACCGTGGCCGAGCTCGCCCCCAATGCGGCGGTTTTCCCCGCTCCGCAGTCCAGCGCAAGGGCGTCGAGCCTATTGTCAGAGTAGGGCTCCGCCCCGCGGCATCTGACGTGCAGCACGCACTCCTTCGGCTCCCGCCTCCCGGCGGAAACGACGAAGCCCGAAAAGTTGCGGGGGTAGCGGTAGGGGACCCCCTTCATCACCTCAACGTAGTGGGAGTGGGTTATGCATGATGAAGCGGTCTTTCCCAAAAACAGCATCTTTGCGTTTCCGGCGCGGTGGAGAATGTCGAAAATAGACCCCTTTCCGCATGATTCGGGACCAATTTTCGCCAAGACCTCCGTATTTTCCCCAATCATGGCGACGCTCAGCATCGGATCGGCGGAGCGCACCGCACCGGGCATTTTTCTGAAGAATTCGGAAAACGCCCCCATCGGGGATTTTGAATTTTCAACGTCGAAATCCTCCCGGGCGCAGAAGCTGAAGGTAAAAGTCGGCACCAGAAGATTTTTTACGCCGAGGGCCGCAATCGATTCAAACAGGCCCCGGAGAAGCTCGCGTTTGGAAAGCTCCGGATTGGGCAAGCCGAAGTTTACCTCGGAATGTATCATTAGCCAGTCGCAGTCGCCCGCGCCGATGGCCGCGAGGGTTTCCGTTATGCGGCCCGATGTCAGGGGGCCCGAAGGTCCCAGAAAGAGTGTTTTATCATTTGCGCTCATCATGCGTCTCCTATTATTTCAGCAGGGTTTCCAAGCATTATGACCCCGTCGCCGCAGCCCTTATAGACGACCGAAGCGGCCGCAATCTTATTCATGGAGCCAATCTTTGCCTTTGGCAGAAGCGCGGCGTGCGAGCCCAGAAAATTGCAGTCTCCAATCTTCACATACCCGCATATATCGCAGTATGACGATATGACGTTGAAGCTCCCAACATGCGTGTCGTGCGCAAATCCCGAAAAGCAGTTTACCACGTTGCAGTCGCCTAGAGATACGGAACTGGCCCCGGAATAAGGGGCGAAAATATTCCCGTCCCCCATATTGGCGAGCGTGTGCGCGCTTATTCGCGCGGAGGGGTGTATCAGATTGAAAAGGCGCTTGCCGCGCTCCTTCAGACTCTCGAAAATCCGCTTTCTTACGGCGGGATTTGCCACGCCTATCACGTAAAAATCCCCTTCGCGCGCGGGAATGGTCTCTTCGGGACCCATATTCATGGACTCCATCGAATAGTTCTTGAGGGTGGGGCACTCCGGCGCCGCAAATCCCCCGAATGAAACCGAGGAATCTTCGCGCATGACATCCCCCAGATAGAGATACGATTCGTAAGCCAGGCCGCCTCCGCCTATTATTATGACATTTTTTGCCATTTCAGAGCGTCTCCCCCCCGTCAATTACTATGCACTGCCCGGTTATCCAGTACGAATCTTCCGACAGCAGGAAAGCAGCGAGGTTTGCGACGCACCCGGCCTTGTCAGCGGGTTCCGGAAGCCTGGGGGCATATCCTCCGTCAATTTCGGCGGTTCCTGCGCTGCGCATTTTTGAAATGTTTCCCGGCAGGACGGCGTTTGCCCGGACGCCAAGGCGCCCGAATTCGGCCGCGAGAGTTCTGACTGCGCTGTTTAAGGCCGCCTTTGAGGCGGCGTAGGAGAGCAGGGCCGGCTCGCCGTAAAGGGAGGCCGCAGACGAGGCCATGACGATGGAAAGCCGCCTGCCGCGCACGCGCCCGGAAGCCACGCTTCTTGCAAGCATCACTGCGGAGAAAAAGTTTACCTCAAATATCCTGCGCATGGATTCTGCGTCTATCATCGAAGCCGGAAGTATGTCGATTTCCCCCGCAAACCCTGCAAGGCCGGAGAATTTTCCGAATTTCTTTGCCATGGAGGCCGTCCACTCCGGAATCCCGTCCGGATCTGCGGCGAGGTCCCTGGCTTCGCAAAAAACGCGCTCGGGAAACGCCGCCTGAGAGCGCATGGCATCAAGCCGGCCTTCGTCCCTTCCAACGGCGACGACGGAGGCGCCCAGAGAGTTCAGGAGGAGGGCGGTTTTGAGCCCGAGGCCCGAACTTGCGCCCGTCACCAAGACGGTGTCGTCTGGAGAGAATTTCGGCATTTACTTTTCCGCGCGGTTTTCGGCCAGGTCAAGAAGGTCGGAGGCGGTTTTTGCGTTGCGCAGAAGGCTTATATCGGGCCTGAAGCCGAGCTTTCTGCTAAAAAGCGCAAGCACCGACACAAGCGCGAGAGAATCCCATTCCTCAACATCCGCAAGTTTCGTATTTTCAGTCATTTCAGTTTCCACCTGCAATGCCGAATTTATTTCGTCTAAAAGTTCCGATCTTGTCATTTTTATCAATATGTATTGTGTTTTCCCGTTTTCAAATTTTATGCCTCGCGCCTGAGAGCTTACGGCGGTCCGGCATCATCCACATTCCAGAATTTTAGAGCAGTAAATCGGCCCCGCACGCAAGGCCACGCTCGCCCATGAAAGCCCGATGCCAAAACCGCTCATTACAAGACTCATTTCCCCGTTCCGCAGCCTTTCCCAAAAGTTATCGCAAATAATGGCAGGAATTGAAACGCAACTCAGATTGCCATATTTAGTGATAGAATCAGCCGGAAACTTTGAATAGTCCCCCCCGAGGGCGTCGGCGATGGACTCTATTATGAGCTTGTTCGCCTGGTGCATCAAGAACGCGTCAACCGCTCCGGCATCCCAGCCAGCACGGGAAAGCACGGCCGAGACACTCGCCGGAACTCGCTTCAGCGTGAAGTCCACCACTGCCAATTTGTCCATTGAAGACCCCCAGTCGTATGAGCCGTCCGGGCGGAATTGAGAGAGGGAAGGCGGTGTGCGGAACATCCCGTTTTTGCACGCAATCATATCCCATCCCGAACCGTCCGTGCCCGTGTCGAAGTACATTGAAGCGGCATCGGGGTTGAAGTCCAGCACCGTGGCGCTCCCGGCGTCGCCAAACATCGGTACGGAATCCACGGGAGAAGGGGGCTCAATCTTGTTCGGAGTGTCGCCTGCGAGCATCAAAACGCGCCTGCAAGCGCCGGAGGAGAGCAGGCTCGAAGCTATCCAAAGCCCGTAGACATATCCGGCGCAGCCCTGGTTCACGTCGAATGCGGCGCACGAATTCGGAAGCCCCAGGCGGGACTGCAAAATGCACGCCGTGGCGGGGCTCACATAGTCTGGATACTGCGACACGAAAACCACGGCTTCAATGGAGTCGCGCCCGATTCCGGAATTTTCAAATATGTCTTCCGCAGCCCTGACGCACATGTCGGCCGCCGTGGTTTCGGGGGCTGCGACGCGCCTTTTTTCAAACCCCGTGGCCTCAACGACTTTTTTTAGGCGCTTAATGTTTCCGCCGTACAGGCCAGGGATTGAGAAAGCGCTTTCCTCGCGTTCGGCAACCACGGTTGATACGGCCTTTATTTCTACGTTTTTTATTTCTGCGCAGGGCATTTTTGCAAAGGGTGGCTGTTGTCAGATTTCAATGAGGGAGCAGGAATTCAGCGGCCCCAGTTTCATTATGATTCCCGCGAGGGTGAGGCCGGCGCCGAAACCGCCGAGCATGACCGTCATTTCCCCGGAGGAGAGGGATTCGGCATAGTTTTTGCATATGTTTACGGGAATTGTAGCGGAGCTGCTGTTGCCGTACAGGCCGACTATGTTGTTTGGCATTTTGCCATGCGGGACCCCCATCCTGTCGGCGAGCTTTTCCAGCATGAAACGGTTAGGCTGGTGGAAGGCATAGGCGTCTATGTCGTCCTTTGAAAGCCCCGAATACGCCAAAAGCTCGTCTGCCATTTCTGGCACCTTTTCCTGGACAAACCCGAATACGGAGGCGCCGTTCATGACGAGGTTGTCGAGGCTTCTCAGGTTTCCGTCGCAGTCCTCCGCCTCGAGCGCGGTTTCAGGGGAGGAGGGCGTTTTAAAGCCCCCCGCCGGAATGGTTATGTCGAAGGCCGATTTCCCGAACACGCGGCTGAAGCAGAATGCGCGCCCCGAATCGGGGGAATTTTCGACAATAGCGGCCGCTCCGGCGTCGCCAATGAGCGGATGGCTGTTCCGGTCGCGCGGATTCACTTTCTTGCTAAGAACGTCGGCGCACACCACGGCGACCTTCCCGACTCCCGCCCCGCGCAACATTGAAAACGCCTGGAAAAGGCCGCACACAAACCCCGCGCACCCCTGGTTCATATCCACGCACAGGATGTCCTCGGGAAGCCCGAGGGAAGTCTGCACTATGGAGGATGTCGGCGGAATGAAATAGTCCGGAGACTGGGTCACGCACACGAGCGCCCCAATATCCTCGCGCCGCGTTCCGGAACGGTCCATCGCCTCCCCGAGAGCGGCGGCGGCAAAATCGGACGAGCACTGGCCGGGCAGGGCGACGCGGTGGCGGTCATAGCCCATAAGCTCCTTGAGCTTCATCGATTTTTTCAGGGGGAAATTGTAATTTAGCGCATCGTCGTCATAGCGCAGCTCGTTCAAGGGAACAGCAGCCGAAAGCGCCGAAATGCGCACCCCTTCAAATTGGAAAAGCATTTCCTATTTCTTTTTGCTGTTGCGGACGAGGCGCTCTATGTCCCCGAGGGTGGCGAAATATTCGGGGGCTATCTTGGTCCCGTCTATGGATATTCCAAAGGCCGCGTCCAATTCGGAAACGAGGCTTATTATGTCGAACGAATCAAACAGTCCGTCCTCCACGAATCTGGTATTTTCGTCAAAGTCTATGCCGGGCTTCAAGTCCCTCAATATTTCGGAAATTTTTTCTTTTGCGTCGTCCATCGCATTTCTAGCGTTTGCCGTTTAAAACGGGCGTTGAAACTATAATTGTGCAACTCAAACAGTCCCTGCGGGATTTTTCAACCTTTTTTATTGGGACGCCCGCCAATGCCGGCGCCGGTTTCATCGCGGCGTTTGCGCAGAAAGTCGAAAGTGAGGGCGACGTCAATTTTTTTGGAAAAGGCATATTTGTAGCCGAGGCTTTCATAAAGCCTCCGGTTATCAAAACTCCTGTGCCCCGTAAAAATTTCAAAATATGTGCAGACTTCGGGCGCCAGGGCCTCGCATGCCGCAAGCAGGGCGGTTGCCGCACCCCGCCTGCGGAAACGGGCGTCAACGCACAGCCTCCCAATCTTGCAGATCCGCCCGTCAACGGAAAACCTGACGGCCCCCGCAAGCTCCCCTCCGATCTGCGCCTTCAATATGACTGCGTCCCCGCGTTTGACCGACTCCCATGCCTCCTCCGCCGTTTCCGAGAGAGGGGCCATAGGAATGTTGCCATAGCGCGAACTTTCCTCCGCAAAGGCGGCATGTTGGATTTCAATAATCCCGGGCATATCCGCGGCCTCGGCCGGGAAAACTTCCAGACGCGTTCCATGCGTTTTCAGATAGGCATCGCATTCTTCCATGCACCTGCAAAATCCATTTGAAATTTAAAAGTCAAGCCGCAGATTAACTCACCGCGCTTTTAAATGGGCCAAAACACAGTCCAATTTTTATTATTATTTTAATGAACACTTCCGATTCAGACGCCCGTCAAGCGGCCTTTATTGCCACCAGTCTTATACGTCGAATAGATTAGATTTTATCTGGCAAACTTGAGGGGATCGGCTGCGTTTTAAGTTATTCTGTAATTAACTATAGTTTCAAGAAATTTATTGACTTATTTAATTAAGTACCTACAATAAAAGATGTTCAAATGAGGTGCGCCATGTTGAGTAGCCAAAGGAAAGTATATTTGCGCCAAGAGTTCGGATGTATGACGCACGGTACTTGTAAACATTATCCCTTCCGGGATTAAATTCAGCTAGTAGAATTTTTACAGTAAAAATTACAGGGAGGCAATATGAATTACGGGAAAGCTATATTGGCATGTTTAATTATATATGTATGCATGCTTTTTTCAGCGTGCAGTTCAAGCGATAATGATACAAACAAATTGGAAAAATTTGGAATATCTGAAAAGTCAATAAATGAGTTTTTCTCAACAGGTTTATATAAAGGTTTTTTAGATGACGGTAACCCCATCTTAATTTTAGCTATGATGCCAAAGACTGCACCCAAGCCGGATATTGATATTGGGCTTTTTTACAAACTAATAGATGGCAAGAAAATAGAACTTGGCATGAATATTATGAATCCGCCTCTTGTTTTGGGATTTACAGGAATGTATGAAAATGTAAAACTAAAACTTGATACTACAATAGAATTAGAATCAAAAGAACTTAAGATTGCTTCTGATACAGTCTATAATGTCCCATCTGAAGTAAGGAATGGATTCACATTAGTTAGATATTTTGAAATTACTAAAATCGACGATAGCGCTTACAATGAGCCATATTTAGTATTTATTTATAAGAAATAGTATTGGAATATTTTGCGATAGCAGCACATAAGTATGTAGGCATGGGACGGTTTGACGCTAATCCGCCGAAGCGGCGCGATGTATATGCAAACGAATCTCACGTATTCGGCAAAGTGCCGATATTAAGTAAACCGACGAGGGTGTGCGCGGCCATGAACACGACTTTTTTGGGGAACTCGGAGAATGGGATGCCAAGGGAAATATCTTGTAAAAGACTATCAAGATACAAACGATATTTTGGCTGAGAGAAGCATACGAAGAAACCGACCGCTGGGGCCTACGATTTGCGGACGGGGTGAGTTGGCATCTTTAATGGATTTCAGATGTAGAAGCCAATTTTTCAAGGCCTTCATAGTTAAAGAGTAGAGCGGCAATATTCTTGCCGCCCCATAATTAGACATAATATATATTGTGCAATTTAAGGATACCTCGAAAGACGCGCCCCGGTTTCGCATACTTGTCTTCGGAAATTCCGCAAAACTAACGTCTTAACCAATGGGATGCCTGGCGGATTTCCCGTCCAGCTTTCAATCATATGGAAGCCCTTTTCAGGCAAATGCACAAAACGTCTTGAAAGCCATTCCGAAAGTTTCCCCCAATATAGAGTAATCCCGCACGCACAAGGTTTCTGATGCGTTGGGATGATTTGTAAAGCTGAAATTTGCGATACAAAGAGCGCGACCGCCTTGTATTTTGAGAACGTTCGTATGACATTATTCGTCCAAAAAGATTAAGGCATCCTCCCGATAGTTGCCGGGAACTTGCCGATATAGAAATCATACCAATCGTTATACCTGGGTTTACATTCAAGAAAGTTGCTGAATTCCCAATAAAATCCCGCCTCGGATGAATACAGCCCTCCTTCGGATGCAGACTTTTTTACATTGCCTTTGGCATTCATATGTATTTTCGCCGAATAGATTTTTGTTTTGTCTTAATTTAGAGCAGCCATTTCCCGCCTTTCTTATTCGATTCTAAGACCCCAATACCGCACTCAAAGTCTCCCCCTTGCCCCGATTGTCCCCGAACACACACGCGCCATTATATTATGTCTAATTCTGGGCGGCGGATAAAACGCGGGAAAGAATACCCCTACGGATACGCCGTACAGAACAGGCAAGTCCATCCAAACTGCCGGGCAGCAATGGATTTGGGATTTGAACTTCCGCCCACCCGCTCGGGAACGGGAAAAATTCATCAATCCGCGCAAGCCGTACTGCGCGCCATTTCATCTGCGTCCGCGCACCGGTTTCCGCCGTTTTATTGTGCTTCAGCCGCCATTATTCATTTCCCGGGAACGGCGGCGGCGAGCTCGTTTTCCAGATTGCGCAAGTCATGCTCCCGCAGCAGGGGCGCGTTCGGGGAATGTATTGTTTCACCGGGGCCGAGTTTTCTTGCGGACAACAGTTTCGCGCATGTCTGGGAATTTGCCAGGGTTGCCACGGATTCGATTTCAACTTCGGCAAACTCGCCTTCGCCGATTTCGCGCAGGATTTTTTCGGCGCCTGCCGAAAGCCTGAATTTATCCCTGTTTTTCTGCAATACGGGCACATCATATTCGTGTCTCGGAAGAATCAGGATGTCGCAATATCCGCTTTTGAGCGACGACGGCATTGTAATGAAAATTCCCCAGGGATACTTGGCGCGCAGAATTCCGCGCGTCTTTATTCTGCCCTCTAAAATGCCTTTTTCGTCCGCATATTTGCCGATGTCAATATCCGCATTCCCGGCCGACTTCAAAGCGCTTTCAAGTCTCGTCTTTGCCTCTTTCCGGCCGAAGCGCAAGGCATAGGCGCGGCCGATTGAGGCAAGCTGCACTTCCCGCAGGTCCTTCCAGTCGCGCGATGCCGACTTGTCGTACAAATCCGCATCGCCGGGCTTGTTTACAAAATCTTCGAGGGGGCGTCCGGCATCGCGCTCGGATATTTCACTTTTTTTCACAAAGACGCTCCGCTCTATTTTTCCGCCTTTAAATTTGAATATCCAATTTGAATCCCCCGGAGCGGAGCCGCTCTCCCAGGATTCTTTGTATTGAATTGCCTGTATTTTGGATTCGCATGTTGAAATAAGCATGACTGCGTCAAACCAATCGCATATCTGCGGAAGGCTGGAATTTTTGCCCCAGACTTTTTCCGCGCTGAACGCGGAGCCATCGTAGCGTTCCGCGTCAAGATTTAACATCCAGATGGCCCCGTCTTTTATTTCGTACTTTCCGACATAGCCACGGGCGTTTGCCGTATTCATTGTTATACTGCCCGTCAGGTTTTCCCGTTCAATGAAGTCATGGAGTTCCGCCAGATTCTTGCGCATGTAAATGTCAAACGGGCAGTAGTCCGTAAAACGCAGCTCCATGCCGTTAAATGAAAGCTTGTCTGGCATCTGCATGGAGGCAAACGACATCGGCGCTAATAGCGCGGCAGAAGCTGCAAGAATGGCTTTCCGTATTGTTTTGGAGTTCGCTTTCATTCCCTTAGCGACAAGCCGGCCGGCGGTTTATTTCAGAAAACCTTTCGGGACTGGCATGGATAAATGCCGCGAAAGAAGCTAAAAAGCGGATAAAAGCCCCGGTATTGGCCGTGAAATTTGTATTGCAAGAAATTCCCGCATCGCACAAATCCGCAAAAAAATCTGCGGCGGCATACATGGCAGCGCGCGGAATTTTTTCGCCCTTCCCCATGACTACGCCGCTCTCCAAATGTGCGGGCGGATTCCTGCGGAAAATGCGCAACCCCGAAGCGTCAAATTCCGCGTTCTGCGGCCTCTTCGGAAAATTTTATTATCATGGAAAGGACGCGGGAGCCCGCATCCGGACGCGCTTCAAGGGCCTCCAGGGCATGGCGGCGGCCGAGCCCCTTTTTGTAAATGGTCTTGAAGGCGAAGAATGCCGCGTTTATCTCCTCCTCGGAAAAGCCGTTGCGCTGCATGTTGAGTTTGTTTATCGCGCAGACTGCGGCGGGGGAGCCGTCGGCCATCATAAACGGCGGTATGTCCTTGACGGATTTCGACGACGCGCTGAGCATGGCGTATTCCCCCACCCTGCAAAACTGGTGCACTCCGCTGCCCCACCCTATGACGGCGTGGCTTGCGATGCGCGCGTGCCCGCCGAGGGCGGCGTGGGCGCTCATGACGATGGAGTCCGCAACCACGCAGTCGTGGGCGATATGGCTGTAGGCCAGAAAATTGTTTCGGTTTCCGATGACGGTGAAAGTCGCGTCGGCGGTAGCCATGTGGGCCGTCACGTATTCGCGGAACACGTTTCCGTCGCCTATTACGAGGCCCGGCTTTCCGCCCTTGTACTTCAGGTCGTGCGTTTTCCCGCCGATAAACGCATAGGGGAACACCTCGTTTTCGCGGCCCATTTTCGTGAAGCCGTCAACGGTGGCATGGTGCGAGACTATGGTGCCGTCCCCTATTTCGACTTCGGCGCCGACGTAGGCGTAGGCCCCGATTTCCACGCCCTCGCCCAGGCGGGCTCCGGGTTCAACTATGGCGGTGGGATGGATTTTTACCATGTCGGCTCTCCTCGGCTTTCTAGGGGGTTTCGGCGGCGTCCAGGATTGTGAACATCAGCGTGGCCGAGCTTGCCACTTTGCCGTCAACCTTGCAGGACGCCTCCGCGCTGGCGACTTTCAGGCCGCGGGTCTGTAGGATTTTTACGTCTATTTGAAGCTGGTCGCCCGGCTTTACTGCGCGGCGGAATTTCACCTTGTCTGCGCTCATGAAAAACGCGAGCTTGTCCTTGCCGCTGACTTTCCGAAGCATGAGTATGCCCGCCGCCTGCGCCATGGCCTCGAGCTGGAGCACGCCCGGCATCACGGGGTTTCCGGGGAAATGCCCCTGGAAGAAAGGCTCGTTTATCGTGACGTTTTTGATTGCGGTTAGCTCCTCCTCCCCGCGCGTTTCGACCACGCGGTCTATCATCACGAAGGGATAGCGGTGCGGAAGAAGCTCGATTATCCTGCGGATGTCGAGAGTCGATTCCGTAAATATCTTTACGTCCTTTGCGGGATCCGCCGCCTTCTTTTTCGGCGACGCCTTCAGCTCCTGCATCTGCCTGAAAATCTTCGCAGTGAGCTTTGCATTCAGCGCGTGCCCGGGGCGGACGGCCACGATGTGCGCTTTCAGGCGGGTTCCCAGCAGCGAAAGGTCGCCCAAAATGTCGAGAATCTTGTGGCGGACAAACTCGTCTTCGTAGCGCAGCGGCTCCTTTGAAAGGATTTTGTCGCCCTTTATGACGATTGCTGAATCGAGGCTGCCGCCCTGGATTTTGCCCATTTTCAAAAGCGGCTCAATATCCTCGTAAAAAGTGAAGGTGCGCGCGGGGGCGACGGCGCTCTGGTAGGTCTCGGGGTCGATGTCGAGGGAGAGATGCTGGGTGAAGTGGCCCCTGTCGTCCGCCGATGTACAGGTGATTTTAAGCCCGTCATACGGAAGCGCTATTATCGAGCGGTTGCCGTCCGTCACGGAAATCGGGGTCTTGAGTTCGAAATACTCCCGATCCGCGTCCTGCTCGACGGGTTCCGCCTTGTGTATCAGGTTTACGAAATGCTTTGCCGAGCCGTCCAGAATGGGCGGTTCCGCAGCGTTCATTTCCACCACCACATTATCGACGGACCATAGGGCCGACATGACATGCTCTATGGTATGCGGCTTCACGTGGCCCTGGGACACGCTTGTGTTTACAAGGTCGTCAACAAGCTCGATTGACGGCTTTATTTCGGGCTTTCCATAAATATCGACGCGCTTGAACACTATGCCCGTATTGACCGGCGCAGGCTTCAGCGTGAGCGTGACCTCGGCTGCCGTGTGCAGAGAAGTTCCGCTTATGCTTATCTCCCTCAAAATTGTCCGTTGTTTCATTGAAATGGGCTCCGCGATTTCGTGTAAAAATCCGACTTCATAAAAAGAAGAAGATACGCCTTTTAAAACGCGGCTGTCAAGCCGATTATGGCCGGACGAACACGCGGCAGCCTTGTGCAAGAATTGTATTTATAATTCTATTTTCAAGCATGGCTAGTATCCATGCGTTCTAATCCAGAGTTTCAATCTTTTCTTCCATATTTTCCATTTCTCAGTATAGAATTGACCATAGAAATATCTCTTGCGACCATGGTGCAGTACAAACTCACGGCTTGGGTCTTGGTATGGGATTATGGCGTTGGGCACCACCAAGTAGTGATCCTTGTCGGCGGTTTCTATTTTTAAATTCCGCTTTTGAAAATGCACATACATTGTCGGCTCCCTATCCACCGCTTGCCGTTGCTCGTCCCAGTAAATACGCCACAGTTGCCCGCGGTCATATTCGAAGATGAAATGGCTTTTACCCTGGTCAATGCCAAACCGCTGTTTTTGGCACGATAAGAAATGCTTTTTTGTCCATAGTATGTCGTCAAACACCATGCCATCATATTGCTTATCTTTTGCCAAATCATGCCATAATCTGCTTACGCCCGGCCATTCATCAAAACTAAATCCCTTGGGAGATGAAAGTACGTTACGCCATGATGGAATTTTGTCATAGCGCTCGCTTTGGCGGAAAAAATTGTTAACTTCCGGAGTGTTGCGATAAATTGTCAAATGGCCGCGAGTTAAAATCTTATCAAATGAGGCGAGAATTTTACTGGTTAAAAAATGACTCATCCTCCCAAATATCAAATCATTGTCGCATTCTCCCCAAAACTCATATTCATGTAAATAGTCCTCAAAGATCAGGCCATACATTGGCCTCAAGTCGCATAGCTTGTAGGCATGCTCAAGTGCTACGGCCGTTCCAAATTTCTCTTCGGCGAGACGCTTTACCTCAGCTAGGGTGAAAGAATAAACTTTTAAATTACCCCTCCCCTCCGAATTAAATTTCTTTAATATCTTTTTGTCGTCTGTGAATATCAACCAATCCACCAAGTCATCATTGGCTTGGCATGAGCGGAGCCAAAATTCATAGTAGGAATTGAACTGTCCAAAGTATGGAACAATCAGTACAATACGATTTGCCATATATATGTTATTTTGATAGTTGCAAATATTTCTTTATCACATCCGTTTGGGATTGCGGAGTCCATTGGGCGTCAATTTCCTGCTAGCAGGCTTGACGAACGGCTTTGCGCTGTTTTCAAGCGTCCATTTCTTTAATATCAGTCGTTGTATGCCCGAAATACCAATCGCAGTCATACTCCGCATTGATAACCCGAAAAATATCTTCCCTATGGCGCGACGCCGTATTGTGAACTATACATAGTTTATCCTTTTTCATTATTTTAAATTATTGAATTGAATCAAACAAAATTACCCCCTCCGAAAAGAGTAAAATAGGTAGCAGGGGCAATCTTTTTGACTGATTTTGAAAATTTGCCGTAAGGCATTTGCAAGGGCATCGGAGGAACCGGAAGCGTATTGGCTTCGGGAACAATTTGCGCCCCCTTCGTATCGGGAGTCACAAGCTCCGTACTTTTGCCTGCGACAAGTATCATACTTGCAAGTTTAGTGCGCAATTTTATTGCAAAAAAATTCTCGGATAGGAATAGCAAAAATACGGAAACAGGTGAAGTTCATCATATGAAAGAAATACTTATGGGCTTTCTTCGACAAGGTCAAGAACATAACTTCACTGCGTCTTCGAGAAAGGCAGCAGAGGTCTGTCTGTGGAATGCTTTGCCGAGCCGTCCAGAATGGGCGGTTCCGCAGCGTTCATTTCCACCACCACATTATCGACGGACCATAGGGCCGACATGACATGCTCTATGGTATGCGGCTTCACGTGGCCCTGGGACACGCTTGTGTTTACAAGGTCGTCAACAAGCTCGATTGACGGCTTTATTTCGGGCTTTCCATAAATATCGACGCGCTTGAACACTATGCCCGTATATTCGAGTTTTTGCCCGTTTTCCACGACTTGCTTGCCGGGTCGTACCAGAGACCGTCCAGCTTAGACTTGTCGAGGTTTTCGGGGAGCACGGCGCCCTGGATGTAATCGTTTACTCGGTCAGTCGATATGGGATCCAGTTTCCCGAAAGAATGGGCGGCGAGCAATACTGCCAACGCCCCCCCCCCCAGATTGTCAGTTTTATACAGTTGAGGATTTGCGGTCTGTTTACTATGGTATCCATGTACCATAGTATAAGTATTATGTGGTTTTTACTAGGTCGCCGATGAGGATATGCCCGTTTATTCTATATCAGTAAATTCAGGTACATTCATTTCAACTGCCAACGTATATCTTTCGTCCGGAGTGAATCCTGTTCCCGTAATGTGAATATTGTTGATACTTCTGCATTTCTAGCAGTATAACCGGCAGGAGCAGGACCGACAATTGGATCATTTACCCCCCCCCTCATGAGCGAATTCCATTTGAAAAATCTTAATGAATATATTTATATGATGTACCGTATTCCCAATATCATCCAAATATTTGCCGTCAGAGCATGAATTGCATATAAAAACACTTATACTCTAATTTGTATTATATGAAAGATTTCATTTATGACGGAGGATCGGCAAAGTATATTTCTTTTCCAAATATATTTTTCACAAAAAAACAAAGTGCTGATACTGGATTTATTTCATTATAGGAACAATCATCACCGGAAATAATTCCAGTATCCCGATCCATAAGCTCCTGAGATGGATCAAACGTATCAAGATTGGATTCATCTATATCACGCTTATAAAGAAAGAAATCATAGACATGATTTATATGCACCTTATCGTTTATGTCCAATCTTATATACCATCCGTGGTTTGATATATGTGTTGACTCCTTTATCTCATAAGATGCCAGTCGCTTTAATATCTGATCAAGGATTTTTACTTCAACCTCTGAAAGCTTATGAGTAAGAGTTAAATTCTCATCCACAGATTTTGTTGATATATTAAATTTTTTTTGATACTTGGGATTCATAAGAGCCCGCATAGATTCACCACTTATTCCAGTATAAATAAGTTCTTTCTTATTCAAAGCGAATATAATTGTACACAAGTCATACTTTCCGACAGGATCTGCACAAAATGACAACTTTAGCGTTTTTATTGGCACATTATCAATGTTAACCTCATCAGATACCTGTTTCTCTTGTACATAAGTAACACACGAATTAGATAAAAAAACGATACCTATGAAAATTAATAGCCAAAACAATTTAATTCTCAGCACGTTCTTGTATTCCATGTTCTCTCCTTATATCGTTTTCTGTCACCAATGAACCATTGAATCTACTAATTCCTACTGTTTGGAGTTCATCATTTAGAATATTCTCGCATACATACCCTGTCGCTTGATCAAATCGCATATTAGCGGGAGATCTTCCAAGGAATTAGGTTACCAATGAGGATATAATGCTCATCCATTTCAAGGATACTCAACATTTGATTTTTCTTTTACATCATCGTTTTTCGTTAAAATTTCGGAATCGTCCTCTTTAACAATCTCTTTTAATTCCCTGTCCAGACGTTCTAACATATCATTAAGATTGGAAATTCCAGAATAATTTGAAGAAATCAACGCTTGCTCTACCATAACACTGTTAGTTATAGCATATCTCCAAGCATACATTAAATAGCGAGCCGCTCTTAGTTCAAATTCATATTTCTTTTCATTATCAGCACTAATGTCATTTCCTAAGCTTAATTCAGGATATAAAAAATATGCTGTATTCTTCTTCTTTCCGTCAAAATACGTCACTATAATACAATTATCAAACATTTGATAAGATTTTACAATACATCGATAATCAAACATAGTTTCATTTTTTACGGATTCTGAAATAAGATAGGAAAATGTTTTAAATTCTGAATCAGACATCTTAATTAAGAAGTAACCTTCTTTCGGCATGAGAATAGGCTCATTTACACGAAATTCTGACTCCTTACAATAAAGATATCCATGAGGATACACCTTACTATGGGCGCCGTATAAACGATAATTGTCAATTAATACATATTTGATCCCCCTAGATTCAAACTGCATATTAAGATATTCATCGCTTAAGAAATCACAGTCTATCTTAGTTTTATTCTTGAGATATTCTGTACCATAAACAAAAGTATCGAGACTAGAATGTTTAGCGTATTTCTCTCCAAGCATTTTTTCAATCCGTTGAGAATATCCGCTAAGAGTGCATCCTAATAAAATAGTTAAAAGCATTAAAATTTTCATTTGTAATCCTCTATTTATCCGTTTTATTTTTACGGGCTTCAACCATTATTCGGATAACTTTTTCATTTCGCTAAAGACAACCCATCTATCTCCATCCTTACGGTATTCTCGCAAAACCGTATAATCATCAGAAAATTCAAGTTTATAATTATCATTATCAACCAAATAAATTGATGGTAATTTATCAATGAAATTTTCCCTAGGCTTAGTAACTCCCTGAAACCCGTCGCCAATCGCGTTTTTATATACGACATTGTTTTTTTCATTTATAAATATACTTGTAATTGTTGGTCCAACAAGAAGCAGAGGCCCGCGCTCCAAGGAAGCATACGCGAAATTTTTTGTTTTTACGCATGAATAATCATTATCATCTTTATTTTTTAAATGACATTTTATTTTATCTGGCATGTATAATAAATTTACTCGAAGCGTAGAGCTAATACCATATGCATAACCATTTTCGATAACATTGCCCAATTCGTTGTATTTAACATAAGCCCATTTTCCTTCGAACCGAATCAAGAATTGCAAAAATTCGCGAGCTTCCTTGTATAAACCATAATTGTCCTTAGATTTACCTGTGAAAATATCCTGAAATATTTTCATTTTATCATGAAATTTAAGAGGCAACAGATTCGGAACCCTTCCAGAAAACAGATACATCGTCCAGATTACTTTATGTTCATATGTATCGGGATTGAAGAGTCTTATATTCTCTAAGTCATAAAATGAAGATGATATCATTTTATCTTTAAATACACTATTAGATAGAAGAATCTTTTCTTTATCTAAAATTTCATAGTTATCCCTAGTATTGTATTTCCCCTTCAAGGTACTTAAATTTATACTATCTCCAATTTCTAAAAGCACTTTTGAATACTTACGTCCATCATATGCCCAAATATATCTCTTGCCAACTGAATCTACCGATAAATGAGCGTTCAAGTTGTCATCATAATAGCAAAGTTCAGAGCTACCCGGTTCAAAAGAATACGCTTCACTTGGATAAAATGTTCTTGAATTTGCAACTGCACTAAAATTTTTTATATTTACCATGTCGTTAAATGAACTTTTGACGACAAGATATTCCGGAACAAATGTCACACGGTCCTTTTTAGGATAATTGGACGGTAAAGAATCATTAGATTGGCTCTGTAAATCTATGTAGATAGAGCCACCTATCCAGTTTCCGGATAATTCCACTAATTTGTTCTTCTGTGCATAACAACCCATTTGCCAAGAAAACACATATAATCCTAAAAGTAAAAATACTTTAGAATTATTCATTATCGTCTCTTTTAAATTCTTCACTGCCATGACTGGTTCTTTTGGAAATTTACAAAATTTCCTGGATTTCCATCGTTTTGTCCAATATTTGCGGCTTTTCCAAAATCAATATTTCCATTTTTATCAGCAGTCGCTTTAAAATAACTAGTCTCACTTTCAGACATAAAATGCATATACTTTAGACAATCAAATAAACTATTTGATCGCTGTAATTCCTGAATATTCATCAGTCGATTGTTTTTTTCATAACGGAAATTAGTTCCCATCTATTGTCTTTTTTATAATATTCATTTATTTCCGTAAAATCAGGCGAAATTTCAATTTTTTTTGAGGCATCTTTAGAAAAAAGAACCAATGGCCGAACACCCAAATTTTTAATATCACACTTTGCTCGACATTGCGGCAATAGATATGAAAAGTTTTTTTGTAAAACTATTTTTAAAATATTCCCATTTTTTTCTACAACGTTTCGGTGTCCATCAAAAACTACATACAACATATTTCCATCTTCTACTTCAAGGGAAAGTCTGCAAATATTATATGCAAACAACAAAGAATTTGCATCGTTATTAAGTGAAGGATTTTTCAGAATAGTTTTGGGATAGTAAAAACATATCCCGGCCAATCCATCCTGGAAACAAAGAATTTCTGAATTGGATAAAGTTTTGCCGTCCAAACATGAATGGTAATCCCAACGTCCCAAAAGCCTTTTTGAGAATTTCTGAAATTTAGAAATAAGCCCCAAAATATGATCCTCACCTTCAGTGTTATTCAAAAATCCAGAATATTTATCTACATAGGAATTCGCATCGCCATACAATCCCTTTGCGAAAAATGATCTATATACAGCAGCTACAGCCATAGCACGAACCAAATCATGTTCGTATATTATAGGCCTCACTTTTTTAAGCGTTAATATTTTTTCGCAGAAAATATCTTCCCTGGATTCCGTATCAATCACATGCTTTTCATTAACCTGATAAAAAACAGACTTTATGGTCATAAAGATGTATTTTGCATAGTCAGATAATTGATAAATTAACTGCGAAGCTATATAACCTGTCTTTTGGTCTATGTTAAAATAATTTTCCGGATGTCTGAATATCTTGTAAGATTTAAATGTCCGCGATTCAGTATTTGAAAAAGCAAACCCAACAATACGTTCATTGTAAAACCATATGTAAGTCTTCAAATCTTCATCATAAACAAATATATCAGAATTCAGTATTTTAGTTGATATTTTTTTGGCCTTATCATTCCTACAAAAACTGGAATCAATATTTTCAAACCTATCATTAATACTATCTCCATAAAACGGCTCATCGTCCGACAATAAATTTAACGTTAATACGCTATCATATAGTAATTTTATATCATAAGCGCTATACTCCGTAAAGCTGGACCAAACAGGAGCATCATAAAATTCCTCATGCTGAGCGCCATACCACCATCCCGCATATTCACTGAGAAAATTTACATCATTTGCCTTAAGGTTCCCACAGAAAGTAAAAATCAATATATATGAAACAACTTTCAATGAGCAAAGTTTATTTAGAAATCTGTTCATCGCTATTACGATTTATTTGATTAGTCGGCTTATGTCCACTCGAATCTTTTACAAGTTTTCCATTTTTATCTTTTTTACTTAAGCCATATTTACTGGAAGACGTAGCACTAACAATATCGCCAAGTTCCATATTTGCATATGGTTGGGGATTAATCTGAACCGAATACTGGAAAGAGCCGGCATCAATTGTATTTTCATCGCCCATTTCTCCGTTTCCAAAATCTTCAATATTTCCTATATACGGTTTGGTATTGTCCTTTGCGTAACAACTTAAATCTTGAAAGTATACAACACCATCACCCTTGTTTACTTTTTCACCTTCATTATTTCCCCATTTACCATTCTCCATATGCCCCGCTAGAATTCGATATTCACCAATAACGTCTGTATTTGTAATGCCGGTTTTCATTGATGAAATTGTCGCTCCACTTACTTGGTTCACATAATTTATAAGAAAAGCTCTTACCTTATCTTCGAACATAGTATTATCAGAGCGAAGTACATTTTCCCTACCTACTAACGTAGTTACCAATCCACAACCTTTACAACTTTGATTTCATAGACCTTGCGCCCTTCAAAATCTACCATAAATTGAGACATATCATTTCCTGAAATTATGCTTTCAGGAACAATATCATTATCTTTTTGAATGGAAAGAAAATGACGAAATTTTACAATATTTTGTTCGTCTTTTAAATTTGTATCATCGTATACTCGTAACATTGAAGCAATTACACGTATACGTGTGTATTTAGAAATATCAATATCAAATATGAATTCCATTAAAAAATTCAATCCGACTACTGCCACTAAAATTACAGCCACCCATTTAAATATTTTTTTCATTTTCCTTGCTCCTTTGTTTCTGTTCCGAAGTTTTTAAAGATGATGTTGTTGCTTGCTTGTTTTCAAGAATTGCGCCACTCGATACTACTCCAGACTAAATCAAGCGCCTATTTTCTCTAATATTCCAGCTGTTATATCTATCTGATTTTGACTTTCAGTCCGGGCAATCCTGCGGCCTCAATAATTGTAGTAATTATTTGAGGCATATCCGTTATCTCCATCCAGAGTAACTTCTACTTTAAAAAATAATAAATTCACTCTTCATTTTTAAAATAAAAATAAAAAATCCCAATAGGCCAACACATCAAAAAAATAAACAATAGTAGGTTTTTCTTAAATGTTCTATATTTAAAATATTTAATATATACATACATAGCATTAGACATTAAAACAAGAAACGCAAGAGGAGATAAAATCAGCAATAAAGTTAAAAATGGATCCAGAATCGAATTAACATAGTCAACGTCTTCATATTTTATGAAAACGCTAGCTATAGGCAATATTATTAGACATATCGCATTTATAATTATAGATATTTTCAATACAATTTTCACTCTGAGTCCTCTATTTTTTTATTTATTTCCCTAATTTGAGAATTCTTTGATTCTTTAAAACGCCTTGAATCAAATCCAGCTGAAAATGAAACGCCTGCACCTATTTTTATTCCATAATCATTATTTATCTGAGCGTTCTTTTTGCCTTCAGCAATTTCCTGTTGTTTTCTGGTTAAAATAGGAGCTTTCTCTTCAGATTTTTTTGCTGAATAGATCTTTTGAAAATCAAGGAACTTTATATGTCCTTCAAATTTATCTTCTGCATCAATAATATGACCATAACCCGTGTCTCCTTCAAATAATACACCAGAAAAATTGCTATATTCCCCACCCAACTTAACAGTATTAGAGAAAGCTGCACTTATTTCTGCAGATGCCTTAGCTCCTCCAATAGCATCGCCAGATTTTATATTAATAGTGCCTTCTAGCGCATAACCAACGCTAGCTACAATTTTGAAATCATCGCCTGCTTTTATCTTAAAATTAGCAGATAGCCCAACTTCGCTACCTATATTAAATGAATCACCTAATGCATTTGCATAAATATTCACAAGTGTTGCTGTATTTTTTGCAGCCTTAGTGAAATTCAAATTACTTGCCGCTGCCTTAGATAAATCACCCGCAAGTTTTGGATTTTTATACAATGCACTATTCCAACTTTCAAGTCCTAGTGGGTCCCACCGCCCCCAAGGATTCTGACCGCAATAAATATAGGGATTCAAGCCATCCTTATATTCCAACGGATCAGGCGTTAAAAATACGCCGTATTTCAATGATCTCCAGCGTTTGCCCTCGTTTAAGAGGCCGAGAAAGTTCTCCTCTTTCGTATTCGCCGTAAACGTGTCGGTTGTTATGCTTCCCAAGTCCGTGTGCTCCCCAAACGCATCGTAACTGGATTGGCTGATTCGCCTCTTTAAGGAGTTTTCAGTGCGGACAACATCTCCACGCAGATTGTAAAACTTGTAGTTCAATCCCGTGCCATCGCTCTTTTCCGCGTAGTTTATCCCTGCTACTCCGCCGCCCTGGTCGGGACCACGGTAGTATATGTCGTCAAGCCCGCCGGTTTTTGACTTCTTTACTATCAAACCGTCCGAATAGTACATCAGATATCTATCGCGCGTCCTGTCTCCTGTATAGACATATTCTGTGCTCAATAGTCCCCGGCCGGTATAGGAGTAACTGTAATCGGGAAACCTCGTGTTTGTCGCCTTCCTCGCAGAGCTAAGACGCCTGAACAGGTCGTATGTGTAAATTTCAGAATAAGATCCTCGGTCCATGCGGGTAAGTCAGCCACGGTCATTGTATGTAAATGTCGCAGTTTCCGTTGTCGGATCCGCGAGATTGACGCTGCCATCCTCCGACGAAACTTCATACCGCGTCGTCTCCACCGACAAAAGCTGGTTCATCGCGTTTACAGTATAAACGGTCTCCTCGTTGTAATGGTCTGGATTTGACGGCCCGCGAACCTCTTTCAAGAGTCCTGTCCTGTTCGAGTTCTTGTCGTATGTGTACGTATTGTACGTCATCGCAGTACCGTCGTAGATATACTCCGTTTTGAGGCGGTCAAACGCGTCGTAGGTCATATCTATCTCCCGCCCGAGATCTTGCCATGCCGTCACGTTGCCGCATTGAATCACATTTTCTATTGTTAAAATGTAACCAAAGTTTTTTCACAGGAATCTACCGTTTAGAAGTCAATTCAATCCCATGACTATCTACTACTTTTCCAACCGAATCAAAATTAATATTAGTTACCTCTACTTCGATTATATATACAAGCATGGGAAAACATTACACCTATCTTGGTTGCTAATTTTACAATTTATAATAGGTCATCTTGTCTGCATATTCGCTATTTTCGGATTTTAATGCATCCTTCAGCGTATTTTTTCCATTCCCCGCTATCTATACCTAAAAAACCTTTCTTCCCATCTCGTTCCCTCTCAATAGATTTCCTTGAAATATACATAAGAAATAATCCAATAATATAGTACAATATTGTCTCTAAAATAAATACAACTATTACTATTAATATAAGAACAATATATAAACTCAAAGCAATGATGTAATCGTCATAGTCTAAAAGTTTTGGCGCAACAAATCCCCCTGGGGTCCATACGGATGTTTTCAGTATCGCTATATACAAAAAACCTATAATCCCTATCAATGTAGAAATTAGTAGAAAATAGCTTATCAATCTAATTTTGAATGGAAAAACTTCTCGAAATTTTCTTTGCACAACAAACGTTGTTGCAAAGATCAAAATATACACGGCAATATTATTAAAAGTATACATTATTGTTTTTCTTTATTTGATGTTTGCATCAAGCCTCGATGAAATAACATTCTACATTTAATACATACTTAGTCGTCGCTACAATAAAAAATCACTTTTGTATAAAAGACACAACCACGGCACAAAATAACTTAATTTCAGATTTTCATTATCTGTATTCCATAAAACTTACAAATGGCTTAAAGCCCCAAAGCCCGATTTTGCTTGAAAGGTTATTTTTAGAATCGCCCCCCTCCATCCGCGACTGCATGGACAAACTCTACACCATCGCAAGTCAGTTTCACTATGCGATTTTACGGAAGAAGGATAAAAATTTGTTACATTGTTTGGAATCCTGCATAGTCTAATCACGCATCCATGAGTGAGAGATTCAAAGCAATAAAAGAACCATTCATACAATGGGAAGCAAGATTGAAGTTCGGATAAAACTGATATTAGTGTTCAAAGTTATAAAAGGAGCGATAACGCTAGCACAAAAATAAAATAGAACCGAATATAAGTCCTAAGACATACCCTAAGACTTGAATTGTTCCTAAATGCTCGCTAGCGACATTATCTATCATATTCTGAAATTCCCTTACGTCTTGCCTATCCACCGCTTCAAGTATTCGCCTTCTTATATTGAAGTTTTCAAGAATCAACTTGCATCCATCCGATTCTAGCCAGATCGTTAATTTTTTTTGCATAGATGGCATTGCATTTTCCTTGAACCATTTTATAAGTTCATCGGAATTTAACAATTTATTTATCATGAGTGGAACTTCGTTTTGAATATACGAATGCAAAAATTGCTCAATGTAAGCCTTTGAAGTTATTAGAAAACTATTTAACGGACGTTTTGCTTCTTCTGAATCTATCCATTTGCGTATTAATTCTGCCGTTCTTACAACTTCCTCTTTTATCTGATTTTGAGTTTTTTTGTCAGTAAGTTTTCTAGAGATAGATGCTTCTATTTCCTCCCAATTTATAAACTCAGCCAAGCTTTCCGCCAAATCAAAATTCAAATTATTCTTTATCATTGCGGCAATTTGCCAGGAATTAATTTTTTCAATCAAAAATTCTTTTGCGATTTGCGTTAACTGAGGCGTCTTGTTTTTTAGCAATGTTACAATTGCCAAGGATACTTTTTCTTTATTTGTGCCTTGTTGTATCCATTTCACCAATATTTCATCCCAGAAGGTTTTAATGTTCTCTGGCGAAATCGCTTTGTCTACGGTAGATAGGATGGAATCTTCTACTTTGGGAATGAGAAACTCTATAATTTTATTTTCATTCTCCAAGATTATATTGTTAATTTCACCGCTAAACCTCTCAAGAAGCTTGGGATCGCTAATTTTTGTAGAGGCCAAAGCGCAAATCTCCCTTGAAATTGATTCTGGCGTTAACAGCTTGGTGGAGATTTCTTCCGCCATTTGTTCTCCAATTTTGTTCTTATTGGCGGGAATCATTCCTTGCTTCCAACAACCTAACGTAACACAACGAATCCAATGCTTATCAGAGCGCTCATAGGGTTCAAATAGCATTTTCACAGCGATGAAATTTGTTAGATAACCGACTGCTCCGGAGAGAAAAAATGGTAATGATATCGTAATATAATTTGGGATTACCACTCCTGAGCATTTTAATATTACGACAACAAACAAGCTGATTATCGTGATTGCACTCATCAATATGCAGAATATTTCTGCCAAAGAAAAAATCCTATATGTCAATGGTCTTTGACTATTTAATGAGAGTTGGTATAGTTTTTTTATTTTTCCCATAGTTTTTAGTGAGCTTTATAAAGTTGACTTTCTCAGCGCCTCCACCAGTTCCGGCGAAAACTTTTTCTTTATTTTTTCCTTTTCAGATCGGAGATATTCGTTCCACAATTTTTCATTTTCCGTATTTTTGCTATTTCTATCCGAGAATTTTCTTGCAATAAAATTGCGCACTGAGCTTGCAAGTATGATACTTGTCACAAGCAAAAGTACGGAGCTTATGACTCCCGATACGAAGGGAGCGCAAATTGTTCCCAAAGCCAATACACTTCCGGTTCCTCCGACGCCCTTGCAAATGCCTTCTAGCAAATCATTCTTATTGGATTTGTTTTTTATGCTGTATGCGATGGCGACCACAGAGGCTACCATCGCGATTGGATTGGCGCTTCCGACTCCTGAGATCAAAGAGCTTGCTCCTATTTCCGATAACAATTTCTTATCTTCTTTCTTCAACGCAAATATAGATGAAGCCATGCATAGAGAACCTCCCAAAAGTTCCAGCGCATTTATTTGAAGGAGATCCCCCTGCCACGATTTTGAAATCCCGAGATGTTCGCTCGCCCATGTGCTCCCCTGCCTGTATGTATCAGGATCTAACGATACGATAGGCAGCCCGGATACAGAGAATAAATCTTTCAATAAATGGCTGGCGGTCCCCAATATTTCCGAGAAGAGGGAATCATCCGGCAGTGCATCGGATGCAGCCTGAAAAGCGCCGATAACATCGTGCTGACCGTCTAACAAGTGGTGTAATTGCGCGCCTCCTATATGGGAATCCAAATAGATGCTGTCTATGGCCTTGTCGTATGGAGTAGTATTTGCAGTGTTTATCGCCGAAGCCAACCATTGTTCAACGCTTTTTGCGGATGTTGTAGCGTCCCACGCTTGCGCGGCAATGGCCGATGCCAGTATGTTTTTTTTGGCATCTTTCATTTCCTTCTTTCGACAATTTTTTTGTTTATCTCTAAAAACCTCTTATTAAGAACTTCTATTATCTTATTCATAGACTCTTCCTTTTGAAGCTCTACCTGGGAAAGCCTGTCCTTTATAGCGTCGAGCGTCTCCGAAACTAGCGTTTCCAAATCGGCAACCCTGCCTTCCAGTTTCTTTAATGAGCTGAGGTTTTTCTCTCGTCTCTTCATTTTCGATTGAAGATCTGAAATCTGATTTTCAATATATTTTATCCGATTAGATATTTTCTTTCTTTCGGAGCTGCATTCTTCCTCGGTAATGTGATCATCCCATATCGCCATTTGCGTACTTTCTAATTTCAATGTATACCGATAGATAATCCGACAGACCAAGCGAATCGCTTTCAGGTTCACTCAGGAAATTGCGCAGTTGTAGAATTCCCGATTCCTCGACCGATACTCTTTCCCTTTCTTCAACAGGAACAAGTATTTTATGATTGCTTAACTTGTCTATATTGGGCAGAAAATGAGGCTTAACACATAGTATTTCTCTATCAAAAATCGGTATAGACGTATCTCCTATTTCAGTTTTCTGGGATACAATTGTATTAATGATTTCTTCCGTTTCATGTTGGTCGTCCCTGTCGCATTTATCGCAATTGACGTTGAAAATTATTGAATGTAAAATTTCCTCATTAGTTAAATTCATCAGAAATTTTAATTCTGACTTATCTAATTGTTTATCTTTGCAAACAAACATCACAAAATCGAAACTCTTTGCATTGACAATTGCGTTTTCATAAGAGAGCAAATCTCCCCCTGATCCGGGGCTATCGTAAATATCAAAATTGCCCAAAGCTCCGATTTTAGATATTCCTTTTGTGGTCTCCAGTCCGCTGCCAATTTCACAGGCATAATTGTTAAAAAGACTATTTATGATGAGAGATTTTCCCTGCTGATACTTGCCCATAAAAACGATCTTAAAGCGTTTTCTTTTGGCAATATTTCGAGGTAAATCTTTGCGAAAAGGCAGCATTATCCAAGGTTCTTCTTGAAACTTTCCAATTTGGCAATTGCAGGGTCTAAGAATTCTGTTGAAAGTTTGTTGGCCGCTTCCTGAAGCTTTTGAAAATCAGCATTTGATTTATCGAAGTCAGACTTTAAACTTTTTAAAATTTTAGAAAAGTTTTTATCTTTTTTGAGCATAAAGGAGTTTATGCCATTATATAGCGTTTTAACAATTTTTGTTGCGCAATTATTACTGATTTTTTTTAGTTGATCAAAAATTGAATTCTCCAACTCACCTAGATTTTCATCAAGAAAAATTCCACTAACTACCTTATAACATTTTTCACTATCACTGCCGTAACCCAAAATAGGAAGCCTTTTAATGAAAATCCACGTGCGATCCAGCCTCGTCAACAAATTATTATTCTTATTGACTGTTAGACTTGGCTGAACAAAGATTTCCGCAGAATTAGTTAAGTCAATATCATCAATATTAATAAGAGAAATTTTCTCGTTTTTCAATTCAACTTGAAGTTGCTTTTTTATACTTGCCGCAGAATCGGTAATTTTATTTCTTATCTCAATAAGATACCTAACATAATTCAATGATTCTATTAATTTCCTATTCAACACATGGTTTAAATGCAGGGCGAGATGTTCATCTAACTCATCCCTAATTAGAATTTTTTTATATGTTTTGAGTAAAGAATCGTATAATTCAACCGCGAAGATGGAAGGATCACCCCCACCATCATGATAATGGATTTCCAACTCAATTGTATTTATCTCTAAATTTAAATAATACTCGAATTCATTTTTGATTTCTTTGTAGAATACATCCTCCAACTCGGATACAAGTTTTTTGTATTCAGAATTATCCTTGCTTAATATAATGCTTTTTGTTTTTTTGAAGTTTTCGTATCGCGCTTCTTCTTCTTTGAGTTTTTGTTTATTTTGTTTCCTCCGTTCGCTCGAAGAATCAAGCATGGATTTAACATTACCATCGCGAACTTCTTTAAGAACACCTAAAATATTATCAATATTATTTTTTAGAACGGCCCCCCCCCTATTTTTTGCGATAAAATTGCTACCTTTTGAAACGAGTTTATCTAACGACGCCTTTTCATTCAAAATCCCCTCATTTTCCGCTATAGATTCTTTTGTTTTTAAAATATCGATATCATAGCAATTTGAAGCATCATTTTTGATATTTCTTATCAATTTTAGATCATCACTTTCCTTATAAAGCAATAAATTCAAAGATAATCTTGCATGAAAATTTGTATATTCATCTTCTTTAAAATCTAAACCCGCCTCGTGAAGTTTTAAAATAGAAGAACTGATAATATCACGCGTTGCGACCTCATCTGTTTTCCGGTTAAATCCTAGAAACATTGGAACATTCTGAGCTTCATCTTTGATCTTCTTAATTGCCCTTATTGTCTCTTTATCAATTTCCTTCTCGCATGATATGATGAATAGCACCGCATCTGCGTTATTTATTGCAGTAAGAGTCAAATTTGAGTCCCAATCGCTGGTAAATAAGCCTGGGGCATCAACTAACACAAAGCCAAACTCCGCCATTCGAGACACTCCCTTTAGGTGCAGTTCAACTTTGCGGATGAAAGCCCATTTGATTTCCTCAAGAGAAAAATTCCTACTTCTCCAAGTAGAAGAAAAGTCAGGTGGAAATTTTAGCGACTCTTTTGCCTCGTCCAGGGAACATTCATATGATGCAGATTCAATCCATTCTTTTTTTATTTTTCCCGATTTTACAGCATCAACTACAATTTTGGCGTACTTTAGAATATCAAGGCGTTCTGAATTATAATTAGATCTATCTCTTTCATGTAGTTTTAATTCTTCATCTACTACATTAGACAATATCTCCAAATATTCATTATTAAATACATCGAAGTAAAAAGAAAGCGTTCTTGGCTTTATTAGGTGTTCCTTTCCATTCGCTCTCATGTAAGAAAGTATTTCAGCACCCAATGCTTTTTGAAATCCTTCGACGATATCGGAACTGGAGCGTAAATATATCTTGGCATGCTCTTTTGCATTAGCATCAGAAAGATAATGAGCCTCAACAAGACATGCGCTTGTCTTTATTCCAAAGCCCGTTGGCGACAACTCTCTGCCATTGCAAATAGTGTTGAACGTCGTACTTTTCCCTCCTTGAAAAGCGCCACACAAAACCATTTTAAATTGGTTTTCGGATAGCTTTTTTATTCTGGCGTTTAAATTTTTCGCCAAATCAGGAAAATACTTTTTCTCAATTTCCGGCTTCTTTTGAATTTCCTCCTGTATATTAGAAAATATACTTATCAATTCATCGCGCCTTTTAGTATATTCTTTCTGATTCATTTTATAATTCTATTCGTATTTTAATTTATTAAGGCGCTCAATTCAGCCTTTGAAGCATTCAACAACTCGGCGCGGGCAGGATCTCTGGCTGTATTTATAGCAGACTCAAAAGTATCGTTCCTGTCTTTGATAATTGCAGCAAATCCTTCATGTATATTTACTTTTGCTTCATCGATGCCATCGCTGAACGCATTTGAGATCTCTGCTTTTAAATCACTAAAGGATTTTTCAAGTTTTGACCTGTATTGCGAACGAATCAACTTAAAAACCAAAACCGTAGGCGTTGGCAACTTCATCTTGCCCCCGAAATAGCGCACTATAATATCGATAAGAGGACCTCCCGGAATTATAAATATAGATATAATATAATCGAGTATTACAATCAATTTCTCATTCAGGTTCTGCAGAAACCCAGGATTAAACACAAATTTTTCTAGCCCTATCGCCTGAGACGAGTATTTTCTGAAGGAATCTTCGATTTTGTCATCATATTTGGGTTTTAAAGCGAGAATCTTGACTTCTGTTTCCTTCGCCCCTTTGGAAACAATACTTCTAATATGATAATCTGTTGTTTTCGAAAAATCATTCGCTACACGTTGCAACTCTGTTATACTATTGGCAGCGTCTAGCTTTTCAATAAGGGCATCTCGGTATTCATTGAGTTCCCCAAAGATCTCAGACTTCAAGTCTTCTTGAATTTTTTCTAAATCCACGATGAACTCATTTTCAATTTCACCATAAGAATCTGCGAAGCTGTTCATCTGTTCGACAAGTTTTGTTTTGGCCTCTTCAAGCTCTTCAGGCGTGAGTTTCATAGCCTCAATCTCGATTTCGCACTCCGAAATAGCCTCGTTCACGCACGCTCTAAATCTGTTTTGTAATCGGATATTGCGCCCAATTTCCTTATTGGAATTTAGATATTGAACCAAGGCTTTTGCCGCGCTTGAATTTATTGCGCCGCTTGAACCCTCATCATCGTTGCGCTCAAAAATCTCATAAAAAGAATCAACTCTTTCGGAATTATTCGCCGGTCTGATTGGATTTTTAAAATCAATGAACCTGACTGCGATATGATCCCTTCCAATGTCATGAAGCTGAGATTTTAGGCACCTGATCATATCTTTTTTCTCGTCTTCATTCAGATCGGCATATAAGGGATCGTCGTTTATAAGCACCGCCCCACGCCAAACGCCCTCGTTGAAAACGTCATTTCTTAAAAATTCCAATTCTATGTTCGAGAATTGCTTTGCGCGCTTCACAAACAGAATCAAGTCCGAGTCTTGAATCGCCTCTTTAACCGAATCAACTATTCCCTGGGTATTTGAATTGATTCCTGGAGTATCTATTACAGTTAATCCCCTCAAATTTTCATTTTTGTGAAAAAGTTCTGCATGAGACGTTGAACTTATTATAAGCTGCTTTTCGGCATCTGATTCACCGGCGGTTTTTTCTTTTATTATTTCTGGTGTAGGATTATCAAAGATTTCAGGATTGGCGTCTTCGACGGGATTATTAGTCTTGGGATAGACCTTCAATACGGCTCTTTCCCCGTATTTAACCTCCGTGGGAATTGCTGTGGCTTCCAAGTGCGACACATACAAGATTTCTTTACCGATAAACATTGAATTGATCAATGTAGATTTGCCCGTTTTAAATTCGCCAATTACGGCAATCTTGTATTCCTGATTTTGCAATTCGTTTTCAAGTTTTCCAAATTTATTGATAGCGTTTTTTAGTGCAGCTTTTGTAGATATTTCAATAGCTTTTTTAATGGAGTTTCTCATATTTTTATAATATTTATAATTGTTATAATTGAATTATTTTGATATAATAACAGAAGATAGATTATTCAGAATATCTCTGACTTCTTTATTTTTCTGACTGTTCTTGAAAAATTCGCCCAACTTTGGAACAAGAAGTTGTCTCTCCTTTAGTAAGCGGTCTCGCCATATAGCCTTCCTGCCATAGACCATTGAGAAATACCAGTTTCCTATAATATCCGCCGCAACTTCACCGAAATCGTACTGTTGATTCTCCAGAACAAGTTTTATCATCTTAATAGCTTGCTTTATATTGCTTTCTAAAGATTCATCAGACACAGAAATTTCATTCTCAAATTTTCCGGGAGCATATCTGGAATATAAACATTTTATCCTCTCTTTTAGGACGGATGGATACATCTTTCTGTATTGATAATTCACGCAATATACGGCCGGACGCAATTCCCAACGGAAAATTCTGTCTATGTGATCCGACGAATTTAAAATTTCTTTTAAAGTGTCAATTTCAGATTCACCAATGTCCGAGCCTTCAAAAAGCTCTCCGAACAATCGCATTAAATTTTGGATTTTTGCTTTGTCGTCTTCGCCCTTCAAGAATACGGACAACTGGCTTTTGGAAATTAACTCTACAAATCTAGACTGTACTATTTTACTAAAATCCTTTATCGAGTCGGTTATATCATTCAGCAATTTGTTAATCTGCGGAACTGCATACTCTATAGACCCAATTTGATTGGGCAGCATTCCATCTGTTTTTTTAGCCCTATCAATTAAATCTTGTTCACTCGGCAATTCATTAAATATTCTTCTGGAAACATTTTTAAATTTTTCCATCATTATCGAGTGATACCTCAAAATAGAGGAATCCGTTCTGATAACACCAATCAAATTGTTGGTTTCTTTTATTAATGTTTCCCAAAATCCGTCAAACCACTCGTTGTATAAAGGAATTGCAGTATCAACGTCATTTGCATCGGCTGGTATATTTTTAGATATACTTTCCAATAATTCTAATATACCAGCCTCTACTTTATATATAGATTCACGAATTTTCTGTATGCTAAACTCGTCTCTTTTTATCAGATTTCCAGAGAGAAATTCGTTTATTTTTGCAAAACATTTTGTTATGGAGTCCGCCTCCATAGCATCTACTTCTACAATCTTTTCGGAAGGAATTGCGTATGGTTCCCCCATTAATAGACGTTTATGCGTTTCCAAATATCTATCCGAATCCTGCACACTTTTATCGTTGTTAAGCACATAGAGTTGAAAATCTTGAACTGAAACGGACGAGTCAAAACTTCTGATATCGCTTATGAAATTCTGAAATTCTGCAGTTGGAGACGGCTGGTTTCGAGGGCGCGACATCAACAATAACAAGTCCGCCTCTTTCTCCACTAACTCCAACGTCCTGCGACGAGCCCTAGGATTTGGGTCGTTTACACCGGGCGTATCCAACAGCATAAGAGGTTCATTGCCATTCGCAATCTTCGTGCATACAGTGCAGCGCTCAATGGCAATTGACTTTGGGTTTGTGGCGGAAGTCCCTTCTTTATGAGCAACCCAGTCCTTAACTTTTTTGATCTCAACTTCTTTATTGGGGCATCCCAATAAGCCCTGGAATTCCCCGGATTTCGACTGAATGTCTCGCAGCCTGGAGAGTATCATTCTAGAAGTGGTTCCACTATTGAAAATGCCTTCATTGGGAAGTTCTATTCTGTTAAACGAAGTAATACTATTAGGGATGGCAATTTTATTTTCTAAATTCCTGTCGCGATTTAACTCCTCGATATCTGGGATAATTATGCTTTTTAAAAAGGCATCCTCTGAAAAAAAAGAAAGAACAGCTTTTTCTTCATCGGAATCTTTTATTTCACACAAAGTTGCCGTGCAACGCTCTGCAAATGCTGGCAACGTTGCAATTTTCACATTTATGATATTGTTGAGGAAAGTTGTTTTTCCTGCTTTTTCAAGTCCGGCAACTGCAATTTTTATGGTGCCGGATTCCCAGCGATGTTTTATGTCCGCTACTTTGCGCTTTTCAGACTCCAACTTGCTTATGAAAGAATCAATATTCCGTGTCGCGACTGCAGGATCTATAGATAGTAACGCTCCTTTTAAAAAGCAGAGGCAATCTTGTTCTTGGTTAATTTTTTTAATCTCATTATCCAATAGAGGGATATTGCCTTTACGTGCGCTTATAATCTCATTATCGATGTATTTCATATACTATACTGCGCAGACTAAGTATTCCCAATACTGATATTATATATATCCTTGTACACGTTTATATTCAGTAAATTCTAAAAGCCGAACACCGTCATTATCTCGGTCTTGTCGAATTAGGGAAAATTTAATCTGCATGACGCTGATAACGAACAAACTACAACGTCTCAAAAAGACTTGTTGACATCAGTATTGGGAATACGACATGCAAAACGACACAAAAGCGGCAATATATTTATTTAAAGGAAGTAACGTAAACATCTTAGACGCTGTACGAATTTTACGCGGCGCTTTGGATTTAAAACCCACCAACTGTTCAGACGACAATCTCTCCTACTTAATAAAGGTTGTAAATCTCGGGATATCCGCCGTAAAGCGCGGGATAAACAACAAGCATATTTTTGAGGCGTACAAAGCATATCTCAAAGAAAAATCGCCCAATCTTAAACAAACATCATTGCGCGACATTAAGACGCTTGCCAATAGGATATTTCGCAAGAATCCAGCTCTTAAGGAAAGGTTTATTGGCGATATTTCTTCGGAAGAATGGCTTAAAATACTTAACTGCGCATTTCCGCTCCCGAACCAATTTAACAAGGCTCGCGCGATGGTTCATGCACTGTATTCCTTTTGCAAAAAAATGCGTTGGTGCGAAGAAAACCCGATTTCCCCGATTCCCAAAAAAAGGATTTTAGAGAAGGAAATTATGCCTCTTAGCGTGGATGAAGTCCAAAAATTATTGTTAGTCGGGAAAACCAAAAAGCACAGTGAAAGCGCCGCCGCTCTTGGGATAATGCTTTGGTCAGGCATACGCCCCAATGAAGTGTCGCGCCTAAAATGGGAAGACATTGATTTTTCCGAGGAAGTAATAACCGTAAAAAAAGAAAACAGCAAAACAGGAGGCGCAAGACACATTGAAATGTGCCCTGTATTGAGGGAATGGTTAAATCCGCTTAAGAAGAAGGCGGAAATAAAAATCTGCCCGAAAAACTGGCTGCGCAAATGGAGAAGCCTGCGAGAGGACGCCGGTTTTAAGCATATTTGGGTTCAAGACGTTTTGCGCCATACCTACGCAAGCTATTTTGCAAAGCGATTTAGAGACTTGCTGCGATTGCAGCTTAACATGGGGCATCGAGACCTTTCGCTCTTGCGGTCCCGCTACGTAAATATGGCAGGGATAAAGAAGTCTGATGCGAAGGTGTTTTTTGAGTCATTGGGACGGGATATTATATCTAAAAACCTCCCATTAAACTGATAAATTTTTAGTTTCCAAGTTGCGAGTAGATCTCTTTTCAGGAATTTTATATATTCTTCCTGAAGCAATCATCTCTCCGGTCAGGCAGAAAATTTTTACTCTGTAAGACAAAAAATGAAGGGAGTCTGTGCGGGGCTTCCAGGAAAGAGAAAGGGTAAAAATTATCCAAAACAGTCCAACCTCAAAATAGACGGCAAAAAACTTCCCCATTGATTGCATTTGTGGCTATGCTGGCAAAAGATAAGTCCACGTTTCCTGTGAAAAAAACTCCACTTATCGTATTTGTCGGCAAGTTGCAGATGCTTTTTTTAAAAAAATTGCCCAGCCCCAACCTTTTATCCAATGAATTGTTTTGCAATATTCAATTAACTGGGGACGTTCCAATAGAAGCGCAAACCATTGAGCGACGCGAAATTTCAATCTGGGCATTCTTCAACCAGATCCGGATTGTGAATAAGCGATGCGATCCAACCAGCTTTAAAAAGCCTGGTTTGGGCGAAAAAATTCAAAGTTCGCAGAAATCAGCTTTTGCCAGTCTTCAATTAAAAGGAGTTACAAAAAATCAAAATCTACGGAAGCCGACGAATTTATAAAAAATTCGTCGGCTTTCACCTCGATGTATTTTCTTAGCATAAAAAACCAGCTATACAATGCGCGGGTCGGACAATAACGCCCTGATATAACTTTCGCTTGCGGTAGTGTGCGCCGCGTCCTTTATTTCACATATAGTGGCGGTATTTATGTTTGGTATTGAACCGTCGTTAATGGCACTAACAACTCTGTTTATGTTTGATATGGTACAACAGTGTTTGCCGTTTCCGTTTTGCGGAGCCACAACGAATGTAGTTCCGCCGTCATATTCCATCTGAAATTCACATCCTGCATAGGTTGTGAATTTTTTGCCGGAGTACTGTTGCATATTACCTTGTATTGTCGACATGTTCATACTGTTAAATATCTGATAAAAGGAAAAAATATTTTAAAATTTATTCTAAATAGATTCTTTGTATTGTACATCAAATTCTACACGCTTTTCATAAAATTGCAGTTGCGACGCCAAGAGTGCCAATCAGTCTTCCCAACCTCTATATTCAGCAAATTCCTCAACGAATATAAGTAGGTCAGTGGCATAAAAACTCGTCTTTTAATTCTTATAAGAGATTTCTCTCTATATAAAAGCACTACTTCAATCGCTTAATTTTCATTTAGGAGTTGGAGTTTGATTATTGAACTCATTAGCGTGATTGCAAAAAAAATCATAGTATGTTCTAATATTCTTAAGTTCTGTCCATTTTTTGCATTGAAATGGAATAGAATCTAAATCGTAAATCTTTGCATCTTTAATCGATAACAAAAAAGGAGAATGCGTAGACATTATGATTTGACAGTTAAAGAATCGGCAAGAATCTTCTATGAATTTTGCGAGCTTTATCTGATTTTCAGGGGATAAACTGTTTTCAGGTTCATCCAATAAGTATAATCCATTATCTGTTATTTTGCTTGAAAAATATGCCATTCCACTTTGCCCGTTAGATAACTCCATAAAGTTTTTAGGCAAATTTTTTTGGGTACAGGGAACCAGTTTTACGGCTCCGGGACTTGAATACTATGATTTTAAGACGCCCGACAGCAAAATTTACGGGGTTTCCGGAAACAGCATAGCCGTCTCCAATGTAACGGGATATACGTCGCGTGGAGAGATACAGCTAATGGAGGCCTTTAACGGAGATTGGAAGGGCGATCTGACATTCCACTATATGGGTAACGTTCGAAAAAACCGCAGCCAAAAGGCGACGCTTCGGAGCGATGTTGTTTTCCAGTTTTCGCCCCCGTCACGAGAGCAGATGCATTCCCAGATGGAGGTTTTTGACGGGGTGATGTGGAACTACGGCTCCCTATGCCGCCTTGACGGCTATTCGGAACCCACCGACGCCGAATGGCGTGAACATATGGAAAGCGGCGACTACTACGTGCAGGAGGGCACGACAGTGCGCTTTGTAGACGGCATGTACCAGCTTACGACAAAGTACGCCCCCTATATCTGAATCTTGTGCGCAAATGCCCTGCAAATATGTTGCAAAACCTTTGCAAGGCTCCGCTTCAGTTCCTCGACAAATCAAAATCGGCGCCCTCCAGCCATCCGAGCGCTGAGAAAATTTCAAAATGGCCAACCAGCATATCCGGTATGAATTCCTCCAAGGGAAACATCCGCCTCCCAAGCCAGAGGACCGAAAATACTGGCCGTCTCGGCATCTAAAAGCAGAACAATCTTTACAAGCTCCATAATCGGCGGGGTTTAGATAAAACCTACCCCCGACTATGCCTCAATATCAAGCCTTTTTCCTCAAACGTTCGATTTTTCTCCTCAAACCTTGCGACGCGATACAAAATGGCCAATTTGGGCTTTGGGGACAGTTTAAGCTGTTAAACCATCCAGTTCTTAACGCAAACCGGTATTAAACCGGAATTTTAAACAAAGTCAGTATTGATGCGGTGTGTCGCCCCATAAACAAAAAGAGTTTAACACAGATTCGTGTTAAACTTTAATGGCGGAGAGGGGGGGATTCGAACCCCCGGTACCCTTTTGAAGCACACTCGATTTCCAATCGAGCCCGTTCGACCACTCCGGCACCTCTCCTTTTAAATAGCCTTTTGAGGCTGAATTAAAAACATGTAGAATTGCCAAAATATCTCCTTTCGTCAATAAAATTTTTAGCAATATTTTGCAAAAAATCACATAGGCGTCCACACTGCGCCGAAGAATCCGGGGATGAGGAATTTCCTCATAATCCCCCGCCCCACTCTTCGTAGAAAACTCCCGAAAAGAGATATTTTTTCCGGTCGGCATTTTAATCTTAGTATCTTTGCCTAACACATTCGGAGGATATGCATAACGCTGTAATTTACCCACCCGCGTTTCGCACGCCGAAAAAATCTGGGGGATATTTGCAAAAAAGGAAGTCCGTCTATAAAAAATATTGACAGCCCCAGCATGAATATCCATAAGTTTACCACATAATCAATTTTGATTATTTCGGTTTTTCAACCGGATCCTGATTTGACTCGGGCGGCATTTGCCGTCCGGTTTCTTTTTCGGGAAATTGCACATTTTAAAGATGCCGGAGTAGCTCAGTTGGTAGAGCAACGCATTCGTAATGCGTGGGTCGTCAGTTCGAATCTGATCTTCGGCTCCACTTCAAATCCGCAAGTTTCAATAACTTGCGGATTTTTAATTTCCATAAGTAGCAATTTTAGCAAAAAAAGCCATTTCCGTAAGTTGTTGATATTTTGCCCATATTTATCCCAATTGCCCAGAAAAAGTGTTACAAAAGTGCTACACTTTTTTACCCTCAGATCAGCTATTTTAAAGACATCACGCGTGTACAACAAAATTCGTTGGCATCAAATTTTGCATTGTCGAAAAAAAACTATTTGCATTGTCTCTGTGACATGATTGCATATATCGCCGTATAATATTAATTTACGCTATAAATAATAAATTGGTGGGGAATCCATACTTTTGTATTTCGCGCAAATAACATGTTGATTATTATGTTATAGCGAAAACAACGGCACGAAATATTTTTTTTGTTTTCAAAAAAAGTCCGGTGTAGGTGTAGATAAATTGATACGAATGAAAACCGACATTCTACACTTTTATGGAATACTGGAAAATGCAGCTAAATATAGACGACAAAAACTAATTTATTCGAACGTTATACGAATGTAATACGTTCGTATAACGTTCGAAGGAGCTCCAAGATAGCCTCCGTAGATCTCTATGGGACAACATACGCACATAGAGACAAATTGGCGCAATCAAATACAAATGCACGTCACACTACTCCAACATATACATAGCAACTAAGTAAAAATGTCTATTATTTATCGGCGTTCTGAGAGAAATCTTGAACTGGCATGGAAAATGCTACATAGAATGGTATATGAGTAAAATAATTTTCTATAAAGTTGGTAATGGCGATACGTGTTTAATAAAAACGAATGCAGGCAAAAAGCTTCTGTTTGATTTTTGTCAAGCTTCTGATGAGAATCTTTCAGAAAAAATAAAGAATGATATCGATTGGACAGATCGTACTCCCAATGAGTTGGACGTGCTTGCAATAACTCATTTGGATAAGGATCATATATGTGACTCGCAGAGTGTATTCTATTTTAATCATGCAACAAAATATCAATCCCACGACCGCATTAAGTTTAAAACGCTTTGGATTCCTGCAGCAGTAATTGTTGAATGTGGCACGCAGATTTGCGATGATTCTTGGGTTATTAGGGCTGAAGCCAGATATAGGCTTAGAGAAGGGAAAGGGGTTCGTATATTTGGTCGGCCTGAATCTATAAAAAATTGGTTGGAAGAAAATAAAATCGATATAGAAAGCGTTCGTCATCTCTTTACGGGTGCTGGACAGCTTGTTTCTGGCCTTTCTTTAGAGACGGACAAATTCGAAGTTTTTGTACACTCCCCATTCTATGAAAAAGAGGATGATGGAGATGTTGATCGCAATACAGAGACTTTGATTGTCAGTATAAAATTCAAAGAGCACCAAAATTGCTCAACGAATCTTCTGATGCTGGCTGATGCAGATTCTGATTTATTGCATAAAATAGTGGGAATAACAGAAGCTGCTAAAAATACAGATCGCCTCAAATGGGATATTATGAAGATTGCGCATCATTGTAGCTATAAGGCCTTAAACAAGGCTGAAAAAGGCAAAAATGAAACTATTCCTGTTGAAAATGTTGAAAAGCTTATGAAATATGCGAATCCAAGGGCCGTAATGGTTGCCTCATGCAAGGAAGTTGAAAAAGATTCAGATCAGCCGCCGCATCATCAAGCGTATGCTACTTATAAAAAGTTTTGCGATTTAAACGGGCATCAAATCAAGCTAACAGCAGATGGTGATGAACGAATAATTATTGATGTTGGTCGTTATGGTTGTGCTTTGGATTGTAATGATGAAGTCGATGCAATGAAAGTCATGACATCATCAATGGCTCCTAGGGTAGGTTGAATAGATCATGTTGCCATTTCTAGGAAAAAAATGTGCTTATAGCAGATTAAAAAACCCGCGACTTTTAAGTCTATGCCGTTATTTAAATAAATATTCGGTGAGATTAAAAGTTAGTGTTATTGATTATTTTATTCAAGAAAATGGGAAAGAATCTATTTTACTAAAATTAGATGAAATAGGTATACCGCAGTTTTCACCTTTTCAGCTAAAGGATTCAGAAGAGGTTGCAATTGTTTTTGAAGCTAAGGACAAACAGCCAGATGTAATTCCTTGGCGAGAGGATTTCCCTAGACTTTTACATACGAACCTTCCTAGGCGTAACGAACCGATAACCTTGTGCCTATATAACCAATCTCCCGATGAAGTTTTGTTATCATGGAGTCCAAGTGATTTTATGCATCGATTGCGTTTATGGTATAGAAACAATGCGCGTGGAATATTGCATGGAGATGAACAGCCCTTGGAGCCATTTTTAAGTTATGAGCCTGGGTATCTTATGCTCATGCCAGATACTTCAGTTAGCTTTAAGCATTTAAATGTTGAAATTGTACGTGTAAAAAATGAATTAACGAAAGGACGTGTCTGTATAAAACTTTGTTGTGATCCCTATGATGAAAGAGCTTTTTTCTTGACTCTTGTGCTTGATCCCAAAGTTCATGCTCCTACATGTTATGCCCCATCAACACTAGGCGATTTATTCGATTTATTATCAATTTCCGACACTCAGATAATAGATGCGTTAACGAAAATTTTTAATATTAGATCTGTTGAAAATGATGTTTCAGCGAAAACTCGCCTGTACATTTTAGTTGAAATGCCCAAGTTGAGGGATGATGAATCTGAACGTATAGAGGAATCTGAGATTGCAGCTTATATGGTTCTTTCAGCAGAAGCGATGCTATTAAAGTCTGAATTATACCAAATTGATGAAGCTTCAGGGCAACTTATTGGTAAAGAAAATGCCTTGCTAAATACAAATGCTATTAGAAAAATTGATGTGCTGGCAATTAAGGTTTCATTACCTCTCTCTAGACAATTAGCGGCGAAGTTAAATCATTCGAAAGCTTTCCTCGAAAATGTTTTTGCCGTTGGCGCTGGCGCTATTGGTTCGCATATTATTCACAATTTGGCCAAGAGTGGATTTGGGAAATGGTTTATAATGGACGATGACATATTGTTGCCTCATAATACAGCGAAACATGTATTGTCCCATGAAGCTGTTGGACGCACCAAAGTAAGTGCGATGGATTATTTTATTGGATCGTTGTTTGGCAATGATGATATTGTAAATGCCGTTTTTCATGAAAATCTTTTGCATATGGATGCAGAAAAAAAACGAATTTTGAAAGCTATGAATGAAAGCTCATTGATATTCGATTTTTCTGCTTCGGTCCATGCAGAGAGGTTTTTAGCTCGTAATATTAACTCACAGGCAAGACGCATTTCCGCTTTTCTTAATCCTAAAGGCGATCATTTAGTCATCTTAACAGAGGATTCAAGCAGAGAAAATAAATTAGATTTATTAGAACATCAATTGTATCTGAGTATTCTGGAAAACGTTCAATTATCTGATTATTGGGAAAAAAGCAGTATGATGTGGATAGGTAGGGGTTGTAGCGACATGACAAGTATTGTTCCTAATGATAATTTTGAACTTTTTGCCGCAATTGCATCAAGGCAAATAAAAAATGCGATTTCAAGTTCTGACGCTTCAATCAATGTTTATAAGCTTAATTCAAATAATGAAGTAGTGCGCATAAATATCCCAACTGAGAGTTTTCTTGAAATTACGTTAAGTGATGGTTTTTTCTTAAGTATATCTTCTTCTGTTTTGGAACGAATGCAGGAGCTTCGAAATTTCAAATCTGGAGTTGAAACCGGTGGAATTCTTTTAGGCTCGTATGATCCATTATTGAAACGGTTTTATGTATTGATGCCTTTAAGTGAGCCACCAGATAGTGTATCATCATATAGTTATTTTGAGAGAGGTAAGGCGAACCTCAGAACTGAAGTTGAACAAATTCAAAAGCAGACAAATTCAGCAATATTTTATATTGGTGAATGGCATTCTCATCCCGAAAATTCTTCACAACCAAGCCAGCAAGATAAGAAAGCGTATAAACATCTATATGATACATTTATCGGAAATATTACTGTGCCTATAATGTTGATATGCGCAGGGAATAGCAATTTTTCAGCCATAGTGAATGGTCGATCAACAACGTTTAGGTATGAAAAACGGTAAAAAAATAGGGCTATGTCTTTCTGGTGGTGGCTATCGGGCTACTATTTATCATTTGGGGGCTTTTCGAAAACTTCGTGAGCTTGGATTATTAGACAAAATTGATGTTATCTCTTCAATATCGGGCGGTTCTATAACAAATGCCTTTTACGGACTTAACAAAGATAATTTTGAAGCATTTGAAAAAGGATTATTGGAAGCAACGGAAACAAACATAATAAGAGGAGTCCTTCGTTCATGGAAACTTCGACTTATACTTTTGTTTGCTATTTCAGGGTGGTTGGGGTCAATTGCGATTGCTTGGAATTATGGTAGCTTTTCCGTATTGTTGCCATCTATAATTTATCCTGTAGTCATAGGCTTATTATTATATTTTTTTCAGTTCAAAGTTTCTATTTCTAACTCTATTGCAGGACTATTAGGAGAAAAATTCTTCCAAAATAAAACACTTAAGGATTTACCTGACACACCGCATATATTGATAAATGCGACTAATATTGATACAGGTCGCCATTTTTCTTTTTCTCAGGTAAAGATGGGGGATTCTAAATATACACATAATCATACGAAGGAGAGAATTGATTTTAAACACGAAGATTTTCCAATTGCTCATGCAGTATTGGCTTCTGCCTGTTTCCCTTCTGTCATAAACCCTATCGAGATAGGAAAAGAACATTACAAAAATAAAGAGCATTCAGAAATTGTAACGCCATTGCTAATTGATGGCGGAGTCTATGACAACCAAGGGATACATAAGCTTACTCATGTTAAAAGTTCGTATAAATGTGATATTGTCATTGTTAGTGACGCAGGAACGGGGATGAAGAAAATTATGAAGTGCCGAAATTCTATTCATTTACTTCTCAATACAATAGAGCTATTGATGAATAGAATTAAAAACTTTTTAATGATTCACAATATATATGATACGCCTAAGGATCATTTCATCGCATATCAATCATTGACTTGGACTGTTGATGGCTGCTTGTGCGGATTCATTAATGCGCTAATAGATGGTAATGTCAGAGATGAAGTCATTGATGCTCATGGGATTTCAAAAGCCGATATTTCGAATAAAAATCGTAATAATTTAGAAAGTTTTATGAAAGGAAAAGTCGATTACGAAAAGATGCAAGTCGCGTCATTGTCAGATGGTGAATATGAAACCATTTGCAATATTTCTACATCTTTAAAACCACTTTCCCAAAAACAAATTGAAGTATTAATTAAGCAGGCAGAAGTTTTAACCGAAATCCAACTGAAGCTTTACTGTCCATTTTTATTTGATAAAGGAAAACTATGTTAGAAAAATACGAGATAGATATGCTTGCAGTTGGAAATGCTGATGCGATTTTAATTCGATATTTCGATAAACAAGGTAAAGATTATGTCCTATTGATTGATGCGGGACATACGGATGATTCTAAAAAAATTGAGAACTGGATAAAGGATCGCTACAATCGTGCTTCTATTGATTTGGCGATATGTACCCATATAGATTCAGATCACATCGATGGGTTTATTGGACTTTTGGATAATGTCGAAATTAAAGAATTTTGGATCCATAATCCATTAGAATTATTATGCGAGGCATCTAATAATACTTGTGTAGATTCTCTTATCAAAGCGTCGCTTCAAATGAATGAATCATTAATGGGACTTAACCATCTCATTTCTAAAATAAAGGCTTTAAAAATAAAATGCAGAAATCCCTTTACGATGATAGAACATCGTGTAATTCCAATACGAGTTTTGGGCCCAACGATTGAATTTTATGAAAAGCAAATCGAAAAATGTCGGAAAAAATCAATAAGTGAGATCTTTGGAGCGTATGAATCCATTAATGAGGGCTTGGATTCTCGATGGGAAAACCAAAGTAGTGTAGTAATTTATAACGACGAGAATACAAAGGAACTTTACGATGAAAAATAAACCGACAACCCCATCAGATATCAATAAAGATAATTTGAACAAAGAAGAGCTTCTTTGTGAACTTCAAAAAGCCTACACTTCGCTTGGCCGCTTAAAAAACAGCGTACGACATAAAAAAATCATTTTAGATATAGACCGCAAAGTCAGAAAAATTCAAAGCAATCACATTACAAATAAATAGTATTAGTTTCTCGTTTCCTGTGTATATGTTGGAAACGAGAAACTAATGTGTCGATATTTATTTAAGAACGTAATGTCGTCCCATCATTCCTACTTTCCCTGAATCTTTTAGTTGTCCCACAATTTTTGATATTTGTCCCGGCGACAAATTCATCGCTTTTGCAATTTCAGTGCAGGAATCAACACCGTTAGCAATTAACGATAGAATCTCGTTTGATGGGTCTTCGTCTTTAAAATGAATTGTCATTTTTTCATCAATGGTTGTGAAGATGAAGCGACTTGACTCCGTATCGTGTTGTATACCTTCGCGGTTTTTAACAAAACTTATAATACTATCAGAATACTTCGCCATAGGATCAACAACATCAATTGAATTGCTTGCCGACTCCACTTTCAAAATCCAATCGGCCGCATCTTCACGTTTGGATGTACCGCGCATAACATCGCCTTGTCTGCCAGCATGGGCAACAACGACAACCGAAATACGGCTCTGCCTAAGCTTCAAAAGCCAGAATAGAATCTTTTCCCAATCGTCAGCTTCATTTTCCTTTACTCCTCTAAAGAGGGCGGATAGATTGTCCAAAACAAGCACTTCAATGTCGTTCTTCTTGCAGTATTCCAACAGTTTGCTTTGCTGTTTATTATCGGTAAGATTTAACATTCCATTTTCAATCTTGGATGAAATTTCTTCGTAATGTTGGATTGCCAAATTGTCATGAATCAAACTTTTATTTGGACTGAATAAATCCGATTCACTCAGCAAACGTATTCGAGATTGAATGTTTTCCAATGTCATTTCCCCGTCAACGTAGCAGACTCGCCTTGGCTTGGAAACATTCCATCGGCCAACGCGTTGACCGCTGGCGATTGCACATGCTAAGGCGCATGATACAAATGTTTTTCCTTTACCTCTTTGTCCAAATACAAACCCAATATCTCCCTGTCTAAACCAAGTGCCGATAATTAGTTCGCGTGGTTCTATTTCCCGTTGAAGTAAGTCACCTGCTGAGATTGCCGTATCATTGAAAATTTTGGGCGTAGGAGTGAATCGGTACGTTGATGGTAATATTTCATTTGAATTTTCTGATGTTTCCATTGTTTATGATTCCTTAATTAAATTGATGAATGGGTTGTCGTATGGTCTTATGCGTTCCCATTGGTCCGCATCCCTTTGAATAAACTCGCAAAGATCTTTTGCGCGTGGAAAGTCCCTTCCGGAGACTTTACCAAAATCAAAATAGTAAACATTCTTTGCATATTCAGAGATAGAGTCTCCCCAACAGCGCAAAGCCATTTTGCCAGCTGGGTCATGATCCGGTATTATGAGAACCTCTTTGTCTTCGAATTTTGCGAGAAACTCATCACCAATTTGTTGATTGGCTCCGAGCATTGCCACAGGTGCAACTAGGTGTTCAATATCGTTTATGTATGCGAAATGAAAAGCCGCGAGAAAGTCGCTACTACCTTCACATACACAAATGTATTTGCACTTCTCAGCTGCGGCAATTCCTATCGGGTAACTTGCATTTGTTCCTTTTAAGGTGATTGCCTTGCTTCCGTTATTCCATACATTACCGTCAAGACGTCTGACTTGCGCTCCAAACCTTGACTTGTCTGTAACAATCCATGCATCTTGATTGTAATAACGACAGAAACCAAAACAACCGCGTTCAAAGGCTATCCTCAGAGCTTCAATATTAAATCCGCGTTGTGCAGACAATCTCATCGCTTTCAGATTATCCCAAGTGATTTCTGGAATGCTTATTTCTTGCGATTTTTTTTGCGGTTGCGAGGATTGGGCTGGATAGCGTTTCTGAGTCGATGTTTTTGAGGCTCTGGATAAACTTGCAAGCGCGCGAATAGCATCTTTGCGGGAAGATTGTGTCGCCTTGCAATAAAATGCAATAAGCCCACCGCTTTCACCGGTCGCATGATCTTTCCAGTTTTTCCCATTGTTAAATATAGAAAAGCTTGGATGTTTATCATTTCGAAAAGGCGAGTGCTGCGGATTTTTATGGGTCAACGCGATCCCTAAATGGTTTGCAATCTCGTAAATTGTCAAATGCGCAAAAGCGTTATTTCTATATGACATAGAATTCCTTTCTATGCCGACTTGACATTAATCCGAAAAACAAGATACTAATAAGTATACCAAGATTTAAGAGGCTTGCTTGTTCAGATTTCTGTCAAGTAGGCTCTCTTTTTAGTCGGAAAGCCCCCCGTTGATTGTGCAAGCATCTAATAGCTTTTCACAATCGCTTCGACGATATCGAATACATCGCCTCGCCAATTTTATATGTGGTAGTTTGCCTTGTCGCCTGAACCTCTCAATTTGAGTCACGCTGACTCCAAGTATTTTTGCCGCGCCTTTGCGGTCAACAATTTCGCTTTTTTCTTCCATATTTAATCTTTCAGATTATTAGTTTCGCTGGGTTGTTCCAACTTGCCCAATAATATCCAGAAAGATTTCCTAAAACGAAATAATAAACAAAGGGGACAACTTTTGAAAAAATTGTCCCCTTTGTTTATGCTTGATGGGTTCTCTCTTTATAAATTGACAGGTATTTTGTTTTTTCTATGCTTTGTATGTCGCTGAATTATTTTTTTTAGCCACTCATAGTCCGGATGTTTTTCTGCAATTTTTTTCGCATTTACAGTTTTTGATGGAGCCAATAATTCCCGTATTCGTGATAATTCCGATTCGTTTTTCCCAAGTATCATTCCGAGTATTTTTGCGGTTTTTGTTTTGCTTGGCGTTATGAGTCTTTCTCTTTTCATTGTTTTTGCCAGCTCCTCAAAAAACAGGATTTCATTCATCATCAGATTAACACACATAATTTCAGATACCTTCTGGAGTGCAATCGGCATAACTATGGCCAGAGGTAATTCAATGCTCTTTATGAAATACTTTATATTGAAAACATCTAATATGTCAGTAATTAGTTTATCGTTTTTAAGTACATGCTTGTTTCTTATTCCTAATAGATAAATTTTGAATTCACGGCTGTCCATTAGGATTAACGCAAGTTTCTCTATAATGATAGGATCCTTTACTTGAGATATTGCAGTTGAAATCAACTCTTTAATCCCATTTTCGCAATGTTCTTTAAGAAGCTTTGCTATATCAGACTGGGATGTGTTTTCACAAAGTTCACGGTACTGCTCTGTAAAAGTTTGCTTCTTTTTAGATGTTTTCCCCTTAGTCATTTTCGAGTTCCAAGAAATTTTTATGGCTAATAACGCGTTTGCCTGTTTCGGATTCGAGTTGTTTGCGGGCGTTTCCGGCAATTTTACCGCCTTTGCGGGCCGCCGTTTTGTTTTGTTTGAAACCACGAGCATCGGTCTTTTGGGCGATTTCTGTTGTGGATGCTTCGCCAAGCATTGTAAAAATCAATTCAAGGTCTGTCATGTGGTCGCGAAGATTCTCGCGTTTCAAACCTTTAAGTTCTTTATATTCAGATGGTGTAAGTCCGAATGTAGCTTTTGAAATTTCCGCGGTGAGAATAGCGAAGTCACGGTCTTCTTCTATGCCGCGCGCTTTCCATTCATCGGTTAAAGCATCGCGGACGGCTATACCACGCATACGCTTATCTATCCATGCCTTTGGGTAGCCCTTCGCCTCATATAAGGCTTTCATACGTTTCTGAGCAAGTTCGGGATTTTCTATCTCCTGTAAACGCTCATAACCCACACGAGCCAACCACTTCTTAAATGGTTCTGCCTTAGGGCTTGGAATACTTTGAATTATGCGAAAAACCGTCTCGGTATCGGCGGTGTCAGTTTCATATTTTTTGCCATCCGAAGACATTAATTTCAGTTGTACGATTTTTTCGTACAACTGACTAAACCCTTCTTCTTCAGTTAGTTTGCGCTTTAGATCACTCCAATAGCGTCTGGCATTTTTACTCTCTGTGAGCACATCAACAACATCTATTATAGAAAAGTACCACTCGCCATTATGTTCGGTACGGCGAATGTTCTTGCCCCTAAAAACAACAAGATGTTTGGGGGTACTGTCGGGAAAGTTAGATGAAATTGATTTTTTTGCCATATGATCGTTCCTCAAAGTTTTCTAAGTGATTTTTCCAAGAAGTATAACTGTTCTTCGAGCAAATGCATCATCTCTTTGAGTTCTGGCCGACCGAACGTAAAGAGTTCATCTCTTGTCACATGAATCATTTCTTTGAAGGCATCTAACATTTTTTCTTTTTCAACAGAACTTCTCGATGACTTTAGTATATCGTAAGTTTCCTTGCCGAAATCATATAACCAAGGTGCCACATTCTTAAATGGTGCTATTGCCAATAAAAACCTTAAATGTTTTCGCGACTCAAATGCAGGATGTCGGCTTAAACGGAAAAGTAATTCTGGGGAGAAGAGAGACCGTTTACGATATTTCATGGAATCTGTATATTCCATTCTGGTCGGCAATTCTTTAAACATAATTTTTACTTCTTCAAACAATTTGGCAATCGATGAATTGTCTACGTCACCTTTTGGTGGTACTGCTTGCTTCGGGTTTTGTTTAAGAATTTTATCAACATCTTGTATGAATGCTTCAACTTGAGTTTTGATGACATCAGGATTCGGTTCTGCGTTTGGTATTTTTTTAACCAATTGAATGACTAATTTACACAAAGAGTCTATATCGTAATTAGAATTTTGGAATTGGGCAAAAGGACTATTATTAACTTCGGTAAGAGATATTCCAATTGCGATACCCAACAATGGCGTATCTAATTTTCCCTTAGCAACTCCGGCTTCATATAGAATCCAAGGACGGTTAAGGCTATTTTTGGTCAGCAATGCGACAACATTTGAGGATTCATCCAGTTTTTTCATTATTTCTGGGTACCATTCCACGCCATATTCAATCCCTTGATTTCCTTTTTTGTCAGAGGATCGAAACGATTTCAAAATACCCGTACTGACAGAGCTTAGCAATTTGCTAAAAGCTTCCGCAATATCCGCATCTCTTGTATCATGGCTAATAAATACCAATGTGTCCGATCGTTGGATATCAATATTATCTTGTTTTTCCGTAGACTTACTTCCTTTTGCCTTTGCCATTTGAATCTTTCCGTTGAATTTTGAAATTTAGATTGATAGATAATTTAGGTTAAGTTAGCTAGCAAGGATTTTTGTGGCATCTATGATATTGGATTCTGATTGGGGTTTGATATCGAAGTATTCTTGGGCGGTTCTTTTGGAGACTAGTTGGTTGGCGTAGTTGTTTTTAAGAACGGCGGGCGAGTTCCCCATTTGCTTGGCGGTTTCGTATTCGTTTTCGGAGAGGGCGTATTTGTAGGTTCCATAGCTGTGACGGAGTCCGTTTTCGATCCAGTCAATTTTACATGAGATTCTGAATGTTTCTAGGCGTTTGCGGAAGTTTGGGGCTATGAGTTTATCGCCTTTACTGATTTGGATGGCGTATGGGGCTAGCCAGAGGGCTAGGTTGTCGCAGATGTCGACGGCTCTGCTTTGTTTTGTCTTGGTGGACTTTGCTGAAAGTATGATTTTGCAATGTTCAAGGTCGATTTTGTCGTATGTGAGTCTTTCGATTTCTGAACGTCGCAATCCAGCGAATGCTCCGATTGCGATATAGGCGCGGATATCGGATAGTTCCGGCGACATATTCAGCATTTGTCGAATTTCTTCGGGTTTATAAAACTTGATTTCTTCTGAAATTGTTACGGATACGGGTATATCGGCAATAGGGTTAGATTTGATATAGCCCTGCATTTTACAGAAATTGAAAAACGCGCTTAGGGCAACGCGGTATGAGTTGCGGGTGCGCGGGCTTATAATCTCCGATGTTTTGACTTTCTTGGCTTGGCCATGTGCGGATTTGCCTTCGTCAACTTTTTCCTGTTTGATGACTTTGAGATTGTTCAGCCATTTATTACATTCTTTGGATGTAATAACGCCCACAATTTTATCATCGCCGGTATCGCGAATAAAACGTCCCAAACGGCTTTTCTGGTCTGCAATACGTCGTTGGCTTTTATGTTTGACCTTCATGTCTTCGATATGGAGATCGAAAGCCTCTTTAAGAGTTGTTGACTTTTCTTTGACGTCGTTCCAACGACAAAAGTGTTCAACTGCCATGAGGATGTCAGCTTCGTATGGCGCGAGTTCTTTCAAGGCCTTGGTGACAATATTGACTGCGTCAGTAACGGAAAGATTGAATGGGCGTAGCGTCTTATGTGCTTGGACATATGCGCGCCTGTGTTTCTCGTCGAGAGTTGCAACAGCCATGCCTTCGCTTTCAAGGGCGGGCTTGTTGATGGCAACATAGGTATCTGCATCAACCTTTGTTTTAAACGCCTTATACGATTTCTTGGTGGCGGCTTTGCTTGGGATATAAACGCGGTAAGGATAGCGCGGATGCTTGTATTTGTAGACTTTAAAAAGCTTTGCCATTACGGGTAATTAGGCTGTCCATGTTTGCCCATATTGCAACAAAAAAGTGTTACAAAAGTGTTACATGGAAAAACAAACCGCTATTTTAAAGGAAGCACTACGCATTCGTAATGCGTGGGTCGTCAGTTCAAGTCTGATCTCCGGCTCCATTTTGGACGCCGCAAACCGCATGGTTGCGGCGTCTTTCGGCTTTTTGGCGGCGGCATAATCGCGCCCGCATAGTCGCGCATCAGCCGGAAGCGGCGGCGCCGCATATTTTGCAGGACTGGAAAGCATTTGCATTCAGAGTTTTTCCGAGAAACGCACGGGAGCCCATTTGTTTCCGCCGAATGCACCGGCTCCCTAGGAGGCCGAAAGCTTGACCCCGATTATCCCCATTACAATGAGGGCGACGCTTGCGATTCTGAGGACGCTTACGCTGTCGCCAAAAAGCAGGGCGCCGGCCGCGACCGCCCCGGCCGTTCCGATTCCGGTCCATACGGCGTATGCGGCCCCGAGCTGGATTGTTCGCATGGCAATGCCAAGCAGAACCACACTCAAAATCATGGCAACCGCCGTAAAAACAGACGGGAGAAACCTGGTGAATCCTTCCGAATACTTCAATCCGACCGCCCAGGCCGTTTCAAAGAGCCCGGCTAGAAATAGAATAATCCAACTCATAAAATCACGTTTTTGAAAGAATCGTTAAAAAATGTACGATATTAAATTTTACTTGTTAAACCCCTCCGGAGGCACTATCTTAAAAGGAAAGCAGATGAATAAAAAATTATGGTTGGCGTCAGGCCTGGCCTGCGCGATATTGCTCGCATTCATATTCACCTCTTCCGACAGGCCGGCTGAAGCTGTCGAAGCCTATGCCGCTGAAATTTCGGAAGCCATGTCGGAACCTGCCGGGGAAGCCCGTGAACGCAGGAAGGCGGAGATTGCCGAGAAATTCTCCCCGCAATTTTGCGAACTTATGGCGGACGACTCTCTCGATGATTCGGACCGCACCTACTTCGCCCACCAGGCGATGGCGCTATCGCGCCTGTTAAAAAAACCTTCTGATGCTCTTTCTAAGGTGCGCGAATATATGTCCGCTACCTTCCCGATAGAGGACGCAAAATGGCACGTCAATTGGAAGAAATTTGCCGATGCCGCCCGCGCTGCGGCGGATTCCGCAAAAGGTGCGGAATCTGACAGGCTCTCAAAACTGGCAGACGGTGTGCTTGCCGCCCTGCGGGGCGCCGGAGTCTCGCCGGATGTTGCCGCTAAGGAATATTATCCGATATCCTATTTCGATTTTTTAGAGGCCGGGGCGTCATTTCCCGAATGCACGGCCTCGCTTTCCGAAGCAGACAGGGCGCGCGGCAAGTACATGCGCACCGACATCGCCGAAATACTTCCAGACGAAGACGGCGAAGTAAAAGTCGAGGCGGCCCTTTCAAAGAAAAACAGTTCCGTATCGCTGGCCTGCGAAACATCCGCAGAGACGGAAATCTCCCGTTCGGTGGCAAATTCCGGTTCGCTCGGGGCAAAAATGATTGCGAGAAAACTGCGCGAGCGCACCCCGTGGAGCGATGACAAAAAATCCGCAAGACTTTCCGTATCAATGGATTTCTCCGCCCACCCGGAAGCCGTGCAGCGCGGGGTGGCATCCATCACATACAAGACGCGCGGGGCCCATATCCGCCACCTCTATTCCGCAGAAGTTCCGGATGCCGAAAAAAATCATGAGAAATGCGCGCACAAATATCTGAAGGATGAAAAATCCGCTGTTTGGGTGGGGCTTGAAGATTCATCCAAACGCGTCGGCCGCGATTTTTCAAACTCTTCGACTTCATGGAAATCCATTTATTCTGAAACTAAGCCCAAGGAGTCCAAAACAAGTGGCAGGAATACCCCGGACGCCGAAGCAGGCGAATAGGAGCCGGAATCCCCTCCGGAATGATATATTAAAATTTAGGGTCTGGCATAGATAATGGAGTGAAAAAGCGGATTTTGCGATAAAATTCGATTGCGAAAAATAAGAGTTTATCAAAAACACAATATGTTTAATTTCCATGCGGAATTTTTGGTAAAATCCGTAGAAGGACAGTTTCCAGTCCCGGCGGTTTTTCCCGCTTCATAGCAATAGCAGCCAAAGAAAATTTGCCTTTGGTCTTGCACGTAAAAATTTTTAGCAAAGTCCCAAGGTGCGCGAACTTCCCCGTTTTGAAAGTTCCGCGCCCTGCCTATTCAAATCGAATTCCATCTGCGGCGCGGCTTTGTAAATAATGCCGCGCAAAGATATGGAGCGCACTAGCGCCCTCACCTGCCCTTTGGGGGCCTGGGTATGCGGCGAATCGCGGTGCGCTCTGCTGCGATGGTATCCTCTTCAAGCATTCCCGCAAAAGCGATTCCCGGCATCACGACAGCGCGTTTCATTAGCACTGCCCCAGGCTGAAGAACACTGTTGCATCCGCTTTCGGCGTATTCGCCGAGAAAGGCGCCGACCTTTCGCAGCCCGGAATTGACCGTTCCATCCGGAGTTTTCACGGGGACAGGCATATTGTCGAGGCGCAGGTTCGCGCATATGACGCCGGCGCCGAGATGGGCGCCCGTGCCGAGGATGCTGTCCCCAATATAATTATAGTGCGGAGTCTGAACCCTGTCCATCAGGATGCAGTTTTTGTATTCGCATGAATTTCCGACGACGCAGCCCTCCCCTATTATCACGTTTCCCCTTATGTATGCCCCGGGCCTGACTTCGGTGCCCGCGCCAATCCATGCAGGCCCCTTTATCGAGGCGAAAGGCGGAAGCTTGACAGTGGGATGTATGAAAACTTTCCCCTCAATATGCACCCCCGCAGGAATGTCGCGCTTGGATTCAAGGGATGCGAAATCAAGGCTGTTCAGCGCCTCCGATATGTTTTTGAGCCATTCCCACGGCGGCATATTTTCGTCAAAAAAATTTTTGAAGGGCGAAAGGGACGGAGGAAGGGAAAATAAATCACTTGATTTCATTCCCGCGATTAAAACAGAGGCAAAAGCCCGCTTGCAAGGCAAAGATTCGCCAAAGCCTGCCTGAAAGTGATTTTGCGGGCCGCGGACGGGGTTTGCAGCCCGGCATCCTCACTCGCAAAGCTCCACGACCCGCTCGGCCTTAACCTTTTTTAGCGTGCAAAACTCCAAAGCCCCGGAACTTTCAATACATCCGGCGCGCAGCGCTTCAACTTCCGGAGCTTTTGCCTCCACCCTGTATTTTGGAGTTTCCCGCACGCCGCGGGGGTCGAACCTTCCGATTTTTAAAATCCGCTCGGCCTCAGATGAGGAATCGGTCTTAAAAGAAGTGAAGAATACCTCTTTAGGCTCCCCGGATTTGGACGTATTGGGCACCATGCCCGACGCCATTACAAGGCTTCCCTCAGCGTCGCCGACATATCTGAAAACCAGCGCATTCTCCACGGACGGCAAATCCGCCTCTGCCGCAAGGGCGCCGTGAAGCATCCACTGCCCCGCGCAAAAATATGCGCATATGGCGGAGAGAAATGCGGCAGCGGCAAACGCCGCCAGCCGGAGCTTGCCGGATGTCTCGTATCGCATTTTGTCTTTATAAAATTTCTCCTATAAAGATGCCAGAGAGCAAATCGCGCTGTCAATTTTGAATGCCGCACTGCCCGCACAAAGCCCCGGATTTCATCTGCCAAAAAGGCGCATAAAATTAAACGCCATGCATTCTAAAGAGGCATATTGCAGACGATTTATATCATCCAATATAAATCTTACACCTCTTCCAGTGCCCCGCCGAGGGGCACATCTAAAACCGCGCACAAAAATGAAAGCGCACTTATGGGATTATTTCATAGTAACGCCCCTGTGGATTTTTATGAATACTGATTTTCATTTGAATCGCTCTGCTTATTTTATAATCGGCCGGAACGTCGGAAGATTCGCCACCCTTGGATTTCGACGGCCCCAACCGTTTTGCTCTCTTGCGTCTCAATCTTGCAAGCGAGGCTGTTAAAAAATTTTACGCATATTTTTTTCAGGCTCCCCGGATTGATCCCCTCACCATAAACAAGCTTCAGCTTGTCCGAAAACCTCCGCTTCTCCTTATTTTGCCTACATCGCATTCCAGCACCAAATCAGCCAGCCACCGCATCTCTGGCGAACTGGAGGCAAAATAGTTTACATATTCTTTTTGAATCGCAATCCGGATTGACACATATAAGAGACGCCAGAATATATAAATATATGCATGAAGCTTCCGACACCTTTTTTTGGATATCTCCCTATTTGCAACCATGATGCTGGCGGCACTGCCAATGGCTTTTGATTTAATAAAGGAAAACCATATTTACGGGGTAAGGACAAAGTGGTCCATGCATAATAAAACCACTTGGAAAAAAACAAACAAACTCGCCGGCATGCTCCTGTTTTTCGGAAATCTTGTTTCGCTTATAGCCTATATCGTTTTTCCAAAGCCCGAGGTGTTTGTGCTATTGATTGTCGCCTTCACGCTTCTGCCGGGCTTTTACTCCATATATTATTCCTACAAAATATATAAGGAAGAAATCGCAAAAGCCTCTCCGCAAAGCTCCGAAGCTGCGGGAAATCCTCTTCAGCCGAACTCCCCTGCGCAAAACAAGTAGTGCGTTTTTTCCGGCATTTCTCAAAATCCGCTCACGGATTTTCAATGGGGCTCGCGCAGATTGGAAATCCACAATAATCGCACATAAAAAAAAGGCGGCCGCAATGCGGACCGCCCTAAAATTTATTTCACCTGCGGAAATTAGCCTATCTGGTAGCGCGTAAAACGCTTGATTTCGAGCTTTTCGCCGATGGTGGCGATTTTTTCCGTGAGTATTTCCTGAATCGTGCGCTTGTCGTCCTTGACAAAGGGCTGTTCGAGCAGGCATACGCCGGCGTAGAACTTTTCCATCTTGCCTTCGACAATCTTGGCCTTTATGGCGTCGGGCTTCTTGTCCTCGGCCATCTGGGCCATGGCAATTTCGCGCTCCTTTTCGACGAGGTCGGCGGGGACTTCTTCGCGGGAAATGCATATGGGGGCCGCAGCCGCGATGTGCATGCAAAGATCCTTGACGAACGCCTGGAAGTCGGAGTTCTTGGCGACAAAGTCGGATTCGCAGGCGACCTCAATCAGCACGCCAACCTTGTTGTTGGAGTGGATATATGCGGACACAAGGCCCTGGGTTGCCGTGCGCCCCGCCTTCTTGGCCGCCGTGGCGACGCCCTTCTTGCGGAGGATTTCAACGGCTTCGTCGGCGTTTCCGCCGGCTTCGACGAGCGCCTTTTTGCATTCCATCATGCCTGCGCCGGTGCGGGCGCGCAGGTCGCTTACCATTTTAGCGTTTATTTCTGCCATTTCAAAAAACCTTACTTTTCTTCGGGGGTTGCGATTTTTTCGACATCGATGTCGGCGGCGATGGTAACCTCCGGCTGAACCTTCGAAGAGAAGTCGCGGGTGGAAATTACCTGCGGGTTTTTGACCTGCACCACGCGGCGGGCCAGACCGGCCTGGACGGCTTCGACGAGGACTTCGGTGATGAGGCGGATGCTCTTCACGGCGTCGTCATTGCCCGGAATCGGGTAGTCCACGAGGGTCGGGTCGGAATTGGTGTCGACGAGGGCGACGACGGGGATGCCGAGCTTGCGGCATTCGGCGACGGCGATTTCCTCGGTCTTTACGTCCACGACGAAAGCTATGCCCGGGAGCTTGGAAATGTCCTTGATGCCCTCAAAATTGCGGTTCATGCGGGTCATTTCGCGGCGGATGGCGGCAGCCTCCTTGGCGTAGAGCTTGTCCATTTCGCCGTTTGCCTCCATCTCGATAAAGCGGCGGTACTTCTTGAGGCTGGTGAGGATGGTTTCGAAGTTTGTGAACGTGCCGCCGAGCCAGCGGTTTACGCAGTAGGGCATGTTGCACATTGCGGCGGCTTCGCGGAGTATTTCCTGCGCCTGGCGCTTGGTGCCGATGAACATGATGTCCTTGCCTTCGGCAACGGTGTCCTCAATAACCTTGACGGCCTTTTCGAGCTGTTCGTAGGTCTTTTCAAGGTTGATGATGGAAACGCCCGAACGGTGGTCGTAAACATAGGGCTTGGAACGGGGGTTCCAGCGGCGTGTCTGGTGTCCGAAGTGGACTCCGGCGTCCATCAGGTCTTTTACCGTGATATTCATAATTATAGGCTCCGTATTCCCCGCCCGGGGGAACCTGGGATAACTTTCTATTTTTTGTGTTTGTTTGTACAAAGCGGCAACCGCGCCGTTTCGTAAAGGCGTTAATAACGGACTATAAGCCTCCCCCTTGCAAGCATTTTCGCAAAAAAAAGCGATTTTTTCCCGAAAAAAAGCCGCCCGAATCCCCATTCGGGAATCCGGGCGGCGCAAGGGCGCGAAAAAAACGGCTTCGATAGTCAGTATGCGAGCATTTCCCCCGCCGACACTGTCATGGAGCCCATCTTTCCGACTACCACGCCGGCTGCGGTGTTTGCGAAAGCTGCGGCGCGCTCGATATCCTCCCCCGCCGCGAGGGCGAGCGCGAGCGCGGAAGTCACGGCGTCGCCTGCGCCAGCCGGGTCAAAGACATCCCTGGCGTCGGTCGGAATATGCTTTAGAGGTTTCGCCTTCCTGCATACGTACATGCCTTCGGCGCCGAGGGTAACGACCAGAAAGTCGGGGGAATACCTGGCGTAAATTGACTCGGCCAGGGCCCTTATGGGGAGTTCAGACGAGGAGTCGTCGAACATTTCCGCAAGCGCGAAAGCCTCGACGCGGTTTGCCGTAATGAGGTTCGGGCCCGAAAAGTTCAGCCTGCGGCGGGGCTTCGGGTCAACCGCCACAAACTTTTTGTAGGAGCGGGCGGAATCGATTATGGAGCGGAGGATGTTGTCGTCAAGGAAGCCCCGGGCGTAGTCGCTCACTATCACGGCGTCGGCAGCCCTTATGGAATCAAGCATTGCAGTGATGTAGCCGACGGAGGGGGCGTAGTTTTGCGGGGCCGAATTTCGGTCTATCCTTATCATCTGCTGCCCTTGGGCCGCGACGCGCGTCTTTACCACAGTCGGGGCGTTCTGGCTCGCGGGGAATCGCGTAAAGTCGATGTCTTCGTCCAACAGCATGTTTGAGAGGGCCGCATTCGCCTCGTCCGAACCGGTCGAGCCGAAGAGCGAAGCCGACGCCCCGAGGCCCGCCACGTCCATGGCTACGTTTGCCGCCCCGCCCGCAAACCACGCGTCCTTTTCAACGTCAACAATCGGCACGGGGGCCTCCGGCGAAATCCTTGTCGCCCTGCCCCATATGTACCTGTCCAAAATAACGTCGCCAATCACGGCCACCTTCAGCTTGGAAATCTCTTTTAGAAGCTTCTTCATATAACATCCTTTAACGGAAAAAATCGTATGATTTTAACCGCCAAAAATCAAGCCAAAACGGACTGTCCGGCGCCGGAAGCGCCCCGGCTCCCCTCCTCCGCGCGAACCGGCTCTCACCCTGAAAGCGATTGCCCCCGGGCTTGGGACGGGCGGGAAAAATTGGAATACGCGCGCCTGAAACCGCAGGCCCGGAGGGCCGGAGCCCCGAAAAATTTTAAGAGGCGGCCGTTTTTTTTCGGGGATGGACGCAGGCCGCGAACCATGCCCCCCGCCACGCTTGCAGAGCTTGCAAAAAATGCCAAAGCGCGACCGGGCGGGCGGAAACGCAGCCCTCAGATTTCGACGCTCACGGAAGGCTCCGGAATTGTAACGCCTATGTGCGGGGCGATGTCCAGAATTTCGTCCATGAACCACGCCCGGGAGTCTTCCGACCCGTGCGTCAGGATTATTTCCCTCGGATCCACGCGCAGGGCGAAATCCAGAAGCTCGCGCCTGTCGGCATGGGAACTCAAGTCGAACCTGTCGATTCGGCAGTTCACGCGGGCGACGTGGCCGAGGTTCTGGAATGCGAAAGTGGTGTCGCCCCTGGCCTTTTTAAGCAGCCTCCCGCCGGGAGTGTCGGGGTCGCAGTAGCCGACGAAGAATATGGCGTTTTCCGCATGGTCCATCATGGCGGCCGCCGCGGCGTAGCTCGGGGTGTTTTCAACCATCATGCCGCTCCCGAAAATATACACGCCCTTTTCGGCGAAATCCTTGCCCGGCACGATTTCCCCGCGAAACGGGCGCACGAGGTCGTAGGCGGTCTTGTCAAACGACACCCCCAGGTTTTTGCGCGCCTGGCGCAGCAGGTACTCGGCGATGTCGACGCCCAAGCCGGCGGCGAATACCGGGGCCGACTGCGGGATGAGGCCGTTTTTGCGCCCCTTTTTTATGAGCTGGAGAATCTCCTGCATGCGCCCGAGCGCGAACGCGGGAACCAGAACGCTGCCGCCGTCGCGCAGGACGCGGCCAACGCTTTCCATGAAGCGGCAGCATTCCTCTTCGTAAGAGAAGCCCTCCGCGCGCTCGGCAGAGCCGCGCGTCGTTTCCATTACGAGCACGTCCCATTTTCCCTGAGGGATGTCCGCGCCCTTTATAAGCTGCGAGTTGTGGAACGATATGTCGCCCGTAAAGAGCACCGACTCCTTCTGCGTTTCAAACGACACGGCCGAAGCCCCGGGTATGTGGCCGCTCTGGTGGAACGCCACCTCAATTCTGCGCCCGTCCGTCTCGAACGCGCGCGGGCGGCCGAATCCGAACGGCAGCATCCTCGGCTTCAGGGCGTCTATCTGCGGAAACCCGAAGAGCGGGTATTCCCTTATGCCCTGCTCCTCGCGCTGCCTCACCATCACGTTGCGGGAATTGCGGAGCATCCGCAGGGCGAGGTCGGCCGTGACTTCCCCCGAAATTATGTGGGCGAAATTCTGGCGTTCGGCTATCACCGGGAGGGCGCCAACGTGGTCCAGATGCGCGTGGGTGACTGCGATGAAGTCGAGGGTGTCGTCCGCCACTTGCGAGAGGTCGGGGAGACCGGCGAGCCCCAGCTTTTTCGGATGCATTCCGCAGTCGACGAGAACCGAGAATCCCCCGATTTCAAGTTTGTGGGCGCTTGCGCCCACGTCGATATCTGTGTTTAAGTCGGTGTAAATCATTGCTGCGGAAAATTCCGGAAAGACCGGGTGCGCCCTTCCATTTTTAAAATTTCACAAGTTTTACATTTTGTCAAGGGGCGGACGCCCCGCAGGCGCATCATCCACGCAAGGCCGCCCTCCGCGCCTGCGGAGATAAAAAATGGAAGGCAAATTTTGCGCGCGGCCCGGTTTCGCATGAAAATTAATAAAGCCGAAAGCGCGGGCGCGCAAGCCGGGCGATGGCCGCGATTCCGGCGCAAAGCCCTATTTTGCGGCGCGCGCAAGCGATATGTCAAAGTCCTTCCAGACCGGCTCGTAGCCCTTTGAGACTATCATGCGCGAAAATTCCTCCACGGAGCGGTCGTCGTCTATGTCAAACTGGCCGCCCGCCGTTTCCGGTTCGGCGTACCCGCCCGGGCGCGTCGAACTTGCCGCGCTCATCTGGGTGACGCCTATGCCGACCAGGCCGTCGCGCAGATAGCGGGGCTCGCGCGTAGAAACGGTGATGGTCAAATGCTCCATGGAAATCCTGAGGGCGCACATGATTTTTACAAGCTCCCTGTCGTCCGGAACACACCCGTCGGCCGGGACAAACCCGCTTTCCGCCGGCCTCATTCTGGGCAGGCTTACGCCCACGCGCGAGCGGTAGGCGGTTTTATAAAGGTGCTTTGCGTGCATCGCGCACGCTATTATCTCAAACCGCCAGTCGTTCAGGCCGAACAGGGGCCCGAGGCCTATCGCCCTCATTCCGGCCTCCCCCGCCCTGTCGGGGGTGTTGAGGCGCCAGGAATAGTTCGACTTCGGGCCGCTTGGGTGCATCACCTTGTAAACCTGCGGATCGTAGGTTTCCTGAAATACGGTGAGCCCCTCGCATCCGTTTTCCACAAACCGGCGGTAAACGGAGACGGGCGACGGGGCGATTTCAACGGAAATTGACGGGAATTTTTCCGCAGCTATTTTTATGCACTCGTCCATGTAGCCGAGGTTTACGAGCTTCGGGCTTTCCCCGGCCACAAGCAGTATGCTGCGAAACCCCATCGCGTGCGTCGCGGCGACTTCTGCGCGCACCTCCCCGAGCGTCAGGGTTTTGCGCTCTATCAAGTTGCGCTTTGCAAAACCGCAGTAAAGGCAGTTGTTGACGCATACGTTGCTGACGTAAAGCGGGACGAACATCCGTATTGTCCTGCCGAAATTCCGCTCGGTAAGGCCCGCCGAAATTGCCGCCATCTCCTCCAGAAAGGGGTCTGCCGCCGGAGAAACCAGGGCCGCAAAATCCTCCACGGAGGCCCTTCCCGGCCTTGAGAGAGCGCGCTCCACATCGGAGCGGGAACAGTTTCTTGAAAATTCCGCAAGCCTTGAGGCTGCCTGCGGGTCGAATTCGTCAAAGAAGCTCATTTCGCGTTCAAAAATCCGGTGAGCGGGCTGGTCGCCGAAGCCGTGGCGGCCCGGCGTCCGGAAAACCCTGCGACCAAGCAGGCTTCGCGCCCGGCCGAGACGGCGGCTGCAAAGGCGCCCGCCATGCGCACGGGATCCCTTGCGACGGCTATCGCGGTATTTACAAGCACAGCGTCCGCGCCCATCTCCATCGCTTCGGCGGCGTGCGAGGGCAGCCCGATTCCGGCGTCGACTACGACGGGCACGCGGGCCTGCTCTATTATTATCTCTATCATCGGGCGCGTCTCTATGCCGCGGTTGGAGCCTATCGGGGAGCCCAGTGGCATTACCGCGGCAGCGCCGGCCTCCTGGAGGCGCATGGCAAGCGCGGGGTCGGCATTCATGTACGCCAGCACCTTGAAGCCCTCGGAGGCCAGAATTTCCGTAGCCTTCAGGGTTTCGACGGGGTCCGGCATGAGATAGTTGGGGTCCGGATGGATTTCGAGCTTTATAAAGTCTGAAAATCCGGCGGCCGCCCCGAGGCGCGCTATGCGCACGGCCTCCTCCGCGTTCATTGCGCCGGAAGTATTGGGAACCACAAGGTATTTTGATGGGTCAAGATGCTCGGCGATGTCGGCGCTCGGGTCGCGGCCTCCGGACAGGTTTGCGCGCTTCAGGGCGACCGTTGCAAGCGACGCGCCCGAAGCTTCAAGAGCCGCGGACATGGCCTCGTTAGACGGGAACTTGCCCGTGCCCACAAACAGGCGGGAGGAGAACTCGCGCCCCCCGATAATCAGACGGTCTTCACTATTCATCATCTTTTTCTGCAAATTGCACGGCCAGGCGCAGCGAATCGAAAATCTCGGCCGGGGCGTTCAAGCGTATCTTTTTAAGCTCGTCGAACACCGCCTCCGGCGAACGCCCGCGAAGCTCGTATATTTCCCTGAACTTCAAGTCCAACAGCGCGCGCGCGCCCTCCACCTTCATGCCCGGGATGCGCATAAACGGACTTGCAAGCGCCGCGTAGTCGGTCTTTTTCTTCTGCTTTTTAGGGCTCATTTGGATGCGGCCTGGGCCGACTCCACCCGGCTTTTGGCCGGGACGGCGCGCGGGTCCTTTTCGTACTTGGAAAGCCCCGCCTTTATCATCTCGCGTATGCGCGGGTCGGCGACGAGCGCCCCGCTTCCCGGCCCCTCGACTGCGGCGAAGAAAATGTCGGGGGCGTCGGCCTGGGTCACGGAGTAGCCGAGCATTGAAAGGCGCACCTGGGGGGTGAAGTCGAAGCCCTCGAAATCCTTTTTGAACTTCTCGTAAACCGCCTTGTCCCTGGAGAGAATCGAAAGCTCCATGGCGTCGTTTAAAGCCGCCTTGTCGCCCTTTTCAAGGGCCGAGGCTATCAGGCCGGCAGCCTCCATGATTCCGCCGAGCTTGAACTCGACAATGGCCTTTCCGCGCAGGGCGATGACGCTTTCGGGATCGGCCTTCAGGATTTCCTCATACATGCGCCTTGCCATGCCCCACTGGCCCCCGAGCACGGCGCCGCGTGCGGGGATGACAAGGGCAGCCGGAGTCCACACGGACTTGTTTGCAAAATAGAGGTTGAAGGCGGTAGCAAAGGAATCGGGATTCCCGGAGGAAAGGGCGGAACGCGGGTCCACGGAGGATATGACTTCGCGGGCGAGCTCCAGGTCCTTGGCGTCGGGCTTGCGGTAGGCGTAGATGAGGAGCATGTTGAGGGCTGCAAGGTCCTTTTTGGCAAATTCCTTCAGGTCCTGGACGTACTTTTCCATGCCTTCGGTGTTTCCCGTGAGGATGCAGGCGCTCGCGATGAGCTTGGCGGTCTCCTTGTCGCCCATCGCATACGACTTCTCGTAGTTTTTAAAGGCGTTTTCCCTGTCGCCTGAAAGCAGCAGCAGCGTCGCATACGTGCGGAGGGCGTAGCTGTTGTCGGGGCGGGCCTTCATGAAGCGCTCAAGGAGCTCGCGGGACTTTTCGGGGTTGCGCAGCGTCATGTAGCAGATGGCAACCGGGAATAGCTGGTCGTCGGAATACGCCGACGGATTGGACTCGTACCGCTTTACCGCGTCTATGTTTGCCTGCGGATCCATAAAGACGGCCTCGTTTTCAAAAAGATCCGCCTGGGCGTATTTTGAAACGTCCGAAAGCACGGCCGAAGGCGCCGCGTCCGCCGCAAAAGCGGCGGTGTGGACGGCCGCTGCGGCCAAAATGGATGCGATGAATTTTTTCATAAATTAACCCTGTTTTTTCTTTGAAATTATCTCAAACGCCCGCGCGAGGCCGATGTTTGCAAGATTGGACTCTACTTTCCTGCCTGCAAGCCATTTTTTAGGCAAAAGCTCCATGCTCCCCCCGGTGAACACCGTCTTTGAAAAGGCGGATCCCCCGGGGAAGAACTCGCGCTCGATGTCGGCTATGATGCCGTCTGCCAGGCGGCAGAAGCCCTTGACGCACCCGACGTGCATGGCCTCAACGGTGTCTTTTCCGACAGTCATGTCGTAATCGGCATTTTTCGGGTCTATAAGCGGCAACTGCGCGGTTTTTTCATGCAGGTAGCTCGCAAAGGCGTGCAGGCCCGGGGCTATCGCCCCCCCCGCATACCGCCCCCGGGAATCCACGACGTCTATCGTCACGGCAGTCCCCATGTCGGCCACGATGTACGGCGGCTCGAAAAATTCCCCCGCGCCGACTGCGACCGCTATCCGGTCCTGCCCAACCTGCTCGGGGCGCTTCATGTCAATTGCAATCGGCGAATTTTCAAAGTTGAGGCACACGCTTTCGACCCCGCACGAGGCCAGCCTCCGGGAAATCTCCGCAGACACGCTCGGGACCACCGAACACCAGCACACGCCCTCGGCCGACTCCGAAATCCCGGAAAAGTCGAAGGTTTCAGCAAAGGATGCCGTGTCGAAATTCTGCACCGCGCGGACGGATGCCCCGTTTACTATCGCGCAGTGCGTGCGGGTGTTGCCCACGTCTATGCAAAACACGTTCACATTCCGCCCTTTGCTATCGTCGCCTCGCCGGCGCGCCAGAGCGAGACTTCACCGTCCGGCCCCGCAAGGCGCAGCGCGCCGTCGCAATCCACGCCGTCCGCCACCCCGAAGGCGACCTTTGAAAAATCGTCCACGCCTATCCTCTTTCCGCGCAGGAAGTCAAACGGGCGAAATTCCTCCCCCAAATCTACGTCGCCCCCCAGCTCCTCGAACGCCCCGCATACCGCGTCTATCGCAACAGAACATGCCGAGTTTATCTCGACAGGCAATGCGGCGGCCTCCTCCAGGCAGGCGGGTTCGGGCTCCCCCGGGGCGTGCGGCATCCGGGAGAAGTTGAAGCCGAGCCCCAGAAACACGCTCGACATGCTCCCGCCCGACGAATGCGCGCAGGCTATCATCCCGCCCATTTTCCGGCCGCCGAAATAGAGGTCGTTTGGCCATTTGAGCATTATGCGGGCCCCGGAGCAGGCGGAAAGCGCCGAACATATGCGCACTCCCGCAAGAACCCCGAAGCGGCCGAGGCCGCGCGCCCCCCCGGCGGGGAAGGCAACGGTCAGGCAGACCGACCGGCCGGGCGAATCCCTCCACACGCGCCCGAAGCGCCCCCTCCCGGCGCTCTGGGAGGCCGCCACAACGGCGAACGGGCCTTCCGAGAGCATTCCGGATGCCGCCATTTCCTCCGCGCGCAGGTTGGTGCTGTCGGTGCGTTCAAAGAAGCGGAGGGGAATGCGGCGGCCCAGCGCCTCGAGGCCAGAGCGTATGCGCGTCTCGCAAAGCCCCGCCCGGGGTTGTCCGTCTCCATGTTCTTCCTGCGGCATTTTCATAAAATCAAACCTTCCCCCCGCGAAATTTCAACAATTAAAATCACCTGCGCATGCGCCGCCCGCACATGAGCTCGGAAATGCGCTTTTCCAGGACCGCAAGCTGGTATCGGGAACAGTATCCGAGTATTTCCGAAAGGCGCTCGAGGAACATTTCGGAAGTGTAGTTTGCAGTTTCCAGAAGATAGAGTATGAGCATCTTCCTGTGGACCCTCATGTACGTCCGCTTTTCCTCGCCAATCGCGGCGGCGCCGTTTGACTGGTGCCCCATAATTTTTCCGGTATGGAAGCTGTTGCGCACAAACTGGTCGCTACGCCCTATTATGTCGCCAACCTCCTTCGGGCTGAACCACACCTGGCCCTCCGGGAATAGGTATTCAAAATCTTCAAAATCCCTGTCTTTTTCGCTCTTCATATGTTTGGATGCGCTTAAAATTGGCTTGTTATGAAGTAAAATCCCGCCCGACGCGGCCGGCATGTTTCCGCGGGCGCGTTCCGAGAGGGCGCGCCCGGATTCGGTGAGTGGTTTGGAGTGCGTGATGTTTTTTTCATTTTCGGCATTTTTTATTTGTATTATTTTTGACAATCAAAATATTATTTTTTATTAAAGCAATCATTCAAAAACCAGATTCGCTCTAGTCAATATAAAAAGTTGCAATATTTATATAATAATTTACACTAACATTGTTAATATGAAAAATACCGAGTTTTCAATAAGGCTGAAGACGCTGATGGCGAACAAGTCCCTAAAAATACGCGACGTCGCGCGCATGATGAACTGTTCAGGGCCTACCGTCAGCTCCTGGCGCGGGGGAAAGCTCCCCCCGCCCGAAACCCAGAAAAGGCTCGCCGACGTCCTCGGCGTTCCGGCCGAATACCTCGCATTCGGGATAGGCGAAGACTCGGTGTTTTCAAACACCCGCGAGAGGCGCTCCGAAACCGGCGTGCGAAAGAGCATAGAATCGCACATATCTTCCCTGCTAAACGATGCCGAAAAGATTCCTGGATGCCTGGAGCATATGTACATAGAATTGCTCCTGAAATTCCCAAGCGGCGTCTATTCAAGCCTCCTGCGGGATATTGAAAGCCGCCCTGCGGATTTCGGCTGCGCCCGCTGCGAATCCGGCCATGATGCTCCGGAAGCCCCCACCGCCTGACAAAGCGGCGGGCCGCAGTATCCGCGCACAAGCGGAGGCGCCGCAGAATATGCAAAAACACATCCGCTTGCGCGCACAGGAATCCGGAAAAGGTTTTGGAAAAATCCGCGAATGAGCGCCCCAAAGGCGCCATCGCCTGCGGGATATTGCAGAAAGTTGCGGAAAATTCGGGACGCTTTAAGGCATTGGAAGATGGTTTTGCATCCGGCTTCCGGGAGGTAAAAATTTTCGCGCATCCCGCAAGAAAACGAAACGGGATTCTGAAACATTTTCCGCCGCAGCCCGGTTTTCCAGCCAAGCCTTAAATCTCGCGGCCTGCCCGGGGGCTAAAACTGCAATTTGATTCGCAATAGCCTTGAATGGCAAAAATATATGAAACTTGCAGAGACGTTTTGCCATTTTAATTAAGTTATGCCCCGGCACAAACGGTTCCCGCCAAACCTTCCATTGCGCAACCAGGACACAAACTGCGAGACAATGCAGGAGCAATCCGGATACATTATTTCGCCCATTCTAGCGGCGCATTTGAGAAATCGAATATCTGATATTTTGCAGATTCAAAAAACCATCTTCCCGCTATCCCCCTCCCCCTATTCCCCTTCTCCCCGCCGCAAAGCGGACTTCAAATGCGAAAAAACAGGTTAAATCAAAGAAGCGATAAAACAAATTGCATTAAAAATATAATTTCTTATGCAATACCAAAACATTCCGGCAAGCAAAAGCAGGGGTTCCTGCCGCCTTTCCCATATCGCAAAGTTCCCGGGGCATTTTCATCCGCAGCTTAAATTCTGACGGAGTTAAAAGCCCTCAATTTTTAGATGGGCAAAATGCCGCCAGCCCGCCAAGTTTTTGCACACACATAAAAGGGCGGAAAGTTTCACCACATTTTGCGGAGACGATGCGGATTCCCAAGCGTACGCAGCATTGCAGGGCGGCTCAAAAATCGAATCCCGCCCGCCGTCTCCGCAGGCGTCGCGGCAAAGACGGAACAAGGAGGGCGCATTGAAAATGCCGCTCAAGCATCGCGGAGGCTTCCGCAAGATGCGGTGATTTCGCGCAGGGCCCCCTCCGGCAAATCCCCCAGCGGGATAAACGGCGCAGGATTCGGCAGATGTTCCGAAATGTCTTTTTGAAACCAGGCCACATCGTGCCAGCGCCCGTTTTTGTATCCGGCGTTGCGGAATACGCCCGCCTTCTCAAAGCCCATTGCGGCATGAAGCCTCTCGCTCGCCGGATTAGGAATGGTAATCCCCGCATAGGCAGCCTTCACGTTTTGCAGTTTCAAAATCTCAAACAGTGCGCCGTAGAGCCGCCCGCCCAATCCCCGCGCGACATGCGGCGCAGAAAGGTAAATTGAAAGCTCCACATTCCACCGGTATGCGGCGCGTTCCATATGCCGATGGGCATAGGCGTATCCGGCAATCTCCCCGCCGGAAATTATAAGGAGGTAGGGGTAGGAAGCGGATATGGCAGAAATTCGTACGCCAAACTCCCGCACGGAAGGGAGAGAGCATTCAAAAGTGACAGGCGTATTTATATACTGGGCGTATATGGCTAAAAGCGGGGCGGCGTCGGCGGAAGTTGCAAATCTTATTTCCATAGCGCGTTAGAAGTCTGTAATTAGTTGATTCCCTTGAATGCGGCAATATTCCTGCCTTTTCAATAAAAAATCCAGGCTTAACGGGAAGTATCGCAGATAAAATTGGATAGCCAGTTTTATGACACTCGCAAATTGCAGGATTTCCCGAAAGCCTACGCGGCAAAAGATTGCATCCGGCCTTTGGCAGCACGGTATCCGGCCGCCTGCCCCGCCCGCCAGTACCAATCATGAAAAATATGAAATATGATTCCGGAATTTGAGGCGCTTAAAGGCCCTGAAAGATGAAACTATTTTTTACAAAAATGCCATACGCACACCTCCGAAAAATTCCGCCTGCCAGCCCCGAAAATACGGACGCAAACGCGGAGAAACGCGCCGAAAAGGAAAGGCAAATACCCGCACTTCAGAAAGCGGCATTATCGCAAGTATGGCTTCCGTCAGATTTTTCAGGCGAAATTGTAAAGGGAAAGTAGCAGAAGACGATGCGACATTAAAAGACGATGCCCCTTGCGCCAATGGATATAATTAGACCCAGTAGTACATTGCCTTTAGATTCGCTTCCCGCAAAACCTTACCATGCAGATGTCAGATAAACTCGGCCTTTTCAAAGCTCAAACCAAACCCAAAAGACCATTTTCTACCCCAGTTATGAGACGCCCACTGCGATGCGAAAAAAACGATAAAAACTGAGTAAAAACCGGGAAAGCAATCCAAAGTTCCGACTCCGCGCACGTAGGGCGCAAAGCGGGGGCTGCCGCAGGGGGGCATATTCATACCCTCCGAATACCGCCTGCGGCAAATGTATTGGAATTTACAAGATAAATGCCTGCCCCTCCTGCTAATGGCAATCCCGCCTCCCGCAAATCGAGAATGTTTTTAAAAAAGCCAAAACCTCACAAACGCCCTGAAAGGCGTCCTCCACCCAATTACAGGCTAAGGTATCTCTTCAAATAATGATATATTGCGCGGCGTTTTTAATTTGAAACCTCCAGCAAATAAAAAATGAACTGTGGGACTGCGGACAACCATATCCTCGGCAAAACCTGCGTTTCCCGCCGCCTGAAATTCGCAAAGCAGCCAAAATCTCCGCGACAAAAGATGAAACAATCAAATTAAAACAATCTTTGCAGATTCCGCAACGGGAGGGAATTTAACCGAAAAACGTTCCCGCCAATAAGCAGACGAAACCTTTTCAAATCCCGCTTCGCTTTTCAAAAAGGAGATGCCGCGATACGCCATTTCGCCAGCCTCCAGCCAAAGCACAAAAAAAGCCCCGCAATTCGCGGGGCCTGAAAACTTGCATATCAACAAAGTCAAATCGCGTCCGAAAACGACACCTGCTTGATGCCAGCCTTTGCGCATGCGTCCAAAACAGACATGGAAGACTGGTGCGGCGCGTCGCCGTCCGGAATGATTGTTACGACAGTCTGAACCCCCGCATTGTCGGCGCTGCGCTTCAGACGCGTCAGGGTCGCCGCAAGCGAGTTGAGCTTTATCTCGCCCGCAGGCGCCACCGGCGAGCCGTTTAGCATGATGCTTCCGTCCGGCTTTATAACAACCCTCTGCTCGCTCGGAAGCGACATTGATGAAGTGGGGGGAGTTTCGACCGGAAGCATGACCATGAGGTCGGCCTCCTGCTGGATAGGCAAATACATGAAGTATATGAGCAGCAGGAATATGATGTCTATCATCGACGTCAGACTGAAAGAGTCGTTGTCGAGCTGCAATCCCTTTTTTTTGCGCCTTGCCATATTACTGCTGCTCCACTCCAAATATGATGTTGTAAACGCCGACTTTTGCGCAGCGCTTCATAATGTCGCTTATGAAGCGGTACGGAGTCTCGCGGTCGGCCCTGAGGTACACGCCCTTAAAGCCTTCCTGGTTTGCCCTGGCGGCCACAGTCTGCTCTATTTCGTCCAATGTCGCCGGACGGGCGCCGAGGAAGAGGCTTCCCGACTTGTCCACCGATATGAACTGCCTGTTGCGGCTGTCCTCCGGAACCTTTGACTCTGCGGCGATCGGCATTTCGACTTTCACAAGCTCCGCAGATGCGAAGCTCGTGACCGTCATAAAGAATGCGATCAAAAGGAAGACGACGTCTATCATCGACGTCAGTTCAAACGTCGTATCTTCGTCTTCTCGTGCCCTTACTTTCATTTTTTCAAACGGTTGTTTTGAAGGGGACTAGCTGTTTTCCGAAATTTCTTCGAGCTGCTGCGGACCGTACTTGCTCGAGAGCTTGAAGGTGTACATGAGGTCGCCAATGATGCGGCTGATGCCGGAAGCCACCTTGCCGTACTGATTCTTGAAGAAGAAGAAGAAGAACATTGCGGGTATGCCGACGATCATGCCGGCAGCCGTCGTGATGAGGGCTTCCGAAATGTTGTCGGCGAGCTTCTGTGCGGAACCCGCGCCTTCTGCCGCGATGGTGTTGAAGGCCTTGACCATGCCCGTAACCGTTCCGAAAAGGCCAAGCATGGGGGAGATGGAAGCTATCAGCGCCAGATAGTTAATCATGACGTAGGGGGCGGCCATTTCTTCGAGCGAAGCCTCTTCCATGGCTTCTTCAATGGATTCCCAGTCCTTCTCCTTCTCGTTCACCCTGGCGAGGCCCGCGCCGACGATATTCGTAAGGGGCGACGGGTGCTTTTCGCAGTATTCGATGGCCGCCTCAACATCGACATTGTTGAGGAGCCCTTCGAGGGACTTTACGTCTTCGGGCTTAGCAAACTTAATGGGGCGTATGGAAATGAAATTCACAATCACCAGGGCCATTCCGGCTATCGCGCAGAAGCCGAGGGGATACATGGTTATGCCGCCCGCCTTCCACATGTCCATGAGGGACTTTCCGGCAATCTTCTGGGTTTCCTGGGCCTTTCCGGCCTCGGAGGCGGGGGCGTCGGCCGCCGCCGCTGCGTTTTCAGCCGGAGCGGCAGCCTCTTGGGCGTATGCCGAAACGCCAAAACCAAATACCGACATTGCGGCGATTACCAATACCGTTAATAGCTTATTTTTCATTTATTTTGTACTAGGTTATAATATTAAATAAAAGGGCTAAAACGTCCCTGCAAATAGCGGACGTCTTTGTTTTGATGCAAATACTGCTTCTTCCGGGGCCATTATGCAAGAGTTTTTTCGTTTTTTTTGGACGCGCGCGCAGCCGCCGGGCGCGTCAGGACTTATTTTTTTCTCTTTCAGCGATTAACGCGAGCTGGCCGCATGCCGCATCAATATCGGAGCCCTTTTCGCGGCGCAGCGTGCACGAGACGCCGGCAGTTTTTAGCGCGCCCAGGAACGCGGCCCTCCTGTCGCCCGATGGCCTCTTCCAGTCGAGGCCCTCCACCCTGTTGTACGGGATGAGGTTCACATGCGCCCCGAGCTCCAGGGCGATTTTAGAGAGGGCTGCGGCGTCGTCAAAAGAGTCGTTAACCCTGTCAATCAGTATGTATTCGAGGGTTATCATGCGGCTCGACTTTTCCGCGAAGGCCCTGGCTGCGGGAATCAGCACAGACAGCGGGAACCTCCGGTTTACTGGCATAATCCGCCCGCGCACCTCGTCGGTTGCGCCGTGGAGGCTTATTGCGAGCCTGTACGGGAAGCCGTCGTCTGCGAGCCGGGCCAGCCTGTCGGCTATTCCGCAGGTCGAAAGGGTTATGCGGCGCGCCCCGAACTTGAAGCGCAGGTTTATGATTTTCAGCGCCGCCATCACATTGTCGTAATTTGCGAGCGGCTCGCCCATTCCCATAACGACGATATTTTCAAATTCAAACGCCCCGCCCGAGGAAAACGGCAAAAGCTGCGAGACGATTTCCGCCGAGGAAAGGTTGCGCCTGAAGCCGCGCATGGTTGAGGCGCAGAACCTGCACCCCTGGGCGCATCCGACCTGGGTGCTTATGCAAAGGGTCTTGCGCACTCCGCCGCCGTCGTCGTCGGGGGCCTCCAGGAGGACGCTTTCTATATAGGAGCCGTCGGCAAGCTCAAACAGGCGCTTGCCGGTTTCGTCGCTTGAAACGCGCCCCCCGAGCGGCTTCGCGGCGGCGATGGGGAATTTTTCGGCAAGCTCCGCCCTGAGGGCCGAAGGGAGCGTCGTCATACCGCAATAGTCGAAAACCTTCCGGACATAGACGGCGTCCCAGACCTGCCTGGCCCTGAAGCGCGGAAGCCCCTCTTCTGCAAAGGCCGAGGAGAGGGCGTCAAAATCGAGCGAAAAAAACGGAACCGGCATCTTGGAAGGCGGATTCTGGCCGCCCTAGAAATCGCGCTGTTCGGGGCGCCACGCGTCGCGCTCAAGCGTGCGGTTGCGCTCGCTCACCCTCTGGAGGTAGCGGTCGGGGCTCCTTGTCTCGCCGGAGATGACGCTGCCTATCGGGGTCTCCCTGGCGTCGTCCTCGACGCTCTCGCAGCCGCACACTGCAAATGCGACTGCGAATGCAAAAATTGAACATGCGAAATTTTTCATAATATGCGAAATTATGCCAGCCGGGGCCCGGAAATTCAAACAAAAATTGAGCGCCGCCCCGTCATATGACGATTCTGGAATGGTAGGACCACCTGCTCTCAACCTCTCCCGAAGAAGTGACGTACTTTATGCGCTCGAATTTCACGAGGGCCGCGCCCACTCTCATTTCGACGGAGCGCTCGGAGCTGGTCTCGGGGTCGGGGAGCGACTTTGCAAGCTCGTTTAGCCTGCGCAGCGATATCAGGATTTTTTTGGGTTCTCTGTCTCTGGTTTCCATAAAGGCTCCTGCTGGGTGAGGCAGTGGACGGCGCCGCCTTCTGCCAAAAACGGGCGCGACTCTATACCGCGGACGGCCCTGCCGGGGAACATGTCGGCGATAGTCCCCATGGCGCGGTCGTCGGAGCGCGGCTGGCCGAAGGTCGGGACGAGCACGAGGCCGTTTGTAACAAGGTAGTTTGCATAGCTTGCCGGCGCCGCCTTGGAATTTATAATGACGGCATCGTCCGGAAGGCGGAGGGGGACGACGTCGAACCGGCGCCCGCCTGCTCCCCGCGAATCCCGGAGCACGGCCATATTTTCAGAAAGCGCGCCGAAGGACGGGTTGCCGCTTTCGCAGCACGAGGCGAGAACCGCGCCGCAGGGGGTGAAGCGGGCGAGGTTGTCGATATGCCCGTCGGTGTCGTCGTTAAAAAGCCCCCCGGGGAGGCTGACTATCTCCCCCACCCCGAGGGCCTCCCTCAAGACCGCCCGCGCGGCCTCGGGGGAAATCCTGTTGCGGTTGGGGTTTAGTATCACGCAGTCGGTCGTAAGAAGCTCGCCCGAGCCTGAAAATTCGAGCGCCCCCCCCTCGCACACAAAACCGTCGAAGCGGAAGTTCCGGGCCCCGGCCGCGCGCGCCATCTTTGCCGCGAGGGCGTCGTCGCGGTCCCACGGGGGGAACTTTCCGCCCCAGGCGTTGTAGCGGAAATCGACGGCCTCCAGGGATTCCTCGCCGAAGCGGAATATCGCGCCGGAATCCCTGCACCATACGTCGTCGGTCTCGTGCGGGAAAAATTCTATGCAGGCCATGTCGGCCCGGGCTGAATTCATGAGAGCCTCCGCGCCCGCGCGCGCGCCGGGAGCGCAGTTGACGCGGACGGGAACGAACCGGCTAAGCGCGGCCGCAAGCTCCGCAAAGGCCCCGAGCGCCTCGTCCCTCATCCCCGGCCACCACGACTCCATGGACGGCCACGTCATCCAAACCGCCCTGTGCTCGCACCATTCAGGTGGTACAAAACTCATCTTCTCGCCCTCATTTTCTTTCTTTTAAGCGCAAGCTCGCGCATATCGACAGCCATGTCGTCCGTTTCAAAAATCTCGGAGCCCAGCAGGTGTTCGAATATGTCCTCAAGCGTCACCACGCCCGTGAGCGATCCGAACTCGTCCACTGCGATGCCCATGTGCTGGTGGTTCTTTATGAGCTGTCGCAGCACCGCGAGGGAGCTGCCGTTTTCCGGCACGAACACCGGTTCGCGGGAAAACTCCCTGACAAGCCGCGAGTCCTGGTCGTTTGCCTTTGCAAGAAGCAGGTCGCGGCGGCGCACGACGCCCGTTATGTTGTCGATGGACTCCCTGTAAACGGGGAGCCTTCCGAACGGGACGCCCTTTCCGGCGCCGAACACCTCGGCGACTGTCATGCCCTCCTCAAGGGCGACAACGACGGTGCGCGGGGTCATTATTTCGGAAATCGAGGTGTCGTCCAGCGAGAGCGTGTTTGCTATGAGGTCCTTTTCCTGCACGGAAATGAGGCCGTCCTTTGCGCCCTTTTCGGCGAGCAGCTTGATTTCGTCGTCGCTTGTGCCCGCCTTTTCCTTGCCGCGCGTGATGAAGGTTATGATTTTACTCATCGACATCGAAACGGGCCACATGAGCATGCGCATCCAATGGAGCGGATAGACCATGTAAGGCTGCATCGCAGGCCGGTAGAGTATGCCTATGTTCTTAGGTATTATTTCGGAAAAGACCAGTATTGAAACCGTGAGAAAGGCCGGAAAGGTGTAGCGGGCGTGGAGATCGGACCCGAGATGCGGCGACACATACGTTGCAAACAAAACGCCCGAAAGCGTGGCGCCGAACGTGTTTGCCACGGTATTCAGGGAGAGTATCGCAGAACTCGTCTGGTCGATTTCGCGCACGAACCTGTCGAGAAGCTCGCCCCTCCGAGGGGACGCCTTCTTAAGCGCCTCGATTTCCGCCTGCCGCGTGCTGAGCACCATCGCCTCCAGAAGCGAGCAGAACGCGGAAACCGCGAGAGTGGCAAATACTGTCAGAAAGAAATAGAACATCCCCTTTTAACGTTTTTTTAAGGGCCCTTTTTAGGCAGGTTTCAAAAAATCCGCAATAAAAAACTCCCCGCCTGCGCCAGTCCCGGGCGCAGCCCGTAGCGCGAGGCCGCCCGGCGCCTCAGTAAAAAACCTTTTCGAGAAAGAGCCCCAACGCAGGTGCGGTCTGTATCCGGTTTGTGCGCCTGCGGGACTCCAGAATTTCCGCCAAATCCCGGGGTTCGAGCCTGCCGAGGCCGACGTCCACGAGGGCGCCTGTGAGGATTCTCACCATCTTGTACATGTACCCGCTCCCCTCGGTCAAAACCCTTATGCGCCTGCCCCGGCGGCTGACGCAGAGCTTTTTGAGGTTCTTTACGGGATTGTCCTCTTCGCGCCCGCGGTTCGCGGAAAATGCGGTGAAGTCGTGTTCGCCGACGAGCAGGGCCGCAGCCTCGTTCATGCGGGCGACGTCCAGCTTCCTGCGCCGCATCGACCACGCGTACCTGGCCTCGTAAGGCGGCGCGTAGCCCTCGTATATGTTGTAGGCGTAGCGCTTGCCCCTGGCGGAAAACCTGGCGTGGAACCCCTCGGGGGCGTCGGAAACGCGGCTGACCTGTATCCCGGCGGGAAAGCCGCAGCGCAGGGCCGCCTGGAGCTTTTCTGCGTCATGGGGCCAGTCGGCGTCGAAATGGAACACCTGCGCCTTGGCGTGGACGCCGGCATCGGTGCGGCCGCTGCCGTGGATGCGGATTTTTTTCAGGAATATGAATTCCAGCCGCGCCTCGATATAGTCCTGGACGGTGTTGCCGCCCTTCTGGCTCTGCCATCCGCAAAAGTCCGTGCCGTCGTAGGCGCACACGCATTTGAACCTCCTCTCGGGCATACTCAGGAAATCTCCGAATCGATGTACTCCTGAAGGACTATCGCGATGGAGCGAGAGTCGATGTCTCCGCTTTTGCGGTACTTGCGGCGCGCGGACACGCTCTTTTTGGCCCTTTTGGAGAAAGCGCCCATGTCCTGCTCGGCCTGAAACGAGCTGAGGCGCTCGTCCGAGGTCTCCACCCTCAGGCCGAAGCGCTCCTTTAGCTTTGCTATAAATTCGTCTACCTCCGCGATTTTGCCGCCCGAGGAACCGTCCATGTTGTAGGGGTAGCCCACGAGCAGCATGTCCGGGCGCCTGCGCTCGATTTCGGAGGCGATGTGGTCCATGCGCGCCCCGAAGGACGCCTCAACCGCAGCGGGTATGGGGCACGCCACCCCGAGCTCGTCGGCGAAAGCCAGCCCTATGCGCTTGTGTCCGTAGTCCAGTCCGAGAATCCTCATTCTGCCTGAAAGCTAATTGTAAAAATTTCAATTGCAAGATGCAAAATTTGGTGCGAACATGCCGCCGTGAATACGGACATTGAAAAGCTGCTCGCCCTCCAGGAACGCGACGGGGTTTTGTTTGAAATCGAGTCGAAAATAGCCGCAGGCCCCGCGCAAAGGGCCGCGATAGAATCGCGCGCCGCCGCCGCGAAAGCCGCCGCCAAGGCCGAAGAGGAGGCCCTGAAATCCATGGAGCTTGAACGCGCGGCCCTGCGCTCCGAGCGCCTCGCCGCCGAGGAAAAAATCGAAAAGTTCAAAATCCGCCAGGCAACCGTCAAAAAAAACGACGAATACCAGGCCCTCCTGCGCGCGACGGAAAGCGCAAAGGAGGAAGTTTCCGCAATCGAAGAGCGGGAAATCTGGCTTTTGTACGCGATAGACGAAAAGGCCGAAGCGGTGAAGGCTGCGCGAGAGAAATGCGCGGGGGAGACGGCGCGGCTAGAGGCCGAAGCAGCGGCGCTGGAAGCCTCGCTTGCGGAACTTTCCAACAGGCTTGAGTCCGCCCGCAAAGCGGCAAAGGAGGCAGAGGCCGGGATTTCCCCGGAATTTCTCGAAGCCTATGCGGTTTTGAAAAAGCGGGGTTCGCGCCGCCCGTTCGTGGTTCCCGTAAAGGACGGCAGGTGCTCCGGATGCCACATAAGGCTTTCGGGCGAAACCGCAGGCCTTATAAAATCCCCCTCCTCGCCCGTCCACTGCGAAAACTGCGGCCGCCTTGTATTTAAGGGCGACTGACGCCGAAGAGCCCCTACCCAGACGGCAAAGCGGCCGCAGGAACTCCCGCGCATTTTTAACGCCGGACTGCCGCTACGTTGCAGTCTGCGCATTCAGCCCGCGCCCCAAAAACCGCCCCTTCCCCGCACCGGAGCCTTTTTGACGGGTTTCGCCCCAAGCGCGCAGCGTCTGGCGCCCGCACCCCCGCGCCAAAGCCCGGCCTAAAGCTTTATGTTGGACCAAAGGGCCTCGGCCGAGCGGTATATGGGCGTGTCGCGGTGTTCGGAATACTTCAGGTATTCGCGCAGCACGTTTTTCGCCCCCAGATTGTTGCCGAGTTCCAAAAGGGATTTCGCCCCGTAATAATATGCGCGCGAAGCCCATCTGTCGAAGCCGAAGTAGGCGATGAAAACCCGCTCAAAATATTTGTACGCCTCGGCCCACCGCTTTTCATCGTAATACGAAAGCCCTGCCTTGTAGAGGGCTTCGGCGGCGGCCTCGCCCTGGCATTCCGGATCCATCCCGACTTTGAGGTAGCATTTGCGCGCATCGTCGTACCTTTTCATGAAGCGCAGGCTGTCCCCCATAAGCACGTACACCTTCCAGGCGTCCGCGACCGAATCCGGAGAGAGGGTTTCCGCGCGCGACGCGAATCCGAAGGCAAGCTCGTATCGCTCCTCTCCAAACGCCTCCTGCGCGAGGACATAGCAGACCCGCCACGCAAACGGCGAATCCGGGCTAGCCTCAAGGGCGCGCTCGAAATCCTCCTGCGGCACCTTTTTGCCGAGGCTGCGCAGGCGCAGCAAAAGCCCGAGACCCGCGTCCGGCGGGATTTCAACCCCGTCTGCCGAACCCGAAAGAAGAGCCGCGCGCGCCTTTGAGACCGCAGTTTCGCCGGGAATGGCAAAGGCGCGCATGGCCGCAGACGCCTCGCCGTTAAAAAGCGCGGCATCCACGCCGTCTGCGGAGGCGTCGGCGGAGAAATTGCGCCACATTGACTGGAGGACTTCGGCGGCGCGGGCCTTTTCCCCCGTCTCAAGCAGGGCTCTCGCATAGCGCCATGCGAGCATCGAGTCCTCGTCGAAAAATTCCCTGTGCCCGGCGTAAAACGGCCCGAGCAGCTCGGCTTCAAAAGAAAAGAGGGCGTTGGCGTCGGCAAACGCCGAAAAATTCTGCGCCAGCACAAGCTCGTTGTTTTCGGGCAGATTTTTGAAGGCGCGCGGGAACCGCTCCTTTGCCAGGGCCATGTCGCCCTCCCTGGCGGCGATTGTGGCAAGCAGGAAGTCTGCGAAACGGGATTTCGCGTCGCCGGAATATTCGTGCATAATGAGGTTTTCCCTGGCGGCCTTAAAATCTCCGTTGGCGTACGCGAACACCCCCCGGTCGAAGGGCGAGCGGCCGTCTCCGCCTTTGCCTTCCGCAGAGGGCAAAGGCGGATGGGCATCATTAGGAGCCGGGGCAGGCGAAGCGGAATCCCGGGCTGCGCGCCCCGGGATTATCGGCGAGCCTCCCTCCCCGTCCGCAATGGCAGCGCCCGGGCCCGAACGGGAATCCCCCCATGTTTTTGGATACTCCATATCCTGCGCAAAAACCGCGTGGCACATGCACGCAGCGGCAATGAGAACCGCATTTTTCATACAGCCAAAACCTCCTTTAGAATTTTCCCGGCCTCCCCGGCCGTCCTGGCCCCCGCCAGCGCAAGGCGCGCCCTCTTAAAGCCGGGAAAGCCGCGCAAAAACGCCGTTATGTTCGGGCGGATGCCTATTATGTTAAAATTATCGTCGCCGCCCGAGGCCCTATCAAGATAATAAGCGGCGGCCCCAACCCTGTCGCGGGCCGAGGGCTCCTGAAACGCCCCGCCGCACATGTCCGCGCGCATTCTTGAAAACACCCAGGGATTGCCGCAAGCCGCGCGCCCCACCATAAAGCCGGAACACGCGCTCGACCGCAGCCGCTCCGGCTCCAGCAGCTCCGCCGAGCCGTTGCCGATTACAGGGATTGACAGTGCCTCCGCCGTAGCTTCGATTATGCCCCAGTCGGCGCCCCCGGAATAGCCCTGAACCTTGCTCCTGCCATGTATGGCAAGGACGGCCACTCCTGCATTCTCAAGCATCTTCGCCGCGCGCGGCAGGACGGTTTCCGCCCCCCAGCCCGTTCGCATCTTGGCCGTGAGCGGTATCCGCTTCAGCGCGGCGGCTGCGGCGGAGGCGATGCGGGCCATCCTGTCCGGGTCTTTCAGAAGGGCGGAACCTGCCCCGGCGCACACGGCGTTGGGGGCGGGACATCCGTAGTTTATATCGACAAAATCCGGCGAAATGCGCTCCTCTACAAATGCCGCGGCATCCGCGACCTCCGCGGGGTCCGACCCGAAGAGCTGCACGCCGTACGGGCGCTCGCACTGTTCAAATTTGAGCCTTTCAAGGACTTTCGCCGCCCCAGAAAGCACGGCGCGGGAATGCGCGAACTCGCTTACGCAAACGTCGGCCCCGCACCCGCGCGCCATTGCGCGGAAGGCCGAATCGGTGAACCCGGACATCGGGGCGAGCCAGAGGGAGGAATCTTTGAGGAATGCCGGCCGGTCCATCTTTTTATCAGAATGCGACAAAACCCTGGGCATACTTCACGGCGAAGACCCCGCAGTTGTAGGCGGCATGGGCCGCCACGCACGGCAAAAGCGAACGCGACGGGTTGAAGGGCAGAAAGCGCACGGCGTAAAGCCAGAGGGAAAGCTCGAATACGCTGACGGTCCCCATGACGCCGGAGGCGGTAAAGGAGAGGGAGAATCCGACCTCCGGCGCATAGTCCCAAAGGTATGGATGCATGAGGGCAAATGCCGCAGAACAGGCGACGATGCCGGCGACGAGCGCCGCCCTGCCCCTGTTTTCCAAAACGAGGTACCCCCTGAATATGAGCTCCTCTACAAATGCCGCGGAAATCCACACCGGCAGGGCCCACGGAGTCACCGAGCTCTGCTTTGAATCAAGCCCTGCGGATATTTCAGAGAAAGTGTGGAAGGCGAGCAGTGCGAGGGCGCCGGCGACCGCGATTGCAAGCGTGCGCGGCGCTGCGGGAAAGGCGCCCGGAAATGCCCCCTTCGGCTTGGGGTCGGCGCGCATGTCCGAAAGCCACATTTTAAAAAGCCAGGCTCCGGCGCATATCGTCATGATGGAATAAAGGGGGTTGTCCTGTATCACGGCGCCCAATTCAAGGGAGGGCGGGAAAGTTTTCAACTTTTTTAATTGCGAAATCCTAATAATATGAAAGACTTTGTCTCTTTTAGAAGCATGAGCGGCAGAAAAGCCAGTTTTGAATCCATATCCTCCAGATTCTCCGGCCACCTGGACGGCTTGAAGTCGTATTTGAAAAGCCAGGCGGCGGCCTTCGGGGACGAGATACGCGACAGCGCAGCCCAGTGCGTCAGCCCGCAGGGCAAATACCTCCGCCCCCTGCTGGCCTTCTCCTGCGCCCCCTCATGCGGAGCAGACGACGCCCGCCTGCTCAACCGCGCGGCCACCGTCGAGCTGATACACCTCGCCTCCCTCATCCACGACGACGTAATCGACAATGCGGACTTGAGGCGCGGAAGCGAGACGGCCTTCAAGAGGTTCGGCGCGCGCACCGCCGTGCTGCTGGGCGACGCCATATTTGCGCGCGCCATGCAGATGGCGTTTCTGGAGGACGACAGCAGCGTCTGGAGCCGCTCGGTGGACGCGGTGAAAACCCTTTGCGAAGGCGAGATACGCCAGTCGCTCGCAAGATCCGCCAAGTGCGACATGCGCCGCTACCTGTCGGTGATAGAAGGAAAGACCGCGTCGCTTTTTGAATTTGCGTGCTTCATGGGGGCTTCGCTTGAATCCGGCTCGGACTCCCCTTGGGCCAGGGCCGCCGAGGAGGCCGGGAGAAGGCTCGGCCGCGCCTACCAGATGTACGACGACGTGTGCGACTGGACCATGACTGAAAAGGAGTCCGGAAAAACCTCCGGGACCGACTTCATATTTGAAAAGCACACCCTCCCCGTCCTCATCCTTCTGGAGAGCCTGCCGGAGGGCGACGCCGAAAGGCTTTCGGCGCATATAAACGGAACGCCCATGGAGAGCCTGCGGCGCATGATGCGCGAACGCCGCGTAATCGAGAGGTGCGCCGATTTTTTCGACGACGAAATAAGGGCCGCGCTCGGGGCCGTGGCGGCATTTCCGGAAAAGAACGGGCCCATGAAGGAATTTTGCCGGGAAATGACGGCCATCATGCCCCGGTCGTCGGATTTATGACGACCGCCCGGCTGCGGCGCCGCGCGAGGACGGCGCATATCAGGAAAAACCGCCCATGATATTTTCAATCGGCATAGCACACCACGACTGCGGCGCCGACATCATAGGCCGGCACTCCATACCGCCCGAGGCGCTGGCGGACGCATTCGGGGCCGCAGCAGAAAAAAACCCCGGCGGCGAGGCGTTCATACTGAGCACCTGCAACCGCGTCGAGGTCTTCGCCTCCGGGACGCCAGCAGAGGCTGCGGACGCCTGCGCGGCGGCCGTGTCGCTGGGCGGAAAAAGGGACGCTTCGCTTTTCATGCAAAACGCCAGGCGCTTTGAAAACCTTGCGGCGGTGCGCCACCTCTTCGAGGTTGCCTCCGGGCTCGACTCGCAGATGGTCGGCGAAACCGAAATACTCGGCCAGATAAAGCGCGCCTACGAAAACGCGGCGGCGGCCGGAGCCTGCAAGGCGGTATTCAACCGCACCCTCCAAAAGGCGATACAGTGCGCAAAATGGGTGCGCACAAATACCGGCATCGGGAGCGGAAGCACCACCATAGGGGCGGTGGCGGCCGAACTTGCGACGCGCATTTTCGAGGATATTTCAAAAACGAGGATACTTTTGGCAGGCTCCGGAGAGGTCGGACGCTCGGTGGCCCAGGCCCTCGCCGCGCGCGGGGCGGAAAGCATAACAGTTTCAAGCAGGACGTGGCAGAACGCCCACGCGCTCTCCGGCGAAGTCGGGGGGAGCGCGATAGGGTTCGAGCGCGTGGCGGCTGAGCTTGGCAAGTTCGACATAGCCATATTCGCCCTCTCGGGCGCAGACGGCATAATAGGCCCGGAAATAGCCGCGGCCGCCGAAGCCTCCCGCAGGGGGGCCCCGATTTTCCTCATGGATTTGGCAGTGCCTCACAATATAAAGAAGGAGTGCGCCGAGCTTGACGGGGTATTTCTATACGACCTTTCAGACCTTTCCAAAGTGGCAAACGAAAACATGGGCAGGCGCATGGCAGAAATAGGCCGCGCGCAGGCCGAAATATCGAGGCGCGCCGAGGCCCTCTGGGCAAGAATTTCCGCCCGCTGACAGAGCCTGCCAAGACCCGCCGCTAGTGCCCTCCCCCGGAGGAGACGACGTTCAAAAGAAATACCCCTGCAATTATAAAAAGGATTCCCGAGACTGCGGCAAAATCGAGCTTTTGCCCGTGCATAAAGAAGGCTATTGCGCAAATCAGCACTATGCCCACCCCCGACCACGTCGCATAGGCCGCCCCAACAGGAATCGTCTTAAGCGACAGCGAAAGCAGGTAGAAGGCCCCGGCGTATCCCGCCACGCTCAAAGCCGACGGCCCCGGGCGCGTGAATCCCTCGCACGACCTGAGGGCCGAAGTCGCCACCGTTTCAAGAATTATGGCGGCCGCCAAAAATATGTATCCAGACATTCCTTCCAACCTTTCCCGCCCGTGCGCGCCCGCCGGGACCTGTCCCGCCCCCCCCAAGCGCATACGGAGCTTTTTTAAGCGGAATCTTTTTTCAAAAACAAGGCGGGCAGTCAACAAAAAACTGAACGAACGTTCAGTATATAAAGACACACCCCATCGCGGCACGCCCGCCAATGGCGGCATAAAAAACGGAAATTAAAAAAAATGGGGCCGGCATAGATTGAAATGCCTCCCCCCAAAAAAACGCCGCAAATCGCCTTTAGTGGAACACAAGCCCTGTGATGACGTCAATCTTCTTGAATCCATTCTGTTCTGGAGAACCTTCTAAAAATTCATAATCAATTTTTGTATAAATATTAAAATCCCCTTCTCTAGGTAGCCAATTTTGCGACAATGTATTAAAGATTTTCGACTCCGTTCTCGCAATACCATTAGAATCGGTAAGAGCTGCTCTTGCAACATCGCCTTCCGTCAATACAGTTAATTTTATACTGCCACTCGTGTTGCGCGTCAGCACCACGTCGCCGCGAATAGACCTCATGCGGTTCAGAGTCCGTTTATTATGGAGTCCATGCTCCATAGTATAGGCACCATGTTTAATTAACTAATGACAATGAACATATCATTGAGACGGATGAAGAGGCAAAGTATCAGTACCTCACTGCAATATATACAAATCTATCTTCAAACGTTCTTTTCATTACATATCTCTAGTTAATATGGCATATTCGTTCCACCTGCCGTCTTTCATTTGCCAAATATTAACGTGATCGATTCCAAACTTTATTTTATATGCAGGAATAAGATTTTTTTTCAATCCCAGAATATTCATATCTTCATCCTGAATATACAATTCTGAGTCAAATTCTATTTTATGATCAGAAGTGTAGAAAATAAAGCATTCATTTGATTCTTCTACACCAATATACAAGTTTTCGATACCCTCAAAAGCACTACTTTGGGTCTGTTTGAACCATTTTTCACTTTCTAAAATGATAAATGGTATACCATTAGAAAATTTATGAACGAAGAATTTTTTAAAAGAAACGGATAAATAATTATTAGCAAATCCTGGAGAGTCTGTTGCTTTTAAATTTTTGGAAGTGTCACTAGGTTTTGAACTTGGTTCTTTCAAAAAATAAGCCATAGAGATGCTTTGACCTAAGTTTATATATGCGTCAAAAGAATGTTTCTCATTAAAAGATAGCCGCCAATCCCCAAACAATTTACATAAATTAGTCCATAATTTTTTTCGTTTTTTATCTGTAAAACGTTTCGCCAGTAAATTCGCGATGATATTTGAATCGTAATTATCAACGATTTTTTCCAAAAAATAAGGTTCTTTAAAAAGAGTAAAAAATGGCAAAGTCGATTGGGCTTTATTTAGCAAGAGATTTGCTCTTTTATCCTGAAATGTAATAATTGTATATGCATATTCAGACATTTCACTTATACTTTTCCCATATTTGCGTATCGTTTTTAAACGTTCAATATTTTCAGCCGACTGCAAAAATGAATAAAGTTTTTTATCTTTTACATCAAAAACTGCCAAAAAACGTAAATCTTTAAGAAGAAAGGCTGTTCCAACATAAAATGCATCTAATTCTTCATCGTATATATAAGTATTACAACGTTGATATCCCCTTCCATTCTTGAATCCATAATCCCAAATTTCATAATGAGATAGTGGATTAATTTTGGAAACATTATCATTAGATCGCGTTAAGTATTCTTGCCCCAATGTGTTATTATATAGAATTTTTATATATGAATGTTCCATTATGATATTAGGCGCAAATTCATAAAATGCTGAAAATGTAATACGCCTTTTTTCATACTTATAATTTTGCAATTCGCCAGCCCATACGCCCGACAAGACTTTTTTTAGTTCTTGATAACTTGAACTCGCCTGAAGAGAACCTGCACAAACAAAAAGCACTAATATAAATTCAAAATATTTTTTCATAAACTTATTCCTCTTTGTGGTCTATATTCACATTTGTGCGCCCTTCTCCATTTGTTATCTCCCCACTAATTCCGCGTATTCTAACAGTTGCAGTATTACTACCTTCAACATGTGATATGCGAGCATTGGTTTGAAGCGAGAAGCATGTCAGAATCCCGTCCCTCAATTTTCGACGTAAAACTTTTTCATTGTTGAAGACCATATCCAATTATCTTTATTTTTATGGTATTCTTTAACTTCTGAAAAATCACCAGAAATTTCCCACTTTATTATCTCATGCTTTCCACTTGGATTTTTTTCGAACCAAACTATATTTGCGTTCGAAAAATTTGAGATATTGGCAACGTAGTTATTTTTTTTAACTTCACATCGGATAAATCCATTATTTTTTTTAAATTTTAAATCAAACACACTAAGTATTATGTTTCCTTTAAAGTCATAACTGATAAATTTTATAGAAATAGAACTCCGATTTGTATCGCCATTTTCGGTAAACATACCGCAAACATAACCTAACTGGGAAACGATATTCTTAATAAATTTTCCATTCATATTATCAGGCTTCTGAACCTGCCATTTTCCCGATAAATTATTCAAAATATTTCTGGCAATTAGACAATTAGAAATCGATTCATTGAATTTTTCATTATCAAAGAACGCATCATCCTTTCGCCTTAAAAGGTCCAAAACATCTGGTTTTTCAAGTAAAATTCCGGTCTTATTGAAATACTCTCCTCTATATGCATCGAAATCATAGAAACGCATAATTAACTTTGGATCTATTGCTTTATCTATTTTTGCGAGAGCATACGTTGCATTATATATAAAACCTCCGCCTAGAGCCTCTTGATAATTTTTATAAATAATATCTCCGCAAAAGTCTTCTATTTGAGCGCCACAAGCATCTGAAAAAGTATCTTTTGAAATATCCTTAAAACAGTAAACATCGCGATTATTAGATTCATTCTGGGAAACAAAAATTTCATTTCTATTTTTTAAAAAACCTATACTCAAATCTTCCAAATTAAAAAATGGAGCACCGCAAAACTTTCCGATTAAAAAAATGCCATCGGCAACAATAGGATGCATAAAATGTAAACTTGTTATATCTGATAAGATGATATCATTATATGACTCATTTTTTCGAATACCTATTTCATTTATAAAATCAGACGAAGAATAAAAATGATAATTAAAATAGCAATCACCTATGCTATATATATATTTATATACGAATCTACACTGATACAAATTAGTATACAATGCATCATCAGATTTTAAATTTACATAAAGCGGTCCATATTTCGGGCCACAATAACTCACATTAAGTTGTTCTCCATATAGATTAAACGACATCACGAACAATACAAATACCGAACTAATTTTCATTATGTTCATTTTCAGTCCTTATTTTAAAATTTGGAGTAGAACCATTATTAGGCTTGGGGGCAACATCTCCAACGTGCCCCCCTCCACCTACCGTTGAAGTATTGATTCCGTCTTTGATACTCGCATCAATTGAATTCCACATAGAGCCCCTATCAAAAACATTTCCCTTTTTTACGTTTCCATAAGTAGTAAACCACCATATTTATCCACATTGGCTTCTCCAATAGGCGTCCTTGATTTATCTATACTGACATATCTCCCTGAAAAATCCAGCTTCTCAAGCCTTCTAAAGCAGCACGCGGCCGAAAACCGCCAAACGCCGGGCGCAGGAGAAAAACGGGCGCAGTACCCGCCCCCCCGACAGGCATTCGAGGCGCCTCCCCTATTTTGCCCTGCCGCGAAAAACAATGGTGGACATGGGCGGAAGAAGGAGAGAGGCGGAGCACGGAAAGCCGTTGCAGGGCGTTTCTTCAGCCGCCGCACGCCCCATGTTGCCCTCGCCCCCTCCCCCGTAGATTTCGGAGTCGGTGTTGAGGATTTCCTCCCATACGCCTGAAAACGGCAGGCCGATGCGGTATCCCTCGCGCTTTACGGGAGTGAAATTGCATACGACAGCATAGACGTTTTTGCCTGCAAAGCGGAGAAACGATATGACCGAATTGTCGCCGTCGCAGCAGTTTATCCACGAAAACGCCGCCGGGTCAAAATCCCCCGCACCCAGGCCGGGGTCGCCGCCGTATATTCCGGCTGCGTCGGAAACTACCCGCCTGATTCCCGCGTGCTCGGGATATTCCAGAAAATGCCAGTCGAGCGACTCGTCGTACTTCCACTCCCGCGACTGGCCGAACTCGGAGCCCATAAAAAGGGTTTTCTTTCCCGGCCACATCCACATGTAAGCGTAGAGGGCGCGCAGGTTTGCAATCTTGTCGCCCCAATAGGCGCCGCCCATCTTGTTCACCATCGAGCCCTTGCCGTGGACAACCTCGTCGTGCGAATACACCAGGACGAATTTTTCGGAAAACTGGTACATCGCAGGGAATGTGAGCTGGCCGTGGTGGAACTTGCGGTTTATCGGATCCTCGCGCATGTACGCGAGGGTGTCGTGCATCCAGCCCATGTTCCACTTGAAGTCAAAGCCCAGCCCCCCTTCTTCGACGGGCTTTGTGACTCCGGGGAATGCCGTGCTTTCCTCCGCTATCATCACCGTTCCCGGGAAGTATTTTTTTACGAGGGAATTGGTCTTTTTTATGAAGTCGATGGCCTCCAGATTTTCGTTGCCCCCGAACTTGTTCGGAATCCATTCTCCCGGGGCGCGCGAGTAGTCGAGGTATAGCATCGAAGCCACGGCGTCAACGCGCAGGCCGTCTATGTGGAAGCGGTCCATCCATGCAAGGGCGCTGCCTATCAGAAAGTTTCTCACCTCGTGGCGGCCGTAGTTGAAAACGAGCGTGCCCCAGTCCTTCTGCTCGCCCTGCCGCGGGTCGGAATGCTCGTAAAGGCAGGAGCCGTCGAAGCGCGCGAGGGCGAAAAAGTCGCGCGGAAAATGCGCCGGAACCCAGTCAATAATAACCCCGATACCCGCGCGGTGGAACTTGTCCACCATCTCCATGAACTGCTGCGGGGTGCCGTAACGCTGCGTCGGGGCGTAAAACCCCGTGACCTGGTAGCCCCACGAGCCTTCAAACGGATATTCCGAAAGCGGCAGAAACTCCACATGGGTGAAGTTCATCTCGCGGCAGTATGCTATCAGCTCGTCCGCAATTTCGCCGTAATGCAGGGGCCTGAAGCCGTCCTCCGGCCTGCGCTTCCATGAGCCGAGATGCACTTCGTAAACGGACATCGGCCGCGCGGCCCAGTCCGCCTTTTCGCGGGCCTTCATCCATTCGGAATCCCCCCATTTATAGCCCGACAGGTCGCAGACTATCGCGGCGTTGTGCGGGGAAGGCTCAAAGCGGACGGCGTAGGGGTCGGTCTTTAAAAACGGGGTTTCCGAAGAGGCCGGGAGTATTTCATACTTGTATTTTGCGCCCGGCACGATGCCTGGCACGAATATCTCCCATATGCCGGAGGAGCCCAGCATGCGCATCTGGTGGTAGCGCCCGTCCCACTCGTTGAAGTCCCCGACGAGGCTCACGCGGCGCGCGGTCGGGGCCCACACGCAAAATGACGTCCCGCGCACGCCGCCCTCCTCCCTCACATGGGAGCCGAGCTTGTCGTATATGCGGTGCTCGTCGCCCTTCCCTATCAGGAAAAGGTCGTCGGCCGACAGGGTCGGCATGAAGGAATAGGGGTCGTAAAACTGCCGGACTTCGCCCGCGTAGGAGGTCGTGCGCAGGCGGTAGGAAAACATCTTGCGCCCGGGGATGAAGACTTCATAGAGGCCGGAATCGTCAACGCGCCCCATTTTGTACCGGGAGCGCATGTCGTCGTTTGTATCGACAACCTCGCAGGTCGCGGCGTTTACCACGTAGGCCCTCACCGCCACGCCGCCCGGAACTTCGTGCATGCCCAGGTAATCGTGCGGGGAGGAGCTGCGCGCCGCGAGAATTTCCCCGGCAGGGAGCTTTGATGATTTCGGTTTTTCCATTTTTTATAAGAAGGGTTTGTCGTTCGGGCCGCGCAGCGATACGGGCCTGCCCAGTATTTCTGAAAGGGCTACCGCCGAAGCCAGGGAGTCCCGGTTTGAAAGGATTTCCGAAAACCTTCCCGAAGGCTGGTGTTCGGCATAGCACATCCCGCACAGGTCTCCGGACGGCGACCACACGGGCGGCGCAGACTCCCCGGGGGCGGGCTGCTCCGCGCAGCCGTCCGCGCTTTCGGAATCCGAAACGGGAGCGGGAGCGCCCCCTGAAATATCGGCAAAAGACGGTTCAAGCGGAATCCCAAAAGGGCTTTCAGACCCGGCCCCGCGCCCCTCCGGAGCCTTCCCAAATACGGAATGCCCCCCGATTTTTCGGTTCGTGCGGGGCGGAGACGCGCGCCCTGCGGATGGGGCGGGAGATTCGGCGCCGCGTTTGGAGCGCGCCCCTTCCATCTCCTCCGAAATCCTGTCGATGAATTTGGAAAGCCAATTATACGCCAGAAAGCCCGCCATGACGATGACGGAACCCCAAAATTCAATATCCTCAAAAGACATCGGCGTTCCTGGCAGGCGTGGTTACTGGTGCGGCGCGCCGGGGCCCTTGCCCTTTTCTTCGTCCGGTCGGACGCCGGAGATGGAGTCGCGCATGCGGGTGTCGGACTGGATGTTTTGCATGCGGTAGTAGTCCATGAAGCCCATGTTCCCGCTCTTCAGCGAGTCTGCGAGCGCCAGCGGCACCTGGGCCTCGCTCTCGACGACCTTGGCCTTCATCTCCTGCACCTTGGCCTTCATCTCCTGTTCGAGCGCGACGGCGGCCGCCCTGCGGATTTCGGCCTGGGCCTGGGCCATGTTCTTGTTGGCTATCGCCTGGGCCTCCTGGAGCTTGGCGCCGATATTTTCGCCGACGTCGACGTCAGCAATGTCTATCGAAAGGATTTCATAGGCTGTGCCGGAGTCGAGGCCGCGGTCGAGGACGACCTTGGAAATCCTGTCCGGATGTTCGAGGACGTACTTGTAGGAGTCGGCCGAACCGATGGTGGTTACGATGCCCTCGCCGACGCGCGCTATGATGGTCTCCTCCTGCGCGCCGCCCACGAACTTGTCGAGGTTTGTGCGGACGGTCACCCGCGCCCTGACCTTCACCTGTATGCCGTCCTTTGCCACGCCGTCAATCGACTGCCGCCCGGAGTTGCCGCCGGGGCAGTCGATGACCTTGGGGTTGATTGACGTGCGCACGGCCTCAAGGACGGTCTTTCCGGTGCCCTTTGTGGCCAGATCTATGCGGGTGGCGTCCTCCCAGTTCATGTTCATGCGCGCCTTGTTGGCCGCGATGAGGGCCTGGATGGTCTGGATGAGCGCGCCGTCTGCCAGATAGTGTTTTTCGAGGTCGTCGATTGTGAGGTTCAGCCCCGCCTTGACGGCCATGATGCGGGCTTCGACGATGGTTCCGTACGGCACCCCCCTGAGGCGCATCGCAACGAGCGTGAGCATGCTCACTGGGGCGCCCGCCAGCATGGCCTTCAGCCACGTGTTGAAAAAGCTCACGACGACGGCGAGCGCCACAACGGCCGCTATCGCGATTACTATCCCTATTATCCCCCCGGTTGAAATGCCGGCAAATATATACGTCGTGTGTTCCATTTAATGCCTGTGTTATATTTTCCTTACCTTTAGCTGAAAAGAGTCCGCCCCCGCAACCTCTATATCGGCGCCCTTCGGGATGAACGACGAATCCTCCGACATCCCGTCATAGGATTTCCCGCCGACTTCGACCTTGCCGTTCGGAAGCATGTCTGAGACAGCCCGCCCGCGCATACCCACAAGGCCGCCTTCCACCTTCCCAAGGCCCCCGTTGCCCAGCCCGCCGTCAAGCACCATTCTGCGCCAAAGCGGGGACGATTTGAAAAGCGAACGCGAAAAATAAAGGAGAACGGCCGCAATCAGCGCGGCTGCGGCGACCTTGCCGAAGCCCGCCATCATGGAGTCAAGCGACGGAAACCGGCCCTCGCTCGGCATCGGAGCCGCGCCCGCCATCACAAGAGAATAAAGGACCAGCCCGGCGCCCGCCGCGCCGAATACAAAAAATCCCGGCAGCACGAAAAGCTCAATGGCAAGGAGCGCGATGCCCGCGGCAAAAATCAGAACCGCCTCGTACCCGGTGAGCCCCGCCGCCTGCGAACCCAGAAAAACCACCGCCAGCGCGGATATGCCCAGTATCCCGAAAACCCCGAAACCGGCCGTCTTGACTTCGAGAAGAAGCAGGAATATGCCTATCCCCATCAGGACCGGGGCGATGCCGGAAATATATTTTGCAACCCCCTCAAGGGCGCTCGGCTCGATTTTTTCGACCTCCACTTCAGCCCCCCCGAAGGACTTGCGCAGGGCGTCAGCCGGGTCGGATGCGATGCCGTCGGCAAAAACCGGGCGGCCGTCAACCGGCGCGACTGCCTCGTCGGCGGTAATAGAAAGCAGGCTCCCCTTCTTCTTTGATATGGGACCTATGTCGAACTCGGAATCCGGATTCGTCATCCCGCCGTGGATTAGCACCCTGTTCGGGTTTTTGCCGGACGAAAGGGCGCGGACCTTTGCCGTAAGAAAGGAGTCGAGCTTGCGCTTCATGGCTTCGGGGATGTCGGCCCCGGAGCCGTCAACGACCTCCGCCGCCCCCATGACTCCCCTGGGCGAAAACCATATTTCGTCGCACGCCATGGCGATGTACGAGCCTGCGCTGCCTGCGTCGGGGTTCACATAGCAGAGGGTGCGCCCCCCAAAGTCGGAAATGAGCTCCATCATTTTCAGAGTGGTCTCCATGTCGCCCCCGGGGGTGTTGAGGTTTATCAAAACCGCATCGGCGCCAGCAGTGGAAGCCTCCCTCATCGCGCGGCGCAGTATGTAAAACTGGGGCGTGGAAATCGGCCCGTCGACAGACACCTCGACGGCGCGGTGCGCGACCCCGGGCCCTGGCTGCCCTCCCGACGCAGGCGGGCAGGCGCCCAAAGCCGCGAAAAGCGCGATGAAAACGACTGAAAAAAGCCTCTGCATACGGGTGCTATATTTTCACAATCTGCCCGCCCTTTACAAGATATTTCCGCAATTTTTTGCGCCCGCCTGCGCGGCCCTAAAAATATTGTTGCATTGCGCCGCCTTTTCCCTAGTTATTTTATGTTTAATTTTTAAGAACAAGGAGGAACCTTGAGAAACGACTATCTTAAACAGGCACAATCTAAAATCCAGGACCCCAACATCCTCATAAACGTGGTCTCGCGCCGCGTCAAACAGCTCAAGGCCGGAAGCAAGCCCTGCGTGGAATCCCTCGAAAAGCTCTCCCTCGAGGACATCGCACTCCTCGAAATAATAAAGGACAAGCTCTCTTTCGAAACCTACGACCCGAAGAAGGACGAATAGCCCGCGGGTGCGCAAGCCGCGCGCCGGGCCGCGCCGACGCCGTCCGAATGGAATTTTCGGGCGGCTTTGTCGTCTAGCCGGGCGGCGCGAAGCCGACACAAAAAAAACAAGCGCCGCCCCCACCCAAACAAAATGTCAAAGAAATCCGACTCAAAACCCCGCGTAACCGAAATACGCAACCGCAAGGCCTCCCACGACTATTTTATAGGCGAGACCTTCGAGGCCGGCATCGCCCTTACGGGAACCGAGGTAAAGAGCCTGCGCCAGGGCAAGGCGCAGATACAGGACGCATTTGTCCGCATCGACAGGGGCCGGCCCACGCTCTACAACGCCCACATCTCCGAATACGACTTCGGCAACATCCACAACCACGACCCCAAGCGCGAGCGCAGGCTCCTTCTGCACAAGGCCCAGATACTCAAGCTCAGGGGCGAGGTCGAGACAAACGGAGCCGCGATAGTGCCCCTTAAAATGTATTTTTCCAAGGGCTTTGTGAAAGTCCTGATCGCGGTTGCAAAGGGCAAAAAGCTTTACGACAAGCGCCAGGACCTCAAAAAGGCCGAGGCCGAACGCGAGGCCAGAAGCGCCATGAGCCTCCGCAAGTTTTACAAATAGCCCCGCATGGAAACCCCGGCGATACACGTCGTTTTGCACAACCCGCAGATTCCGCAAAACACCGGAAACATCGGCAGGATGTGCTCGATTTTGAAGGCGCGCCTCCACCTCATCCACCCCCTGGGGTTTGTAATAACCGACGCCCGCCTGAAGCGCAGCGGCATGGACTACTGGCGCTCTCTCGACGTGCGCCACCACGAAAGCTGGGCCGCATACAGGGGCTCCGACGGCGCCCCCCGGCGGAACTGGCTCCTTACGACGCACGCCGAGCGCACCATTTACGAAGCCGACTTCGCCCCTGGCGACGCCCTCGTGTTCGGCTCGGAGGACAGGGGCGCGCCGGAATTTCTGCACGACGAGCTATCAGCTTTCAGAATAACGATTCCCCAGCCCAACGCCGAACTGCGGTCGCTCAACCTATCCACTTCGGCGGGCATCGCAGCCTACGAGATGTACCGCCAGATATTCCTGGCTTCCGGGGCAGCGCATAACGCCGGATTTAAAGCCTGAACCGTTAGCCGAGCCCCGGCGCGCGCCATCCGGCAGAGATGAAAAATACGGGAGGCTGCGTGGGATGTTTACAAACCTTAGCCCGTCTTAGGGTGTTAAGGTGCGAAAAGTTTAAAAGCTGAAATCCGCCTCCAACGCATTTTAATGCGGATTAATACCGCATTTTTCCGGAGCATCCCGCTTCAAGAAATTCCATGGAAAACGGATGCAAAAAAGGCGCCCGGCAAGTGCGGGGCGCCTGTAAAAATTAACCGGGACGCAGTTTTTAGATGGTGTCAACTATGGCGTCGGCAAGACCGTATGCCACAGTTTCCTCGGCCGTCATGTAGAAATCCCTGTCCGTGTCGCGGGCTATTTTTTCAAGCGGCTGGCCGGAAGCCTCGGCGAGGATTTTGTTGAGGATGTCGCGCATGCGCTCCATCTCCTGGGCCTGGATGTGGATTTCAACCGCAGTGCCGCTCATTTCGCCCATTATCAGGGGCTGGTGAATCATTACGCTGGCGTGGGGGAAGAGGAAGCGGCTGCCCTTGGGCGCGGCAGAAAGCAGTATGGAGCCCATGCTCATGGCAATACCCGTAACCACCACCTTGACGGGGGCCTTTATCAGCTTTATGGTGTCGTATATGGCCATGCCGTCGGAGATGGAGCCGCCGGGAGTATTGATGTAGAATGTTATCTCCTTTTCATGGTCGAGCATGTCCAGATAGAGGAGCTGCTCGACGATTTCGGCCGCGCTCTTCCCGGTCACGGCGCCCCACAGGAAAACCTTGCGCTCCTCCAAAAACCTCTTGCGGATTTCGGGGGACTGGTTCTTTTCGTTTTTGTTTTCTGATTCTTCGCAGTTCATATGTCTTTCTTTGAAATTTCAAAAAGCGCGTATCCGGCCATGAGGTTGGGCATTAAGCGGCAGGGCGTGCGCCAGTTGCCGCGCAGGAAATGCTCGCGGTTTATGAGTATATCGTTTTTGCGGCAGTATTCCTTAAAGGAAACTATGGAAATCTCGTTGGCAGGGCGCGCCGAATACCAGTCGTGGTCGAAAATCTTGTTGACCGTGCGCCTGCCCCTGAACATCAGGTGGAGGCGGTTGTACCAGTAGCCGTAGTTGACAAACCCAATCACCACGCGGCGCCCGACGCGGAGCGCGCCGCGCACGACTTCGTCGGTGTTTTCAAGCTCCGACAGGGTTCGCGAGCATATCACCCAGTCGAACGAGTCGTCCGCAAAAGTCTCGATGGCCGTCATGATGTCGCAGTGCATGACGTTTATGCCGCGCTTTACGGCGCGCAGTATCTTTTCAAAGTCCGAATCGACGCCGAGGGCATAGACGCCCTTGGAGTTGACAAGCTCCTCCAGAAGTATCCCGCGGCCGCAGCCGAGGTCGAGCACGCGCTCGCCCTGCGCCACCCATTCGCCGATGGCCTGGAGCTCGACTTTGCGCTTTTTTGAAGCTGTCTTTTTTGCGGGCATTTCGCTGCGTGCGCCGGACGGCGTCAGGCCTCCAGAAAATAGGTTATAAGCTCGTAGAGTTTCGGCGACTCGATTAGGAAGGAGTCGTGGCCGAGATCGCTTTTTATCTCGGCGTATGTCGCGTTCTTGCCGCACCTCAAAAGGGCCTGGACGACTTCCAGGTTCTGGCGCGGCGGGAAGAGCCAGTCGGACGTAAATCCAACCGTCATCACCTTTGCGGCGACGTTTTCAAATGTCGATTCAAGGGTTCCGTCGGGGCCGCGCAGGTCGTACAGGTCGAGCGCGCGCGTGACGTAGAGGTAGGTGTTTGCGTCGAACCTGTTTACAAAGCTCTGCCCCTGGTAGCGCAGGTAGTTTTCGACTTCAAAGCCGACGCTGAAAAGGTCCGCGCCCGAACCGTGCTTTTCACGCCCGAACTTCTGCTCAAGCCCCTTGTCGGAAAGGTAGGTTATGTGCGCCATCATGCGCGCGATTCCAAGGCCCACGCGCGGCGGGGTGTCGTGGTCGTAGTCGCCGCCGTTCCATAGCGGGTCCTGCATTATGGCTGCGCGGCCGACGCTGTTGAAGGCTATGGCCTGGGCGTTCTGGCGCGAGGTGGCAGCGAGGGCGACTGCCTTGCGCACGCGCCCGGGATAGTCGACCGCCCACTGGAGAACCTGCATGCCGCCCATAGACCCCCCTATCGCAAGCTCCAGAGTGTCGATGCCAAGGTGGTCGAGGAGCCGGGCCTGGGCCGCCACCATGTCCTTTATGGTGACGGCAGGGAATGAAAGGTTGTAGCGGCGGCCCGTCGCGGGGTTTATGCTGGAAGGCCCGGTGGAGCCCATGCAGCCGCCTATGCAGTTGGAGCAGACGACGAAGTACCTGTTGGTGTCGAGGGGCTTGTTGGGGCCGATTATATTGTTCCACCAGCCGAGCTTGCGGTCTGTTATGGAGTAAACCCCGGCGCAGTGGTGGTCGCCCGTCAGCGCGTGGCAGACCAAAATGGCGTTGGAGGCGTCGGCATTGAGCGTGCCGTAGGTTTCGTAGCGTATGTTGAAGGAGTCGAGCCTTCCGCCGAGCGCGAAATCGAGGGGTTCGCCGCAGAAAAAGTCGGAATACCCCACGATGCCGACTTCCCCGGGAAGTCCGGATTCGGAATTTGACGCTGAAAAGTCGTTCATTTCCCAGCCCCCCCTTCCTGGCCCGCCGGAGCCTGCGGGGAATCCAGCTTGGCGGCCGCAGCCTTTATTATCTCCGGGTCCATCCTTCCGACCTTCATGGATATGACAATCGGCTTTCCGTCCCGGAGCACCGAAAACGAGGCGGTCTCCCCGGGGCGTATGAAAAACGTGGCGTTTCTCAAGTCGGTGTTGTCGGCGACGCGGCTTGAATTTATCTCCAAAATGACGTCGCCCGGAAGGAATCCCGCGAGCGCGGCGGGGCCGTTTTCAATCACCATGCGGACGGTGACGCAGGGCGAGCCCCCGCTTTCGGAATTCTCGGCCTGAAGGCCGAACCAGCCGTAGACGGGCTCGGATGACAGGAGGATGTCGTCCCTTATCCGGGCGACGGCCCTTGCGGGAAGCAGGAAAGACCCGCCCGTCGCCGGGATTGACGCCACGGTCATGCCTATGAATTTGCCGCCGAGGTCGAAGGCCGCCCCGCCTATGCTGCCGCTGACGGCCGGAATGTCCGTGCGCGCATAAACAGTCGGCAGAAACACGTCCCCGAAATTTATGTCGCGCCCCGAGAGGATGCCGAGGCGCGGCGACGGCGGAAGCCCCATTTCCCGCGATAGCGAAACCACAAACGAGCCGGTTTCGGGAAGCGGCGCAGAGGCGTCTATATCAACAAACCCGGCGCCTTTGGGGATGGCCCCGGCCTTCACCCTTATTACCGACATCGTAGTCAGTGGGTCGAGGCCCAGGGCTTCAGCTTCCATCAGCACGCCGCCGGACTCGACCCAAAGCTCGTCGGCCCCGTAGGCGACGAACGCGCTTGTCAAAACATGCCCCCCGGGGCTTGAAAAAAATCCGCTCGCAGTCTCGTACCTGGCGGCGCCGTCAGGGGAGGGCTTTTTTGCGGTAACTTTCACAATCGCGCAACGCCTCTGCGAAAATACTGAAATAACCCCCTTCTGCAAGTCCGCCCCGCCCCCGGGATGCGGCTCCGAGGCCCCCCCGGCGCAGGGAAACGCCAGCGCGCCCAAAAAAAGGAGCGCGCGCGAAGCGGCTGTGAGCCATGCCCTGCGACCGGATTTAAACATTCACAAAAATAAACACCACACATCGTACCTTTTCAAGTTTTTTTAAGCGCCGGATGCCGCCCGCCCGGGGCGGGCATTTACCTCCTTGGCCGCCGAAAATTCCGGGCGGGGACTCCCCCGCGCCGCCTCGCGCCCGGGAACCGCCATTTCGTTCCGCAAGCGGCCGCGCGGCCAGAGGGCCGAGGTTTGAAACCCCGCCCGGGGCGGGCCAGCCGAAGTTTTTTCTTTAAAAAGGCGTCGGACGGGGCTTTATTTGTATTTTTTCAGCAATTTTTTCGCCAGATGAAGGTTTACATAAAGACATACGGCTGCCAGATGAACGAGCGCGACTCGGAGAACCTGGCCGCCCTGCTTGAGGAGCGCGGCCATGAAATCGCAGCAAGCGAGGCGGAGGCCGACGTGTTTGTGGCAAACACATGCTCCGTGCGCGAGGCGGCAGAGCTGAAGGCGCTGGGAAAGCTTTCGAGGGTGGCGAGCGCAAAGAAGGCCGGAAAGCCCATAATAGGGGTCATGGGGTGCATGTCGCAAAACAGGGGCGCTGAAATAATCAAGGCCGTTCCGCGCATCGACTTCATAGCGGGGACCAGGCAGGCAGGCAGGATACCCGAATTCATAGACGAAATCGCGCGCAGGCGGGCAACGGGCGACATCCCCCCCGACGCCCCCCGAGGCGAACGCGCAAAATGGAAATTCAACGACGCCATAATAGAGCTTGGCGACGACCCATCCGCGCATTCCGACGTCCGCCGCCACCGCCCTGCCTCTTATACACATCTGAC